>Ga0335081_10008409_pt1 | contig 16549 bp, 13 predicted proteins | sample Lox_Sample_35_FD_206713 | JGI IMG/M metagenome (GOLD analysis project Ga0335081, IMG submission 206713) | Soil microbial communities from Loxahatchee National Wildlife Refuge, Florida, United States - Lox_Sample_3.5 | ecosystem: Environmental > Terrestrial > Soil > Wetlands | place: USA... | reverse complement strand
ACGGGGCCGGTCAAGCGGGGCCAGCCCCAGGCCGAGGAACGGCGAGGGCCGGCGAATGTCACCGTGTACAGGGGCATGACGACGCGCAAGACGCTGCCCGCCGCGCCGCCTTCATCCGAAGGGAAACAGCCCGCGGAACTTCCACGGGGGGTGGAACCGGCCACACCGGGTCACCCGCACAGGAGCGGGCAGCCTTCCGCGCCGAAGCAGGTGGAATTCGGCCGGCCGCAGGGGCCGCCGCCTGCGCAAGGAGTCCGGAAGCCCAAGCCCCTCTATGAGCGGCCGCCGAAGGCGAAACCGAGGGAAGCGCCCGTCCAGAAGAAAGCCGACAAACCGGAGTCCGGTCGCGGAGGCCGGTAGCGCGCGGCCGTTTCGCGATCGCGATGGTCACTGATCATGGTGGTGAGGCTCGGGCATCTTTGAGCAGTAGGGTCCTTCGCACCCCTTGACGTTCTCAAAGGGATTGGATTCGGGCGGAATCCGGAATCGCTCCTGCGTTTCGTAAATCGGCCGGACGACCTGGCGGGCGTCGAAGACAAAATCGAGTGAAACGACGCCGTCCGGCGGCACCGTGATGGTGCGCTCGATCGGCGTCAGGTGAGGGTGCCACGCAATGATCTTGTAGGTGCCGGGCGGCACCTGGTCGATCGTATAGCGGCCGCCGTGGCGCGTTCTGGCGTAGTAGGGATTGTCCACCACCCACCCCCAGGTCTGCATGTACTCGTGCATCGGGCAGATGATCTGAATCACCTTCCGGCCCGGCCGCATCTCGAAGTAGCCGCCGAACTCGCGGTGGCTGATCGGGGGAAGCGGAAAGCTGAGCAGCCGCAGGCCGAACTGGGGCTGATAAATCTGCGCGCCGTGAACGATGGGATCCTCGTTGACCATGCTGATCGGCCACTGGTCCCGGATGACGCTGACCAGCGGATGGATGTGCGTCATTTCATCGCCGTGCCCCATGAACATCTCCGACTCCGGCACGTCGTAGGGATGGAACATGCAATTGACGGCGACGAAGGCGTTTTCGCGATAGTGAAACCGCTTGCCCGTTTTCACGTTCTCGAGGGAGACGACCGCGTCCTGCAGGCCGCCGGACTCATCCACATGAAACTCCTTGAGCACCACGCGGCCCGCGCCGTCGGAGATCTTTCGGCAATAGCTGGCGAAATGATAGATGATAATCGGGAAGACGCGCGGCTCCGGCACCGGACCGCTCAAGACCACCTGTCCCGTAATGGTGCCGCCGTGCGCGACCGTCTCCTCCCCTTCGTAGGCAAACAGGCCGGCCGGCTGTGCGAGGAGCAGCACGGCGGCAGTCGCGCCCATCCGGAGGAGCCTGCCGGCTCCCCCGCCGGGTCCTGAGCTGGTGGTCGGGCCTTCGTGCCTCACTCGCCGCCTCCCCGCGCTACCTTTATTCATACCGCAGCGCTTCGATGGGGTCAAGCTTGGACGCGCGCCGCGCGGGGTACAGGCCGAAGAACACGCCGATGGCGATGGAAAAAAACAGGGCCAGCAGAATCGAGTGAATGGAGATGATCGTCGGCCAATGGACGATGATCGACACGAGGCTGGAGCCGGCGACCCCGAACACGACTCCCAGCAGCCCTCCGGCCACCGACAGCGCCACGGCTTCCACGAGAAACTGCATCAGAATATCCCGCCCGCGAGCCCCCACCGCCATGCGAATGCCGATTTCACGGGTCCGCTCGGTGACCGACACGAGCATGATGTTCATAATCCCGATGCCCCCGACGATCAGCGAGACCGACGCGATGCTGCCCAGGAGCAGCGTCATGATCCGGGAGGAGGCTTCGGCGGCCGAGGCGATGTCGGTCATGTTCCTCACGGTGAAGTCGTCGTCCTGCCCGGGGGGAATATGGTGCCGCTGCCGCAATAGCAGTTGGATTTGCTGCTGCGCGATGGCGGTCTCTTCGGGGGAATACGCGGAAATCAGGATCGCGCCGGCATAGGTCACCCCCATGATCCGCTTCTGCAGGGTGGAGAAGGGAATGATGACGGTGTCATCCTGATCCTGCCCCATCGCCGACTGACCCTTGGGAACAAGGACGCCGATCACCTTGAAGGGCACGTTCTGAATCCGGATGATCTGCCCCACCGGATCCTGCGAGCCGAAGAGATTGGCGGCGACGGTTTTGCCGATCACCGCCACCTTGGCCGCCCCCGAGACATCGGCGGAGGTGAAGAGGCTCCCCGATTCGAGCGGCCAGTCGCGAATTTCGAAATACGCCGGGGTGCTCCCCTGGATCCCGGTCGACCAGTTCTGATTCGCGCTCACCACCTGCGCGACCGTTCGGAGCGTCGGCGCGGCCAGGCGAACCGACGACAGCTCCTTCTGGATCGCCTCGGCATCCTCCTCCGTGAGCGTGGTGGCCGCCCCCAGGCCGGCGTGCACCCCGCCCTGCGTCGTGCTGCCCGGATAGACCAGCAGCATGTTGGAGCCGATGCTGGCGATCTGCGCCTCCACCTGCGCCTTGGCCCCCTGCCCCACCGCCACCATCGCGATCACCGCCCCCACGCCGATGATGATCCCCAGCATCGTGAGCGACGAGCGCATGACGTTGCGGGACAGCGCCCGCGCAGCGATCTTCAACCCGATTATTGGATTCACAGCGTCACCTGAGGGGGAATCACAGCGTCACCTGAGGGGGATTCACGGCGCCTCCCGAGAGGCGGCTTCCATCGGACCGGCCGGCTCCCCGGACAGGCTCCGCCGGGCGTCGGCGGGAGAGGGAACAGGGCGGTCCGAGAGCACGAGCCCGTCGCGAAACGTCACGACGCGGGAGGCGTACCGGGCGATGTCCGGCTCGTGCGTCACGAGGATGATCGTGATGCCGTGCGCATTCAGCTCCTGGAACAGCGCCATGATCTCGATCGAGGTCCGGCTGTCGAGGTTGCCGGTCGGCTCGTCGGCCAGGATCAACGGCGGCCGGAGAACCAGCGCCCGGGCGATCGCCACCCGTTGCTGTTGTCCCCCCGAGAGCTGGTTGGGATAATAATAGACGCGGTCGCCCAGCCCCACCTGCCCGAGCGCGCCGCGCGCGCGCGCCGACCGCTCATGCGCGGGCAGGTTGTTGTAGAGCAGGGGCAGTTCGACGTTCTCGATCGCCGTCGTGCGGCGGAGCAGATTGAACCCCTGGAACACGAAGCCGATCTTCCGGTTGCGGATCCCGGCCAGGGCGTCCGCGTCCAGCGCCGCGACCTCGACGCCGTCGAGCAGGTAGCGGCCGCGCGTCGGCCGGTCCAGGCAGCCGAGGATGTTCATAAAGGTGGACTTTCCCGATCCGGACGGGCCCATGATGGCGACAAACTCCCCGCGTTTCACGGAACAGGAGACGTCCTTCAAGGCGGGGAAGTCGATCTCGCCGGCGCGATAGATCTTCCAGAGATGCTCGATCTGTATGAGGGCGTCCATGCTGGTTACCATTCAATGTGGGGGCCCGTGCGGATGAAGCAGAGAAAGGTCCTCCGATGCCCCCACACCCCGAGCCACCATTGTTTTCCATTGGCCGCACGAGTCCCTGTTGTTCGGACCCGTCTTTCGCCGCCCTGCGTCCTCCATGCGTCCGCTCTCGCCGTTCAGAACCGCATGAACGGCGGCCGTCCCCCGCCCTGGGACTGGCCATCCTTCCGGATGCGATCGGTGATCACTTCGTCTCCCGGGGACAGCTCGCCCGACGTCACCTCGGTAAAACTTCCGTCGCTCAATCCCAGCGTCACCCGGACCGGCACCGCGAGGCCCTGCTTGAGGACCCAGACCTCCGCTGAGTCGGTCCGTTCTGTTCGAGGGGGAGTCGGCGCCCCCGCCGTCCTCTCGGGCCGGTACCGCAGGGCCGCATTCGGCAGCTTGGTCACATTCTCCTTGTGGCCGACCGTGATGGTGATGTTGGCCGTCATCCCCGGCTTGAGCTTGAAATCGGGATTCTTGACCCGGATGATGGCGTCGTACGTGACCACGTTTTGCACGATCAGCGGCTGATTGTAGACATCGTGCACCGTGCCGTGAAACGGGGTGTTGGGGTAGGCGTCAACCGTGAACTCCGCCGCCTCGCCCACCCGCACCTGGCCGATGTCGGCTTCATCCACGCTGCTGTCCACCTGCATCTCGGTCAGGTCTTTCGCGATGGTGAACAGCGTCGGCGCCTGCAACGACGCCGCCACCGTCTGCCCCACGTCGACGCTGCGCGAGATCACGATCCCGTCAACCGGAGAGAGGATTGTCGTGTAGCGAAGATTGGTCACGGCCAGATCAAGCGCGGCCCGGTCCTCCACCACCTGCGCCTCGGCCGCCTTCACCGCAGCCGCCGCCGAGTCGTTCGCCGTCTGCGCCGTGTCCTTGTCGCTCTGGGCGATGAGATTCTTGGCCAGCAACTCCTCCATCCGGCCGAGGTTGCGTTTGGCGTCCACCAGCGCCACCTTCGCTTTCTCCACGTTGGCCTCGTCGTTCGCCAGCTTCGCCCGGGCCTGCGCCACCTGGGCCTGGAACAACGCCGGATCGATCTGGGCGACGACCTGCCCCTGTTTGACGGGTGAATTGAAATCGACGAACAACTTTTGAATCGTTCCCGACACCTGGCTGCCGACCTGGACGGTGACCACCGCATTGACCTTGCCCGTGGCCGAGACGGTCGCCGTGATCGCGCCCCGATCGACCTTCATCGTCTTGTACTGCACGGTCGCGCTGTGGTCCCGGAGGAGCAGGACGGCCGCCGCAACGACCAGCAGCAGGCCGAGCCAGATCCACCAGCGGCGCGCGAGGGGACCCAGCCCCTTCCCCCCGACCGGGACCGGCTGCTGCCCCTCCGTCGAGACTGCCGTCGCAAGGCCCTTCATGGCACTGGTCGCCCCATCGCTTTCTCGAGCCCGGCGGCGGCGACCCGGTAATCGAACAGCGCCTGGATACGGGAGGTCTTGGCGTTGGCCAGCAGCACCTGGGCGTCGGTCTGCTCGATCGAGGTCCCGATGCCGGCCTGAAACCGCCCGTTGGCCAGATCGAGATTCTCCTGCGCCTGACGCACCACGACCTCCGACGTGTGCACCCGCTCCTCGGTTTCCACGAGGGTTGAATAGGCCGCGTGGACCGCCAGGAGGACGTCCTGACGAAGCCCCTCTTCATTCGCGGCGGCCACCATCAGATTCGCCCTGGCCTGGGCGACCTGGGATTGGATGAGAAAGCCCGAAAAAATGGAGAGCGTCAGGTTCGCGCCCACATCCCAATTGTGGACCAAATGATACCCCGGTTCGCCGAAACCGGAATTGCCGTAACTGTAATCCGCAAAGCCGGACAGAATGGGGAAATGGGTCCGTTGGGCCGACCGGACTGAGGCGTCGGCCGCCAAACGCTGCGCCTGCAGCGACTGCAGGTCGGGGCGGGCCGCGAGCGCCTCTTTGAGGGCCTGCTCCTCGGTGATCTCCATCTTCTGGAACGTCAGCAATTCCTCCAGGTCACCGATGGGGTAGTCGGGCATGCCCATCGCGTTCGCCAATGTGACCCTGGCAATTTCCACGGCGTTCCTGGACTGGATCAGCGCCAGCTGCGCGTTGGTCAGCGTCACCTCCGCGTTGGTGACGTCGAATTTCGTCCGCGTGCCCGCCTGATAAAACCCCTTCGCCTGATCGAGATGCTCCTGGGATTGACGGACCGTCTCCTCCTGCACCTGCTCAAGATGGCGGGCCGCCAGCAGCGCGTAATAGGCGATCTTGACATTCAGTGCGACGGTCTGCCGCGAATTCTCCTCGCTCAACTGGCTGCCCTTCATATTCTCCTGCGCCGACTCCACACCGGCGATGGTCTTCCCGAAATCGAAGAGCAATTGCTGCACCGACACGGCATTGTCGATTGAGGTGGTGGTGCTCATGACCAAGGGGGGGTTATTGGTCGCGTGCCTGTAGGTGGAGGAGAAGTTGATCTGGGGGTAAAAATTCGATCGGGCCATCCCCACGAGCGCCACCTGCGCCTGCGTGCTCCCTTTCGCGGCCGTCAACGAGGGCTGGTGGGTCAGCCCGAGCCGGATCGCCTCGGCCAGCGTCAGCACCGCCGGCTGGGGGGGCTCTTCGGCCGATGCGGCCGAACCCCATGCCATCAAACAGAACAGACCAATGACCCCCGCCTTGACTCCCGCGCCTCCGACCGTGTGCTTCATGCTCCGACTCCCCTGCCGACGGCCTCCGCGGGCCGTTGGACTGTGAGTTCGCCGTTCCCATTGCCCGGGATCCGCCGAGACGGCCGGCGTCCCTGACGCCAGGTGCGCAGCCGCTGCGTCCACGACTCCAAGCCCAGATAGATGATCGGCGTGATGTAGAGCGTCACCAGTTGCGACACGATCAGCCCGCCGACCACCGCCAGACCGAGCGCGCGGCGGGATTCGGCCCCCGCCCCGATTCCCAGCGCAATCGGCAGCGTGCCCATGAAGGCCGCCATCGTCGTCATCATAATCGGCCGGAACCGGATCAAACATCCCTGAACGATCGCGTCCCGGGGCGCTTTGCCGTCGCGCCGCTGCGCCTCGAGCGCAAAGTCGATCTGCATGATGGCGTTTTTCTTGACGATGCCGATCAGCATCAGTAAGCCGACGAACCCATAGGTGTTCAACTCCAGGTGAAAGAGCGACAGGGTGAGCAGCGCTCCGAAGGCGGCCGACGGCAGTCCGGACAGGATCGTCAGGGGATGCACAAAGCTTTCATAGAGCATGCCCAGCACCAGATAGATCACAAGCAACGACAGCAGCAGGAGGAGCCACAATCCCTGGATCGACGATTGGAACGCCTGGGCCGTCCCCTGGAAACTGGCGCTGACCGTCGCGGGCATGCGCAACTCCCGGCCGAGCGCGTTCACCCGCTCCACCGCGTCGCTCAGCGAGACGCCGGGCTTCAGATTGAAGGAGATCGTGACCGAAGGGATCTGGCCGAGGTGGGTGATCGTCAGGGGGCCGATGCCCGGCGGCAGGGAGGCCACCGTGCTCAGCGGTACCAGGCGACCGGTGCTGGAGCGAATGTAGAGCAAAGAGAGGGCCTCCGGATTCAGCTGGTAGTCGGGCTCCAGCTCGAGAATGACCCAGTACTGGTTCGTCGGCGCATAGATCGTCGAGACCTGCCGGGCGCCGTAGGCGTCGTAGAGCGCGTTTTCGATCTGCGATGCCGTCACCCCGAGCGCGGACGCCTGGTCACGGTTGATCTGCACCGTCACCTGGGGGCTGGAGATCAGCAGGTCGCTGTTCACATCCTGAAAGCCCGGCAGCGTCCGCATCCGCTCCTCCAGCACGGTCGCCCAATGGTACAACTCCTCGGTGTCGGAGTCCTGCAGGGTGTACTGGTAGGTGGCCTTGGTGAGCTGGCCCCCGATCCGGATGATGGGAAGATTTTGCAAATAGGTGTCCACGCCGGGCACCGACGCCAGCTTCGGGCGCAGCTCCTGGATCACCTGCTCGATGCCGGGGCGCTGGGACCGGGGCTTCAGGATCAGAAAGAGCCGGCCGGTGTTGGCCGTCGCGTTGGGGCCGCCGGCGCCGATCGAGGACATGAAGGAATCGACGTAAGGATCCTGGCTGACGATGGCGGCCAGGCGCTGCTGCCGGTCCCGCATCGCATCGAACGAAATGTCCTGCGCCGCCTGGGTGAAGCCGAAGATCATGCCCGTGTCCTCATTCGGAATAAAGCCCTTTGGCAGGCCGATGAACAGATAGACCGTGCCCGCCAGCAGCGCGACAAACGCCGCCAGCACGATTCGTCGGTGGGCCAGGGCCTGCTGGAGGCTCCTGGCATAGGCCTCAAACATCCGTTGAAAGAGCCGCTCCGACCAGGCGTACAGACGGCTTCGCGTCGCCTCCTCCGCCTCATGGCGGCGCAGCAGCCGGCTGGAGATCATCGGCGTCAGCGTCAACGACACGAATCCCGAGACGAGCACCGCCGTGATGATGATCACCGAGAATTCGTGCAGCAGCCGGCCCAGAATCCCGCCCATGAAAAACACGGGGAGGAAGACGGCCGCCAGCGAGAGCGTCATGGACAGAATGGTGAAGCCGATCTCCCGCGACCCGTTGATCGCGGCTTCCATCACCCCCTCCCCCTGCTCCACGTGCCGCACGATGTTCTCGAGCACCACGATGGCGTCGTCCACGACGAAGCCGACCGACAGCGTCAGGGCCATCAGCGACAGGATGTTCACGCTGTAGCCCATCAGGTACATGCCGCTGAAGGTCCCGATGATCGACATCGGCAGCGCGAGGCTGGGAATCAGCGTGGAGGAGAGGTTCCGAAGAAAGAGGAAGATCACCAGCACGACCAGGCCGACGGCCAGGATCAGCGTGAATTGCACGTCGTGCACGGAGGCGCGGATCGCCTGGGACCGGTCATAGAGTGTCGACAGATTCACCGCCGCCGGAATCTGCGCCCGGAACACCGGCAGCAGCCTCCGGATGTTGTCAACCACTTCGATGGTGTTGGTGCCCGGCTGGCGGAGCACCGCCAGCACGATGGCCCGGTCGGATTTGTACCAGCTGGCGATCTTGTTGTTCTGGACGTCGTCGATCACCTGGCCGAGCTCCTCCAGTCGCACCGGGGAGCCGTTGCGGTAGGCCACGATCAGGCGGCGGAACTCCGCCGCGTTGGTCAACTGTCCCGTGGCCTGCACGGTGAAGGCCTGACGGGCGCCGTAGAGCGTGCCGGTCGGCAGGTTCACATTGCCCTGGCTGATCGCCTGCTCGACCTCGTCGATGCCGATGCCTCTCGACGCCAGCGCGCGGGGATCGAGCTGGACCCGGACCGCGTATTTTTGCGATCCGAAGACCAGCACCTGGGCCACGCCGTTGATCATGGAGATCCGCTGCGCCATCAACGTCTCGGCGTATTCGTCCACCGTGTAGAGGGGCAGGCTCGACGAGCTGAGCGCGAGGAACAGAATGGGCTGATCGGCCGGATTCACCTTCTGATACGTCGGCGGGGTCGGCATGTCGGAGGGCAGGGTGCGCTGGGCCGCGGCGATGGCGGACTGCACGTCCTGCGCGGCGCCGTCCATGTTGCGGCTGAGGGCAAACTGGATCGTGATCTGGGTCGTCCCCAGCGCGCTCGTCGAGGTCATCGAATCGATGCCCGCGATGGTGGAAAACTGGCGCTCCAGGGGCGTCGCCACGGCCGAGGCCATCGTCTCCGCGCTGGCCCCGGGCAGGCTGGCCGACACCTGGATGGTGGGGAAATCGACATTCGGCAGCTGGGCCACGGGCAGCTGCATGTAGGCGATGATGCCGAAGAGCAGGAGCGCCGCCATGGCCAGCGTCGTCATGACCGGCCGGCGGATGAACAGCTCCGTGACCTTCATGTCGTGCCCCCTCCGGCGCCCGGGGGCGCGGATTCCGACTTGATCTGCACCTTCACGCCGGCGACCAGCCGGGACTGCCCGTCGGTCACCACCTGCTCGCCGGGCTGCACCCCCTGCTCGATCACGCGTTCGTGGTTGACCGTCGACCCAGCGACCACGGGCCGGGATTCCACCGTCTGATCCGGTTTGACGACGAACAGGTACAACCCGTTCTGCCCCGTCTGCACGGCCGACGACGGAACCACGACGGCGTCAGGGCGGGTGGTCAGCGTGAGCGCGACCGTCACAAACTGCCCCGGCCAGAGCGCCTTGTTCTCATTCTTGAAGACCGCCTTCAATTGAATCGTCCCGGTGGCCAGATCGACGGTATTGTCCAAAAACGTCAATGTCCCATCGACGGGCGTCGCCCCGTCGTCGGACGGGGTGGCGGTCACCTTCAAGGGCCCCTTCGCCATGTACCGCTTGACGTCGGGCAGCTGCGTCGCGGGCACCGAGAAGGTGACGTAGATCGGACTGACCTGCTGGATCACCACGAGGGGATGGTCCGGATCGTTCGCCTTGACCAGATTGCCGGCGTAGACGAGCAGCGCGCCGGCCACGCCGTCGATGGGCGAGCGGATGGAGCAGTACTCCAGCTGGAGCCGGGCGTCCTCCACGCTCGCCTGGTCCACCAGCAGCGTCGCCTCCGCGGCGGCGGCCGTGGCCCGCATTTGATCGGCCTGTTCCCGGCTCACGTAATCCTTGGCCGCCAATCCGTCATATCGATCCGCCTCCTGCCTGGCCAGGACGGCCTGGGCCTTGTCGCGGGCCAGCGTCGCCTCCGCCTGCTTGAGCTTCACCACAAACGGCCGGGGATCGATCGTGAACAGCAGGTCGCCTTGCTTGACGTGCTGGCCCTCGGTGAAGTGGACCTCGGTGAGCGTCCCCTCCACCAGCGCCTTGACCGTGACGGTCGAGAAGGCCTGGACATTCCCGATCGCGGAGAGCTGCACCGGAACCGCCTTTCGCACGGCCGAGCCGACGGTCACCGGCACCGCCGGGGCCGTCTTGACGCTGTTGGGGTCCGGCTGACCGGACGACGCCCCCGAACAGGAGGTGAGCAGCGCCAGCAGCGCCGCGCCCGTCAGGCCGATGAGCCCCGGGGCTCTCATTTGTGGCCCCGATCAACGCCATTGGCGCCGTGTGAGACCCGTTGAAACGCGACCTTGAGCCGATCGAGCCCCCTGGAGATGGCCTTGATGTCGCCGGCGCTTCCACCGGCGAGCACGCCGGACACAACGGCGCAGACGGCGGCGCGAACGGTGGTCAGCCGCCGGGCGCCGGCCGGCGTGAGCGTCAGGGCGCACCGCCGCCGTTCGAGGTGGTGTTCGGCGCGGCGAACCAGACCCTGCTGGACGAGGCGGTTGACGATCAGGGATGCCGTGGGGGGAGTCACGTTCAGATGAAGGGCCAGATCGGAGAGACTCGACCCGGGCGTCCGGTCGACGAAGGCCAGGGTGCGCGCCTGGGGGACGGAAAGCAGCGGCGCGCTGTGGTGGCGGAACTCCCTCCGGAGAAACCGCATCACCAGGGGCACGATGTCGATCACCTCCCTCGCGCAGCGCTCCGCCGCGGCATCGGCCGCGGCTTTCCGACGCGGGCACGTTGTCCGAATGGCGGCGGGACGGCTTCCGTTGGAGGGCATGAGGGGCTCCAAGACAGTGAAGCTAATTGTTTGCTTAGCTAACTATATGCCGGGCGAGCCGGTCTGTCAAGCTGGGGTGGGCGCGAGCGGGGGGCTACGAGCGGGTGCCCGGAGCGTGCTGGAGCTTGGTGGCCATGCCGTGGGCGCGGCGCAGGAGCGAACGGACCTGGTTGGAGGTCAAGAGACCGAGGGCTTCTTCATACCGGCACCATCGACGCCTCCGGTCCTCTCCCCGACCGGTTTCCCGCACATAGGACATCAGGAAGAATTCAATGGAGGAGGAGCGGCCATCCTTGCTGAATTCGATCTGCCCGACCGATTCGATCACGGTCACCATCATGCCGGCCTCCTCCAACACCTCGCGTTCGGCGGCAGCTTCGATGGTCTCTCCCTCGTCAATTTTCCCTTTGGGGAATATCCAGCGGTCCTCATCGCTTTTGGCGGTCACCAGCAGGTAGCGGGGGGCGTCCTCATGAAACCGCATGACAATCCCCCCGGCATGGGTCAGTGCAGCCATTCACACCTCCTTTGTGATCGTCACACCATGCAACATCCCGAAGCTATTTATGCACGAAATCGGCCGTTGGTCAAGTGAAAAATCTCCGCGATCGCCAATATTAACAAAGATGTAACACCGTCGTGATTCTCCCGTAGCAGACGGGCCCGATACTGCCGGCTGGCAGGCCCGATGGCCGGCATAGTATAATGCGGGACACCGGCCCTCCCTTCTCTTTCCGGCGAGGTTCGGAGGCGCAACCGGGCCGGGCAGACGAGCAGACGCATGGAGCCAACGTCCTTTCCCTCAACCAGCGAGGCGCCCTCGGCGCCACCGGAAGTGCTGGCCGCTCCGGCCGGTCAGGCGGCCCACGTGCGGGCGACCGTCCCGGCGCGCCAGGTGGACGGGTCCGACCCCTCCGCGCTGGCTCCTGCCCCCCCGGCGATCGACCTGGACGCCCCCGAGTGGTACCTGAACCGCGAGCTGACCTGGCTGGAATTCAACCGGCGCATCCTCAGCGAAGCGCTTGACGAGCGCAACCCGTTACTGGAACGGGTCAAGTTTCTGGCGATCGTCGCCTCGAACTTCGATGAATTTTTCATGAAGCGCATCGGAGGCCTCAAGCAGCAGGCCGGCGCGGGCGTGACGGAGCTGTCCATCGACGGCCGGACGCCCGAGCAGCAGATCCGGGAGAGCCAGGCGGTGGTGCGGAGCATGGAGGAACAACAGCGCGTCCTGGCCGCCGGTCTCATCCGTCAGCTCGATCAAGCCGGGATCCGGATCAGCGACTATGCGGCCCTGAGCCAGGAGGACCGCCTTGCGGTGCGCGAACACTATCTCAAAAACATTTTCCCCCTGGTGACCCCGCTGGCCATCGGGCCCGCCCACCCTTTCCCGTTCCTGTCCACTCTGTCGCTGAACCTGCTGGTGACGGTCCGCCATTCCGGCGGGGACTCCGCTGATCTCGTTCGGATCAAGGTGCCCGTCGGCGAGGAGATCCCCCGGTTTCTGCAGATCGGCGACCGGCCCCATTTCGTCCCGCTGGAGGACGTCATCGCGAAGAATCTCGACCTGCTCTTTCCCGGCATGCTGATCGAATCGTGCGAGCTGTTCCGAGTGACCCGCAACGCGATCACCGAAATCCCCGGGCAGCAGGCCGAGGATCTCATGTCGATGGTCGAATCGGAATTGCGGGACCGCAAATTCGCCCCGATCGTGCGGCTGGAGGTGTCCAAGGGCATGGACGCGACCCGCCGGGGGATGCTGGCGGCGGAGCTCGGCGTGGACGAAACCTCCGACCTCTTCGAAGTGGACGGTCTGATGGCCATGCGCGACCTGTTCCAGATCAGCGGACTGAAGATCCGGGAGTTGCACGACCCTCCCCATCATCCGATCGATCATCCGCTCATCGCCTGCGCCACGAGCATCTTTCATCTGATCCGCAAGGAGGGCCCCCTCCTGCTCCAGCACCCGTACGAATCGTTCGTCACGTCGGTCGAGCGATTCGTCAAGGAGGCGAGCGAGGATCCGAAGGTCCTGGCCATCAAGATGACCATCTACCGGACGGCGGCGGAGTCGAAGATCATCGACTACCTCATTGAGGCGTCGCAGAACGGCAAACAGGTGGCCGTCGCGGTCGAGCTGAAAGCTCGCTTCGACGAATCGTCCAACATCCGCTGGGCCAACCGGCTGGAGCGGGCGGGCATCCACGTCTCCTACGGCGTGCTCGGCCTGAAAACGCACGGCAAGATCATCTTCGTGCTGCGGCGCGACTACGACGGCCTGCGCCGGTACGCCCACTTCGGCACGGGCAATTACAACGCCGACACCGCGCGCGTCTACAGCGACCTGGGATTGCTGACCTGCGACGAGGCGATCGGCGAGGACCTGACCGAGCTGTTCAACTTCCTGACCTCGGGCAACGTGCCGAACCGGCGCTACCGCAAGCTGCTCCCTGCGCCGACGGAGATGAAACAGGCGCTGCTGGCGAAGATCAACCGGGAGATCGCGCTCCATTCGGCCGCCTCGCCGGGCCTCATCCGGTTCAAGGTCAATTCGCTCGAAGACAAGGAGATCACCAAGGCCCTCTATCAGGCATCCCGGGCCGGCGTCACGGTGGAGCTGATCGTCCGTGACACCTGCCGCCTGCGGCCTGGCGTCCCGGGCCTGTCCGACCGGATCAAAGTGGTCGCGCTCGTGGGACGGTTCCTCGAGCACGCCCGGATCTTTTATTTCCGCAACGGCGGCAACGAGGAATATTACATCAGTTCGGCCGATTGCATGACGCACAAGATGCACCGCCGGATCGAGGTCACGGTGCCGGTTGAAGGGCGCGAATTGCAGGCCCAGCTCCGGCACATCTTCGACCTTCAACTAGCCCCGCAACGCAGCTTGTGGATCATGCAACCGGATGGCACGTACGTCCACAGCGTGCCGGAGTCCGCGGAAGGCATCGGGGCGCAGGAGCGGATGATCCAGGAATCCCAGGAGCGGGCCCAGGCTCTGCAAAAATTACGGGAACAACGCGGCGGGCCGGCCGGCTCGACGGAGGAGCGGTCCGGCGCGGCTGTCGGTCGACGGTCCAAACCGCTCAGGCGGCGGGGCACGGTCCGGCGCCCCACGCGGTGGCCGGAGGATTAACCCGATCGCGCCCCGGACTCAAGCGGAAACCGCCTCGCCCTCACGTCACGCGTGTTGATCTGCCGCTCGATTGCCAGCATGACTCTTATTGGCTTTTGTCACGGCCCGGCGAGCGTCACTTCGGCCCGACGCCTCAAAATAGATCGCCCCCTCTCCGGTCCTTGAAGGGACCATAAGAGGGGGCGAGAAAAATCGTGCCGCGTTACGGCTTTGCGGCGTCCTTGGCGGCTTCCTTGCCGGCTTCCTTGCCAGCTTCCTTAGCCTTGGCCTTGGTGTGCTTCTTGGCCGACTTCTTCTTGGTCTTGGCCTTTTCCTTTGTTTCTTTCTTGGCCCCCTCGGCTTTTCCCTTCGCCGCCTCGCCTTCCTTCTTGACCTCGCCACCAGGCGCTGACGGTGGTGCCGCCGTTTGCGCATAGCCCAGCGTCCCAAACGCCAGCATGCCAACCGCCATCACGGCGACCACCATGCCCTTGAATGTCATTGTTCTACCCTCCTGTGATGTAATGCGTGACGTGCCCGCTTAAAACGGCCGTGATCATAATCCGAATCCACCCTGGCTGTCAATCCCCCCACGCCGGACTGCTCGCCGTTCACTCACCGATCTGTTCCTCGTTCGCGCCGGGCATCAAACCTGAGCCCACGCAGCCCGCATCCACCCCACCACCGGAATGTTGGCAGGCCCGCTCCATTCCACCGCCGGATTTCCAGCACTCTTCATCTCCTCATCCCCTTTCATCCCCGCATCCATGAGAGGATAAGAACGAAACTTGCCCTGTTTGCGTCCCCCCTGTGCTGGCATCGGAATTGCAGTGTCCATGAGATGTTCATGATACGATGCATGAGCCGGATCAGACACTGGCCGACGTTGTTGAATGGAGAGGCACCGTAGGAGATGACGATGTTAATGAAGCGAAACTCGATGGTTGCCCATCGTTCCCCTGCTGTTCTTGACGGTTCTCAATCCCCACGCTGCGGGGGCGGACGGCGGAGTGATCGACCTGCTGGAGGCGTCCTGGAACGGCCGCACCGATGACGTGCGCGCTCTGCTGAATCAGGGGCTCGACGTTAATATCGCGGATGACGAGGGAACCACCGCCCTGATGGCGGCGGCGCTGAACGGCCATGCCGACACCGTCACCCTGCTCCTTTCCCGCGGGGCAGAACCCAATGCCAGGAATGAGCAGGGCGGATCGCCCTTGTCGATGGCGGCCATGAACGGGCCACATCGCCATCGTGAAAGTGCTGCTCGAGCGCGGCGCGGATCCCAATGCCAGGACCAACGATGGGACCACCACGCTGATGATGGCCGCCTGGCACGGACAACCGGCGATGGTCGGGGCGCTGCTGGGCCACGGGGCCGACGCCAACGCCACTAACGTCGACGGCGAGACGGCGCTCATGTATGCGGCGGAAAACGGCCGGTCCGACATCGTGAGACTCCTCCTCGACCACGGCGCCACCATCAATGCGAAAAGCCGGTCCGGACACACGGCCTTGATGATCGCCGTGGCCCAAGCGCACTTCGACATCGTCCGGTTGCTGATCAACCGGTAACGACCACCGACAACGAGCCGGCCGGCGTGTCGGCGCCTGTTGCCGGGTGACGGCAGATTGCCAATCCCTCGTGACCGGGGTAGAATAACGGCCGCCGTCATGCGAAAAACGCAAGGCCAGATGGAGGCGCAGATCGGCGAAGCGCTGATCCAGTTCGAGAAGGAATACATGGGCCGGGGCCCCCAGGAGACGAAGGCCTTCATCCTCGACGACATGATTCTGGTGCGCTTGAAAGGCGTGCTCACCCCGGCGGAGCAGCAGTTGGTCAAAAATCCACAGGGCACCGAGTTGATCAAGCGGGTCCGCTCGCACCTGCTGGAGCAAGGGCGCGAGCTGCTGACCAAGGAGATCGAATCGATCACCGAGCTCAAGGTCGTCAGCCTCCACACCGACGTCAGCACCAAGACGGGCGAGCGGGTCATCATCTTCACCCTGAACGATAACCTAGAAGGGAAATTCCGCGGCAATATTATGCCTTGACGAACGCGGAGAGCGCACGGTTAAATAGTCAGCACGGAAGATGGCCTGAAGGATATGCACAACACGATCAGTCAGGCTGTAAGCCGACTCAATGGACGGTGAATTGAGTCGGCTTTTTTTATGACCGGTCGGGCCATTGGGAACACCATGGGGGCTCGGGGTGTGGGGGCATCGGAGGACCGTTCTCCGCCCTTTCCGCACGGGCCCCCACATCAGATAGCATCGACTTTTTTATGACCGATGGGGCCAATGGTCACACAATGGGGGCATGGGGCGTGGGGGCATTGGAGGACTTATCTTCGCATCTTCCGCACAGGCTCCCACATCCAATAGACTGCGCGGAGGCATTGGAGAATTCGCACGG
>Ga0335081_10008408_pt1 | contig 16550 bp, 11 predicted proteins | sample Lox_Sample_35_FD_206713 | JGI IMG/M metagenome (GOLD analysis project Ga0335081, IMG submission 206713) | Soil microbial communities from Loxahatchee National Wildlife Refuge, Florida, United States - Lox_Sample_3.5 | ecosystem: Environmental > Terrestrial > Soil > Wetlands | place: USA... | reverse complement strand
TGACCTGCCGCAGCGGTATGGCGGCGGCCCGGGCCAGCGCGTGGACGGCCTCGTGCTGGCCGACCCGCGGCGGGCCCCAGACTCCGACCAGGTTCAGGTCGCCGGCCCGCAGGGCCTTGCCGAGGCGAGTGAGGTGCGCGGCGTCGAGCTGCGGCGGGATCGCGGCGGTGGCTGGGATCGGCACGGCGCCGGGGTCGTGGGCCAGGACGGCCAGGTCGGCGCCGCCGCCGAGCAGGAAGTCGACCACGCCGGCGGGGACGCGCAGTTCCTGGCGGAGCTCGGTGGGCGCATCGCCGTACGGGGTCAGCAGGCCGAGCAGGCGGAGCCGGCCGGTGCGGGACAGGACGCCGCGCTGGGCCAGGCCGCCGGGGCCGGAACCGGCGGTGACCACTGTGAGCAGCTCGACGCAGGGGAACCGGCGGTTCAGGTCGTCAAGGATGTAGGCGATGACCCGCTCGTAGGCCCGGTCGAGCTCGGGAGCGGCGCACAGCAGGAGCGCCTGCTGTTCGGCGCCGGTCAGGCCGAACCGGCCGGCCAGCTCGTCCAGCGGCAGCGCCATGCCCGCGGCGGCGGCCTCCTGCCGCAGCTGCTGTTCGGCGGCCTGCTCGGCGGGGGTCAGCGGCGCCGGGGCGGCGCCGTCGGGCAGCGACAGCGCGTCCAGGCGGTCCAGGCCGTCCAGCAGGATGGCTACCTGCTCGTCGGTGATGCAGTAGGGGACGAGGTCCGGGCGGTCGAGCTGGGCGGCCACCGCGGCCTGCCGGTCGACCGCGGCGCGCAGCGCCCGGTTCAGTGGCCGCAGCCGGATCAGCAGGTGCCGGATGGCCAGCGGGTTCGGCATCTCACCCTCCCGAGAACTCCACGACGCGGCCGCCGAGCCAGGGCACGCCTGGCACGTCGGCAAGCAGGCCGTGCGCGGACAGGTCGGCGTGACGGGGGCCCAGCGGCAGCCGGACCCGTACCCGGTGCGGCTCGAAACTGACCCGGGCGCTGAGGTCGGCGAAGCGTTCCAGGGCCAGCAGCGGGTCGGTGGGCTCGCGTTCCCGCCATAGTGTCCACGCCAGCGTGCCGAGCCCGAGGCCGGCGGCGAGCAGCAGGCTGCGGCTCAGCGCCGGGCCGGCGGCCAGCGGGACCGCGGCGCGCTCGGCGGCCAGCGCCTGCACGAGGCCGGCGGCGAGGTCCGTTGCCTGCTGGTAGCCGGTCGCGTGCCTGGTGAGCGCCGGGTCGTCGCCGTTGGTCCACAGCCGGTGCGGCGGCAGCCGCTGCCAGCGTTCGCCGCGGCCGGGCGGGGTCGCGACGACGAAGGTGGCGCCGGCCGCCGTGAGGCCGCGCAGCGCGCCCAGCGCGGTGGGCGCGACCAGGACGGGCGGCGAGCCGCACATCCGCCAGGCCGGCAGCAGGCCCGCTACGGTGTCGGTCCAGGCGAGCGGGAACAGTCCCTCGCGGTCCAGGAGGAGCAGGCCGCCGCCGGCCTGCTCCTCGGCGCCGGCCAGGATCAGCGGCTCGCCCGGGGTGTGCCCTTCGGCCAGGGCCCAGGTGATCACGGCGTCCAGGGCGGGCAGCGCGGGGCCCGCGGCCCGGGCGAACTCGGTCAGGGCCTGGCCGGGCATTGGCGCGCCGGGCCCGGCGAAGGCGGCTGCGGCGGCCAGGTCCCTGGGCTGGCGGCGCCAGCCGCGCTGCAGCGGGCCAAGCACCGTGTAGCCGAGCGCGGTGGCGAACGCCGCCGTCTGCGCCTGGAGGCCGGCCAGCTGCAGGGCCGGGGCGAGCGCGGGGAGGTAGCCGGTCTGGGCGAGTGGGCCGAGCAGGAGGAACGGCAGCGCCGAGGCGATATCGGCGTCGGTGGCGGGCGGCGCAGCGGAAGCGACGTACGGCGGAGCAACAGCGCCTGGCGCCGAGGCCATCTGGCCGGCCGGGCGGGCCCTGCTCGCGGAGGCGGTGCCGGCCGGTGACGCGGGGTTCGTCTCGGCTGCTGGCGCAGAGGCGGCATATGCCGGGGCGGCAGCGCCTGCCGCCGTGGGTATCTGCCCGGCAGCGACGGCTCTGCTGACCGAGGCGGTGCCTGCGACGGCGGCGGGGGCCGGCACGGCGCCGGTGCGCGGCGGCTGCGGGCCTGCTGACGCTGGGCCGGCGGGAGCCGTGCGGTCGCGGGAGCCGGCCGCCGGATCGTCGGATGCGAGCGGGCGGGCTGAGGTCTCGTGACTGGCCCGCGCGGCGATGGCGGTGATGGCGTCGCGGAGTTGCCAGGACGTGACGGTCTCCGCGGAAGCGGCTGCCCCCGGCGGCGAGATAGCGACACCGGAGGCGGGATGACCGGTGCCGGCCGGGAGGCGATCGGCGGGGATGGCCGGGAATGCCGCTGGGCCGGGAGGCGTGCCCGGCGCCTCGGGCGGGGCCGTGGTCAGCGCCCGGTACCAGGCCTCGAGGGTGTCCGCCGGGAGCAGGGCCAGGTACTTGCCGAGTTCGCCGCGCTGGAGCAGCTCGCCGAGGAACTGGCCCAGCGTCATGGGCTGAGCGCTGGCGGTGAGCGCCGACGCGCGTTCCGGAAGCCGCGTCCCGCGCGGACGGATGGCGGCGTGTGGCCGTGGGGAAGCCGCCCCCGGGGACGGTTCCGGCAGCGGCACCGGGAAGATGGCGGCATGGTGGAGTGGATCGAACCGGCCGGCCAGCAGGTCGGCCAGGGTCAGCGACACCACGATGCGGACCGGCTCGGTGATCTCCACGTCTGGCGCGCCGTCCGGGGCCAGGCCTGCCAGCCGTGCGGCGATCAGGCCGGGCAGCGCGGCGAGCACCTGGTCGACGAGGCGCCGCGGCTGCGGTCCCCAGCTCCAGCCGCCGTGCCGGACCACCCGGACGGTGCACCGGCGGACGACGATGTCCTGTGCCGCAGTCGTCACGTGACCGTGACCTCATTGGCGGCCGGCGACAGGCTCTGCACGAAGGCGTACACGTTCCACTTGTCGCCCGTCACGAACCCGGTCTTGCCGGAGACCGGCGTGGCGGTACCTATCGTGACCGTGACCGTGGGCAGGATGGTGGCGGCCAGGTTGGGCGTCGTGACATTCTGCAGCACCACCACGGCTTGCAGCGTCGTGGCCGAGGACACGCCCGTCACCTTGACCGCTGCGCCCGAGCTCGCGGCGATAGTGAGGTCAACCGAGCTGCCCGGCACCCCGACGTTCTTGACCTGGGGAGGAGCCTGGCCCTGCGGATCCTGGACGACCTGGAAACCCTGCGGGTTGATCAGGACCTCGGGCTGATCGTCGACGGTGACCGGAGCCAGGTCCTGGGCGGGCACGGTGAAATCTGCCGCGACCCCGCCGACGGAGCTCAGCGGCAGGCCGGCGCCCACCAGCGTGCTGGCCTGTTCGGTTCCCTGGGGCGGGTCGGCGCGGGTGAGCGCCGCCAGCACGTGTCCGGTGTCCTTCAACTGCACGACGGTGAGCTTGGTCATTGGCTCGCTCCGCTGGCCACGGTCGCCACGATGAGGTAGTCGGCGGCGCCTGGCTGCGGCTGCGCGCCCCCGGAAATACTGGAACTGTTGCCGACCAGCACCTGGCAGCTGAGCCGGCGGCTGGTGTCCACGCTGCAATCGACCGGGACATACCAGGTGGCTGGGGTGGATTGCGGCGTGTGCGGCGTCAGGAACAGATGCAGGATCACCGCGCCCCGGTCGACCTGGTCCTGGGTGATCCCCTGGGGCAGCGGGATGATGAGGCCGTCGGTGGCGGTGCCGGACTGGACCCGGGTTTCGCCCTGGGCGAGCTGGCCCTTGATGCTGCCGCTGGCGGTGACGTCACCCTGGGCGCTGACGGTCAGCAGGGAGACGAAACTGGTGCCGCCCTGGTACAGGCCGAACGTGAGCGCCGGCGGGTCGCCGCCGACCACCAGCACGGGCTGGCCGGGTGTGGCGGTCAGCTGGGACCGCAGCGCCAGGGTGCCGCTGCGGGCGGAGACCGTGTCGGCCTTGACTCCGGCGTAACGCCGTCCGGCAATGGTCGCGGCGGTGAGGTGCTGGCCCGAGGCGTCGCACTGGACGAAACCGACCAGGACCTCCCACTGCGGACCTGCGGCAGGTACCGGACCCGCGGTCACGTCCGGTACCTGCTGCTCGTCGAGGGAAAGGTCCGCGCCGAGGGCGCCGTAGGTCAGGCCGAACCCTTCCTCGGTCCGGGCCGGCTGGCCGCCGGGCCCGCAGGCGCCGGTGGTCAGTATGGCCGCGGGCGGGCTGGTGTCGAGTCCGTGCAGCAGGATCGGGTAGTTCGTTGCGGCCTGCGGCGAGGCGCCGTTGGCGATGAAGAATTCTGCCGTGCTGAGCAGGACCGACGTCGGCACGATGATCTCGCGGCCGGTGCCGTCGATCGCCAGGCCCGGATTGAGCGTGACGTCGACGTATTGTCCGGAGCTGTCCGGCGCCGTGGTCAGCTCGAGACCTTCGGCGATACCCCAGTCGTGCAGGTAGCGCTCGTGCCTGGCGGCTTGCCCGCGGCCGTAGTCGACGGCGCTGGTGAGGTCCGCGGCCGCGAGGATCTGCCCTTCGAAGAAGGCTGGCCGCTCGGGTGTCATGCGCCGGCCCCCGGTGCATCCGGTCCGGCGGCTGACGGCTGCGGCACGGCGGGGGCGGCCCGCGCGGCGCCGAGCCGCTCGGCGGCCTTGCGCAGCAGGCTCGCGGCGTCTGGCAGGCCGAGCAGGTCCCACGGCTGGCCCGCCGGGGGCTGGCCGGCCACGAACCCGGTTTCGGCGAAGACCAGCTTGCCGGGCTCCGCTTTAACAGCACGTTCGGTGCCGGTCCGGCAGCAGATAGTCTCGATGCCCTGGTGCAGCAGCCCGGTCGGGAGCCAGTACCGGAGCGCCGATCCGCTGATCACGTAGTCCCGTTCGGCGTTGCAGATGCGCACAACCTCGCAGTCGCGTACCTCGATGCAGGCCAGCAGCACATCGGTGTCGTCGCATGGCGCGCAAGGCGGGTTGAGTTCCGCGCAGATACAGTCCGTCACGAACCGGACGAACAACTCGGCGAGCGCCGACCCGGCACGGCCCACGGAACGCAGGGCCGAGGGCTGCTGAGAGGTTTCCGCGGTCACCGACACCGCCTGCACCTGCGAGCGCAGCTCGCAGTCGGCGAGCGTGGGGTCGCTGTCCAGGCGGTTGAGCAGCCATTCCTTCACCGCGGCCGCGTCGGAGGTGAGGCCGGCCAGCACCGAGTCGTCGAGCGGCCGCCCCTGCGCCAGCATGGCCAGCTGGGTGTCGGGCAGCGCGGCGGACGGGTCGGCCAGCTGGGCCGCCTGGTTGAGCAGCGCGTCAACCGCGGGACGGTCCAGCGCATTGTATCCGGCCGCCGCCGCGCGACCCGCCAGCGCCGCGGCGGCGTCACGCAGCTCAGAGCGCGCATTCGGCATGTCCGCATATTCCGCACGGTCCGTCGCGAGATCGTACTTGGCGAGGACGGCGGCCATCTTGCGAACGTTCTCGGCGGCCGACCGGATCTGTTCCTCACCTGCTCCCGCCTGTGCCTCGGCTAGCCCTGCCCGGAGCTTGGTTAGCTCATCGGCGTCTTCCGTGCGGAAGGCGGGCCGGTATTCCGCCGCGCCGGCGGCGGCGATCATCGGATCGCTGTACGCCTGGAGCCGGGCCTCCCGGCGGAGGATGTCGCTGCCGGGCAGGCATGCCTGCAGTCGGCACCAGAGGTCATCCGGCGGCGGCGTGTCCGTCGGGCACTTCAGGACGAAGCTGATCCCCTCGCGGGTCCGGGTCGGTTCGCAGGCCACCTGCCCGCACAGCTCCCCGGTCGCGTAGGGAGCGACCGGGTCGGTGTCCTGCTCGCCGTAGCGCGCGTACAGGCGGTAATGCCGGGTGACGGCCATGCTGCGGCGTTCGGCGGATTGCGAGCCCTGGCCGGCGCAGGGGCCGCCGCAGTCCTTGCCGGCCTGGGCGGCCCGCAGATCGCGGATCATCGCGTTGACGTCCAGCGGCGCGGGGCAGGCAAGGACGAGGTCGTTGCCGCAGCAGTCCAGCGCGTACCCGGGCTGGACGGTGGCCGTGGCGCCGCCGCACGGATCGCAGCTCACCCACAGGCCGCAGACCACCCCCGCGCCGAACAGGTACCGGTTGTGCAGCCGGTCCTTGGCGGTCACGTAGGCGGTCAGCGCTCCGAGGTCATCCTGGGTCAGCAGCTGCCCGGCGAAGAACCTCGGCCTGGCAAAGGCCGTCGCGGCCGGGATGGCGGCAACGGTGCCGCATCCGCCGCTTCCGCCACAGCCACCGCAACCGCAGCCCGGCGTGGCCGGCTCGGCGTTCGGGATCATCGCCTTTCCTCCCTTTCCCGGCCCGGCCGGTCTCCATGGTTCCTGCCTCCGCCTGGCCGCTCCCTGTCGTGGTCCTCCCTGACGAAGAACCAGCTTTCGAAAACGCCGGCGCCGGTGCCCGTGCCGGATGTCCACGGGCCGGCCCCGGACGGCGGGGTGGTGCAGAAATCGGGCTCGGGGTGCACCCGGTGGGTGCCGGGCAGCGGAGGGACGCGCCCGCCCACGTGGGCGCCGTCGACCGGCCGGCAGCAGCGGTCGAGGATGAGCGGGGTGTGCACGGTGATCAGCACCCGGTCGCCGTTCTGCAGGGTCTCGCCCGAGGTCTGGCGCCAGCGCAGGCGGCGGGTGAACGGCTCGTCGGTCAGGCCTTCGATGCGGCCGTCGAGGAAGTAGGTGTCCGCATGACGGCCCCGGCCTCCCTCGGCGACGTGGACATCGACGACCCCCCGGGCCAGGGAACGGGTGTGCACGTCCTTGGAGAAGTGCACGCGCAGGCCGCCGTCCTCGTCGTGGGTGCCGAGGATCTCCGCGGCCTGCTCGGGGCTGTAGTAGGCGCCGTGCTGCCAGCTGATCCCGGTGATCGTGGTGAACCAGTAGCGGCCGAGCGGACGGCGTGCGCCGAGGTGAATAGCCTCCTCCGGGACTGGCTGGCCTTCGCGCACGTCGTCGATGCGGGCCAGCAGCAGGCACGGGTCGTGGTCCCGGCACGGTTCGCAGCACGGGTCGGCGCAGCCGTGGTTGTCCGGCGGGGTCAGCGTGACCCGGATGCGGTAGCTGTCCTGCCGCCAGCCGTACTCGCAGTCCGCGGCGCCGCCGCAGGAGTCGACGTACACGCCGCGGGTCGGCCTGGTGGCCCGTTCGCAGTACTCGACGCACAGGTAGACGCTGTGGCCGTCGTGGAAGTTGTCCCGGTCCTGCCCGGACAGCAGCGGGAGCAGCTCGACCGGGCGGTCGCGGCGGATCACGATCTCGTTGCCGACGCAGTCCAGGGCCACTCCGGGATGGAGGCTGACCCGAGGCTGATGTTCGTCGGGGTCGGTGTCGCATTCATTATCGGAACGGACCGGGCTGACCCGCAGGCCGCAGGCCACTCCGTATCCGTGCAGGCAGCGGTTGCGCAGCCGCAGCTTCTCGACGAAGTACGCCTGCTCACCCTGGAAATCGCTGGCGGCCAGCATCTGGCCGTGGAAGTAGGTCAACCGCAGGAAGTCCGGAAGCTCGGAGAGCCCTGTCGTCATCGCGTGTCCTCTCGCTGGGTCTGTCACTGGGCCACCGTGTCGATGCCGACCGCCTGGCCCGCTCCGAGCCGGATCCCCGTCCACGATCCGCGGGCCGCGGGCCAGAGCACGCTGTGGCGGTTCAGCGTCACCGGCTGCACCGCGCCGGACGGCGCGCCGGCCTCGAGTACCGGGGCCGGCAGCGGCACGAGCGCGGTGTCGACGCCGACCGCGGACCAGACGCCGACCACCAGGCCGAGCCCGCCGGGCCGGACCTCGGCGACCGTGTGCGCGGGTGCCTGGCTGACGACCAGCGCGCGCAGCGCCGCCAGGTCGGGCCCGCTGCGGCCGGGTGCGGGCGGCACCAGGACTTGGATCCGGTTGGCCTGCGCGGTCAGCGGATCGTCGTCCGGGTCGCCGAAGCTGCGGATCGGCGCGGACGACAGCGCCGAGCCGCCGACCCGGAACCGGGTCCGGGACAGGCTGAACAGCCGGGTGGAGCCCAGTACGCTGGCCCGGTTCAGGGCGCCCCAGGCGCGGCCGGCGGCGAGCTCGCTGATGGCCACGTCGACTACGCTGGCCCGGTTCAGGGCGCCCCAGGCGCGGCCGGCGGCGAGCTCGCTGATGGCCACGTCGACGCCGAATACGATGGAGATGACCTGGGTCAGCGCCGTCAGCGTGCCGCGCCCCCGGTACAGGCCGGGAGCGGCGTCTATCAGGTTGCGGCGGATGGTCGCGTCCCAGCCCGGATCGAACACCAGGCCGAGCAGGCCGCCCAGCCAGGGCAGCACCTCGTCGGGCACGCCACCGGGGTCGAGCAGCGCCGGGTAACGCTCGACGGCCCGGTCGGCTTCCTCGAACGCGGCGTCGAACAGGGAGAGGAACCGCTCGGTGAAGTCCGCCGCGGCCGGATCCTGGGTGTAGACGGCGGGCAGCTGGCCGGCGCTGGTGACCCGGGGGAAATCCAGCCGGATGCGGTGCACGACCGGTGTCGCCGTGCCGTCCCCGGTCAGCCGCAGCCGCAGGTACAGGTACCGGCCCGGGGCCTGGTTGACGAGGAAGTCGGCCGACGCCGCGCCGGCGTCCTGCCAGTCGCCGGAGTTCGGCGGACCGGTCGGGTAGCCGTCCGGGTCCGGCGGTCCGGCCGTGGTCCCGGCAGGCGTGGGGTCCTCGCTGGTGGCGACTGCGACGAGCACGCTGGTTCCGGCCGGCACGTCGGCATCGACGCGCACCCGGTGCCAGCGGCAGCGCGGCTGGCCGCTGTCGATCGCGGCGGTGAGCAGCTGGCCGGCCGTCGGCAGGGTGGAAGTTCCCGGGGAGATGGGTCCCGCGGGCTGGCCGTCCCAGGTAAAGCAGAACGTGGCAAGCTCGCCGTCCGGGCCGGGTTCGGTCAGGCAGAACCCCTGGTCGGTGGCGATGGTCAGGCTCGTCCGGTCGACCGCCGCGGCCAGGTCGCCGAGTGTCGCCTGCTGGAAGGGATCCGGGCTGCCCCGGTCGCCGCGCCAGAGCTGCCACGTCCCGTCGGTCCGGGTCAGCGCCCAGATCGTGCAGTTCCCGCCGTCGGCGAGCGCCCGGCCGGCCGCGAGGGCCTCGATGCGCCCGGTCATCCCGGTGACGATCTGGCCGCGCGGGACGCCGGCCAGGTCGAAGCGGCTCAGGTCGGCGGAGCCGTCGTAGTTGAGCAGAAGCTCTCCCCACGGGGCGAGGGCCAGCGCGGTCGCCTGCCCGGGGATGACCGCCACCAGCTGGTCGCCCTCGCGCCGCCACAGGTAGACCGCCTCCGGCGTGGCCACGGCCAGCAGGTGGCCGCGGGCGGCGACCGCGTGCGGGCAGGCCGCGAGCCCGGGATCGCAGCCCGGCGGCCAGGCCGGCTGCCAGCCGGCGCACGGGTCCCGGCGCAGCAGCCCGTGCTGCGAGGTGGCCAGGTACCAGGCACAGGGGCCGCAGCCCGGCGCCAGCCGCGGATCGGGCAGCCACGGCAGGAAGTCGCTCCGGAGGGGCCCGCCCGCGCCTGCCGGGGCGAGCTGGATGCCACCCGGGTCGTCGGGGTCGGTCAGCTGGAAGACGTCGAGCGGATCCCACCCGACCAGGTGGTCGAGCAGCCGGCAGGTGGGCGGTCCGGGCGCGCAGCTCATGGCCCGCCCTCCGGCACCGGAAGCAGCCGGTGGCCGTCCGGCCACAGCAGCGTATTCGGCGGGATCAGGACATCCGTGCACGGCGGGTACCGGACCCCGTCCAGCACGACGACGAGCTGGGGCACGGCCTGCACTCCGCTGACGAGCAGCAGGCGGCGAACGAGGGCGACGTGCTGCAGCGGTCCGCCGAAGGGCCAGCCGGTCTGCGCATCGCCGCCGGTGAGCGGGTGCAGGTAGCCGTCCAGCGCGTCCCCGGCGGCACCGAGCAGGTCGGCCTGGCCCTGGCCGGGGTCGAGCACCAGCCAGGCCTCGATCTTGACCAGGTGGAAGCCGGCCGCCGCGGCGACGACCTGCACGCCCGCCGGGGCGGCCTGCGTGGTCAGGAAGGCGGTCACCGCCCTCAGGTCATCCTCGGCCGGTACCGGGGGCAGGCCGGTCTGGTGGTCCGGGGCGACGCAGAGCACGCCGACCACGCCGGGGATCGGCACACCCGGGTAGTCAGGGTGCAGGCCGCCCACGCCCTGGGCCCGGGCCACCAGCGCCCCCGGCGCGTTGACCGCGAGCACGCCGTAGTCGGCCGGGGTCACCGCCCGGTCCCCCGCCCGCAGTTCCTGCGCGCCGCGCAGGATCGCGCTGGAATCGGGCTCGGTGTCCGTCCCGCCGGACGCCGGATAGGGGTTGCTGACCGCGGTCACGAAGCCGACCGAGGTCAGCGGGGCGTTGACCGCGTTCGCCGCGACGGCGCCGGCCGACCCGCCGCCGGTCTGGTACTGGGCGGCCCGGATGTTGCGGAACCCGATGGGCACCCGGGCGCCGTGCACCCCGTCGCCGAACGTGACCACGCCGGCGGCGTCGTCGACGGTGAAGACCTGCGCGTCCGGGCCGTAACCGCCGAGGTTGTCCACCTCCTGCCACAACGTGGTCGTTCCGGGGGCCGTCCCGAACACGTCGCCCCCCGGATCCGCGTCCACGTCGAGCTGAACGCTGTGCGGCACGACCGGCACCTGGCTCAGCTGCGCCAGGGTCAGCCCGTCCGGGCTGTCCGGGAGCAGCACCAGCGGCTCGTCGTAGATGGTACGGGCCGCCGGGGCCCGCGCGGCGTTGAGCAGGACGGCGGAAAACACCGGCGGCGAGGGATACTGCCCGTAGTCCAGGAGAGCCTGCAGCCAGAGGAGGTCGGGCAGGCCGGCCGAGCCGGGCGGCTGACCCGGGCGCCACCGCGCGGGCACACCGAGCTCGACGATGCCGCCGCTGCTCAGCCCGCCGGTCTCGTCCCGGAGCAGCGTTGCCGGGACCATCCCCCCGCCGTCCAGGATCGCCCAGCTGACCAGCGGGGCAGGCGCGGCCGCCGGGGGCGGCACTCCCCCGGCGGTGACCGGCGGCGGCGCAGTGCCCGCCGTGGCCGCGGGCACCAGCGCGAGCGACAGCGGCGGCGCCGGGCTGTCCGCCTGCGGCGGGAGCGCCAGGCCGACCCACAGCGCGTTGCCCGGCTGGGGCGCCGGCCCGAACGCGGTGAATCCCGCCGGGTCAGCCGCCGAGACGACACCGCCCGCGGACACGGCGACGGCCGCCACCGTGGCAGGCGTTGCCATCACGGCGCGTTCGGTTTCGAATATCACCTGGCCGCCGCCCCCGCCGCCGCCGGCCGGGGACGCGCCGGCCAGGAAGCCGGCCGGGACGGACACGGACCCGCCGGCGGCGGGAGCGACGGTGAACGTCAGCAGGGCTTGCGCCGCGGTGGCCGGCAACGGCGTCACCCCGGCGATGCGCAAGTACTCCACCAGGGCCTTTTCCGGCAGCCGGTCCACCCGGCTCAGCAACGGCTCCATCTGGATCCCGAACAGCCGGACCAGGGCGACCCCGGAGTCGTCGGGCGCCGGGTTAGTCCAGTCCGCGGTGAAACCGCTGATCCTGGCCTGCAGCGCCGCGCGGACCGCCTCCTTGCTCGCCGGGAGCAGCCCGGGCTGGCTGCCCGCCAGTCCCGGGCCGTCCACGATCACCGGCTGGCCCCGGGACTCGGCCTCCCGCCCCCACCACACCTCGCCGGTGCCCTGCGGGCTCATGGCAGGCCGCCCGCTGCCGCCGTCCCGCTGCCGGGCCCGAACCGGACCGTGACGTCGCCGGGCGCCACCAGATCCTGCGGCCCGATCGGCACGTCGCGGCAGTCTTCCCAGCTCGCCGAGTCGTCAAGGGCGATGCCGACGCTGGCGACCTGACCGTCGTGCCCGGCGGCCTGCTGGGCGACCCGCAGCAGCCCCGATGGCCGCAGCGGTGCGCCGAACGGCCAGCCCGCGGCGTCGTCGCCGCCGGCCAGCGGATCGAGGTACTGGCGCAGCGCCAGCTGCACCGTCGCGCGGACGGCGGCCGGGTCGCGTGGCGCCCCCGTCACCTCGACCCGCAGCCGGGTCGTGCGGTAGCGGGGTTCCCGGACGAACAGCTCCTCGCCCAGCAGCCGCGCCTGGCCCAGCGCTGTGCAGACCTGGCTGAGCAGCCCGGGATCGGGCCGCGGGGCCGTCACGAAATCCGGCAGGTCCCAGTCGGCGTCGCCGCGCGGCGCGGCGGGCACGACGTAGACGGACACGGCTCCGGGGACCAGAGCGCACGGATAGCCGGGATGGTCGCCGACCGCGGCGTGCGCCCGGGCCACGGCCACGCCGGGGGCCTGCAGCGCGATTCTCTCATGGTCGGCGGGGGTGACCGCCCGGTCCACCTCGTTCAGCGCGGCCCCGGCCCGGACGCGGGCCTGCGCGATCGTCTCCGCGTCCGCGCCGCCCTCCGCGGGCACCGGGTTCGCCGCACCGGCGGCGACCGTGCGGTCTGTGCTGCGCCAGTTGGCGGTCGTGCCCCCGTTGCCGGCGGCACCGCCGCCCAGCGTCCAGGTGGCCGAGGAGAGCGCATTTCCCGGCTGGCCGGGGTCGGGAACGGGTATCCGGCCGGTGCGGCCGTCGCCGAACCGTAGCGCTCCGGCGGCCCGGTCGATGAGGAACACCCGGTCCTCGCGGCCGGAGAACACGAAGTCGGCCACCGCGGTCCACTGATGCTCCTGGCCGTCGCGCTCCCGGAGCGTCAGCGACGCGTCCAGCAGCCGCCCCTGGGCGTCCGGCAGGTCCAGGTGCTGGCCGGGAAGCGGCAGCCAGCCGCCAACCTGACCGTCCAGTTCATCTCCTGCGGCGTGGCTGAACTCCTGCCATTGCCGGGCCGCGGCTACATTGACCTGAAGCTGCTGCAGCCGCGGCGGGGCGGCGAAGGTCGCCTGGTCCGTGCTGAGCAGCAGCGTTCGCACCCCGGCGCCCGAGTTCCAGGACGCGGGGATGGGCAGCCGGACGATACCGGAGCGCCGCAGTCCCCCGGTGCCGTCCTGGACCTGGCCGGCGTCGATCGCTCCGTCGGCGTAGGCCCAGGTGAGCGTGGCGGGCGGCGGGACGCCGTCGGCGGCACCGGGCGTCCAGGCCGGCGGGATGCCCGGGGCAGCCAGGTCGAACAGCAGCGACAGCTGCCCGGCCGGCACCGGCGCGGTGAGGCCGAGGGAGATGGTGGCGGCGCCGAATCCGCGGTTTGCGGGCAGCAGGTCAACCTCGCGGCCGACCAGCAGGTCGGCGGTGCGGTCCTGGTCGGCCACCTCCAGGGTGAGGCTCCGGACGGGCAGCACGTCCACCCGATCGTCGAGGGTGAACACCACCTCGCCGCGCGGGTCGCGGGTGAACCCGGTTCCGGCCGGCACGGTGAAGAACACCGGGTTCTGCGGGTCGGGCTGGGCGATCTGCAGCACGGTGGCGGCGGGCACCGCGGGCTGCGGGCCGCCCGCGCCGAGCAGTTCCAGGACCGCCACGGCGAACGCGTCCGGTACCTGGTCGAGCCAGTACAGGCGCTGCTCGGCCAGGTACGCGAGCAGGTCGAGGAGCGTGATGCCCGGGTCGACCGGAGCGTGCAGGGTCCAGTTGCCTGCCGATTCCGCGGGGATCCGGCGCCGGATCGCCGCGACCATCTGATCCCAGGTCAGGTCGTCCAGCAGGACGGGGGCCAGCGTCATCCCGGCTCACCCGCCCGCGGTGTCGAGGTAGTACGGGAACACCAGGTTGGCCTTGGTGTTCGTCCGCCTGATCCGGTAGCTGACCGACACCACCACCTGGTTTTCCTGGCCGGGGGTCGGTTCGGCCACGACGCTGTCCAGCTGGACGCGCGGTTCGTACGCCTGGATGGCGTCGCTGATCGAGTTCTCGAGCATCCGCAGGTTCGCTGGGCTCCCCGGGGCGAACACCAGGGTGGGCGCGGTGGTGCCGAAGTCGGGACGCATGACCCGCTCGCCGGTCGCGGTTTGCAGCAGCACCAGGAGGCAGTCCTGGATGCTCGCCTCGCCGGAGGCGTACCGCAGCCCGCCCGTGGGGTCCGGCAGCACCGGGAACGCCCAGCCGGTGCCGAGGAAGTCCTGGCCCATCGCGGTCACCTCACGCCGTTACCTTGACGACTTGGGAGAAGGCGGCCGGGGTCAGCGGCGGGACCGGCGGCAGGGTGGCACCGACCGGCGGGACAGGGAGCGGGTGGGTGTGGGCGTTGAAGATCGGCAGGAACGGCTCCCCGAGGACCGGGCTCTGGGCTGCCGCCGCCGCGCCCAGGTTGATCGTGCCGGCCTCGACGGTGACGGTGCTGCCCTGGACGGTGACGTCGGTGCCCTGCACGGTGACGGTGCCGCTGTCGTCGAGGGTGATCTTGACGCCGTTGCCGGTGACCGCCACCGTGCCGCCGGCGTCGTCGAGGATCAGCTCATGGCCGCCCGCGGTGGTGATCCGGATGGCCTCCTGGCCCTGGCTGTCGTCCAGCACGAGCTGATGGCCGTGCTTGGTCCGGATCATCTTCTGGTCCTGGCTGGCGGTCCGGTCGGTGGGCGGCTTGTCCGCCCCGTTGTACAGGCCGCCGAGCACGACCGGAAAACGCATGTCCCCGTGCACGAAGGCTACGAGGACCTCGTCGCCCACCTCGGGGACGAACACCACGCCGTAGCCGTTGCCGGCGTAGGGCTGGGCGACCCGGCACCAGTCGGTCTCGGCGGTGGCGCCGTCGAAGAACGGGAAGCGCAGCGTGACCCGGCACTCGTGTTCCGGGTCGTCGGTCACGCTGGTCACGAGCGCCTCGACCACGCCGTAGTAGCGCCGGTCGGTGGATCGTGAGCGGGGCAGGGTGCTGGTCAACCGTGACTCCCATCGGCGATGCGGCGGGCGCTGAACCCGGTGAAGAAGCCGGATGTGCTCAGGGTGTGCTCGACCCGGGTGACGTAGTAGTTGCCGCTGAACCGCAGGCCGATCCCGTGGATCTCCAGCACGTTCCGCGGGCGGAGTTCGGCCAGGCCGGCGATCCGGCCGGTGCCGGTGATGAACTGGTAGGCCCGTTCCCGCAGCAGCGCGGCGGCCAGCTCGCGGGCCTCCTCGACGGTGGCCACCGGCGCGTCGATTACCGTGTCCTCGCGGCCGCCGAGGGCTTCGGTTGCCGCGGCCGGCCCGGTCAGCCCGCTGCCCTGGCCGCTGGGCAGGTCGTCGGCTGTCGCGGTGACGTCGATGGGCTGCTTGGTCCGCGGGTCCCAGCCGCGCACGGTGAGCTGGCTGACCTGGGAGGCCGCGGTCAGCGTCGGGGTGAACTCGATCAGGTTCGGCGTGAGCGGGCCGCCCGCGGCGGCCGTGCCGGCCTGGGTGGCGCGCTGCTCCTCCGCGGCCAGCCCCGGCCCGTAGGCCAGCTGGAACGCCTGGACCGGTACCCCGTTGCGGCCGTCCGCCGGGGGCTCGAAGTGCAGGGTCTGGGTTCCGGTGACCGCGTCGCTGGCCACGTAGCAGTCGTAGTCGATGCGCTTGGCGCGCTCCATGAGGAACGACGCGTCGTCCTGGTTCTTCTGCACCACGAGGGGGTGAGTCGGGCCGCTCGTGTCGGGGGTGTAGACCTGCATGTTGTTGGGGGCCCGCTGAGCGACCTGCGCGGCGATCTGCCAGTCCTGCTTGTCCCGGTAGAAGACCTGCTGGCCCGGCCGCGGCTTGCTGTCTTTGAGCTTCTGCATCCCGTCGGTGCCGCTGATCCGGATCGTCGGCGAGCTGGACTCCGGGAAAGCGGGGCTCAGCGAGATGATCGGCCCGGACGCCACCGGGACCAGCTGGCCCGCGTAGCCCAGCTGGATGGCCACGAGCCGGCTGATCCGGAACACCTCGGTGTCCGCATCCGACTCGGAGTACTTGAACCGGAGCAGCTTGTCGTCCCAGTTGTTGAACGTGATCTCGAAGCTGGTCATCTGGTCCAGCTCGAGCACGACGTGAATCTCCAGCACGTCATCCCGTACCGGGGCGCCTACCGGCTGGCCTTCGACGTCGACGGCGAAGTCGGGCGCGTACCCCGGGTCGGGCGGGATCGCGACGGCCTGCGAGGACCGGGTGGTCATCGTGGTCATTGGGTCAGCCTCGGGGCGGTGAGGACCTGGCCGGGCGGCAGGCGGCGCGGGTCCACGATGCCGTTGGCGGCGGCCAGCTCACGCCAGTTGGCGGGGCTGCGGTAGAGCGCCTGGGAGATGCTGGCCAGCGTGTCGCCGCGGCGCACCGTGAAGCTCTTCTCCACGTTCGGCGACTGCAGCGGCGCCTGGGCGGCCTGGACCGCCGCCGACCGGTACTCCCGCAGCGACATCGTCAGCTTGGCGCGGATCGGGATGCCGTCCGGCGTGAACAGCACGTAGCTCACGGACAGGCTCTCCAGCACGCCGGTGAGCACGGGACGGTCCCAGACGAACGCCACCAGCGGCGGGGCGTGCTCCTTCGCGTCGATCGACAGCAGCCCGCGCAGTTTCTCGACGTAGGTGACGCGGACGTCGTCCAGGGTCTGGGAGGTGTCCACCAGCGCTTCCAGCGACAGCTTCTCGCTGTCGCCCCGCA
>Ga0335081_10008407_pt1 | contig 16551 bp, 11 predicted proteins | sample Lox_Sample_35_FD_206713 | JGI IMG/M metagenome (GOLD analysis project Ga0335081, IMG submission 206713) | Soil microbial communities from Loxahatchee National Wildlife Refuge, Florida, United States - Lox_Sample_3.5 | ecosystem: Environmental > Terrestrial > Soil > Wetlands | place: USA... | reverse complement strand
CCGGGCTGGACCGGGCGGGCCGCGCGGCCCGCCGGTCCGGGGCGCTGGAGGTGGCCGCGGCGCGGCTGGATGCGGCGGTGGCGATGGCCGCCGGGCGGGCCGGCCCGGAGCTGCTGCTGGCTCAGGGCGAGGCACTGCTGGCCGGCGGGCGGGCAGGCCGGGCGGCCGCGGTGTACCGGGGCCTGCTGGGCCGGGCGGGCCTGCCGGCTGGTGCCGCGGTACAGGCACGGTGGATGCTGGGCCGGGCGCTGGTCATGACCGGTGATCACGACCAGGCCCATGAGGCGTTTTGCGCGGCTGCCGGCCTCGCCCAGGCCGAGGATCCGGGGACCGCGGTGAAGGTGCTGCTGAACGCGGCCTCTGCATCCATGCTCACCGCGGGGCCGGTCCGGGCGCTGCCGGTCGCCTGCCGGGCCCGGGAGCTGGCCCGCCCGCTCGGCGGCGGGCTGCGGATCCGGGCCGAAGCCCTGTGGGGCGAGATTGCCCTGCTGTCAGGCGACCCGGCCGGGATGGCGGCGGCGGAACCGGCTGCCCCGTGGCTGGGTTCGGGTTCCAGCGCCTACGCCTACAGCGCGCTGCTCATCGAGCGGCTGGCTGACGCCGACCGGGCCTTCGCCGTCGTCCGGGCCGCCGCGGACCGGGCTGGCGTCCCGCCGGCCATTGCCATGCTGGCGGTCGGTCATGGCTACGCGCTGACCCGGATGGGCCGCCTGGATGAGGCGCTGGCCGCCGTCCGGCTCGGCCGCTCCCTGGTCGAGCTGGTGCCGTTCATGGACTCCTGGGCCAGCGTGTTCACCGGCTACATCCAGCTGTACCGGGGCGACCTGGATGACAGCGCCCGGTGGTGTGAGCTGGCGCAGGCCACCGCCACCGCCCGGGGAGAGCGCAACGCGCTGTTGTTCGGCTGGGACGTGCTGGGCCACCGGCGGCTGCGCGAGGGGGCGGCCGACCAGGCCAGCCGGCACTACCTGCGGCTGGAGGAAACCGTGCACCAGATGGGCGTGGGTGAGCCGTGCCTGCCGCCCTGGCCGCGGCACGCCATCAGCGCCTACCTGGCCGCCGGGCGGGTGACCGACGCCGAACGGGTGCTCGCCTGGCTGGATCGCAGCATCCAGCGGCTGCCCTGCCGGTTCCCGCGGATCGCCGCGGCCACCGGCCGGGCCCGGCTGGCCGAGGCCCGGGGCGACCGCGACACGGCCCAGGCCCGGTTCCGGGAGGCCCTGGCCCTGCACCAGCAGGTGGACCTGCCGGTCGAGCACGCCGAGACGCTGCTGGACTACGGCGCCTTCCTGCGCCGGTATGGCCAGCCGGCCCAGGCGCGCCGGGTGCTGGCCCAGGCGATCGAGGTGGCCCAGGCCGCTCAGGCCGGGTGGCTGGCCGGGCTGGCCCACGCGGAGCTGCGCACGGCTGGCGGGCGGCGCCGGCGCCCGGCCGCGCCGGGACTGACCGCGCAAGAAGGCCGGGTGGCAGCCCTGGCCGCCACCGGAGCCAGCAACGCCCAGATCGCCGGCCAGCTGTCGGTGTCGGTCAGCACCGTCGAGACGCACCTGGAGCGGATCTACGCCAAGCTGGGCATCCACTCCCGGCGCCAGCTGATCGCCATCACGGCCTCCCGCGGCAGCATCCCGCCAGCCGTCGGCGCCCCCCGGCGTCCCATCCGCCCAGCCCCGGGCAGCAGCCGCCCGTAAAAATTAGGGGATTTCCCCGACGCTAACAGCCACGGCACCCTGCCACACTGTGCGCAGGCGCCGTCTGATCAGCGGAATCCGCGCCGGAAAACCGAGCTGGCCAGGTCATGAAGGGGGCCAGCAATGACGCCAAGCCCGTGGCACGCGGCCGGCCGGCCCGGGACTGCCGGGAACGCCTTCCCGTTGGTCTTGGAGCTGTCCCTCGCCGAGGGCGATCAGGTGAGCGGGACGGTCGGCGTGGCCGGCGCGCAGCACGCGATGCCGTTCCACGGCTGGATCGACCTGATGAGCGCGATCAACAGCCTCCGCGCCTCGGCCATCCCCCTGCACTCCCCGCAGGCCGACAACCAGCAGCCGCCAGCCACGCTTAAGAATCCAGCGGCTGAGCCGGCCAGCAACGCGCACGGGAACGATAACGAAGAGACGCCATGAACCGCCCCGGCACAGTCACTCCCGCAAGCCCGCTAAATCACCTGGCAGGTGCCGCAGACGCGGGCCGCGCCAGGCTACGGCCGACGACCACCCTGCAGACCGGGACTGCCGCCAGCCCGACCCAGATCACCGTCCACGTCGCGTCCGGACGCAACGGCACCGATCCACCGGCAGCGCCCGGGTCGCTGCGGCAGCGGGCCGCGTCACCTGAAAGAAGGCGCCCACATGTTCCGTCGGCATAACAGGATCATTCTCGCCGCGGGAATCGCCATTGCCGTGACCGCGGCCATGGCAGGCCCGGCCGGTGCCCGCGCTTCGGCAGCCGAGCAGGCCAGCACCCCAGTGCCGATAGATGTAACCGGGGACATGACCTGGACCTATTCCCTCACGCCCGCATCCGCCGGCTCAACAGTCACCGGAGCCGAGACACAAACCGGAACCTTCCACATCGGCCTCACCAACGTGGCTTATCCCTGGGCGGCAGCCGGCGGCAACAGCAGTACATACTCACTGACTGACAACACAGACATCTCAGTCACCGACAACCAAACTGGCTGTAACAACACCATGACCGGCACCGCCAGCCGCAGCGGATCCCTTCCTTACAATGATGACAACTACCCGACGAGTCTCAATCCATCCGTCACTATCGGATTCAACCCCTCGCTGACCGCCGCCAGCCTACTAATATACGTCCCGTATACCGAGACACAGACCACCACATGGACCGGGCCCTCGCCCTGTTTCAACGGAACCTCCGCGGGTACCGGGACTTTTCTGGCCACGCCAAACTGCGATGTCGGGATACTTAACGTTCAGGGAACATACCCCAACGCCACTGTCAACCTGGCGTGCTCGTCAGCCGCGAGCTCACTCGGCAGCTGGAGCATTACAGGGACTCTTACGATCACCCCCTCGTGCGGTAGCGCCTCTTCCTCTTCCTCGGCAGCTTCAGCACGCTCAGGTGGCGGCAGCGCTGCTGCCGTTTCGCACGCGCCGGGAAGCCAGGCCGCAGCAGTCTCGGCGTGTGGGCTAACCATCACGAGCCCGCCAGATAACAGCACGATCGCGATCAGCGACCCGAACCCCGACTACATTGACGGTTCGCAGATCGGCCCCAATGACCGGGCGCCCGCGCTTGACATGCTGAAACTCAAGATTGCCGGGACTAGCGCGGGATGCTCAGGAGCGGTGACGGTCAACGGGGTCGCGGCCACTTCCTCGGGTGATGACTGGTCGGTGGAGATCCCCCTCATGGCGTTGGCGACGGGTGGTGTGGGCCCGGTGACGCTCACCGCGACGGCTAGCGGGTGCAGCGACGCGACCAGCACGGTAACGCTGATCAACCTGGAGATCACTAATCCTACTGAGAATGAGCAGGAGCCGATCGCTAATCTGGGGGACGGTGGTGCCCCTGCCATGCCCGCCCTGAACGCCAAGGTCAGCGTGATCGGATATCCCGGTGACACCTCGGGTGAGTCCTTCGGCTGGACGCTGGACCTCCGGAATGAAACCGTGGCCAGGGGGACACCACCCGTCTGGAGCCCCGACGACGCGACTATCACCGGTTCGACCACCGGGACCGGCCAGGCCTGGCAGCCCGGCAATGATCAGATCGTCGGCGGCGTGGGCCGCCTGATCGTGGCCGTTTCGCTGCCCGGCGTCCTGGACAGTCCGGTCACCTCGTTTCCCCGGTGGATCAACGTATCGGGCGGCCCCCTGGGCATGGCGGCCGTGCTGGCTTATCTCAAGCAGTCCTCGGTCGCGCAGTACGCCGGCACTGTCTCACAGATCTTCTGCGTCGAAAGCCGCTGGCAGCAATTCAACAAGTCCTCTGTCAATAGCAAAAGCGACAAGTTCCCACCGCAGCCTGCGATTCCCAACGTGCCCGCTGACTGGACACCCAATCCGGGCACGTGGCAGCCGATATACGGGGGGCCGGCCGGGATCGGGGTCGCCCAGTACGATCCAGAAGAGGGCACGGCTCCGCTGGAGGACTACTGGAACTGGCAGGCGAACGCTGATCAAGGGATCGCCATCTTTGAGGACGACCTGCAGCAGGCACACCAGTTGGCCGCCGCAGAACAGGACCGGCTCACCGGCAGGCAGCACGCGGCTATCGCGGCAGCCACTGCGAACCGGGCAGCAATAGGCAATCACACTCCCCCGACGGTAGCGCCGTTGGTGACCGTTCCCCAGCTCACCGACGAGCAGATCAAGTGGGAGACCGTCCGCCTGTACAACGGCGACGACTTCCATGAGTACCACTTCAACGCCGACTACGTCCTCAGCGCCAACGGCCTCAACGTCATTCTCGTCCCCGTCGATCCAGCGCTCCCGGAGAGCTGGGTGGGCGGCACCGACCCTGCCGTCTACCGTGCGCCGTCAAGCAAAGCGGGCTCCTGGGTGGAGCCTCCACCCGCCAACCTCAAGAAGCCCATGCGGTGGAGCGCCGTGGGGCCGATCCAGTCCTACGACGATCAAGTCCGGCTCTGTCCGGCACTTCCAGCCTGACATCGGCGAAGTCCGGTTTCTGCCCGGGGAAGGAGCTGACCAGCACCGCAACCCACGATGCATATCCGCCGCTGGCGAACCTTACCGGGCAAGGGTCCGCCAGCGCCGGGCCCAAGCCAATGTCACCATCAGTGCTGCTGACGAGACGAAATTAAGAAGTTGCATGCAGTCGGCGATCCGAGTTGATCCCGGCGGGGGCGGACTCGGCTTGTTGGTAACGATCGATTTACAACATGATCACCAGTGAGGGCCAAGCTCGGCGGGCGCTAGTCCCGTTGGGACAGGTGGCTGGGGCGGCAATCCGGCGGCGCGCTAGACCGTAAGTATTCGAACATTAGGTGGCCAACGAGATTCTGGGGAGCCAATCAGGGAGCCAACGACCTCAGATCCCGGGCGGCATCAGGCCACACCCAGCCTCTGCCTGTACCGCAAAAGGGCACGTCAGGCCATGTTGGGCGACGTCTGGCGGCGTTTCGGGAGTGCCTCCTAAGCAGTAGGTCCCGCGTTCGAGTCGCGGTCGGGGCGCTTCTGAAAGTCCTGGTCAGAGCCCTAGAGCCGAGCCGTTCGCACGCACGTTGATCGAGATGGCTCAAACCACACTGACCGTGCACCGGGTGAGGCCGTAGTGCCCGGCTTCCGTTCGCCTAGCCGCGCGAGCACCGTGCCGATGGCGGCCGGCTGTCCGTCGCTGCCATCGGCGGCGCCTGGCCATTGAGGCGACCACGATGCTCGGGCTCCGGCGAGGAGCGCAGCGGGAGAGCTCCAGCTGCGGTACTGGCCGATAAATGGCTGGCCTGACGGGAAATCACGCGGCTACCGTGGGGCTCACCGACGACTGCGGGAGGCGGACATGGACCGTGCCGTGTTCGATAGCGTCGAGCGCGAAATCGATGACGAGGTGAAGGCGCGGTTCCCCGCCGATGTGATCAAGCAGGCCGTCCTGCTGCACTATGGCGACGACCCGGAAATCGAGCCGGGGCAGCTGTGGGTCCGGGTCCTCCTCCCAGCCGACCAGCCCGAGGAGTACGAGCAGATCATCAGGGCGTTCATGCGTGATAATCAGGCGGCGATGGGGGAGATCCCGTCTTACCTGGCCGAGAAGCTCCGCGAGATCCGGCTGGTCGAGTTCACCTTTCCCGATAATCCCGTCACCAGCGGGGGGCATGGTCCCCGGTGCAGCATGCTCGTCGGCGACCGGCTAGCAGATGTGCGGGCATGGGAACTGGGGGAAGCGCGTGTGGACGCCCGGCTGGGACCGGCCAACCTGGAAACAGTCGACACGCTGATCATGGCGGGTATCGCCGATGATCGCGCAGCCGCGATCGGCTGGGTGCTGGCCGGTTTCCGCCAGCAGCCCGAATATGAGCAGCTCCGCGAGCGGGTCCGCGAGATCGACCGGCTTAGAGCAGTTCACAGGCCACTGCCGGAGGCGGACACCGACTGCGCCGTGTACGCCAGCATCGAGCGCGAGATCGACCACGAGGTGCACAAGCGCTTCCCCGGCGACGCAGTGCGACGGGCCGTGCTGCTGCACTATGGCGACGACCCGGAAATCGAGCCGGGGCAGCTGTTCGTCCGGGTCCTCCTGCGAGCCGACCGGGCCGAGGATCTCGAGCAGGTCCCAACGGCGTTCGAGCGTGAACATCAGGCGGCGCTGGAGGAGTTCCCTCGCTACCTGGCCGAGAACGTGCGCGAGATCCGGCTGGTCGAGTTCATCTTCAGCGATAACCCGGCTACCAGCGAGAGCGATGGTCCAATTAACAGAATGGAATTCGGTCAGCGGCTAGCAGAGGCACGGGCATGGGAACTGGGGGAAGCAACGCATGTGCCCGCCCACCAAGGACCGGCCGGACTGGAAACACTCGACACGCTGATCATGGCGGGTATCGCCGATGATCGCGCAGACGCGATCCGCTGGGTGCTGGCCCGTTTCCGCCAGCAGCCCGAATATGAGCTGCTCCGCGAGCGGGTCCGGGAGATCGACCGGCTCAGAGCGGAGTGCTAGCTTCGGCAGGCTCCAGACGGGGGTGCGCTGATCCGGAGAGCGCACCGGCACGCGGGCGGTGATGCTCACCTGCTTTGCCCTTTCACTTTTGACGCCGCTGTTGCTCCTTCAGGCCAGCACCGGGACGCGCGGCGGCCGGGGAGGCGATCTGGCCGTCTGGAAGTAGCTGGCCGCCGTCGTCGAGCAGCACCACTCCGTTGCACAGCAGGCTCCAGCCCTGGTCGGGGTAACGAGCAAACAGCCGGGCGGCGAGGCGATCCGGTTCCAGCGCACCTGGGCACGGGGGCTGATGCGGGCACCGTCCGTCCTCTGTCAGTCGTGCTGGACCCGGCGGCATGATCGAGTTCGTCATAATTCCTCCGTGACGATCAGCCTGCGCCGACCGCGGCGACCGTCGCCTTCCCGCGGCGACATCGTCTTTACAGTGCCGCCCCGGGGCAGCATGAGACATCCGCCATCCGGCGGATCCCGTCGTCGGCGCACACAGCTACGGGCGATCCCGCCTTCGCTGCCGCCGCGGAAACAGTCACAGGCTTGCACGCCTGACCGGCAGCAGCTGTTTCCCGGCGTGATCTCGGTGTTCCGCCGGTCGATGCCGCTCCCGGAGCGCCACCTGCCCGTCCAGCGGCAGCGCCGGGTGGCAGCAGGTGAAGATCAGCTCGAGCCGTTCGTCCTTGATCACGGTGTCATCGATCTCGTCCATCACGGCCTCCGGTTCCGGCAGCAGGTGGATCTTCCCGGCCAGGGTGCGCTCCCGGCGGATCCGGTCGATCGCCCGGTTACGGGCCGTCGTGGTCAGCCACGCACCCGGGTTGGGCGGCACCCCCGATGCGGGCCAGCGCTCCGCCGCGATCGCGAACGCCTCCTGCACCGCGTCCTCGGCCTTGTCGAAGTCACCGAGGAACCCGACCAGCGAGGCCAGCACCCGGCCCCACTCGGCCCGGAAGACCTCCTCCAGCGCGCTCAGCGCGGCACCACCGGCCTGATCTCCACCACGCCGCCGAACCGGGTGATCGGGATGCGCGCCGCTACCTCGATCGCCTGGTCCAGGTTGGCCGCCTCGATCAAGGCGAAGCCGCCGAGCACCTCCTTGGTGTCCGCGAACGGGCCGTCGGTCATCAGCGTCCGGCCTCCGGCCACCCGCACGCAGGTCGCCGTCTCGGCGGGCTGCAGCTGCGCACCGCCGACGTACCGGGCGTCATCGGTCAGCGCCAGGAAGTCGGCGCGCACTGCCTCACGCTCCGCTTCCGGCAGCGCCTCGCCGTAGCCGGGCTCGGCGTAGAACATCAGGGCGTACTGCATCGCAACCTCCGCAGTCAGTGGCTCTGTCTGCACAACGAACGAACCGCAGCGCACGGGACAACGCCCGGGACTCTAATCTTCCGCCCCGGCGCCGGCACACCACGTCCCGGCCCGGGCTGTCCCCCGGGCGGCTGCCCGTTCGTAGCCCTGGTGTGAGCGGAAAACTTTCCCGGAGGAACCAAATGTCAGCGACCTATACGCCAACCAGACGATTCAGTAGCATCGTCAACGCCGGCGCGGCGGACTCACGGCGGTGGCTGATCCTCGCCACCATCTGCTTCGCCGCCCTCATGATCGTCCTCGACGTGACCGTGATGAACCTCGCGCTGCCGTCGGCGCAGCGCGCGCTGGGGTTCACGAACGCCGACAGGCAGTGGATCGTGACCGCGTATTCGCTGTCGTTCGGGAGCCTGCTCCTGTTCGGCGGGCGGCTCGCCGACCTGATCGGCCGCAAGGTGACCTTCCTGACCGGGCTGGCCGGATTCGCGGCCGCCTCCGCCATCGGCGGCGCCTCGGTCAGCTTCACGATGCTGGTGACCGCGCGCGCCTGCCAGGGCGTCTTCGCCGCGCTGCTGGCGCCGTCGGCCCTGTCCCTGCTGACCACGACGTTCACCGACCCGAAGGAACGGGGAAAGGCGTTCGGCGTCTACGGCGCGGTCGCGGCCAGCGGCTCGGGTCTGGGACTGCTGATCGGCGGCGCGCTGACCTCCTACGCGTCGTGGCGGTGGTGCATGTACATCAACCTGGTCTTCGCCGCGATCGCGATCACCGGAGGCACGCTGCTGCTCGGCAGGCAGCCCAGGACGCCGGGCGCCCGGCTGGACATCCCGGGCGTGGCGGCGGTGTCGGGCGGGATGTTCTGCCTGGTCTACGGCTTCTCCAGCGCCGCGACGTACGGCTGGCGCGCCCTGTCGACGTGGAGCTTCCTCGCGGCCGGGGCCGTGCTGCTGATCGTCTTCGCCGCGTGGCAGACTCGCGCCGCGCAGCCGCTGCTGCCGCCCCGGGTCATCCTGGACCGCAACCGCGGCGGCGCCTACCTCACCATGCTGATCTTCGGGTCCGCCCTGTTCGGCATCTTCCTGTTCCTCATCTACTACATGCAGCTGAACCTGGGTTACTCACCGGTCATCTCGGGCGTCGCCCTGCTGCCGATGGTGGCGGTCATCGGCGTCACGGCCAACGTGGGCAACATCGTGCTGATGCCGCGGTTCGGCCCGAAGCCCCTGGTCATCCTCGGCATGCTGAGCAACGCGGCCGGCATGGCCTGGCTCACCAGGATCGGCGTGCACACTGGCTACGCATCGTCCCTGCTCGGACCGCTCATCGTGACCGGTTTCGGCAGCGGCCTCATATTCTCCGCGGCAGCCAACACCGGTACCTTCGGCGTGGCACCACGCGACGCGGGCATAGCCTCGGCGAGCGTCAACACCGGGCAGCAGCTCGGCGGCGCGATCGGCACCGCGCTGCTGAACACGATCGCGGCCAGCGCCGCCACCAGCTACCTGGCCAGCCACCTGCACGGGCGGCCATCACCGCAGCTGATCCACCTCGCGCTGATCCACAGCTACACCACGGTGTTCTGGTGGTGCGCCGCCATCTTCGCGGTCGGCGCGGTCATCTGCGGCGCGCTGCTGCGCCGCGGCCCGCTGACCCGCCACCAGGACGCCCCCGCCCGCGAGCCCTCCCGGCAGACCGCGGCAGCCCGATCGTGACGCGCATCGGCACCTGACTGATATGCAGGGAGCTTTTGCCGGGTACCGGGCGAGGCGCCCGCGCGGACTGCGCCGCGCGGGCGCCTCGCTTCCGCCCTGCGCTAGATGGTGAACGTATCGCTGGCACGCGTGCTCAGACTCACATGCGCGGACATAACACCCGTGACCTCACTCCCACTCGGCGACGACAGCTGGCGCAGACTGGCGGCAGGCCATGACGAGACCATGGATGACCCGTAGATGTAGGTCTCGTGGTGGGAGAGTATCCGTTCGTCCACACCATCACCGAAGCCTGGGCAATGGTGGCCCACAGGCTGATTGCCCATACCCGGCAGGATCCAAAATGGTCCCTCACCTGCTCCTCCAGGATCTTGACCTGGGCGTTGAGGGTGGTGATCACCGCGATCAGGGACCGGGCGGTGGCGGCGTAGGCGGCGGTCAGCGCGGCCGGCTGTCCGAGGTGCTCACCGCACAGCGCGGCCAGGATCGCGTCGGTCTTGCCCGCGATGTCCCAGCGGCGGGCGCGCTTGAGCGCCGCGGCGACCTGGGCGCGGGTCAGCCTCCGTGCCCGGGCCGGGTCCGGCGTCTTGCTCACGCCGCACGGCGGGCACGACATCCCAGCAGCGATCAACTCTCCCGGACACCGGCAGGGGCACAGTCTTTGCGCAGGGCTCCAAGCCCAGGGAGACGCAGTGCTCACCTGCCGGTGGCCACCTTCGACCGAGTCTGCCGGATAGCGGACCCGTTAACTCTTATTAGGGAGCCGAGACCCAGACCGGAACGGAACCGCCGGTGGCGGCCAGGCCCTGATGCGCCAGGCCGGCCAGCGGCACATCGGCGATCATCCACGCCGGCACCAGCCCGCCCAGCACCAGCGCCGTCGCGGGCGATGCCAGCCAGAACCCACGGCCCGCGACATCAGCCGCCTGCTGCGGCCGCGCGCCTGCCTGCTGCACCTTCACCACAGAACCGACGCTTCGCCCGGACCGTTCCGGGAACGTTACCGCCCAGCACGGTGGCAAGCCGAATACTGACCGGCCGGTCATGACGGTGACCTGGGCCGATCTGGCCGCGCAGCAACACGCACGCTAAATCCTGGGCAGCCCACCCCTGCGACGCCCTCGGCCGCATCCACCGGCATTCTATGGCGCACTACATATCGAGCCTAACCCAAAACCTGCTGTAGCCTTCCAACGGCACCGCTTAGATACCCGTCAGCCGTCTCATGATCAACAGTTGATCCGGCACCGCCGAGAATCGTGACCGAAATCGTATAAAGACCACACTGCGCCGAAGCGTGGGATCCGGACAACGGCACCGATGGGATGGACACCTGGGTTGCCACGTACAGACTGTTACCGCATTCCTGAGGCACCGTTCCCGATTCGTCTCCTGCGAATTCAACCTTCTGTCCGCCTGAGCCGTAGCTGCATCTGCCGGTCTTGTCGAGAGCAGCATGATCGTTGCTTATGAGAACGGCCGCATCTCTCGGGCTATCCCATTCGATAATGAACTCTTCAAGATATTGCCCGGCCTGACCGTCCTGGAGTGTTTCATATGCGGTCAGCCGGGCTCCGCCCGGGAGCGGGTCACCGCATAGACCAACCACAGCTGCAAGGTCCGTGCCCGAGTTGATTCCTGCAGCGCCCGCGCCAAGTGCCTGCGCTGGAAGAAGTGCCTGAGTGAGCTGCGCCGTGGAAGCCGTCTGGGTGAAGTGTGGCGCAGCGGCCGGTGAAGCGGGACCTGTGCTGGGCCTCGCCGGGAAGATAGCTGGCGTTGCGGTCCAGCGCCAGGTATTGACCATCTGGTTGATACCATGCACAAGAGGGGGGAGGTCGCTGCGTTCTACGAGAAACTCGATAATGTATTCCGTGTTGTTACGGATGCTATACAGTCGCTCGTGGAAGAAATCGTACTTATCATTGTACTGCAGGATTCTCGCCTTTTCTCCGCCCAGGGAAAATGGGCGAGATCCTGCGACGCGGATCACCGTACCTGGGCTTACCGCCGTTAGCGCGAGGTTAAGGTAGCCAGGATTCCCGGAATCGGTTAGGTCATTCTCAAATGTTTTATCCCCAGGGGGAAGGTTCCTGGGGACTTCGTACCAGTCAGGAAATAGCCGGAATTCGTAGCCGGGTCCTTGTACCCAGCCGTCCTGGCCGATGGTGCCTATCGGCTGGACGCCGTGCGCGCTGGCGTCCGGGACCCGCACCGCGATCCCGGCGATCACGGCCGCAGCCGCGACGCCTGCGGCCAGCCACCGCAGAGCCCTGGCACGCCATGAGGGACGGCCGGTCACGCGGGCTCGGCGGGCCATCAGGATCCCGCCGTAACGGGCCGCCGGAATCAGGAGGATTCCGACCAACGCGGCCTCGATCGCGGCCGGGAAGATGCCCGGCGTGAGGAACCCGGGATGTCCGGGGCAGTTGTTGGCGGGCGGGTTGTTGTAGGTGGGGCTGAACGCCGCCGCGCAATGGCCGAGGGTCAGCGTGCCTATCACGGCCAGGGCGCCCAGTGCCCCGACGACCCCGGCGACGACAATGGCGATCGTGTCGGACAACTCGTAGGGGAGCACCGCGGCGGCGATCAGGGCGATGATGACGGCGACGAGGATGACCATCTGCACTTCGGAAAGAACGAACCCAGCGAAGTAAAGCCCGTTCCACCGTATGGCGGGAGCGATGTGCGCGCGGGCCACGGCGGCCGTGACCAGGGTGACGGCGATGACCGCCGCGAGGCCGGCCAGGCAGATCAGAGCCGCGGGCCAGGCGCGCTTGAGCCACCGCCGGGTAGCTGGCGTGCCGGTGCGGCCGTCGCCCGGGGACCGCCGGACGCCGGCCAGGAAGCCGGACAGCGGGACGGCAATGAACACCAGGATTACCACCCATGCGCTCGTGGTCCGGGCGGCCTCATAGCCGGTGAAGGTCCACGTCTGTTCCCAGACGGTCTTGGTGGAGGCGGCGAATCCCTCGACAAAGACGAAGTTGGTGAGGACCAGGCCGATGCCGATGGCCAGAACGACCCAGGTGGCCACGGCGGCAACCATCATCCCGGCGCGGGCGGGCACGCGTCTGTCGCGCTGCTGCCAGGCGTCCGCCCACCGTCCGATCCAGGCCGGGAACGACACGAACAGGACCGTGACGAGCAGCACCCATAGCGCAAGAACGATGAACGAACCGGTGTGCAGGCTGTCGGGGGCGACTGCCTTGAAAAGCGCGGTGTCCAGGGCGATGACCGGGCCGGTGGCCACGCCGATGCCGAGCCCCAGCCCGACGGCCCAGTCTCCCGCGGTCGCCGTCCCGCCGGGCAGCAGCCGCATCCGCCATATGGCCACGGTCAGGGCCGCCCCGGAAAACAGCGCGAAGATGAACGCCGGTATCAGGTCCGTTCCAGGACTTGGCGTCAGGAACTGTTCGGCCAGGTCCCGGCCGGCCGCGGCGCCCATGGCGGCGACCAGTCCGATGGCCAGGCCGTCCCAGAAGCCGGACCGGTACAGGGGCGCGGGGTCGAGCAGAGCCGCCGCGCGGGCCTGGCCGGACGGATGCAGCCAGCCCATGTACCAGATCCGCCGCCCGCGGCGCGGCGGCTGGCCGGCCAGCACCTGGCCCAGGCTGGTGTCCGGGTCGAGTTCGGCCACCCGCGCGTCCGCGCCGAATTCGCGCGAGCGCAAGACGGAGTTCCGCAGCAGGTAGACGACCAGGGCCAGGGCCAACGCCCGCCAGATCAGCGGCCCCGGCGGGCTCAGCTTCCCGCTGATCAGCAGGCCGGCCATCGGCAGCAGCGCGGCTACGGCGAACGCCCACCAGACCGCGACGGCCAGATACGTCTGGTCGATGTCGCGGTTCTTGATGTGGCCGAGCTCGTGCAACACGATCGCGTCGAAGACGGCGGGCTGCCTGGCCTGGGAGACGACCGCGCCGCCGCTGACCGCCACGATCCGGCGCCGGACCCGCCCGAACGCGAAGGCCGACGGCGCGAAGTTGAGAGGCTGCTGGAGCCAGGTCACCGGGCCGGTCCCGGCGCGCCCGCGCAACTCTTCCAGGCGCTTCATCACCTTAGGAGCATCCTCGCTGGTCAGCGGGACGAGACGCCTGCGCCGCCGGTACCACCAGGGCTGGGCCCAGTACACGGCGGCAGCCAGGACGGCGAGCACCCCGATGCCGAGCAGCGCCCACAGCCCCTCCACCCGCTCCCCGCCTGCCCGGCACGCCCGGGACCGGGCGGTCGCGGCAGCGAGGGCGCTGTAGCCCTGCGGATGCAAGGCCAGGGCGCGCGCCTGGCAGACCCGGATCAGCACCGCCAGGGCCGCGCCGCGCGGCGTGGCGGAGTAGATGGCCTCATAGACCATGCCGCTGGAGGTCAGCACGGCGACGATGAGCAGCGCAAACCGGAAGCTGGTCTTGCCCGGCAGCGCGAACATGCTGACGCGGGTACCGGCGGAACCGTCTCGACGGTGAGGACCGGCGGCTTCGACCGCCGCGCCTGGACTCGGCGACTCCCTGTTCATGACACAGCGGGTGCCGTCAGGACCCCGACCATCGCATCGGCCAGAAGGCCTGCCCGCTTCCCGGACATGTCCAGCCGGCGGGCCTCGCGCTCCGCCACCGTCCGGACAAGCTGGAGCTGATCAGGCGTCAGCTGCCGCGGCCCGTCCCCGGCCGCATGGTGACCCGGGAGATGTGCCCTGACATACTCCACCACGCCATGCACCGAATCATGCGCCGCCTGCTCTATCAGCGCTTTCCAGAAATCGCGCGTGAAGCTCAAGATCAGCGGCGTCAGCATCGTCAATGCCTCGGCCGCCCCGAACCCGAGCAGCTGGTCATCCGATGACCCTTTCCGCCCCCGGCCGCCCTTAGCGTCCTGGAACTGGCTCACCAGCGCCGGATAAAGCGGCAGTTCTTCCGGCGCCAGCTGCGATACGAGCTCCCGGCCGACCGACCTGACGATCTCATCAGTGTCATCTGCCATCACGCACCCCTCCCGCGCAAGGCATCGTGAAGGAGCGCGACCTCGCCGGATAGAAGGACCGCAGGCCCGATGCCTTCACTCCGCTGTTGGGCCCATCATGCACGCATTGACGCATGAATGCCAGACCCAGTGCTTGGGTTATTCAACGGCCGCGAATTCAACTAACCAGAATGAGGTCTGAACGTGACCGGACGGGTGGCCACGGCGGTGACAAAGGGCCGCCAGTCCGTCTCATCAATGCAAGGCCAGAGAAAGGAGCACGTCAGCATGATCGAGCAGGCGCCGCCATGGCCGAAGCAAGGACTTGCGTCATATTTTCCGTCGATCGAGAAGAAGTACGGGCGCTCCATCGCGGAGTGGCAGCAGATCATCGCGGGCTGCGGCCTGGACAAGCACATGGCGATCGTGGGGTACCTGAAGTCCGAGCACGGCAGGGCACGGGCACGCCAACGCACTCGTCGGCTGGACGCTCGCAGGTAACGTCGCCCATCCGTGACGGGAAACGTAGCGCCGGTGACCTGAAAACCAGACTGGGCGGTAGCTGCTGCTACTGCTAGGGGCAGCGAACCCGCCATCGGCTAAAAGCGTTCGCAGCGCCATGAGTGGGTGGCGTGATGGTTGCGGCGACAGCGCCGCTGGCGAATTGCGTGCCGTGCGGGCGCACACTGGTGGAGTGCGTATTGCTGTCCGGGTCCGGCCTGGGTTTGCCCGTCCCAGCGTGGGCGGGGAGCACGATGGGGCCCTGGTGGTCCGGGTCAGCGAGCCAGCCGTGGACGGCCAGGCGACTGCGGCTGTGCTGGCATCGGCGGCTGCGGCGTTCGGAGTCGGCCGCGGCTCGGTCACGCTGGTGGCAGGGGCGCGAAGCCGGGCGAAGATACTCGACGTGGCAGGTGGCGATCCGAGAACGCTCGAACGGCTGCTCGCGCGATAAGACGGCGCCAGGCTATGCTTCGGCATGCTCTCATGGCGGCGGAAGAGTGAGTTCTCGACGTAGGCAGCGATGTATAAAAATACGGCCCAACCGACTGTCCGCCGGACCGCACCAGGGAACCGCCACGCGGCCAGCGACGTCAGGAACTCGTGATAACCGCGCGCCGAGAGAACCCGGGCGGTTCACGGATCCTGCCGTGACGTCGGCATGGGCGACGGTCGAAATGCACGTGCGGCTATGCGGGCGTGACGTTTTGGTTGAGGTGGAAGACGTTCTCGGGGTCGTACGTACGCTTGACCCGCTGCAGCCGTTCCCAGCAGGGCCCGTACGCGGCCTGCACCCGCGCGGTGTCGTCGCCGTCCAGGTAGTTCACGTAGACCGAGTCGGCCGTGTACGGAGCGAGCGCGCCGAAGGTGTCCCTGACCCAGGCGATGTTGGCGTCGTCGTCTCTGGCGTCGGGCCACACGCCGGTGATGACGAGGTTGCAGCCCGGCTTCCGGTGCGGGAACGCGGTGGCCGTCGGGGGGACGCGGGTGACAGCGCCGTGGAAGTGCTCGATGACCATTCCCGTCATGATCGACGGGGTCTGGGCGAACCGCTCCACCATGACGGACACGGTCTCGGCCGTGATCTCCTTGAAGTAGGCGGACTTCCAGTAGTTGCGGGCACCCTCGGGGAACGCCGGATCGAGCAAGGTGTTCTGTACGGGGTACGGGAGCGGCCCGAGCATGTCCATCAGCGGGGTCGCGGCCCCCCGGATGGCGGCCGCGGCCTTCTCGCCCGTCGCCAGGTCGCCGCAATGGCACATGGCGACAGCGGCGATCTTGTGTCCCGACCCGTCGGGAGCGTGCACGAGGGCCATCATCAGCACCAGCTCGTCAGGGCTCTCCGCGGCGAAGTCACCGAAGAACTCCCACACCTTGGGCGCGTCGGGCAGGGCGAAGGCGATCAGTCCGCCGTAGATCATCGACACGGGATGGGCGTCGTACTCGAACG
>Ga0335081_10008406_pt1 | contig 16552 bp, 12 predicted proteins | sample Lox_Sample_35_FD_206713 | JGI IMG/M metagenome (GOLD analysis project Ga0335081, IMG submission 206713) | Soil microbial communities from Loxahatchee National Wildlife Refuge, Florida, United States - Lox_Sample_3.5 | ecosystem: Environmental > Terrestrial > Soil > Wetlands | place: USA... | reverse complement strand
GTCCTGCGGACTGCATAAAGGGAGTGGCTTCAAAATAATCCTGCGTCAATGTAGGATAGAAAGTAGTGAGACGCAAGAATTGAAATGACACGGAGCGAATGTTTGAATCCACAGTACGAGAGTGTTGAAAACGGGTACAGGTTTTGTCGAGAAGGAATTGATGAAGTCAAGAAGTTGCCGAACGAAGCAGAATCAGAACAGCCTCCATTGGCCGGTCGACCGACACGATCTGTATCACCGCAAGAGAAGCCACCTTGATCGGACGAAATCTTGTCATCAATGATGGTTACAACGTTTCAGTCGCCTGAGCATCCTCAGCGCTGGCAGCGTTTCGATTCCGTGGGAGGCCGCACATTCGACGAACGAGAGGGAAACTCCAGGTCAAGGATAACACCTCGTGCTTCTCATTGGTGCGCGATCCCGCTTGACGGACTGCACACGAGAGTCCAAGTATCGACAATCAATTTCGGTTGAACCTGAAGAGAAGTCCGATCGCAGCACAATCGCGAGGACAGCATTCTGAAGCTACGTCGGCTATGATGGCACTCCTGCTCGCCAGACCAAATTCATAGTTTGTGGCAGTCGTCGGCCTGCCGCTATAATTCAAAGAATTCTCAATCTTGGGAATGAGTCAGCGGAACCGTGATTGCGTCTAGAGTGTTATACAATTGTCCAACCAAGAGTTGACGGACGATGGGGACGTGGAGTAGGCTACCATAACCATATTCTGGTGTGATTGGTCATGAACCAAGAAAATAGATTCGAAGATGCAGTCACGATTGTCCGGCAAAAACTCTCCCCGGATTCGGCGAGGCTTATTCATTATTCCATCGAGAGGAATGATCCCGGAACGTCGGCGCTTCATAGTGTTGGATTTGGAGTGGCGATACGAAATCTTCTTGCGGAGAACGGTGTGATTTGGGAGGAAGCTATTCTGTTCAGTGTTTGGTTCGCCATCCTCAAAGAAGCAATACGGGTAATCCTCGACTAGTCAGGCCCGCCGGTACATCAACTTCCCGCCAAAGAAGTCCGAAATAAAGCATCTGTCTCGACGCTCGCCCAAATTGACTGCGTGCGAGAATTGCATCGGACACTACATCAGACCACGATCGAGCAGGCAAACGCACGTGATTGAAGGATTTAGAGTTGTTTCGGAACCTTCAGAGTCGTTATGTCGTTTATATTTCGCAACTTGTCTCTCTGCATTGAAGCAGAATATTCCCCTTGCGCGGTTCAGAGGGGTTGAGTCTTTTGGTTTGAGATCTCTCGTGGAATGGGCAGCATAGTTCACTCTCGTTGAAGTTGTTAGCCTTGTCTGTAGGCTCGCCAAACTCGTGGGACCCATCCCTCCACAGCTCCTTGCAGTGGTTTTTCTGGCAAAATAGACTTCGTGTTCAAAAGGCCAGGTACATGATTCGATCTGGAACGGCAGAAGATGTGCTATGAATGTGCCCCGAAGAGGAAGAGCGACGTCTTGACGAAGGGAACTCTTGTAAGTTTTCTTTTACTCGGGCACTTCGCGTTTGTGCAATCGCAGACTCGTACGGCGTCAGATTCGGTGCTGGCACGTGGAACGCTCGACGCTTGCATTCATTTTGCTCTCGCGCATCAACCGGCCATACGGCAGGCATTGATCGACGAAGCGATCACCGAGCGTTCGATCAGCAGCAGACTTGCCGATTGGTATCCTCAGTTGAATTTCGGTTTCAACGTTCAGCACGATCCGCAAGTGCCGGTGTCCGTCGTGCAGGGAAGTCCTGTCAATGTCAGTCTGCAGAATACCTCAGGTGGAGAGCTTTCTCTGTCTCAAACGCTCTTCAACAGGGACGTGTTGCTTGCAAGCAGCACCGCTGGGGAAGTGAGACGTGAAAGTTCGGAACAGACAATCAGTGCCAAGATCGATGTTGTCGTCAATGTCAGCAAAGCGTACTATGCGGTGCTGGCGACTCTGGAACAAAATGATTTACTCGACGAAGATATCGTCCGTTTGCAGCAAAGCCTGACCGATGCATACAACCAGTATAAAAGCGGCGTCGTCGACAAAACGGACTACCAACGAGCAACAATTGCGCTCAACAATGCAAGGGCTGCTAAGTTGCAGAACGAAGAGTTGCTCAAAGCCCGATACGCGTCATTGAAGAATCAAATGGGGTATCCCATTGCTTCCGGCCTGGCGCTGGAATACAACGTGGATGCGATGGAGCGCGAGGCGATGCTTGACACGACTCAATCCCTTCTTCCTGAGAACAGAATAGAGTACCAACTCCTGATGACGCAGAGAAATCTGGAAGAGGCGAATCTGGACTACCAGGAATGGAGTTTCCTCCCGGCGGTGACTGCGTACGGTGCATACAACCTCAGTTACCAGGACAATGTATTCTCGCAGTTGTACGGAAAGAACTACCCCAATTCGAATCTTGGTTTGCAGCTTTCATTCCCCATCTTCCAGGGAGGCAAACGACTGCAGAATGTCGCGGCTGCCAAGCTCGAACTCGAGAGGTCTGATTACGATCTCGTCGCCGTGGACAACGAGGTCCACGCCGAATATGCAAATGCCATGGCAAGCTATAAAAGCAACTGGAACAATTACCGCGTGTTGAAAGAGAATTTGGCCCTTGCAAAGGATGTCTATCAAACGATCCAGCTTCAATACAAAGCGGGAACCAGAACATATTTGGACGTCATCACGGCCGAAACGGACCTGCGGACCGCCCAGGCGAACGAGACCGATGCGCTATACGAAGTGCTCACCAGCAAGCTGGATGTCGAAAAGTCTCTCGGAACTATTCATTATCAATAAACACTGAAAAATGTCGATGACAATGATTGATCGATCACGGGAAACGGTGCTTCTCGTCATCGTTTCTGTCCTTCTGGCTTCGTGCAGTGAAAACAGAAGTGCGGAACAGAAAGGTCCACCTCCAATACCCGTGACAGCGTCTGCGGTAGCTTCTGGGGCAGCAACGTACTATGACACCTATCCGGCGACCGTCAATGCTCTCGATCAGGTTGACATCAGGCCGGAAGTTTCGGGATACATTACGGAGATTTTTTTCAAGGACGGTCAGAACATCCGGAAGGGTCAGAAACTATATGAGATCGATCAGCGACAATTCAAGGCAGCGTACGATCAGGCACTTGCGAACCTGAACGTGGCGAAATCGAACCTCGCAAAAGCGCGGCAGGACGCGGATCGGTATCGTGACCTTGCGAGGCACGACGCTGTCGCCCGACAAACCCTCGAACACGCAACGGCGGATCTGCGGTCGGCAAACATGCAGGTAGCAGCGGCACAGGCAAACGTAAAAAGCGTTCAAACAAATCTGCGCTACTCCGTGATCTATGCCCCGTTTGACGGCACGATCGGTATTTCTCTGGTCAAACTCGGTTCATCGGTCGTGGCGGGACAGACCCTGTTGAATACCATTTCTTCGAACAACCCCGTAGCCGTCGATTGCGCAGTGGACGAGAAGCTCATCGAACGATTCACGCGCTTATTGCAGGACAAGAGCGGCGATCAGGATTCCACGTTCTCAATCGTTCTGCCGGATCAGTCTGTCTATCCTTATCAAGGTCGTTTGACCCTCATTGACCGGTCGGTGGATCCTCTGACGGGTACGATACGCATTCGGACCGAGTTCCCCAATCCGCAAAATGTTCTGAGGACAGGTCTTACGTGCGATCTTCGCGTCCAGACCCGTACTTCGACGGGGACTCTCTTGATTCCGTACAAGGCGGTCATTGAACAAATGGGAGAGTATTTTGTTTTTGTCGTCCGCGGACAAAAGGTCTCTCAACAAAGAGTCATTCTCGGCAGAAGCATCAAGGACATGATTGTTGTGAACGAGGGTTTGACGCCTGGTGAACAAATCGTTACCGAAGGTGTGCAGAAATTGAGAGACAACGCGACAGTGGTGCTGGCCCTTCCTGAGAATGTGCGCGGTCCTCAATCCCCGAAGCCGCATTAAGATCCGGACGAAAGAACAATGATTGCTAATCTTTTTATCCGCAGGCCCGTCACCGCAATCGTCACTTCGATCATCATTGTGATGCTGGGTGTCCTGGCAATTCTGAGATTGCCAGTGAGCCAGTATCCTGACATTACTCCGCCGACCGTGCAGATCACCGGAGCATTCAACGGCGCTGACGCCCAAACCGTCGAACAGACGGTCACCACCCCCATTGAATCACAGGTAAACGGAACCCCGGGGATGGCCTACATGCAGAGCAACAGCACGAGCGATGGTCGTTCAACCATCAATGTGATACTGAACGTCGGGGCGGATCCCGATATTGCAGCGCTTGACATTCAGAATAGGGTGGGTATAGCAACCCCGCAATTACCCGATGATGTGAAGCGGCTTGGTATCACGACAAGGAAGCGAAATCCGAGCATCCTGCTTCTCGTTGCCGTGTACTCCCCCAACCAGACGCACGGAGTCACATTCCTTGACAACTACACCAATATCTTTATTCGCGATGCCGTGTTGCGCGTGAAAGGTGTCGGAGACGTTTTCAGCAGGGCGGACGATTTCAGCATGCGCATCTGGCTTGAGCCGGACAAACTCGCCCAGCTGGGCCTTACTTCGAACGACGTGGTCAACGCTCTTTCGCAGCAAAACCTTCAGATTGCTGCGGGGTCGGTAGGTGCTCCTCCGCAGAATTCCAGCCAGACCTTTGAGTACACAGTTCTCACGAACAGCCGACTCAGCACGATTGAAGAATTTGGCAACGTAATTGTCCGTGAAAACACGACAGACGGCTCTGCGGTCTACTTGAAAGATGTCGCACGCATCCAGTTGGGAAAGTTCAGCTATGCCAGCAATTCCTATGTCGACGGCAGACGCGCCTCGTACCTGTTAGTCTACCAGGCTCCCGGCACGAACGCATTGGACGTTGCTACCGGCGTCTACGAGGCCATGCAGAATTTGCGAAAGTCGTTTCCGGAGGACGTGGATTATGTCATACCCTTTGAGGCCGTCTCCGTTGTGAAAGTATCAATCGATGAAGTCGTCACAACATTGTTGGAAGCGCTCGGACTCGTTGTTCTTGTCGTGTTTCTCTTTCTTCAGAGCTGGCGAGCAACGCTTATTCCAGTTCTCGCAATCCCAGTCTCGATCGTCGGGACGTTTGCATTGTTTATTCCCCTTGGATTTACGATCAACACGCTTACGATGTTTGGGTTTGTCCTGGCCATTGGGATAGTTGTGGACGATGCGATTATCGTGGTCGAAGCGGTCCAGCACTACATCGATCGCGAACATTTGTCTCCCAAGGAGGCAACCTCGAGGGCCATGAAAGACATTTCCGGCCCTGTCGTCGCGATCGCACTCATCCTGGCCGCCGTGTTTGTGCCTGTGGGTTTCATTCCAGGAATTGTCGGCAGACTCTATCAGCAATTTGCGATCACGATCGCAATTTCCGTTCTGATTTCTGCATTCGTCGCGTTGTCGTTGACCCCTGCGCTCTGTTCCCTATTCCTGAAGCCGACGCACTTTGAACGAAGCTCCAGAGGTCTTAACAAGTTGTTCTTCTTCTTCAACCAGTGGTTCAATCGATCGACGGATTCCTATGTGCGCGGTGTGAACAAGAGCGTCCGTGTGGCCCCCGTAGTTCTTGTTCTGCTGGTCTGTCTCTATGTGGGAACCATGTTCCTCTTCGAGAAGAAACCGACGGGCTTCATACCGACCGAGGACGAGGGCCGGGTTTACGTTACCTTCGAGTTGCCGGAGGCGTCTTCGACAGCACGGACGCTGGATGTGTTGCACGAGATGATGGACATGCTGAAGGGAACACCGGGTATCGCACATTTTGCTGCACTGGGTGGACTGAACGTGGTAACATTTGCGACGAAGTCGAACAGCGGAACAATCTTTGTTCAATTGAAGCCCTGGGACCAGCGTAAAGACAAATCGCTGCAGCTGAGTTCGCTGATTGCGACGTTACAGCACAAGTTCTCGGCCATCGAAGGGGCAAATGTGGTTGTGATCTCGCCGCCCGCAATTCCTGGCCTTGGTGCAACGGGAGGATTCACATTTGAATTGGAACAGCGTGAAAGCACAGCCGATATCAAACAGTTCGAAAGCGTTGTGCAGAATTTTGTGATCGAGGCAAACCGGCGGCCTGAGCTCAGTCGTGTGTTTTCCTTCTTCTCAGCACACACGCCGGGATACCAGGTGGATGTCGACAGGGAGAAATGCGAGAAGCTGGGTATATCGATTGCGGATGTCTATTCGTCGTTACAGACATTTCTCGGAAGCCGGTACGTCAACGATTTCACGCTCTACGGTCGAAATTTCCACGTCGTGGCGCAGGCCGACACCGCCTTTCGGGGAAACATTCAAGACCTCTCGGACTACTACGTGAAGAATTCTTCCGGTCAAATGATCCCGATGAGCACGCTCATCACGTCCAAAGTCACTGAAAGCGCGCCGCTGATTTCGCACTACAATCTGTTCAGAAGTGCGGAGATAAACGGCGGTGCGTCGGAAGGCTACAGCAGCGGCCAGGCAATCGAGGCATTGAAGGAAGTGGCGGCGAGTACATTGCCCGCCGGGTACGGGTATGAGTTTTCGGGTTTGTCGCGGGAAGAAATCAATGCTGGAAGTAACACAACGGCAATCTTTGCACTCTCCATCGTGTTCGTCTTCCTGTTTCTTGCAGCCCTCTACGAAAGTTGGGCCGTTCCTTTTGCCGTATTGCTCGCTGTACCTCTTGCCGCATTCGGCGCCATCCTTACATTGACGTTGCTACCCCGCCTCAGCGACAATGTGTATGCGCAAATCGGATTGATTACGTTGATCGGTCTTGCCGCGAAGAACGCCATCCTCATTGTAGAATTTGCGAGGGCACGCGTCGAAGGGGGGAAGGAAATTATCGCGGCGACGCTGGAGGCTGTGAGATTGCGATTGCGTCCTATCCTGATGACGTCGATGGCATTTATTCTTGGCGTCTCACCTCTTGCGTTCGCGACGGGAGCCGGTGCCCAGGCGCGCTCGACAATCGGCTGGACGGTCCTCGGCGGAATGCTTGCGGCGACGATGCTGGCGATCTTCGCTGTGCCAGTATTGTTTGTCACGATTTCCAGGATTGCGTATAGCAAAGAAAAACTCGAGAGTCTGAGACTGCGTGGAGAGGTCGATCCGGAACGAGTACCGGAAAGCGATGCCTAAATAGTCAGCCGTTCTGCATTCGCTTGTAGTTTCTTGCGTGCGGTTTGGAAGCGTTGAATGGTATTCCGTTCGCTGGAATATCTCCCCCGTTGCCCCAACGATCGGCCGTCGACTATGGGCACGTCAACCAATCTGACAACCTCAGGAAAATGTTACCTATGTACGGGTAGCCGATGTGACGGCGAACATGCATTTTAAGCGAGATTTTGTTTTATTGCATCAGCAACGGCCACCGTCGAACTGCCCAAATCCATCTACGGAGTTCCGAGTTCCTGCTCACTCTGATGAACACGCCTGAAAAACTCAGTGTCCTCATCGCGGAAGACGAGGAATCCTTTTTGAGGGTTCTCAACACAGTCCTTGAATCCACGCATCGGTTCATGATCTTCTCGTGCGAAACCGGCGATGAAGCAATCGAGGCTTTGAGCAAATCGCGGTATGATGTCATTATCCTCGACCACAAGATGCCGGGCAAGACGGGTCTCAATGTGCTGCAATGGGTGCACGAACAGAAATTGAGGACTCCCGTCATCATGTTAACGGGAGCTGGTTCCGAGAACATAGCGGTCGAAGCTATGAAACTTGGTGCGTACGACTACGTTCGTAAGGATCAGTTCGACAAGTACCATTTTCCGATTATTGTCAGCTCGGCCTATGAGCGGTACCTGTTCAAGGAGGAACGAGAACAGCGCGACATCGACGCGAAGGAACGTGAGATTTATCTTGCTTCGCTTGAATTGTTGAGGAACTCGGTCGCGTCGTTCTCGCAAATTGTCAATACGACGCTTACCACCATCGCTCTCCTGAGCGAAGAAAGCGATCGCCTGTTGCTCCCACTTATTCTCCCGGAAGGGAAGGAACACTTCAAAAGATACTTCCGGAAGATGAAGGAGGAGTACGACACGCTGGTGACGGTCACGCAGTCGATGGTCAGTCTGACGAAAGTGATGTACGACAACTACCAGGGCGTCCAAGGGGTTAATGTGCCGCAGAAGGAACAGGCACCTTCCAAAAAGACATCTCACCTGAAAGCATGAATTCGCGAACCGGGGCAGTTCTCCTTCGTCATTCCTCCTGCAGGTGCCTGTTCTCGCGTATCAGGATTGGTTTTGAAGATTTTTTGCTTGTGATTGGTTCATGATCTGAGTAGAATACAGGCAGAAGTTGGTTCACACGAGCTGGGAGGCACGTGTGAGAAGTGCCGATCTTATAATGTTTCGAAACCTCTGGATTCCTTGATTGGATGAAAGAGGTTTTTGTGTTTCTGGCGTGATGGATAGAACCGCGTATCGTACCGTAAGGTCACGACCACAGTGAACCCAAATGTATTGGAAATTGATAACAGGAAAGGAGGATCATCATCGTGAAGTTCCTCATAGCAATTGCAGTCGTGCTTTCCGGCTGTACTTATGTCAGCGAGACACAGAATCCGGACACGCTGCCCCAGCTCGTCTACCGTACGGCGCTTCCAACGGTTCCACCGAGCTGGTCGAACGCGCCACCAAAGATGGAAGTCTTGCTGCAAGTCTCGAGGACGGGCGAAGTCACACAAGGGAGTTTCATTGACCATACGGGCAATGATGCGTGGGAAGCGAGAGCTTTGGAGGAAATGAAACATTGGCGGTTTTCTCCTGCCCGCCTCGGCCAAGATTCCGTGCAAGTGTGGGTCCGCCTGCCCATCGCGGTTCGGTTCACGGATCCGATGATAATGTACCTCGAACAACTGGTTTGCGCCGATCGGGCTTGCGCGGACTCAGCCCGACTGCTTCTGGAAGAAGGTCATGAATTTGAATCTCTAGCCAGAGAATTGCCGGCTGCCGGTTGCACGGCGTATGAGAAGAATATTGGTGAAATGGACATTCGCACGTACCCAAAGGAGGTTCAGAAGGAGCTCTTGAATTTGAAGGAAGATGGGTTCACTGTCCCAATCCAAATCGGAGGATCTTTCGTAATTTTTAAGCGACTGGAGCGCAAGCAGGACTCCGGGGTATAGGTTCCCCCGGGATCCTATTTCTCCTCAGTGTGGATACCGTGAGGTTCAGACAGACTAAGCAGCGGGCCGATCCTCTCGCATCAAAAGAGGCAAGTCAAATTCCGTTGCCAGCGACCGCGCCAGTTTCTCTCCTTCCTTGCTGAATGCCCAGTAAAACAGGTATTTGATGGGATGCCGCTCCAGGATGGAATGAATCGACTTCGAGACAAGACCCTTGGCGACTCCCTTTCTCCGGTATTCCGGCAACACCAAGGCCGAGCACAAGTACACAGCTTCGTATTCAGTATTCAGAGGGGTACGTTCGAGCAAATCTCGCTCGTGGATGGCTTTTGAGCAAAACTGCTGCATCAACGCCAGCGTTGTCGGAATCACCAGCGCCCACGCGATCGGCCCATCCTTATTTCCAAATTCAGCCATCGTGCTGGGATGAATTCTCTCGAGTTTTTTCCGGGTCTTCTCATCCACAGAAATCTGCATCGGATCATTCTTCGTTTGGAAGAACTCCTCCGCGAGTTTCACCATTCTTTCGAAATTCTCTGTGCCCATCAGTTCATCCAGTCTCGTTATTAAAGAATCGATATATGGGCAGAAAATCAAGAGACTGAATTGTGCACGAGGGAACGACCTGTTGCTCCGACATTTCGCATTGGGGAGGAATATCGTCAGTTCCGGAAAAACGAAGACGTGTGTGTGACGCATTGTTCATCGCCTGAAGTACGCCGAAACCATTTGAAGATTGTACAGAATACATAATGATGCGGTCAAGCACCTTGGCCACGAGCAAGGATGTGTGTCGACATTAGTGAGAACCTCAGTGCAACCGTTGACGTGGCGTTCTTAAATTTTTCCAATGTTCTGAAAACACGTTCGTGCGGGGTGTTAACTTGAAGTCTTGCTGCGCTTTCGCTTTGATATTTGGATTTCGGGCGTTATCTTTAAGTAACGATTGGAAATGACCGTACCCAGTATCTGAGAACCTGAAGTAAGGAGGTTGTTGCAGAATTTGAGAAGAAGATCATTGTCGACCATTGTTGACATTGAGTTTTCGAATGAGTACGTTCGATGTGGTTGTGCGATTCAGTCAAGGCAGATCGATCGCCCACATTTAGTCTTCCTTGATAATTCACCAATACCTCCGTTTTCATATTAACAGCATCAAGCATTCTCGTGTCACAAGAAGAGCACCTTTATCACTTCGCACATGACCGTAACAAAAGTTGTTGACGAAGACAAAAGAGAACGCCAGCAAAAACGCGTCGTCCTGACACTTTTCTCAATCTGCATTCTTGGTTTTTCCTATCTCGTTTACGACTATTTCAACATTGTAAACCACACCGCTCTTCCCGAAGATCTTGCCCAGGTCGATCAGGTAGTCAAAGGCTGGGAGTCCAACGGCCTTGTTTCCGACTTTGAGCCAGCGAGGTCAAGGCTCGTCGTGAACGAAGATAAATGGGAAAGGATGACAAAGGAAGAGAAAATAGGCGTTGTTACTCAGCTTGCGCGCTATTGTGCAGATAGGCGGAGGGAACAGTCGTGGGCATTTGAAGTTGTAGGGAATCGCACATCCTCCGTGGTGGGTGAATTGGGTTCCAGAGGGTTGCTCATTCAGTAGAATCGAATAATGGGACAACAACAACTTCTGATCATTGTACTTGGCGTTCTCATCGTTGGCATGGCGATTTATGGTTCCCTTAATATCGTCGATTCGTACAGCCAATCTCATCAGCGAGATCTCATTATCCAACGCATGAACGTGCTGGTCGGCGAAGCGAAGAAATATGCGACAAAACCCGCGAGTCTTGGCGGTGGCGATGGTAGCTTTGCCGGGTTCACACCGCCTGCGAAACTTGCAATAACGACAGATATGAAAATCTATGCGACTGCGGGCGATAACTGGGTCCTCTTTCAAGGATTTGGGACTACAACCGGTGAGGATGGCAAGTCGCCGGTGCAAGTCGTCGGTCAATTTGACAAGGACAGCGATAATTGGTCGACAATGGCGACCGTAAACTGAGATGCGGTCGTTGAGTCCTCCGCGTTAACCATAGCCCCCTGAACTCCGCACCGTTTAGCGAAAATCCGATTCACTGTTAGCCGCACCATCAAACGAGGTGGCTAACATTCGTTGTGTGCTCATCTGCGACGTCTGCCAGTACAATTTCTGTGCGTTTCGCTGTGCGGCTCTGACAGCCTCGCTTGCCCACCAGCATCAATCACGTACAGGATATGGATTTTGTCAAGACTCTCTGTGAACATTCAAAATTCAGAAAGAATGCTCGGCAAATGGTGGTGATTCTCTCAGCGGAGACTGGCGCGGGGGAGTTCACATCGCCGGATTCTTATGCTTGCGTTTAGTGAATGGCTTCGGTACATTTTTGCACTCATCAATTGGACGATGAACGCAAACCACCAATACTAGATCGATGGTACTCACATGAACAACTCAAAGACGAAGATTTGTGTCACCCTGATCCTCTCACTCTTGCTGGCCGCCACCCTGTTAGGTCAGTCGTCCAAACACGAAGGGATGAAGAAGGATGCCGCCGTCCTGGGACGGACGCCGGCTGCACTCATGCTGAAGAGTTTGAAAGCTCGCAGCATCGGGCCGGCCGTGATGGGAGGAAGGGTATCGAGCATCGCACTTGACCCGGAGGACGCGTACACTTACTACGTAGGACTTGGTACGGGGGGTGTGATGAAAACGTCCAACGAAGGGGCTACTTTCAGTGCCGTTTTCGAAAAAGAACCGGTTGCATCTGTCGGGGCGATCGCGGTCGCACCATCCAACGCCAAGCAAGTCTGGGTGGGAACGGGAGAGGCGAATGACCGGAACAGCTCAAGCTGGGGCGACGGCGTTTATCGCTCAACAGACGGTGGTGATTCGTGGGTGAATGTTGGATTGAAGGACAGCAAGACCATAGCGAGAATTGCTGTCAATCCGACCGACACAAATATCGTCTATGTCGCCGCGATGGGCGATCTTTGGAATCCAAGTGCTGAACGCGGGCTCTACAAGACAACGGATTTCGGAAAAACGTGGAGGGCCGTCCTTACTGCGCCGAAGGGATATGAGGCGAAAGTTGGATGCGGCGATGTAGTCCTTGATCCAAATAATCCCAACACGATCTACGCTGCGCTCTATGCCCGGCGAAGAACTCCCTGGTCGTTCAGTGCGGGTCCGGAGTACACTGATGGCAAAGACCTTGGGGGGATTTTCAGGTCGACGGATGGTGGCACTTCGTGGAAAAAGCTCGAATACGGACTTCCGAAGGAAACGGGAAGAATCGGACTCGATATCTTCCGAAAAGACCCGAAAGTGCTCTTCGCGATTGTGCAGAGCGATGCTGGAGGGACGACAAATATTGACGAGGTGGAGAGCAAGACAGGCGGAGTATTTCGCACCGATGATGAAGGGGAACACTGGACCAGGACAAACGCGCTCGACCCGCGTCCGTTTTATTTTAGCCAGATCAGGGTCGATCCGGACAACGAGAAAAGAGTGTATGTGCTTGGATATATGTTGCACGTTTCCGATGACACTGGAAAAGCATTCCAGGAGGATTTTTTCAAGAATGTCCACTCCGATTGTCACGCGCTGGCAATCGATCCACACCATCCGGCAAGGATCATTCTTGGAACAGACGGTGGCGTTTATCAGAGCTTCGACGGCGGGAAACTATGGCAATTCCTCAATAATTTTGCTGCAGGAGAATACTACCGAATCACTCTCGATATGAGTACGCCTTACAGGATTGCAGGAGGGCTCCAGGACAATCTTAACTGGCTTGGACCCAGCATGACCCGATCGAAAGAAGGAATTCTGAATTCCGATTGGACCAACCTGGGAGGCGGTGACGGATTCTATTGCGTGTTCGATCCATTCGATTCGGCCGTCGTTTATGCGGAGTCTCAGGAAGGATATGTCCACCGATTCAATCTCCGCAACGGCGAGTTGAAAGGGCTTCGCCCCCAGCCTGCAGAAGGCCAACCGGCCTTTCGTTTTCACTGGAACTCACCGTTGATTCCGAGCCTGCACGAAAAAGGGACGATGTATCTTGCAGGCAATCACGTGTTCAAATTATTCGATCGCGGGGAACACTGGAAGATGATCAGTCCTGATCTGTCCGCCCAGGATCCGAAGAGAATCATGACGACGGGAAGCGGTGCAGAAAATTACGGTGTCGTCTATGCCTTGGCGGAATCGCCGCTCGTCCCGGGAATGCTCTGGGCGGGGACGGACGATGGCAAGCTCTGGGTTACCCGAAATGGGGGAGCGGATTGGACAGATTTAACGGGACATCTTCCGAAGAACGTCAAAGGCCAATGGATTGGGAGAATAGAACCGGGCCATTTTGACGCCGAGGTTGCTTATTTGAGCGTGTTTGGGTACCCCGGCGGCATTTATGCGCCTCTTGTCTTCCGTACATCGGATGAGGGAAAGACGTGGACCAGTATCGCCGCAAACCTTCCAGCCGATGGGCCGGTGCAAGTAGTTCGCGAGGATTTGAAAAACCCGGACCTGTTGTTCGCCGGAACGGAATTTGGTCTTTTTGTCAGTGTGGATCGGGGGGACAAATGGGAGCCATTCGGCGAGTTGCCACGGGTTGCAGTCGATGACATTGCCATACATCCGCGCGATCTCGATCTTGTCGTTGCCACGCACGGACGAAGTCTCTTCATCGTGGACGATATCAGGCCTCTGGAAGAGCTCACACCCGAAGTCCAGATCAAGGCCGTGCATCTCTTCCAACCGCGCACTGCGTACGGGTACTATCCCTATGACGGATGGGTGGATTCTGGTGGAGGCGCCGAGTACCGAGGGGCTAATCCTCCGACAGGTGCGTTGATCAGCTTTTACGTGAAGGAGTTCACCGGGGACGGAGTCAGCCTCGCCGTGACGAACTCGGAAGGTCGCACGGTTGCCAATCTCTCTGCACCGGGGAATCCCGGCATTGGACGTGTTGTCTGGGACCTGAAGCCGACAAAAGATCTGTTGAATGAGTACGGCGGTCAGGGCCAGAAATTCATGGCTTCCGGAGATTACACGGTGACCCTCAAGTACGGCAAATTGAAGGAGTCACAGAAATTTCACGTGGATATTGCTCCAGGAATTGAAACAAGATAATGCTTTGCTGGCAACCATGAGTCTTGGGATATCTTCGCTGAGCGACCATTGAAGAAAACCCTGCGAGATGCTTGTCGTCTATCTGTTTGAAGGCATGGTCATCGGGTTTCTTCTTGCCACGCCGGTCGGACCGGTGGGGATTCTCAGTGTCCGTCACACACTGGCGTACGGACGCCGACACGGTCTTGTGGTGGGCCTTGGAGGAGCATCGGCAGATGCCATCTATGCGACGATCGCAGCATTCGGTATCACGCTGATTTCGGAGTTTGTCAGCAGTCACGAACATCTGCTTCGGATTGCAGGAGGGATTTTTCTCCTTCTGGTTGGATTCTATACGCTTCGCTCGAGCTCAAAGCCGTGGAACCAATCCAACCGCCTCATGCTGCACACGAAGGTGTTCATTTCCACGTTCTTCTTGGCCATCACGAACCCAATGACTCTGGTTGGCTATGCGGCCGTTTTCGCCATGCTTGGCATCAGGAAAGCGCTTCCCTCCCGCGTCGACATAGCCGCGCTCGTTGGCGGCATTCTTGTCGGTTCGTTTCTTTGGTTCACCGTCTTAACATCATTGGCCCGGTTCTTCAAAGAGAAGCTCACAGGTACGGGACTGGCTCGGGTAAACGGAATTGCGGGCTCACTTCTGGTTTTTTTCGGGGTAGTCGCACTCCTTGGCGGGATCGGCGCCTTCTGAATGGGGGACTCTTGACTGGAGGATGCGATACGCGACTGCCATCGCAAAGAGGTTCCTCTGCGGGATTGTATCGCCTGCTCACGAACCGCGCGCTCTGCGGTGCGAATCGTGCCTATGATGGTGATTCTTGCGGATCTGTTTCTCAGGCAAATGGCGGGCGTGGACTTCAGGGATTGGTGCGAGGAGATGCTCGTCAGGATAAACACATTTGACTTTCCTGCCCAGGAATTCCTCCAGCTTGGGTAATTCATACGAATCAAACTCATCGGCAAAGCTTATGGATGTCCCGGATGCACCCGCTCGCCCCGTGCGGCCGATGCGGTGCACATATTCTTCCGTGTCCTGTGGCAAGTTGTAATTGATGACGTGCGAGATGGCTTCCACGTGTAATCCACGCGAAGCGACGTCGGTTGCCACGAGGACGCGCACCTGTCCCGCCCGGAATTGTTCCAGACGCTTGATGCGCTGGTGCTGATCGACCTCACCCGAGAGAAGTGTGCACGTGATTCCATAGGTTTCCAGCGTGTCTTTCAGGCGGCGCGCTTCGTCTCTCCGATTCGCAAAGATCAACACGCGCTCAAGATGCTTCTGCATGATAAGGTTATACAGGAGCGTTGGTTTCTCCGCGCTGGTCGTTATGTACGTGATTTGGTCGACGCTGTCCACCGCAACGTTCTCGGGGGAAACGTTGACGTCGAATGCCTGTCGTGTCCACGATTCAGCAAGCCTCTTGACGTCGGTCGACATCGTAGCGGAGAAGAACATGGTTTGTCGCGTCGCTTTCGGGGGTGTGCTGAGAACGATCGACCTCACCTGCGGTATAAATCCCATGTCAAGCATGCGGTCGGCTTCATCGAGCACAAGGATCTCGACCTTGCCGAGATCAACCAGCCTTTTCTTCTTGAAGTCCAGGAGCCGGCCGGGTGTACAGATGAGCACGTCGCACCTTTCCGTGCGCAGGGCTTGTTGTTGCTTTCCGTAATCGATCCCGCCGAGGAGAGCAAGTATGCCGCACGGGACGTACTTCCCAAGGGCGCGCGCATCGCGTTCAATTTGCATCACGAGCTCGCGTGTGGGCGCAAGGATCAGGGCACGTGGCGTACCGCGTTGCCATTTGCCTTCATTGGGATGTTTCAAAAAGTGCGAGAAAATCGTAATCAGGAAGGCGGCTGTTTTCCCCGTGCCGGTCTGAGCCTGGGCCGTGACATCGTCACCGGCAAGTGATTTCGAAAGGGTCACCGACTGAACAGGTGTGCAGTACTGGAAATTCAGTTCGCAAATAGCGTGCATGAGTGCTTCCGGAAGATCGAAATCGTGAAACCTTGTTTTCCCCTCGACGACCGGGACTTTGAATTGAGATTGATCCCACAGTTCCGGCTGAGCTTGTTGTCTCGCCTGCTGTCGCTGGCGCCTGGCATGTCGTGCGGCGTATTCCTCACGCGTTTCTTTCTTACGCTGCTCGGCGGGAACCCTGGTTTTTGGCGGCTGGGTATGTTGCTGTGTCTTGTGATGCTCGCGGCCGAGACGCGATTCCTGAGCGGACGGAACGGAAGCCTGTTCCGTTTTCTTCG
>Ga0335081_10008405_pt1 | contig 16552 bp, 18 predicted proteins | sample Lox_Sample_35_FD_206713 | JGI IMG/M metagenome (GOLD analysis project Ga0335081, IMG submission 206713) | Soil microbial communities from Loxahatchee National Wildlife Refuge, Florida, United States - Lox_Sample_3.5 | ecosystem: Environmental > Terrestrial > Soil > Wetlands | place: USA... | reverse complement strand
CACCCCGCATGGCCGCCGCCGTTGCGCTTTGCTGGCAGCTTTTCGTTCCCGAGAGTGATGATCAATCCTCGGCTTTAGCGCGACCGCCTGACCTGACCTGAACACGACCATGAAGCCGGAACCCGCGCCCGTCGGATTACAGCAGATTCTGGACGCCACCGCGCCGTCCCTGGCTGCTAGCCTGCGATGATATCAGCGCGCTGCGCCAGTGCGCCGATGGTGGTCCGCCCCGGCGTCCGGGCCACGCTGACGCGCGCGAGCGCGATGATCCCGCCCAGATGACGATGACCTGTCCTAGTCGGCACGCTCGCCTTATCCACCTGGCTGAGGATGGCGAAGGCGACGCCTTTCTTCACGCACCCTTCCGACAGCGTCAGGGCTGGTTGGCCGAACCTGCCAGCGGAGCCCTCCGATAGGGTCGGCCAGGTGCGGGGCCTGCCGCCAGGAAAGCGGAATCGACGCGCCACAATACCGCCACGGCGCTGACTGATGGCCTGTTCCGGTCGGCTACTAGGATCATCGCTCGTGGAAGAACGCATCCTGGGCAGGACCGGCAGGGCGGTCTCGGTCATCGGCCTGGGCACCTGGCAGCTAGGGGCCGAATGGGGCCGAGTCGACGACTCTGATGCGCTTGCGGTGCTCGACGCGGCGGTGCAGTCAGGGATCACCTTCCTTGACACCGCCGACGTCTACGGCGACGGCCGCAGCGAGCGGCTCATCGGGCAGTTCCTGGCAGCCAATCCCGGATTGCGGCTGACCGTCGCCACCAAGATGGGCCGTCGGGTGGTCCAGGATCCCGCGCTGTATACCATCGGCAATTTCCGCGCCTGGATCGACCGGTCCCGGGCCAACCTGCGCATGGACAGGCTCGACGTGGTCCAGCTGCACTGCCCGCCGCCTCCGGTTTACGCGCTCGACGCGGTCTATGACGCCCTCGCCGCGCTGGTCGCCGAGCAGGTCATCGCCGCGTACGGAGTCAGCGTCGAGACCTGTGACCAGGCACTGACCGCGATCGCCCGGCCGGGTATCGCCAGCGTGCAGATCATCATCAATGCCTTCAGGCGCAAGCCGCTGGAACGGGTCCTGCCTGCCGCGCAATCTGCCGGAGTGGGGATTGTCGCCCGCGTCCCACTCGCCTCCGGACTGCTGTCGGGCCGTTACTCGCACGACACTTCCTTCGCCGCGGACGACCATCGCTCGTTTAACCGCCATGGCGAGGCGTTCGACGTAGGGGAAACCTTCTCCGGCGTCGATTTCGACACGGGCGTGGATGCGGCGCGAGAATTCGCCGCGCTGGCGCAGGCCGGCACCCCGGCTCAGGCGGCCCTGCGCTGGGTCATCCAGCAGCCCGGCGTCACCACCGTGATTCCAGGCGCGCGGAACCCTGAGCAGGTGCGGCAGAACGCCGCGGCCGCGGCGCTGCCGCGCTTCACCGACGAGCAGCTCGGCGCCATCAAGGACATCTACGACCGGCGCATCCGTGGCCAGGTTCACGACCGCTGGTGATGGCGGTCGAACTGGGCAGGCCGTTGGCGGTGGTCTTCGATAATGACGGCCTGCTGCTAGACACCGAGCCATGCTGGACCTCGGCTCAGCAGGCGCTCTTCCGCTCGCATGGCCAGGTATTCGATCTCGCGGCCAAGCGCGCGCTGGTGGGCACCTCCCCGGTGACGGCGGCTCCCATTCTCGAGCGGCTGCTCGCTCAGCCCGATGGGGGCCAGCGGCTCAGCGACGAGATGTACACCCTCGCCCTGGCTGAGATCAGCGCGGCGGCCTCGCCGCGGCCAGGCGCGGTGGAGCTAGTCGCCAGACTCCGCTCGGCCGGCCTGCCCCTCGCGGTTGCCTCGAATGCGCCACGCCGCCACCTGCTGGCAGGCCTGCACAGGGTCGGGCTGGAAGACGCGTTCGACGCCGTCCTGGGCGTCGACGACGTCCGCAACCCGAAGCCGGCTCCCGACCTGTACCTGGCGGCGTGCCGGGCACTGCACGCAGTGCCGGCGACGACGATCGCGCTGGAAGACTCACCGCCTGGTGTTGCCGCGGCCCGCGCAGCCGGCCTGTGGGTGATCGGGATTCCGTCGATTCCCGGAGTCGTCCTGACAGCGGACCTGATGGCCGGCAGTCTGGCCGATGCCGCGGTGCACCGGGCGCTCGGCCTCGAACCCCGCGGGAGCCAATGATTGTGCCGCGGTACGCCGGCGCCGCTCCGCCCACCGAGGCCTCTGGCGCGACGTGCAGGACGACGGTGCCGAAACCGGTGCCGCTCATCCTCGCGTAAGAGATGCAGACCATGTCCGTGACGCCGCGCTGCAGGAGCGTGCGCGGCAACACGAAATTCCCGACCTCCGGCATGCCCGGGTAGCCCTTCGGACCCGCCCCGCGCACAACCAGGACGGTGGATTCGTCTGCCCGGAGCTCCGCCTGCCCAGCAGCCTGATGGTGTTCCTCGATGGAATCGAACACGAGAGCCTGGCCGCGGTGCCTCATCAGGTGCGGCGAAGCGGCCGACTGCTTGATCACGGCGCCCTGCCGCCCGAGGCGCTGACCAGCGAACTGGGATCCGGCCGGAGCGTTAATGACCACAGAAGATCGCATCGCAAGCCCGGAAGCCCAGATCGATAAGCTCGATGCCCTGCAGGCCGACCTGCGCAAGCAGCCGGCCGAGACCCAGATCGAACAGTGGCAGGGGCGCATCGAGGACATCGAGGTCCAGATGCACCTCGGGGCGATGGAGGCCAACGACCAGCTGGCTGCGCTCACGGACCAGGTGCGTCGCAAGTGGGCCGACGCCAGGCGGCAGTTCGAGGAAAGCATCGCGACACATGGGCGATCGCAGATCACCCAGTGAGAGAACCCGGGGCGATGTGCGGTCGGATCGCCGCCAACAGGACACCCTGAGCCTTGACCAGGCTTCGCGCCAGAAGCCTGGCCCGGATGGTGAGCAGGACGGCGCGAGCGGTGGAGACCGGAATGGACGGACCGTGCCCAGGCGCCTTCGATGCAGTCGGCCGGGCGCGTTACAAGGCAGCCCGATTGACTGCGTTGTAACCTGAGGCATTGCGGGCGCTAGCGCCGGTTCGCAATGCTTTCCGCCCGCAACGCCATCGCCGAGCCGACCGCCTCCTGGCAGTTCGGACGGTGCGGGCATGTTCTTCGGCGCGTTCGCATTCCGCGCCCGAGACGTGCTCCAAAGCCCTGGTGACCAGACTGCGGCGCTCTAGTCTGACCCGGCCGGAGCAGGATTGACCGTGTTCGCAAGATCCTGCGTGGATCCGAGTGGCCGTCAGATCTCGGTTGTGGATTCGGCTTTGCCGTCTTTCACGGCCGCCTGCATGGCGGCATAGTCGCGTTCGTTCTGGTCGGCATAGGCTTCAGAGAAGGCGGCGATGGCCTGGTCGAACTTGCCTGAGCCGCCGAGGTAGGCGGCTAGGGCTACCCGGTCTCCGGTCCGGGCGTGCGCTCGGGCCAGGGTCCATCCGCACAATCCGGCGTAGACCGTCATCCCTTCCGGCACCATCTGCTCGATGGGAGCGGAGAACTTCCAGTCCTTGAGCTGGCGGACGTAGAAGTCACGGTCCACTCCGTCCGGGCCGGCGGAACGGGTCCAGCCGAGGAAGATGTCGCTCTCGGCCTGCATCAGGTGCTGGCCAGCGACGACGCGTTCGCCCTGGCTGCTGTATGGGCTGGCCCCGCAGTAGTTCGCGAGAACGGAAGGCTGGGCCTCCTTGGCCTGCAGGAACAGCGGCTCCACGCCGTCCGCGCCGTCCAGCAGCAGTACCCAGGCGCGGGTGCCCACGCTTCCGACTCCGACGACCTTGCGGGCCACCTGCACCAGGCTGAACTGCTCCAGCAGGTACCGCCGGTCGGACTGCAGGGTCCGCCCGTACCTGCTCAGCACGGCGTGGATCTGGTCGTAGATCGCCTCGGCCTGCACATCGGCGAATATCTCCTCGATGGGAGCGATCATCGGCGGGTCGCTGATTATCCGCCGCCGCCCGTCGACCACGGTGGTCAGCTTGCCCAGCGCCTTGGTGCTGTCGCTGGTGTGCGCCTTCGCCAGCAGTCCCGTGGCGGCCTTGAATCGGCTCTTCTTGACCTGTGCCCGGACTCGGCCGAGGGCCTGCTCAATGTCGAGGTGCGCGTACCACACGGCCAGGAGGGGCTGCTCGGCGAATTGCCGCATGGCGGTGCGGTAGCCTCCGGCCGCGGCCAATACGATCTTGCGGCGGACCTTGGCGGGGAATCCGTTGTCCCGCCCCGCCACGGCCAGGCTTGCCGCCAGCCGCTTGACGTCCCACTCGAACGGGCCAGGCAACGTCTCGTCGAAGTCGTTGACGTCGAAGACCAGGGTCCGTTCCGGTGAGGCGAACGCCCCGAAGTTAGACAGATGCGCGTCCCCGCACAACTGCACGCGCAGCCCGGACGCTGGCGTGGTGGCCAGGTCCGCGGCCATCGGCAGCGCGGCACCGCGGTAGAAGGCGAACGGCGACACCAGCATCCGCCCGCGCTCAACGCCCTTTCAACCGATCTCGCCGCACTGAAGGGCCTGCGACTTCAATGTCCGCTAACATCGAAGTCGGCTTGCTAGTCAACGGGGTGAGGGCCAGCAGCCAGATGACTGAAGCAATGGTTGGCCTATGGCCGGGTTAAGGAGTGGACGGGCTGAGACAAGGGTCGCTGGTGGTACCCGCCCACCCGGCGCAACGGTGCTGGTAGCCAGGCATGCCGATGGCCCCAACGAACGAACGGTCGCGCCCTCGCCCACACCAGCGAGACGCGGATAGTAGAAGTTAAACATGTCAGTAACCAGCGCCAAACGATGACTACCTAGAGCGTCACTGTATATTAGCTCAGGCATTCGCGTCGAGATTATGGATCGGAGTAATATGCCTACCGCCGGAGCCGCGAACCCCGCTATGCGGAAATTGTTGCTCGAAGTGGAGTGGGATCCACAGACGGATCCCGCGGAATCTGAGCGATTGAGTCGACAGCTTCTTTCTGAGATTCGCCAGTTGGATATCGAAGCAGCTGATCCGCAAGCGTCGAGAAATCAACCGGAGGGCGCCAAAGGCAATTCCCTGGATTGGAATGCTTTGCTAATAACATTTGGCGCCGCGGGCGGAGTATTCACGGCCCTGATCAGCTTGGCGCGGGCATGGCTGGTACAGCATAGCTCCGGCCGCCGCATAAAGCTGACCATCGACGACGACAGCATAGTCTTGGATGGAGCCTCCGCGCATGAGCGCGAGGCACTGATCAGCGCATGGATGCATCGGCACTCCAGCGAGTGAGTTAGTGTACCATGCCAGCTCGACGTGTTGCGTTGCTGATAGCCACTGACCGCTACCAGGACTCGAGCCTTAGTCAGCTATCTGCTCCCGCCAGCGATGTCCGAGAGCTGGCGGCCGTTCTTCGCCATCCGGACATTGCCGGGTTTGACGTGTCGGTGCTGTACAACCGACCTTTCCACCTCGTGGGCAAGGCGGTCGGCGAATTCTATCGAAAATGCGGACGTGAAGATCTGACGTTGCTGTATTTCTCAGGCCACGGAATAAAGGACATCTACGGTGACCTCTATCTCGCCATGAAGGATACTGAGCGCGATAATCTTCAATTTACTGGCCTGCACGGTGAAAAGATCAGGCAAACAATGGAAGGGAGTCGGTCGCGGCAGAAAGTATTGATTCTTGACTGTTGCTATGCTGGCGCCTTTCCTGCTGGCCATATCATAAAAGGTCTAACCGAAGTGAATGCCCTTGAGCAGCTAGGTGGCAAAGGATGTGCGGTGCTGACCTCCTCTGACGCCACGCAGTATTCTTTCGAGGGCAACGAACTGGTTAGAGCGGCCCCGCAGTCACTCCATTCAGGGCCAAGCTCGCTGTTCACACAGTTCTTGATCACTGGCCTTAAGACGGGTCAGGCTGACCTTGATGGCGACGGCGATATCGCTCTTGATGAACTTTACACATATGTCCATGATCAGGTGACAGCCGAGCGGCCAGAGCAGCGGCCCAAGATAAAGGAGGACGTCGAGGGTCGCATAATCATCGCTCAGAACATTTACTGGACCGTCCCTTCGCATATTAGCGTTGCTATTGGTAATCCGTATGCTCCGACGAAGCTTGCAGCGCTTGAAGATCTGGGCTACCGATATAGACGGGGCAACGGCATCGTGAGACAGCGCATTCTGGGCATAATCCGAGAATTCGCGGACGACGATAGCAAGCAGGTTTCGAATGCGGCAAGCCAATTCCTTGCGGCCGTGACCGATGAACAGTTCCCTGCGGCGGCGACCGACGAAGCGGTCAAAGAACCCCCAGAAAACGAGCTACGGAACCTCGAGAAGGTCGCGAAGCAGCAGAACCTGCCGGAGTCCACGCAGCAGACCGCCGAGGCGGCCAAGCAGACCCCCGAGGGGGCCAAGCAGCAGACCCCCGAGGCCGCCAAGCAGCAAACTCCCGAGGCAAGTGGACGGCGGTCGGGGTCAACTCTCCTGAAGCAACCACGTCAGCGAAAGCTATTCCTGGGGAAACGCACCCATTCCACGAATGAGCGAGTCTGGCAAGAAGTTCCGGCAACTGCATTGAATGTCTTCCATAGGAGCGCCAGCGCGCCACTACGGTCGCGTCTATTGACAAATATTGGGCGCCTCTGGACAGGCTCTGAGATATGGAGCAATGCGGCGATCCTCACTTCCAACGAGCGCATCGCATGGGTTGGCCCAATCTCGGCGCTTCCGGCGAGTGTGCCTGGCGTTATCGAGGACATCGTAGACGTCGATTCAGTCGAGAATCTTGGCGGCGGGCTGGTTACGCCCGGCCTGATCGACGCGCACACCCACCCGGTTTATGGCGGCAACCGCTACGCCGAGCTTGCCATGCGTTCTAGCGGCTTGTCACCTAGTGAGATCGCCGCCGCGGGCGGCGGGCTTAGGTCTACAGTTACCGTCACCCGCGCGACCGATCCCTGGACCCTCGCAAACGAAGTGCGCGGCCGGATGCGTCAGTGGTTGCTTTCGGGAACCACAACGATAGAAGCCAAAACTGGCTACCACCTGACCCGTGAGGGAGAGATCTCTGACGTGCGGATGTTGCGTTCGCTTGAAGACGAACAGGTCATGCCGCGAGTGCATGTAACCTTCCTGGCTGGGCACGCGGTACCGCCAGAGTTCTTCGGCCGCCGTGCCGACTACGTGGAGGCGGTCAGTACTTGGTGCTCGGACGCCGAAGCGGCGGGCGCGGAGAGCATAGACGTCTACTGCGATGAGGGCAGATTCTTCGAGAGCGAGGCACGCCGGATCCTCACTGCTGGCCGTGCTGCAGGCCTACTGCCCAGGGTGCACGTTTGCGGCGATACCATGACTGGCGCGGCACGCCTCGCTGCGGAACTAGGCTGCGCATCTGCGGATGTGCTGGACGAGGCGCGTAGCGAGGACGTGGATACACTGGCCCAGGCGGGGGTCGTAGCCGTAGTCTGCCCGGCCACTGCGCTGCAGACCGGGAAGAACCCACCGGTCCGGCAGCTCCTGGACAAGGGCATACCTGTGGCGCTCGGCTCCAACCATAACCCGGGCGGCAACGGGATCACTTCGATGTCGCTGGTGATCACCCTGGCAATTTCGCAGTTCGGTATGAGCGTTGCCGAGGCACTGCGGGCGGCGACCTTGGGCAGCGCCCAGGCGCTACGGGCACCTGACCGGGGGGCTGTGACTGTCGGCCGATATGCGGACATCGTGCTCTGGGACGCCGACCATGAGGGCGCCCTTGCATGGGAATACAACCTCAGGCCGCTCCGCATCTGGCATGGAGGCGTGCCTGTCCCGCTGGCTGCGGCGCCTTGAAGCGCCGCTCTCAGCCGGGCCGTATGACTCACCAAAGTGCATCACTGCTGAGCGAAAAACTGCTCTCTCGCTGCTCGCATATGGACGTGCCTTGGTCGAAGTCACAGCCGTGCCGCTAACACCTTGTGAAGGCCGTCCAGATTGGACGGTATACATCAGGGCTCGTTCTATGTTTGAACGATCCGCTCGCTAAGCAACGACTGGCTGAGTACGACCCGACTTCTATCAAACTAGTAACCGGTATGAAAGGCCGTGGGTGTTCCGCTGGCCCGGCTGGGCGTGTGGTGCGACCGTCTGGAACGGGGGCCTCCCGGGGAACACGTATGGGCAGGCCGTCGTTACGCAAGGGGCCGCGACCTCGCCGACGCCCTGAACAACCTCGCCGCCCAGCACCGCCCGCGCGAGGCCCTGATCCTGACCGCCGCACGCGAAGCCACCGCCATCTACCGCGAGCTCGCCGCCAGCGCACCCCACTACCGGCCGCTCCTCGCCCAAGCACTCACCACCCTCAGCCTCTGCCACCACCAGCTCAGCCAGCCCGCCAGCGCCCTCCCCCAGCCGAGGAAGCCGCCGCCATCTACCGCGACCTCCTCACCACCCACGCCACCCGCCACCAACCAGAACTTGCCAATGCGCTGCTTCCGCCCTCTGCCACCAGCAGTCGAGCATGCAAGCCGAGGCCCTCGTTGACACTGGGGAGGCAATCGCTCTTTACCGTCAGATAGTCAAGTCGCAAACGAAGTACCGTCCAGGCTTGGCTCGCGCATTGGGCAGTCTCGGTAACTACCTCAGCGACATGGGCCGGATCGCAGATGCGCTGTCCGCTGCGAGCGGATAGAAACCGTGCTGGGCGCGGACGTCGTGCTCGTAGTGTACGCGGTCCAAAACGAAGTCACGCCGTCAGGCGTATAGAAACCAGAGGAACCACGATGATGTCGTGGGGTCGTGTCCAGGGTCCAAAATGAAGTCATGCCGTCATGCGTATAGAAACGTCACGCTGAGCGGACCTGCTTTGGTCACCTTGGTCCAAAATGAAGTCACGCCGTCAGGCGTATAGGAACCAGAAGTCCAGTGTTGCTTCCAGTCTAAGATGATGAGCCCCAGCCCAAAACGAAGTCAGACCGTCAGGCGTATAGAAACCAGGTGCACCAAGTGCTACTACTGCAGCTGAGAGTATGTCCAAAACGAAGTCACGCCGTCAGGCGCATAGAAGCGGCCTAGTACCGCAGCCGCCAATTGCCGTTTGACCTGGGGTGATCGCGGCGTGTCGTGACATGGGATGACGCAGCCGCCCCAAGATCATGTTTGTGTGACGAAACAACGACGTGAGGCGGCTGCTGCCGCCAGGCTAGCTGCTGGCGTGGGCCGGCGGAAGCGGGCCGAGCTTCTCGGGCTGTTGCGGCCTGCGTTCGCGCGGACGGGGCCGTGGCTGCAGGCGGGCAGGTACGTGGGCGCGGTGATGAGCGACCTGCCGAAGCGGAACGGGCGGACGATCGCCCGGCAGGCCGGCGACCGCAGGCCGGACCGGACGCAGCGGCTGCTGAACCGGGCGTCGTGGGACACGTTCGCGGCGATGGGCGTCGTGCGCCGGTTCGCGGTCGCGGGCCTGGACGAGGCGGCGGCCCGGGCCGGGCGGCGGCGGCTGGCGGTCGGGGCGCTGGACGAGACCGGGCAGGAGAAGAAGGGCACCGCGACCGCGGGTGTCCAGCGCCAGCACATGGGCTGCGCGGGCGGGGTGGAGAACGGCATCAACACCGTTCACCTGTCCTATGTCCGCGAGGGGGCCGGGCACGCGCTGATCGGCGCCCGGCAGTGGATCCCGGCCGTTCAGATCGATGACCCGGTCCGGTCGGTGGTGACCGCCCTGCCGCTGGACCTGCGGTTCCGGACCAAGGGCCAGCTGGCCATCGACGTGCTGGCGGACGTGTTCGCCGACGGCATCGCGCTGGACTTCGTGTGCGGGGACGAGGTCTACGGCAGCTGCACCGAGCTGCGCGAGTACCTGGAGGAACGCGGCCAGGGGTACGTGCTGCGGGTGCCGTCGAGCTTCCGGGTGACCCTGGCCCGCGGCGTCACGCTCACCTGCGCCCAGGTCGTCGCGCGGCTGCTCGCGGCCGGCCGGCGGTGGGAGATCCGCTCCGCCGGCCAGGGCTCCAAGGGCCAGCGCTGGTACGCCTGGGCCTGCGCCGGGACCGCATCGCCGGCGCACTGCCTGCTGATCCGCCGCCACCTGGTCACCGGCGAGCTCGCCTTCCACCTGTGCCACATGCCCGGGGACCAGCCCGCCGGCATCGGCCGACTGATCCGGGCCGCCGGGCTGCGCTGGCCCGCCGAAGAGGACTTCGAGTTCGGCAACATGCGTGGTGTGCACTGCGGCCTCTTCTCCTTATAGTTTCTCGAACAGTCCAGCCTGGCTGGGTTTGACCTGGATGCGCAGGCCGCTTCGCCTGCCGTGCCGGACATGGACGGCGGCGATCTCGCCGCGCTGGACCTTATGTGCCCGGATCTGGCGCAAGTGGGGGCTGCAGCCGTGGCGGCGGGAGACGTTCAAGTTCCCCGCCGACCCGCAGCTGGAGACCAAGATCCGCGACGTCGTCGGGCTCTACCTGAACCCGCCGGACAAGGCGGTCGTGCTGTGCGTGGACGAGAAGTCGCAGATCCAGGCCCTGGACCGGACCGCGCCGATCCTGCCGATGCGGCCCGGCCTGCCGGAGAAGGCCACCTGCGATTACGTCCGGCACGGCACCACCACGCTGTTCGCCGCCCTGGAGATCGCCACCGGCAAGGTCACCGACGCCTGCTACCCCCGGCACCGGCACGAGGAGTTCCTGAAGTTCCTGAAGAAGGTAGCGAAGGCCTATCCCCGGGTGCCGCTGCACATCGTGGCCGACAACTACGCCACGCACAAGCACCCGGCCGTGCAGGCCTGGCTGGCTGGCGAAGAACCCCCGCATCACCATGCACTTCACGCCGACCTCGGGGTCCTGGCTGAACATGGTCCCGTTAACCGGCCCTCGGTGCGGGGACACGCCCGGACTGCCTGAGGTCCCGCGCCTTCGGGCTTGCGGGGAGCAGACTCGCGGCCAGCTATCCGGGGGATGGGTGCCATGCTGCGTGTTGTCGCGGCCAGTGACGGTCACCGGGTCGAGGGGTGCGGCCCGGACGGTGAGCTGGTCAATCTGTTCCTGGCGCATCTGGGGTCGCGGGCGTTCTCGCCGGCGACGGTGCGGGCTTACGCCTACGATTTGCTGAACTTCCTGCGGTTCCTGGCTGGCCGGAATGCCCGGCTGGCCGATGTCGTGGCGACCGACTTGTTCGGCTACCTGGACTGGCAGCAGCATCCGGCTGTCAGCGATCACGAAATTGAGCGGTGAGGGGCGGCGGGCACGGCCGGACGGACGGTGGTCAGGCTCGGCGCCGCCCGTGGCGCGATGCCGGCCACGATGAACCGGCGGATCGCGGCCGTGCGCGGCCTGTTCGAGTTCGCGGTGATGACCGGGGCGCGTGCGGACAACCCGGTGCCGGCGGCGCGGCGGTCCAGCGGGCTGCGGGCCGCCCGCCGTGGCCTGCTCGGGCATGTCGGCCCGGGCCGTCCCCGCAGCGGGGGCCGGCTGGTGCGCCAGCCTCCGCGGCTGCCCGAGTCGCTGGAGCCTGACGACGTCACGGCGTTCCTGGCGAACCTGCGGACGTTCCGGGACCGGGCGATCACGCTGGTGATGCTGCTGGGCGGGCTGCGCGCCGCTGAGGTCCGGTCGCTGCGGCTGGCCGACGTAGACATGGGCATGCGCCGCCTGCGGGTGACCGGGAAGGGCGGCAAGGAACGCGTCGTCCCGGTCGATGGCGCGTTCTTCGCCGAGCTGGCCGCCTACCTGCGTAACGAACGTCCCGCCGGCTGCCGTACGCCGGAGTGCTTCGTGGTGCTGCGCGGCCCGACCGCCGGGCAGCCGCTCACTGAGGCCGGCCTGCGGCGGGTCTTCCGCACCCACCGGCTGGCTTCGGGGGCTGCGAGTACGGCCGCACCGGCTGCGTCATACCTATGGCACCGAGCTCGCGGGCGCTGGGATTGACCTGCTGGCATTGCGGGAGCTGATGGGGCACGCCAATCCGGAGACCACGGCCGTGTATGTGCACCTGTCGCCGGAGACGCTGGCGGCCGAGTACGCGCGGGCCAGGGCAGCGGCCCGGTGAGCGCCCCGGCCGCTGTCACGCTCAGGCGCCAGGGCGCGCCGGACCTGCTGGTCGCCTATGCCGCCGTGGTCGCCGAGCTGCCGGTCAGCCCCGATGCGCGGCGGATCCGGCGCAACGGCGCGGCGCGCCTGCTGGCAATGCATCCGCAGCTGGCGGCCTGGATGAGCCGGCCGACCCCCGCCCGGCCGGCCGACATCAAGCGCACCGGGGCGTGGCCGTTCCTGACCTGGTGCTTCGCCGAAGGGCACCTGATGCCGGACCTGGACCTGCTGCTCGCCAAGGACCCCGGCGGCCTGTATCGCCAGTGGCGGATACGGAATCCCGGTGACGTGCAGCTCATCACCGAGGTGGCACAGCAGTTCGGCTGGAGCGCGAACTGGACCCGGGACGTATCCCGCGGCGGGCTCGCCTTGATCTGCCTGACCTCAGGCAGGACCTTGCGCCAGCTCAGCGACGATGACTTCGCCGGCTTCGCCCGCGCCCTGGCGCAGGCACCCAGCGCCGGTCACCACAGCTGGGTGCATAACTCCGCCCGCGCGTTCAGCCTGCACCAGGCCTGCTACGAGCTGCGGATCTGCCAGCACCCGCCCCGGATGGCCCGGCCCGATCAGGCGACCCTGGACCAGCGCGTCCAGGCGATCAGCCAGCCCGAGATCCGCAAGGCCGCGCTGCGCTACCTGACCACCGTCGCTGCCACGCTCCGGCTGTCGACTGTCGGCCTGCGCGCGGACAGCCTGATCGTATTCACCGAGTACCTGGCCGCCGCCCACCCGGAGGTCCGCAGCCTGACCCAGCTGACCCGCGCGCATGTCGAGGGATTCCTGGACTGGAACCACAAGCGGCCCTGGCGCGGCCGGGTCGCCCGTGACCAGCCCGTCGCCCGGTCGGTCAGCAAGCGGACCGTCATCGACCTGCGCTGTTTCCTCGACGACCTGGCCCTGTGGGGCTGGGCCGAGCGGCCGCCCGCCCGGCTGCTGTTCCCCGCCGACATCCCCCGGCTGGACAAGCCGCTGCCCCGTGCCCTGCCGCCCGACGCCGACCGGGACCTGATGACCGCCATCGGCGCCCTGGCCGACCCGTTCGCCCGCATCGGGCTGACCCTGCTGCGCGACACCGGCATCCGCCTGGGCGAGCTGCTCGACCTCGAGCTGGACTGCGTCTGGGACACCGGCAGCCACGGCAGCTGGCTGAAAGTCCCCCTCGGCAAGCTCGGCACCGAGCGCACCGTCCCGCTCGACGAGGCCACCCTGACTGCCCTGGACGAGTGGATCACCCGGCGCGGGCCGCAGCGCGCCCTGCCGCACCCCCGGCTCATCCGGCCAGCCGATTTCCTGTTCACCGACCGCGGCCGGCGCCTGTCGGCTTACCGGCTGCGGCACGGACTCGATGACGCCGCCAGGGCCGCAGGCCTGCGCGGCCGGGACGGCCAGGCCCTGCACCCGACCCCTCACCAGCTCAGGCACACATATGCCACCAGCCTGATCAACGCGGGCATGTCGCTGCAGGCGCTGATGGCGCTGCTCGGCCACGTGTCCACCGAGATGACCCTGCGATACGCCTCGCTGGCCTCTCCCGCCATCCGCGCCGCCTACGAGGAAGCGATGAGCAAGGCCAGGGCCAGGATGATGCTGCCGATCGCCCCGGCCGGCCAGCCCATCATCCCGGGCCGGATCGGCTGGCTGCGCGCCGAGATGCTCAAGACCCGGGTAGCGCACGGGTACTGCTCCCGTCAGCTCGCCGCCGAGGCCTGCCCCTACGCCAACATCTGCGAGCAATGCGACAATTACGTCACCGCCCCGGAGTTCATCCCCCAGCTCCAGGACCAGCTCGCCGACACCACCGCGCTCCGCGACGACGCAGCCGAACGCGGCTGGCACACCGAAGTCGCCCGGCATTCACGCGTCATCGCCAGCATCCAGGGCCACCTGCAACGGCTCACTCCGGACACCGAGACGGGACACAAGCCATGAATCCGGTCACGAGGGCCGGTTAATGGAGATCTTCTTCGGCATCATCACCCGCCAGGCCATCCGCCGCGGCACCTACCGGTCTGTCAAGGACCTCATCACCGCGATCGAGACCCACATCGACGGATGGAACGAACGCTGCCAGCCCTTCACCTGGACCAAGACCGCCGACGAAATCCTCGCCAAGGCAACAGGCGGTCAAAGAACATCATTCACGCGACACTAGACCAACCCGCCGACGACGAGTTCGCGAGCTTAAGCCCTGCCGCGAGGAAAGCCCTCGCCGACTTCATGGACGCCGCGGTCATCGTCGATCCCGAGGGATATCAGCGGCAGCCCTGCGAGCCAGGCAGAACCCTTCGCACCCTGCCCTTCGGCCCGCATAGCCAGGGGCTGGTCACCTTTCTCATCTACCCGCCCGACGACCTCGTGCTTGTGGTAAAGATCCAGTGGATCGGCGACTGACCAGCGCAAATACGGCTCGCTCGGTGCGGCATTACTGAGGCCGATGTCGCACGTTTGATGCCTCAGGAATGGTTAATCGGCGCGAGGTCGAGGTGCGCTCGCTGCAGGTAAGCACGGCTGCCCTTCCGGGCTGACTCCCGGCGCATCCCCGGGGCGCGCGGGCGGGCGGGACGCCGTGCGCCCCGCCCGTTGCTGGCTGAACTCAGTTCGCTGGGGCTGAGTCGGGGAGGAGGCCGAGCTGGGCGGCGAAGGTCATCTGGTCGTAGTAGGCGTGGTTGCTGGTGATCCGGCCGGCGGCGACCTCGAAGACGAGGCAGATGGGCAGGTTCAGGGTACGTCCGGTCGGCGGCACCTGGCCTTGCGGGCTGGCCAGCGGGCCGGTGTGGGTGCCGGAGTAGACGCCTTCCACCGCGACCTGACTGCCGGACTCGATGATGGCCGTGACCTCCATCCGCGAGTCAGGGAACGCCGTGGTGAAGCCCTGCGCGTGGCCGATGAACTCCTCGATGCCGCTGACCGGCCCGCCCGGCTCGGTGACCGCGAGGTCCGGTGCGTAGATCTCGGCCGCCCGGCCCCAGGCTCGCTCGTTGAACGCGCGGATGTGGGCCTCGGCGAGGTCGCGTGCTTCAGACATGTAGTCCCCTCCTTGACTGGAACTTCCGGTTGCCAGTGAGCCTGGCAGCACGCAGGCGGGAACGGACCGGGAGTTCTCCCGGTATTGCGTAACGAGATCGCGCTGCGCGGGTCCGGCGGGCCGGTACCTGGTCAGGCCGGGAGCAGGTCGTTGTGGACCGCGAACAAGGTGGCTCCCGCCCGCGTCGTGACTCCCGCTTTGACGTAGATGTTCTGCAGGTGGAAGTCCACTGTCTTGGGGGCGACGAACAGTGCCGCCGCGGCCTGCTGGATCGAATCACCTGCCGCGATGCGGCGCAGCACGTCCACCTCGCGGTCGGTCAGCCCGGCCGGCCACGGGCGGCGCGCCCTCGGGCCGGTGTCGCCTGCTTCGGCGAGCACGGCGTTGACCGCGGCTGGTTCGAGCCGGCCCTCGCCTGCCAGCTTCCGCAGTTCCGCGCCGGCCCGGTCTGGGTCCAGCGCCGGCCGGTAAGCGCGAGGATGCCGCATCGCCACGTACGCGTCGGCGGCCGTGTGTGCTGGCCGCCGGCCTGCAACTGTTGCGCCAGGCGACAAAGCTGAGCGGAGCCCGACTACCGATCGCAGATGTGCGCCGTTGCGATAGAGGATCAGCGTGCAAGCCACCAGGAAAGCCGCTGCCTTGCCCGAGGTGCGGGACCCGGGCTGGGGAACACATGGCAGGTGCCAGAGACGGTCAGCGGCTCTTCGCCGGCTTGGGCTTCCTCACCTTGGGCGGCATAGCCCGCACGTGCGCCAGCGCCCGTGCCACCCAGTCCGAAGCCAGTTCCGGGGTGGAGCGCCAGGCTCCCGGCAGGGTGAGGTATCCGGACATGGGCCGCCCGGCGGGGCCGAACGGCCCGGCGCCTTCGATGGCGGACAACTCGCCGCTGCCGGACTGGCCGGGCCGGATGCCGGCATCGGGGCCGAACAGCCCGGCGAACATGTTGCCGTTCACGAACGCGCCCAGATTGCCGAACACCGGCCTGACCTCGACCGAGGGCTCACCGGGAATCAGGGACCCGGAGAACTGCCTGTCCTGCTCGCCCGGCCTGGGCAGCTCCATCTGATGCCTCCTGGCTATCCGGCTCCCGGGCGGGCCTGGCTTTCTTCCAGGATGGACCGCAGCCTGGCGAGGTCTTTGCGGTTGGCGCGCCGGATGGCCGTGGTCATGAACGGCGCGGCCAGTTTCGGGAACCCGGCCGGCTCCCCCTGGTTCCGCAGCGACATCCGGGTCGAACCGTCGCCGGCGGCCGTCCAGATGTACGTGGTCTGCATCGGGAACGGCCCCTGCGCCGTCCGCATCACCAGCCGCCGGCCGGGCACGTGGTCGGTGATCTCGTAGGTATATGCCAGGCGCCGGCCGAGGAAGCGGGCGATAAATGCCACCCGCGATCCGACCTGCAGCGGCGGATCGGTCTGCCATTCGACGGACCGAATGTTCTCATACCATTCCGGGGCG
>Ga0335081_10008404_pt1 | contig 16552 bp, 14 predicted proteins | sample Lox_Sample_35_FD_206713 | JGI IMG/M metagenome (GOLD analysis project Ga0335081, IMG submission 206713) | Soil microbial communities from Loxahatchee National Wildlife Refuge, Florida, United States - Lox_Sample_3.5 | ecosystem: Environmental > Terrestrial > Soil > Wetlands | place: USA... | reverse complement strand
GCTTCGTTGTGCTCGCGCACATAATCGAAGCTCTTGGTCGAGCCGACGTGGTTGTTGAAGGCGACGCACGGCGAGATGACGTCGATGAAGGCGGCGCCGTTGTGCGAGATCGCCGCTTCGATCAGCGGCACGAGCTGGGTCTTGTCGCCGGAGAAGCTGCGCGCCACGAAGCTCGCGCCGAGTTGCAGCGCGATGCCGACCATGTCGATGGCGCTGTCGGTATTGGTGACGCCGCGCTTCGACTTCGAGCCGCGGTCGGCGGTGGCCGAGAACTGGCCCTTGGTCAGGCCGTAGACGCCATTGTTCTCGACGATATAGGTCATGTTCACGCCGCGGCGGATCGAATGGGCGAACTGGCCGAAGCCGATCGAGGCGGAGTCGCCGTCGCCGGAGACGCCGAGATAGATCAGGTCGCGGTTGGCAAGGTTGGCGCCGGTCAAGACCGACGGCATGCGGCCGTGCACCGAATTGAAGCCGTGCGAGTTGCCGAGGAAGTAGTCGGGCGTCTTCGACGAGCAGCCGATGCCGGAAATCTTGGCGACGCGATGCGGCTCGATCGAGAGCTTGAAGCAGGCCTCGATGATGGCGCCGGTGATCGAGTCGTGGCCGCAGCCGGCGCACAGCGTCGAGATCTTGCCCTCGTAGTCGCGGTGCGTATAACCGAGCGCGTTCTTCGGCAGTTCGGGATGGTGGAATTTCGGCTTGACGACGTATGTCATGACACGACTTTCCGCAGCGGCGTCACCTTGAGCTGGTCGAGGTGGTCGCCGATGGCCTTGGCGATGAAGCGGGCGGTGATCGGGGTGCCGTCGTAATGCACGATCGGCACGAGCCGCACCGGATCGATGCTCAGCTCGTTGACGATCAGCGAGCGCAGCTGGCTGTCGCGGTTCTGCTCGACCACATAGACGAAGTCGTGCTCGGCGATGAAGCTCGGCACGCTGGAATGGAACGGGAAGGCGCGAAGCCGCAACCGGTCGAGCTGGTGGCCGCGCGCCTCCAGCACGCCGATCGCCTCGTCCATGGCCGGCGCGGTTGAGCCGAAATAGATCACGCCATATTTGGTCGGCTTGGCCGCATTGGCCTGCAGCGGCCGCGGCACGAGGTCCTTCGCGGTTTCGAATTTGCGCAGAAGCCGCTGCATGTTGTCCTGATAGGCCGGCCCTTCCTCGGTGTAGCGCGCATAGCGATCGCGCGACGTGCCGCGGGTGAAGAACGAGCCCTTGGTCGGATGCGTTCCCGGATAGGTGCGGTACGGTATGCCGTCGCCGTCGACGTCGAGATAGCGGCCGAAATCGCGGCCGTCATCGAGCATGTCGGCGGTCATGATCTTGCCGCGGTCGTACTGCTTGGCGTCGTCCCACTTTAGCGGCCGGCACAGGCGGTGATTCATGCCGATGTCCAGGTCGAGCATGAGGAAGATGGTGGTCTGCAGCCGGTCGGCGAGGTCGAACGCCTGCGCCGCCATTTCGAAGGCTTCCGCAGGATCTTCCGGAAACAGCAGCACATGCTTGGTGTCGCCGTGGGAGGCGTAGGCCGCGCTGATAATGTCGCACTGCTGGGTGCGCGTCGGCATGCCGGTCGACGGCCCGGCGCGCTGCACGTCCATGATCACGGCGGGGATTTCGGCGAAATAGGACAGCCCGATGAACTCCTGCATCAGCGAGATGCCGGGTCCGGAGGTCGCGGTGAACGCGCGCGCGCCGTTCCAGCCGGCGCCGATCACGATACCGATGGAGGCGAGCTCATCCTCGCCCTGGACGATGGCGTATTTCGCCTTCTTGGTCTCCGGATCGTGACGCAGCCGCCGGCAATGGCTGGTAAACGCGTCCGCCAATGACGAGGACGGCGTGATCGGATACCAGGCGCACACCGTGGCGCCGCCATACACCGCGCCGAGCGCCGCCGCCGAATTGCCTTCGATGAAGATGCGGTCGCCGACCTTGTCGGCCTTGCGCACGCGAAGCCCGATCGGGCATTTCAGGTTCTGCAGCGCGTAGTCGCGGCCGAGATGCAGCGCATGCACGTTCGAGGAGAGAAGCTTCTCCTTGCCCTTGTACTGCTCGCCGATCAATTGCTCGATGACCTTGGGATCGATGTCGAGCAGCGCCGACAGGGCGCCGAGATAGATGATGTTCTTGAACAGCTGGCGCTGCCGCGGATCGGTATAGGTGGAATTGGTGATGGCGGTGAGCGGCACGCCGATGACGGTGATATCGTTGCGGAACTTCGACTTCGGCATCGGCTTGGTCGAGTCGTAAAGCAGATAGCCGCCCGGCTCGATCGAGGCGACATCCTTGTCCCAGGTCTGCGGGTTCATCGCCACCATCATGTCGGTGCCGCCACGGGCGCCGAGATGGCCGGCCTCGCAGACGCGCACCTCGTACCAGGTCGGCAGACCCTGGATGTTGGACGGAAAGATGTTGCGCGGCGACACCGGCACGCCCATGCGCAGGATCGAGCGGGCGAACAGCTCATTGGCGCTCGCCGAACCCGAGCCGTTGACGTTGGCGAAGCGGATGACGAAGTCGTTTACGCTGCTGATTGGGCTTGGCGTTGGCATGCTTGTTCCGCGTGCGTCATGTCGATGAGATATTTTTGCATGTCCCAGGCCCCGGTGGGACAGCGCTCGGCGCATAGCCCGCAATGCAGGCAGACGTCCTCGTCCTTGACCATGATGCGGCCGGTCTTGAGGCTGTCGCCGACATAGAGGTCCTGCGTCAGGTTCTTGGCCGGCGCCTGCAGCCGCGCGCGCAGCTCGGCTTCCTCGCCGTTCGCGGTGAACGTGATGCAGTCCATCGGGCAGATGTCGACGCAGGCATCGCATTCGATGCAGAGCTGGCCGGTGAACACGGTCTGCACGTCGCAATTCAGGCAGCGCTCGGCTTCCTTCAGCGCCAGATTGACATCGTAACCGAGCTCGACCTCGGCCTTGATGTCGCGCAGCGCCACCACCTTCTCGCGATGCGGTACCTTGTAGCGCTTATCCGGGGTGATCTCGTTGTCGTAAGACCACTCGTGGATGCCCATCTTCTGGCTGGAGACGGTAACCTGCGGCGCAGGGCGAGCATTGACGTCCTCGCCGCGGCACAGCCGGTCGATCGAGATCGCGGCCTCGTGGCCGTGCGCCACCGCCCAGATGATGTTCTTCGGTCCGAACGCGGCGTCGCCGCCGAAGAACACCTTCGGATGGGTCGAGGCCATGGTTTTCGGATCGATCTTAGGCATATCCCATTTGTCGAACTCGATGCCGCAGTCGCGCTCGATCCACGGAAACGCGTTCTCCTGGCCGACTGCGACCAGCACGTCGTCGCATGGGAAATGCTGATCCGCCTCGCCGGTCGGAACGAGGTCGCGGCGGCCTTTGGCGTCGCGCACCGCCTTGACCTTCTGGAAGGTGATGCCGGTGAGCTTGCCGTTGTCGTGGGTGAATTCCTTCGGCACCAGGAAATTGAAGATCGGGATGTCCTCGTGCATGGCGTCCTCCTTTTCCCAGGGGGACGCCTTCATTTCCTCGAAGCCCGAGCGCACGACCACTTTGACGTCTTCGCCGCCGAGCCGGCGCGAGGAGCGGCAGCAGTCCATGGCGGTGTTGCCGCCGCCGAGCACGATGACGCGCTTGCCGATCTTGTCGATGTGGCCGAACGAGACGGAAGACAGCCAGTCGATGCCGATGTGGATGCTCTTGGCCGCTTCCTTGCGGCCCGGAATGTCGAGGTCGCGGCCGCGCGGCGCGCCGCAGCCGACGAAAATGGCATCGAAGTTCTCGGCGAGCAGGGCCTTGAGGCTATCTACGCGCTTGCCGCCGACGAAGGTGATGCCGAGGTCGAGGATGTATTGGCATTCCTCGTCGAGCACGCTTTCCGGCAGGCGGAATTTCGGAATCTGCGTGCGCATCATGCCGCCGGATTGCGGATCCTGGTCGAACACGACGCAGTCGTATCCCATCGGGGCCAAGTCCCGCGCCACCGCGAGCGAGGCGGGGCCTCCGCCCACGAGCGCGATGCGCTTGCCGTTCTTGCGCTGTGGCGGCTTCGGCAGACGGCCGCGGATGTCGTCCTTGAAGTCGGCGGCGACGCGCTTGAGCCGGCAAATCGCGACCGGCTCCTTTTCGACGCGGCCGCGCCGGCAGGCGGGCTCGCAGGGCCGATCGCAGGTGCGGCCGAGCACGCCGGGAAACACGTTGGATTCCCAGTTGATCATGTAGGCGTCGCTGTAGCGGCCAGCCGCGATCAGGCGGATGTATTCGGGGACCGGCGTGTGCGCCGGGCAGGCCCACTGGCAATCCACCACCTTGTGGAAATAGTCCGGGACCGAAATGTCAGTGGGTTTCATTGACTCCTCTTGCCCGCAGCACCCGCTCTTACAGGCGGTCAGCACGCTGCTGCGTGGACCAGGCTCCCGCTTCGGCGCCCCCGAGCCGAATCCGGCCCGGATACTAGTCGAGGGGACTCCGCATTACTACCGCTTCTGCTTGTTTTAACAAGGTTTTGTCGGCGGCGGTCCTTAACGGGCAGGTGCTGCGACAACACTGCGCAGCCCCGTTCGCCGATCCGGCCAGCGGTTCAGGATTTTATCCTATAACATGTTGAAAACATTGACAAACAGACGTCAGCGCTCGACTTGGTTGATGGCCCCATGCCATGGTCCGGACCGATGTGCGAGTTGTTCGAGAATCCATCGCCCGACGACCCGACGGAGGCAGCGCGCCGCGGCGTGCGGCCGGTCCTGCGGCGGCGCTTCTACGCCAAAGCGACGACGGCGCCGGCCGCCGACGGCCATGCCGTGCTGCTCGACGGTAAACCGGTGCGCACGCCGGCGCGCCGTGAACTCAAGGCGCCTGCCTTGGCGCTGGCACAGGCGATCGCCGCGGAATGGCAAGATCAAGAGGATGTGATCGATCCGGCCAGGATGCCGCTGACCCGGCTTGCCAACACCATCATCGACGGCGTCGCCGCCATGCCGCTTCCGGTCGCCGAGGAAGTCGGCAAGTACCTCACGTCGGACCTTGTCTTCTACCGCGCCGCCGTCCCGGCGGCGCTGGCCGAGCGGCAGGCCCGCCATTGGGACCCGATTCTTGTCTGGGCGCGGCAAGCGCTTGGCGCCGATTTCAGAACGGCCGAGGGCGTAGTCCATGTCGCGCAGCCGGATGCCGCCCTTGCCGCCGCGCGCGCCGTCATTCCCAGCGATCCGTGGCGTCTCGGTGCAGTGCATACGGTGACGACGCTGACCGGCTCAGCGCTGCTCGCGCTCGCAATCGCGGGAGGCGCGCTGTCGGCCGATGCGGCTTGGGAAGCAGCTCATGTCGACGAGGACTGGAACATGGCGCAGTGGGGGCGCGATGCGATGGCGCTTGAGCGTCGCGCCTTCCGCTTCGCCGAATTCAAGGCGGCGGCTGTGGTGCTCGACGCTTTGCGTGCTTAGAGCGCGCGGCGCTTTCTTGCCGAGATCGTGACAATTTTAGGGAATACCGCGCGACAATTTTAGACAATTTGCGCGACGCTCCGGCGCTCGTGTTGCGACGCTTCATCGGCTTGCCAAGTCGCGGCGCGGTGGCTGGAGATTGCCGTGGATTTCTGGGCCAACTGGCTCGAAGCCGTTCGGTTCACTTGCGAAGCCCAAGGGGTGATGTCAGCGCGGCTCATGCTGTTCGCTGCCGGCGCGCCCGATGCCGCAAGCGAAGCCGAGCGGATGTTCGCCGAGAAGATCGTCGCCTTCGCCTATGCGCACGCCGCGGCCGAGCAGGCGTTGGTCGACGGTCTCGGCATCTTCGCCGCTGCCGAACGCGCCTATCAGCCGTTCAAGCGTTGCGTCAGCGCCAATGGCGACCGCCTCGGCGTTGCGTTGCACTGACGCCGTCGCTTTAGTCTCATGAATATTCTGTCAGGTTCGCGGTTACTTGCCGCGCACCGAGATCGCGCGCCCTAGGCAACACGTTCGATAGATGCTAGAGTGATTTATATCGAGCACCGCTCGAGTACAGGAGGATTCTCCAAATGGCGCACAAGAAGCAAACTTCGAAGCGGTGGCGTCGGAGTAAGGCTTTACCGGTGTTGGGCATCGCTGGCGCGTCGCTGTCGTTGGCGGGCGCAGCGGCGGCTTCGACCGGTGGACCGGCAGCGGATCTGCCTTCCGAGAATACCACGCCGCGTCAGCAAATCTTCCTCGGCGAGGAAGAGCTTTCCGACGTCAGCTTGGCGACCTTCTACGTCTTCGACAAGGAGAACGCCGCGAAGCCACAGCTGGGCGAGCGCGTTGCCCAGTGGCGTTGCGGCTGCGGCCGTTGCGGTTGCGGCCGTTGCGGCTGCGGCTGGAGAGGCTGCGTGGGCTGCGCGGGCTGCGGCGGCTGCTGCTGGTCTTGGGGGCGTTGCAACCCCTGCTAAAGGGCGCCGCAGCTCCAGTCGTCAAAAGAGACAACCTGTTGTGGCCGGGTCTTGCTTGACCCGGCCAACGTTTGTTTATTGATAGTGCCGACCGGACGGACGCGCATTGCGGCGCACCGGCCTCGGCGGTAACAGCGACCGGCGCGCCGGCCCGGCACCGGCGGCCACACAAGTGAAAGAATATCTGCGTAATGGCGATCCACACCGGCGGTCATAAGAGTAGCGGCACGGCTGCTGCAGTCGCGGCAGGCGATCGCAGTACCAGCGCGACGCAAATCAAGAGCGCAGACATCCTGCGCTTCGCGCCGAATTTCTCCGTCTATGTGTTGCCGCCCGACGCGCTTTGCCTGTACTCGGAGGATCGCAAGTTCTTTCTTTACGGCGAGCTGTTCTGTGCGCTCGCGCCGATGATCGCCAAAGGCAAGAGCCTTGGCGAGATCGCGCGCGAGCTGAAGAAGACATTTCCCGCCGACGCCATCGACGAAGCGCTGAAGCGGCTGATCGACCGCCGCTATGTCGTAACGCGCCCACGATCCGCGGGCGCCGCTTCGGCCGCCACTGCGGCGGCCGGCTATTGGGCCAGCCTCGGCTTGCCGCTGCCGGAAGCCGAGGCGAATTTGCGCAATTGCCGCGTGCGTATCCAACCGATCGGGGCCAAAGGCGAAAAGGAGCTTGGCGCCGCGCTGAAGGGTCTCGGCGTTCGCCTGGTCAAGGGCGCTGCCGATCTGACGGTCGCGCTGGTCAACGATTATCTCGAAGTCAAGCTTGAAAAGCTCAATCGTAAGCATTTGTCCGACGGCACGGCCTGGCTCCTGGTGCAAACGTCCGGCGCTTTTCCGCTGGTCGGTCCGGTGTTCGCGCCCGGCAAGGGCCCGTGCTGGGCGTGCCTCGCCGAACGCATGAAGCGCAACCGCGAGATCAGGGCGATGCTCGACCGGCGGCAGGCGCAGTGCGTCGCCGTTTCGCCGCTGGTGCGGCAAACGGTCGGCGGCAGCGGCATCGCACTTGCGGCCGCCGAAATCGCCAAGGCGATCGCGACCGGCTTTCGCACGGCATTGAACGATCACACTATCAGCCTCGATCTGTCGGGGCCGACCATCGTCAAGCACTACGTCGCGCACCGCCCGCAATGTCCGGTATGCGGGACGAAGAAGCTGCGCGATCCGCGCCGCACGCCGGTGCCGATCGAACTTGCCGGCGGCACCAAGCTCGTCATGACCAGCGGCGGCTATCGCAGCGTTTCGTCGCGCGCGACCGTCGCCAAGAACCGCAAGCACGTCAGCCCGCTGACCGGCGTGGTGTCGCGGCTCGAGCGCATCGAAGTCGACTTGCCGCTCAACACCAATTACTACGCCGCGCATAATTTCTCGGCGCCGGCGAAATCGATCGATGAGCTGCGCGCGGGCTTAAGCGGCGGCAGTTTCGGCAAGGGCTCGACGGCCGAGCAGGGCGAAGCGAGCGCGCTCATGGAGGCAATCGAGCGCTATTCCGGAATTTTCCAGGGCGACGAGATTCGCCTAACGCGGCGCTTCACCGATTTCGCGGCCGGTGAAGCCATCCTGCCGAACGACGTGCTGCTGTTCAGCGATGCGCAATATGAGCGCGCCCATCTGCCGCCCACCGCCGAGGACGTGACCCCTACGCCGCCGCCGTTCGATCCGACCGCCAAGGCGGAATGGACGCCGGTCTGGTCGCTGCGCGACGGCTGCTTCAGATATCTGCCGACCGGGATGCTCTATTTCTTTCATCAGAGCGACTCCGTCACCGGCCACATGCACGCGGACTCCAACGGCTGCGCCGCCGGCAACACCTTGGAGGAAGCTATTGTCCAGGGGTTTCTCGAACTCATAGAGCGCGATTCCTATGCGATCTGGTGGTACAACCGATCGCAGCGCGCCGAGTTCGATCTCGACCAGTTCGACGACTCCTACGCGCGGGATCTGCGCGCCCAGCTCGGCGAAACCGGTCGCAAGCTGTGGGTGATTGACATCACCACCGATCTCGGCATTCCGAGCTTCGTTGCCATGTCGCACGCGACGGTGGACGGCCACGACTTCGTCGAATACGGCTCCGGCTCGCACTTCGACGCGCGGATTGCGCTGCTTCGCGCGCTCACCGAGCTCAACCAGTTTCTGTCCATCGGGCTGATGGGCGGCCGCGATGCCGGGCAACGGAGCAACGACGCGGTTGGTCCGTTTCGGCTCGACGACCATCCCTATCTGTTGCCGAACGGCGCGCCTGCGCGGCGGGATTTTGCCACGACGTTCGGCCGCCTCGACACGCGCGAGCAGGTGCTGGCTTGCGTCGATGTCGTCAAGCGCGCCGGGCTCGATTTCCTCGTGCTCGATCAGACCCGCCCCGACATCGAAGTCCCGGTGGCGCGCGTGATCGTTCCCGGATTGCGCCATTTCTATCGTCGCTTCGGGCCCGGGCGACTCTACGACATTCCAGTCAAGCTCGGATTGCGCACGCAGCCGATCGCGGAGAGCGAGCTCAATCCGATGCATCCGCACACCTAAAGGCCGCTCGCCTTGCGCGCGCCGCGAAAACGGGGTCGGCGAGCAACCGTGGCGCCGACGCTCTCCGTTCGGCTGGTCGGCCATGTCACGCTCGATGTTCAGGCGAGTGGCGACGTCGCCGCGCAGGTGCAAGGTTTCTCAGTCGGCTTGGGAAAGCTAAGCGCTGCCGCGGCGGAGCGCGCGCGGCAACTGCGCGCTGGTCTGTCGCTTGCCTCGTTTGCCTCGGCGCGCCGGCCGGTCGAGAAGGAAATTCATCGCTTCGTCCGGCGCCTCGCCGCGCGCGGCCTCGTGGAGTACAGCCTCGGACCTGCGCGCGGCGGCGACCAAGTCGTCATCGAGCCGCAAATGCCGGACTACTGGCCGCGAACGCCACGGCTTCGCGCTTCCGACCGCCTCGTCCTGTCGCGGTTCGCCTATCTGCGCCGCCGCGCCGATGAGTTGGTGCTGGAATCGCCGCGCTCCGGCGCGTTGTTCAAGATTTGCGATCCCAAGGTCGCCGGCATCTTGGCGGCGCTCGCGACGCCGCAGCGCATCGAACACTTACGTCACCGGCCGGGTTTTCCCGGCCTGCCATTGCTGGCGCTCCTGGTCGACTGCGAAATCCTCTTTCGCGTCGCTGCCGGCGACGCGGGCCTTCGTCCAACCGAGGGCGACGACAGCCTGGTGCTGTGGGACTTCCACGATCTCCTGTTTCATGCGCGCAGCAGCGAGGGCCGGCACGCCAATCTCTCGGGCGGGGTCTATCCTTATGCCGACACCATCGCGGAGCTGCCGGCGGTGCGCCCGCGCTGGCCGGGTGAGGCGATCGATCTGCGCCCGGCATCCGCGGCTACGGCCGGGGTTAGGCCATCGCCGATGGCGGAACTCCTGCTCAAGCGTCACTCGACCCGCGATTTCGATGCGGTGAGACCGATCACGCTTGCCGAGCTCGCGCAATTTCTCGACGTCACCGCGCGCGTACGATCGGAGCAAGACACGACGCTCGATCTTGGCGGTGGCGATCTTTCTTTGACTTATGCGCTGCGGCCCTATCCGTCGGCGGGTGCCGGCTACGAGCTCGAGCTTTATCTCGCCGTCGACCGCTGCGACGGGCTCCCGCGCGGCTTCTACCACTACGATGCCGGCGCCCACGCCTTGACGCCGATCGAGGTCGGCGGCGCCGCGCTCGACGCGACGCTCGCCGCCGCCGCCATTGCCATGGGCGCGACCGGCAAGCCGCAGATCCTGGTTACCATTGCCGCGCGTTTCGGCAGGCTGTCGTGGAAATACAGCTCCATCGCCTACGGCCTTATCCTCAAGGACGTCGGCGTCCTGCTGCAGACCTTTTATCTGGTGGCAACCGACATCGAGCTTGGCGGCTGCGCCATCGGCAGCACCAATATCGAGCAGTTCGCGAAATTGACCGGGATCGCCTTCCATGTCGAAGGCCCGGTTGGCCAATTTGCACTCGGGCGTGGTGCGTCGCCGGCGCGATCAGGTTGACGATTTCTTGCCGGTCACAAAGCGCCGCGCGGCTGTCGGCTCGCGGGGTGCCGCGGGTTCAAAATATCCGACCGACTTGGTGCCGCGCCGGCCGATCAACGCGAACATCGCGCCCTGCGGATCGGCGCAGCGGGCGAGCAAGCCGCCTTCCGGCGTTTGTGCCGGCCCTTCCAGGACCCGTCCGCCGCCGGCGCTGACGCGCTGCGCTGCCGCATCGATATCGTCGGTGTTGAAGTAATAGAGCCAGAACGGCTGCGGCACCGCCAGCGGCTTGTTCGCCATGCCGCCGATGGTCTCCTCCCCGCAGGCGAACGTCTGATGATAGTCGCCGGTGACGGCAGCATCGACCTGGACCTTCTGCCAGCCGAACAGATCGCCATAGAAGGCAAACGCCTGGCGCCAGTCCGCGGCGAGCAGCTCGTGCCAGCCGACCCGGCCCGCCGTGTGGGGCGCCGCACCCGGCACACTGCGGTCGTTGCGCTGCCATTTGATCAAGGCGAGCATCGCCCCTTGCGGATCGGCAACGATCGAGAACCGGCTCACGTCTGGAACGTCCGTCGGCGGCACATAAACGGTTCCACCGAGCCGTTTAAGCCGTTCGGCGGCCCGGTCGACGTTGTCGACTGCCACATAGCCCAGCCACCGCGGTTCGGCGCCCATGGTTCGCGCCTGTGGCGGCAACGCCATGGCGCCGACGATCGGCTCTTCGGCGGCGGTGAGCAGCGTATAGGGCATGCCGGGCACCGACGCGTCCCGCGTGCCCCAGTCCATGACGGCGGCATAGAATGCCCTGGCGGCATCGAGGTCCGTCGTCGTCAGCTCATACCAGACAAAACGGCCGTGCAAACCGGCCATGGCCGTGATCTCCCGCCCCGGCGCGCCACTTGATTTAGCTCAAGAATGACTGGGGTCGAACCTGACATGCTCGGCTTCGCTACATGGAGATTTGGGTCATGTTCAAGGACATCGTCGTCAATCTCAGCGTCCGCAAAGGAAGCAAGGCCGTCGGCGACTATGCCGTGTCCGTCGCGGACGCCCTCCAAGCGCACATTACCGGCGTTGCGATTGCCTTCGTGCCGAATATTCCGGGCGCGAGCCTGGGCTACCTGCCGATCGAGACCATCGAGGCCCAGCAGCGCGAAAACGAAGCCGCGGCCGAGGATGCGGTCGATCATTTTACCGTCGCGAGCGCCAAGGCCGGTGTGGCCGCCGAACCGCGCGTGTTGCGCACGGGCTTTCCCGCGGCCGCCGACCAGTTCAGCCGCATCGCCCGGCGCTTCGACTTGGCGATCGTTGGTCAGGTGGAACCTGACGTCAATTCGGTCGAGGCCGCAATTGCGGAGAGTACGCTGTTTGACTCGGGGCGGCCGATCATCATCGTGCCGTACATTCAGAAAGCGCCGCTTACGCTCGACCGGGTCATGGTGTGCTGGGACGGCAGCCGCGCCGCGGCGCGCGCCATCGCCGACGCCATGCCGCTTTTGGAGCGCGCCGGGTCCATTCAGGTGGTCATCGTCGCCAGCGAACGCGGCAAATATGACCAGATCGAAGGCGCCGATATGGGCCTGCATCTCGCCCGCCATGGCGTCAAAGTCGAGGTGACGCGCATCGCCCGCGGCAAGATCGACGTGGCCGATGCGCTGCTGTCGCACGCCGCCGACTCCGGCGCCGATTTCATGGTCATGGGCGGCTACGGTCATTCGCGCTTGCGTGAGTTTGTCCTCGGCGGCGTCACCCGCAGCATGCTGCATTCCATGGTGGTACCGACTCTGATGTCGCACTGAGGGCTTCGCACAAGGGGGCCAAAACCAGCCCTTTTATGAGCGTTTGCGGGCTGTTCGTTGCCGAAAAGTCACACCGAAACAGAATCGACGCGGCGCCCCTTACAGCCGTTCCCCTGGTCGAACTTTATTCGTAAATATCGGCCTCAGGTAGGGAATCCCGCTGCGACGGCATTTTGATGCACGGAACGAGCGAACATCATCTGGCCAACGCCGGTTCGTCCGACGAGCTGAAGGGTTTGGACATCCTTCTAGTCGAGGATTCTCGCGACGTCGGCGAAGCCGTAAAGACGCTGCTCGAACTGTGTGGTGCCATCGTCGCCGGCCCGGCGACCAATACCGCGGAGGCCGAAGGACTTCTGGCCAAGCGGCGGCCGGACGTCGCGCTGGTCGATTTTCATCTGCGCGGCGGCGAGCACTCCTACCCGTTGATCGTACGGCTGCGCCAGCAGGGCGTCCCCGTCATCGTGCTGTCGGGCTCGTTCGAGTTTTCGCCGCTGCCGTCGGTCGAGGGCGCGACAATGCTGGAGAAGCCGGTCGGTGAAGCCGAGCTGCTCTCCCATCTGACCCCGTTCGTGGCGAAGAAAATGGGCCGGTAGCGGCCCCGCACGCCCAACGCCAATCCAAGTCTGTTGAAGCGGAAGCGCTTTAGCCGCCGGTTACGCTCATATGGCGGGACAGTGAGGGCCGTTGATGGCGGCGGTCGATGACGAAATCGTGGCCCTTGGGCTTGCGGCCGATCGCTTCGTCAATGGCCCCGAACAGCAGCTCGTTGCCTTCGGAGGTGCGGAGCGGCTTGCGCAGATCGGCGGCGTCCTCCTGGCCGAGGCACATATAGAGCGTGCCGGTGCAGGTCACGCGCACCCGGTTGCATGACTCGCAGAAATTGTGCGTCAGCGGCGTGATGAAGCCGAGCCGCCCGCCGGTCTCGGCGACGCGGACGTAGCGCGCCGGGCCCCCGGTGCGGTAATCGATCTCGTCGAGGGTGTAGCATTCGGCGAGCCGCGCCCGCACCATGGACAGCGGCAGATACTGATCGAGCCGGCCTTCGCCGATCTCGCCGAGCGGCATCACCTCGATAAGGGTCAAGTCCATGCCGCGGCCGTGGGCCCATTCGATCAGGCGCGGGAATTCGTCGTCGTTGACGCCCTTGAGCGCGACTGCGTTGATCTTGATCTTCAGTCCGGCCGCTTGCGCCGCGTCGATCCCGGCTAGCACCTGATTGAGCTCGCCCCAGCGGGTAATGGCGCGGAATTTGTCGGCATCGAGCGTGTCGAGCGAGACGTTGAGCCGCTGCACGCCCGCGGCCTTGATGTCGGCTGCGTATTTGGCGAGCTGCGAGCCATTGGTGGTCAGCGTCAACTCATCGAGATCGCTGCTGCGCAGGTGTCGCGCCAGCGCATTGACGAGGGTCATGATGCCGCGGCGGACCAGGGGCTCGCCGCCGGTGAGGCGGAGCTTGCGCACGCCGCGCGCGACAAATGCCGAGCACAGCCGGTCGAGTTCTTCGAGGGTCAGCACGTCGGCCTTCGGCAGAAACGACATGTTCTCCGACATGCAGTAAACGCAGCGGAAGTCGCAGCGGTCGGTCACCGAAACGCGCAGATAGCTGATGGCGCGGCCGAACGGATCGACGAGCGGCGACCGCCCGGCGGCGCCGTTCACATCGCGCGGTTGTGAGCCGTTGTTCGTCATGCTGCTCGCTACGCGCCGCCGGTCGGTTGGCGTTCCTGCGGCGTTTCTCCCGTCCAATAGTGCCGGGCTCTAACCGGCTTTAGATAATGAACAATTGTGCCGGATAAACCCCCAACGGTCCAGGATGGACACGGCTACGCCGCTTGCGGCGGCGGCCGGTGCTGCCGTTCAGCGTTGCGGTGGGGGCGGCGGGAAAGCCGAGTCCGGAGGCGGTGGCACGCCGCCCGCCGGCGTCGCGGCGGCAGGCCGATGAAGTCTCGGCTTCGGTTTGTTGGGCGGAGGCTTCCTGGCCGGCGACCCCGCCTGGAGCACCACCGCAACCGGATTGGGCTGCGCCTCCGCCGCCGGGCTCTCGAACATGGAATGTTCCGGCATTCGGATGGTGACCTGGACCGTCTGCGGCAAATAGCCGAGCTTCGCGAAGTTCACGGCCTGGTTTTCTGGTGGCACGCTGAGCGAGCAGGGCGTTTGGCAAGTCTGGCCTTGCGCGGTGCGCACGTCGGCGCCCGGGGGATCGGACTCGAAATTCAGGACGACGGGCGGCGGCGGTGACGACTTCGGCGACAGCCAGTCGGGCATGTACTGCGAGAAGCCTGAGCAACCGGCCAAGGCGACCGCCGAGCCGACGGCAGCGGCAGTGACGATAACGCGTACGCGCACCATGGCCCCATCCGTGATGTGGCGAACCTAGGCCGGTCGGGGGGCTTGGTAAAGACCATTGGCGGTAGCAGTGCCGCCTTTGGCTCCATTGTGGCCGCCGATTTGGGGCTCGCTCGCGCATCTGAATTGGCCTTGAAAGCTTAATCCGCGCAGAGGCTTAAGCGCGCATCGCCCGGCGTTTCGCCGCCGTGGGCGGCAACGGCGTCCGCGATGCCGGTATGGTTAATTGGCCCGGAGGCGCAGCTAAGTTCGCGCGGTGAGGGTCGCGATGGCCTCCGGCAGTTCGCCATACGAGCTGATAATGCGGTCAGGCTGTAGCGTCGCGATCGGCACTTCGGTATAGCCGAAGTCCACCGCGACAACTGGCACATTGGCGGCGCGGGCGGTGCGCACGTCGGTTCCGGAATCGCCGACCATGAGCGCGGTCGTGGGCTCGCCGCCGGCGCGCCGGATGGTTTGCCGCAATGCGTCCGGGTTCGGCTTCATCACTCCGAACGTGTCCTGGCCGCAGATGGTCGCGAAGCGGTCGGTCAAATTCAACGCCGTGAGCAGACGCCGCGACAGCCATTCGAGCTTGTTGGTGCACACCGCGAGGCGATGGCCTTGCACGGCGAGCCGATCGAGCGTTGTTTCGAGCTGCGGATAGGGACGCGAGCGGTCGGCGATGTGCGCGGAATAATGCTCGATAAAGGCTGCGAACAGCCGGTCCATGTCGGGCTTGGTGGCCGGCCGGCCTTCAGCGGCCAGCGCCCGCTCGATGAGGGCGCGGGCGCCACCGCCAATCAGCCGGCGCGCCGCTTCGAACGGCATGCGTGGCAGGCCCTCGCGCGCGAGGATCAGATTGAGCGTGTCGATGAGATCCGGCGCGGTATCGACCAGCGTGCCGTCGAGATCAAAGACGATGGTGAGCATGCCCGTTTCGCCTAGCCGGCGGTGGCAGCTGGCGCAAGCGTGGCAACGGTCACGACCGGCCTAGGCTCCGCGCCGGATCGGCGCTAGATAGCGGCCTGCCCGCGAGGGCTTAAAGAAGTTTGGCTTGGAAAGGCCGTCAGCGTGGCCCTGGATGTCGAAGCGCAAAAACGTGCCGCCGCAGCCCGCGCCATCGAATTCGTGCGGCCGGGCATGCGGCTTGGGCTCGGCACAGGTTCGACCGCCAAGCACTTCGTCGAGCTCCTCGCCGAGCGCGTGGCGCAAGGCCTCGCCGTCGTCGCCGTGCCGACCTCGGAAGCGACCCGCGCGTTGGCGCAGCGTCTCGGCATCACGCTCACCACGCTTGACGAAACGCCCGCGCTCGACCTGACCGTCGATGGCGCCGACGAAATCGCGGGCGACCTGACACTGATCAAGGGCGGCGGTGGGGCGCTGTTGCGCGAGAAGATCGTGGCCGCGGCATCGGCGAAGATGCTCGTCATCGCCGACCAGTCGAAATGGGTGGCAAGGCTAGGGCGCTTTCCGCTGCCCATCGAGATCGCGCCATTCGGCGCGACGGCGACCGCCCGGGCGGTCGAGGCCGCGGCCGCGGCGGCCGGATGTCCAGGGCCGGCCGTGCTGCGGAAGACCCCGGACGGCCATGCTTTTGTCACGGATGGCGGGCACTGGCTCGTTGACGCCCAACTCGAGCACATCGCCGATCCGCCGGCCTTGGCCGCGCGACTGGCCGGGGTCCCGGGCGTCATGGAACATGGCTTGTTCATTGGGCTGGCGCGGGCTGCTATTGTCGCCGGCCCGGATGGGGCTCGCCTCGTCGAACGGCCTTAAGTCTCAAGCACTGAAAGGGAGTGCGCCAATGATCGCTCGTTTCATGTTGCGTCACGCCGCGGTGGCGTTCATTGCGCTGGTCGCGCTCGGCTTCGCCCGGCCGGCGGCGGCCCAAACCCCGGCGCCGCCGCCGCAGGTGTCGCCGGCTGCGCTCCTGATCGCCAAGCAGATCGTCGAGATCAAAGGCGTCAAGGCCATGTTCGGGCCACTGGTCCGCGGCGTAGTGTTGAAGACCAAAGACTCGGTCCTGCAGACCAATCCGATGTGGGCCAAC
>Ga0335081_10008403_pt1 | contig 16555 bp, 14 predicted proteins | sample Lox_Sample_35_FD_206713 | JGI IMG/M metagenome (GOLD analysis project Ga0335081, IMG submission 206713) | Soil microbial communities from Loxahatchee National Wildlife Refuge, Florida, United States - Lox_Sample_3.5 | ecosystem: Environmental > Terrestrial > Soil > Wetlands | place: USA... | reverse complement strand
CCGCAGCCTCGCTTTGCAGGCGATCATTGATTTGGATTAATCAGCCGAACACCGGGACGCGGGCAAGCGTGAGCGGCTGGAAATGCGCGCGCACCTGAATCGTGTCGAGGTCGGGGAACTCGACCCGGCGGTTGGCGAGCGTGATCAGGCCTTCCGCGCGCAACCGCGCCAGCATGCGGTTGAGGTGCGGCACGCTGAGGCCGAGCGCGTCGCCCATGATTTCCTGCGAGAACGGCAGGTCGAAGCCCGCCGGCGCGGCGCGGCCGATGAGCGCGAGGCGCGAATGCAGCTCGAGCAGGAAATGCGCCAGCCGCTCGATCGGCGTGCGGCGGCCGGTGTCGATGACGCGCTCGGCGTAGGATGCGGCTTCATGCACGGCGAGCCAGGCGAGCGCGAGGCCGAATTGCGGGCGCCGATAGCTGAGCCGAACATAGGCGTCGGTCGAGCAGACGGCGAGCTTCATCTCGGTCAGGGCGATCACCGAGTAGATCGCCCGCTCGAGGAAGCTTCCCGGCACGCCGACCACGTCGCCGGGCAGGATGACGTTGAGGATCTGCCGCTTGCCGTTGCGCAGCAGCTTGTAGCGCGCCCCGAATCCCTCGCCGACGAAGCACAGCTTGCGGTACGCGTGGCCGTCGATCACGAGGTCGCGGCGCTTCTCGACCGTCAGTTCCTGCTCGATCAGCCGCCCGAGGCTTGCGATGTCGGAGGCGGTCAGCGCAAGGTAGCGCTCGAGCCGCGCCACGAACGGGTGGCTCGCCCAGCCGTTGGGCTCGATCTTCGCTGGCGCGCTCGTCATGGCCGCCCCCTCCCGACACGAGGGTTGCTCGCGATCAATAACTTCGACGAAAGCCCGCCCGGCGACAAGAGAGTTCCATCGCGCCGCGACCCGCGGTTGCCGGCACCAGCGTCCATTGGTCGCGGGCATTGCGCGATCGCCGGCCGGGCAATATCCCGCTGAAATCGCAGGATCGGCGCCGGCGGGCGCGCCGCTCTACGTCGAAAGACTCATATGGCGGCGGGCCGCCGGATATTGCCTGCCATCGATTTGAATGAATAATTCCGCCCACGGCGCGGCATTCGCAGACTCTTCCATACGAGGGGGAGGATGCCTCGCCCACCCCGGCATTTGCCATAACAATTGGACGATGGGAGGTTGACGTGACTCACGACGGTTCGAACCGTAGTCGCCGCAGCGTGCTCAAGGCCGGCGGCGCCATTCTCGCCGCAACGGCGTTTCCGCGCATCTCGATTGCCGCCGACCAGCCGGCGATCGGAACCTGGCCGGCCGGCTCGTCCGGCCCGACGGTGAACATCGGCGCGGCGGTGCCGCGCACCGGCACCTACGCGGTGCAGGGCGAGGACGAGCTCAAGGGCTGGCAGCTCGCGGTCGAGCACATCAACAGCGGCAACGAGCTGATCAAGAAGATCTCGCCGAAGACCACGAAAGGCGTCCTCGGCAAGCAGCTCAACCTGCTGGTCGCCGACTCGGCCGCCAAGCCGAACGAGGCCGTGCAGGCGCAGCAGCGCTTCATCTCCGAGAACAAGATCGTGCTGATGACCGGCTCGACCTCGAGCGCGGTCGCGGTCGCGCTCAACAAGCTCGCCCAGCGCGAGCACGTGCTCTATGTCAGCGGCATCTCCGGCTCGAACGACACCACCGGCAAGGACTGCGTGCGCTACGGCTTCCGCCAGTGCTTCTACGGCGAGACCGCCGCGAATGCGATCGGCCCGGTGCTGCTCAAGGTCTACGGCAAGAACCGCAAATGCGCGTTCATGACGCCCGACTACACCTACGGCCACACCGTCACCAAGTCGATGAACGACTTCCTGAGCAAGAACGGCGGCTGGACCATGGTGACCAACCAAGTCTCGCCGCTCGGCGCGCCGGACTTCAGCCAGTACCTTACCAACATCGCCAATTCCGGCGCCGAGATCCTGCTCAACGTGAACTGGGGCCACGACGCGGTGCTGTCGACCCAACAAGCGAAGCAATTCGGCATCATCCCGAAGATGAAGCTCGTTTTCCCGTATCAGATCCCGTTCATCGCCAAGGAAGTGGGGCCGGAGCTGACCGAAGGCGTCTACTCGGCGACCGACTTCTGGTGGACGCTCGAGGACAAGTATCCGCTGGCGAAGATGTTCGTCGACGCGTTCTACAAGAAGTACAACTATCGCCCGGAATGGGGCGCCGAGAACGCCTACATGTCGTTCGCCATCTGGGCGCGCATGGTCGAGGAGGCCGGCACCTTCTATCCGCCGGAGGTGATCAAGGCCTACGAGAAGGGCGAGACCTTCCCGTCCATGGTCGGCGACGTGCATTTCCGCGGCGCCGATCATCAGCTGGTCCGCCCGGTCGTCATCGTCAAGGGCAAGGCGCCGAAGGCGATGAAGAACAAGGAGGACTTCTGGGAGGTCACCGAGGTCGTGCCGGGCGAAGGGCTGATGCAGAAGCCCGACGCGTTCGGCTGCAACCTCGGCGCCTATAGCTGATCGGTTTGGCCGGGCTTGCCGGCCGGCGTCCCGGTTCCGAGGCTCGCGCGCGCGGCGACCGCCGCGGGTGCGGGCTTCGGAGTCAACCGCGAGGCTGGTAGTATCGTTCTCCGCATGCCGCGTCTTGAACCCGAAGCTCGCCGCCATCCTTGCCGCAAGGGGCCCGCGAGCTTCGGGTTTGCGGCATGCGCGTCGCGCCCGTGGGGATGGTCGTGATCAACTGGGTCAATCTCGTTTCGCAGATGTTCAACGGGCTGGTCCTGGGCGCCCTCCTGGCGCTGATCAGCTCGGGGCTCACCATCATCTACGGCACGCTCGGCGTGTTGAACCTCGCGCACGGCGCGATGTTCATGCTCGGCGGCTACGCCGGCTACGTCGCCTATCAGTACACCGGCTCCTATCTGGCAGCGGTCGCCGCCGGCACGTTGTTCGTCATGCTGGTCGGCGTCGTGATGGAGCGGGTCATCATCCGCCACTTCTACGGCCGTCCGGGCGAGGACCAGCTGCTCGTGACCTTCGGCCTCGGCATCGTGTTCGTCGAAGCGGTGCGGCTCGGCTTCGGCAGCCTGTCGGAGGTCGTGCCGGCGCCGTCGCTGTTCACCGGCATCACGTCGCTCGGCTTCATGTTCTATCCGACCTACCGCCTCGCCGTCGTCGGCATCGTCGCGGTCGCGCTGCTCGTCCTCTTCATCCTGCTCTATCGCACGCGCATCGGCATGATCGTGCGCGCCGGCATCGAGGACGCCGGCATGGTCGACGCGCTCGGCATCGACGTCTATCGCGTGTTCATGCTGGTGTTCGGCATCGGCGCGATGGCGGCGGGCTTCGCCGGCATCGTCAACGCGCCGGTGGCGTCGCTCACGCCCGACATGGGCGAGGCGATCCTGGTGCAGACCTTCGTCGTGGTGGTGATCGGCGGCGTCGGCTCGTTTCCGGGCGCCGTGCTGGGAGGTTTGATCGCCGGCGAGATCATCAGCATCACGGCGATGATCGATCCGGCCTATTCCTATGTCATGCTGTTTGCCGCCATGACGCTGGTGCTGCTGGTGCGCCCGCACGGCCTGCTCGGCACGGCGAGCCGCGAATGAGCGTGGTCGGCTGATGTTCAAGAAACGTCCCCTCCTGGTCGAGACGGTGACGGCCGCGGGCCTGATCGCGGCGCCGTTCGTGCTGCCGCATATCGGCTTTGCGCCCAACACCATCAACCGCGTCCTCGTGTGGGGCCTGTTCGGCATCGGCTTCGACATCCTGTTCGGCTACACCGGCCTGCTGTCGTTCGGCCAGTCCGCCTTCTACGGCACCGGCGGCTTCGTCGCCGCCTATCTGCTCACCCGCATGGGCTTCCCGAGCGTGTGGCTCGCGTTGATCATCGGCATGGTCGTTGCCGGCGCGGTCGGCTGGCTGATCGGGCTGATCGCGCTGCGCCGCACCGGCATCTATTTCGCGATGATCACGGTCGCGATCGCGGAAGTCTTCTATTTCGTCGAGTTCTCGCCGATGGCCGCCTATACGGGCGGCGAGAACGGGCTGCCCGGCGTGCCGACGCCGAGCCTCTATCTCGGCTTCACCACCATCCAATTCAACGACAGCCTCTCGCTCTACGGCTTCCTCGCCTTCTGCTACTTCGTCGGCCTCGTCATCGCGCTGCGCATCGTGCGCTCGCCGGTCGGCGCGGTGCTGAGCGCGATCCGCGACAATCCGCTGCGCGCCGCCGCGGTCGGCCACAACATCCACGGCTACAAGCTCGCCGCCTTCGTGGTCGCCGCCGCCTATGCGGGCTTTGCCGGCGGGCTGCTCGGCGTCCTGCAGGCCTTCATGCCGCCCGACGCCTTCACGTTCGACACCTCCGGCCAGCTCGTGATGCAGACCGCGATCGGCGGCGCCGGCACGCTGTTTGGCCCGCTGGTCGGCGCCGCGCTCTGGCTCTACCTCCAGGATTTCCTGCAAAGCGCGTTCGACCTCGGCGCCGCCTGGAAGCTGGTGCTCGGCCTCGTCTTCGTGCTGCTCGTGTGCTTCCTGCGCCGCGGCATCGTCGGCGGGCTGGTCGATCTCGTCGCGCTGGTGCGGCGGCTCGCCGCGCCGACGGCGAGCGCCCCGGCCGCCGCGCCCGCGCCCGCGGCCGAACCGGTCAAGCTTCCCGCCACCGCCGCGATGCCGGCGCGCCGACGCGCGCTCAACGGCTTTGCCGGCCCGATCCTGCAGGCGAGCGGGCTTTCCAAGCGCTACGGCGGCCTCATTGCCAACAGCGACATCGATTTCGCGGTCGAGCACGGCGAGTTGCGCGGCATCATCGGCCCGAACGGCGCTGGAAAAACCACGTTCTTCAAGATGCTGACCTGCGAGGTGTCGCCCACCTCCGGCAAGATCGTGTTCGAAGGCCGCGACATCACCGGCATGCACGTCACCGACGTCTGCCAACTCGGGCTGACCAAGAGCTACCAGGTCAACCAGCTGTTCACCCGCCTCACCGTGCGCGAGAACCTGACGATCGCGGCGCTCGCGGCGCTGCGCGGCAACTTCCGCCTCGACCTCTTCCGCAACGTTTCGTCCATCCACGGCCTGCGCGAGCAGGTCGAGCACACGCTCGAGCTGGTCGACCTCACGGCGCGCCCCGACACGCCGGTCGCCGCGCTCGCCTACGGCGAGAAGCGGCGGCTCGAGATCGGGCTCGCGCTCGCCTCCTCGCCGAGCCTGCTCCTGCTCGACGAGCCGCTCGCCGGCATGAGCCCGCAGGAGCGGGTCGAGACCGTCAAGCTGCTCAAGTCGATCAGCCGCGGCCGCACCATGGTGATCATCGACCACGACATGGACTCGCTGTTCGAGCTGGTCGGACGCGTCACCGTGCTGCAGGAAGGCCGCGTCCTGGTCGAGGGCACGCCGAGCGAGATCAAGGGCAACGCCAAGGTGCAGGAAGCCTATCTCGGTGGAGTGCGCGCCGCATGAGCCTGCTCGAGGTCACGGGTCTCAATACCTACTACGGGGATTCGCACATCCTCTTCGACGTCGCGCTGCGCGTCGAGGCGAACGAGGTGGTGGCGCTGCTCGGCCGCAACGGCGCGGGAAAAAGCACGACCCTCAAGAGCCTGATGGGCATGGTGACGCCGCGTTCGGGCTCGATCCGCCTCGACGGCGCCGAGATCGCCGGCAAGAAGGCGCACGCGATCGCCCAGGCCGGCATGCAGCTCGTTCCCGAGGAGCGCCGCGTGTTCGGCAGCCTCAACGTCGAGGAGAACCTCGTGCTCGCCGGCCTCACGGCGCCGAAGCGCTGGCCGCTCGAGCGCATCTACGCGATGTTTCCGCGCCTGCGCGAACGGCGCGGCAGCCGCGGCACCGACCTCTCGGGCGGCGAGCAGCAGATGCTGGCGATCGCCCGCGGCCTGATCCGCGATCCGAAGATCCTGCTGCTCGACGAGCCGTTCGAGGGCCTCGCGCCGATCATCGTGCGCGACCTGCTCGCCACCTGCCGCACGCTCGCCGAGGCCGGCCAGACAATTCTCGTGGTCGAGCAGAACATCTCCGCCGCGATGAGCCTCGCGGACCGCATCTATATTCTGAACAACGGCCACATGGTCGAGGAGATGACCGCGCAGTCGGTGCGCGGTCAGCCCGAGGCGCTGCACCGCCATCTCGGGGTGTGAGTGTGTTTGAGGGGGCGCAGGCGCCGCGCTCGCCTGAAGCCTACGCCGGCGCGCTCACATCGAGCAGACCGCGAGAAAGCGCTGCAAACACGCGCCGGCGGACACGCGCGGCTGATCGCTACGGCGGCGCAAGCAGCCGTTCGAGCTGCTGCAGCAGCTCGCCGTAGCGCGCGAAGTTGCCGGCGGCGTAAGCCTGCTGCATGTCGCGAAAGACGGCGCGCGCCCGCGCGAGCGTATCGCCGGTCGCGGCGCTCGCCGGCGGGCGGGGTGCCGCGGCGGGCGCGCCGACGAGGAGGCGCTCCGCATCCGGCAGGGTGGCCGCCCATTCGATCTTGCGGTCGTCGGGCAGAAGCTGACCCAGCACGATGCGGGCGAGCGTCGGAATCCTGGTCTGCTCCGCCTCGATATAGACCGGCTCGATGACGACGAGCTGGTTGTCGACCAGCGGCAGCACGATGAGGTTGCCGCGAATGACCCGCGATCCGTGCTGGTCCCACAGCGTCAGGTCGCCGGAGAACCGGCTGTCGGAATTGATCCGCGATTCGACCTGCGCGGGCCCGTCGACGAAGGTCCCCTTGGGGAAGCGGAAGCCCACCATCTTGCCGTAGTTGTCGCCGTCGCACAGCCCGGCCAGCCATCCGGCGATCTGGTTCTTGCCGGCGACCGACAGCGGCAGCATGAGCAGGAATTCCGGCTTGGCGGCGCCCGGCAGCTGCGTCGTCACGTAATACGGCAGCATCTCGATCTCGGTGCTGCGATAGAGCTCGTGCGGAATCTCCCAGCGGTCCTCGCGATTGTAGAACGTGGTCGGATTGGTCATGTGGTAGGTGCCGTACATCTCCGCCTGCGCCGTGAAGATATCCTCGGGGTAACGGACGTGGCGGCGCAGCCTCGCCGGCATGGCGCCGGCGTCCTTGAACATGCCGGGCAGCATCTTGCGGTAGGCCTTGATGATCGGATCCTGCGGGTCGAAGACGTAGAAGGTCACCGTGCCGTTATAGGCGTCGATCACCGCCTTGACGGAATTGCGCAGGTAGTTCCTTCCCTGGAAGGCCGCCAGCGACCCCTCGTAGGCCTCGCTGTAGGGATAGTTGCGCGACATCGTGTAGGCGTCGAGAATGTAGGAATAGTGGTCGGAATCCGCGACGATGTAGGGATCGCGATCGAAGGCCAGGAACGGCGCGAGCGTGCGCGCGCGCTCGACGATGTTTCGCCGCAGCAGCACGCGGCTGTCCGGCGTGAAATAGCCCGAGATGAAGAGCCGCAGCCCGTCGAACTGGCGCGCGATCACGAGCTTGCGCCACAGGTTGGCGAGCGGGATCCCGCCGTTGCCCTGGTAGATCGTCTCGGCATTGGCCTGGCCCTGCGGAAAATCGAACTCCTTCTCGGTGGTGCGCACGTAGACGTGGTCATTGGTGAGCTCGCCGAAATAGAGCTCGCCATGCGTCACCGCGAGGCCCGCCTTGGCGACGATCGGAATGTCGTGCGCCCAGAGAACCGGATTGCCGCGGCTGTCGATCTCGTTCACCGGGACGGCGACGACGCCGTAGCCGTGCGTGTACCTGAGCGCGAGATTGACCCAGACCCTGGCGGCGGCGGGCAGCCGCGCGACGTCGAGCTCGCGGGCCGTGATCATCACCTGCCGCTCGGCGCCGTCGATGTCGTAGCGGTCGATGTCGACGCTGGAGAACGTGTAGTACGGCCGCAGGCCCTGAATCTGCTGCAGCTGCGGTTCGAGCGCGCGCCAATCCCAGATGCGGGCGTCCTGCAGCGTCGAGGCCTCCTTGTCGAGGTCGGCGGCGGCGAGCGGCTTGTTCGACACGGCGAATTCGCGCTCCTCGACCGAGGGGCCCTCGAGGTTGAACCCGCGCCGGGTGCCGGCGATGCTGCGGATCAGGTAGGGCCGCTCCAGCGTGATCTGGTTGGGGCCGACATAGACGTCCTCGATCGCGGCCGGCACCGCAAAGGCGCCGACGTAGAGGACGACCAGCCCGGCGAGCGGGCGGAGCCAATGCGCACGGCGCAGCAACAGCCGGGCGCGAAAGCGCGGCATGAACGCCGCAAGCACGAGGACGAGGGCGGCCGCGAGCCAGCACATGACCGCGAGATCGTACCCGGGCAGCCAGAAATTGACGTCCGCATAGGAAGCGCCGGCGACGACTTTCGAATGCCCGGCCGCGACGAGATGATAGCGGGCGAGGAATTGGCTCGCCGCCATGGCGACGCAGAGCAGCGCGCCGAGCAGCATGCCGTGGCGGAGCCAGCCGGGTGCGATCGCCCCTTCGTCCCGCCAGCGGACGAGGTCGCCGTGGCCGGCATGCGCGCCCGCATCCGGATGATGGAGGAACGGCGTCGCACGCCGCACCGCGACGCCGATGATCAGCCAAAGCGCGATGGCGAAGCACACGACGGCGATGACGATGTCGACGACGTCGTCGTAGAGCGGCAAGGCGAGCAGGTAGAAGGAGACATCCTTGCCGAACACCGGATCGGCCACGCCGGCGGGCGTTGCGCCGAGAAAGCGCATGAGGGGAATCCACAGCGCCGTCGCCCACGCGCCGATCACCGCCGCGACCGCAAGACCGGCGATCCACGGCGCGCTGCGTGGAATGACCGCGAGCCGGCCGCACAGCGCCCGCAGGTTGACGGCGAGAAAGAGTCCGACCGCGAGCAGGATGGCGAGGAAGATTCCCACGTGCAGCTCGATCGACAGCCGGAAGCGGCCGCTCTGGCCGAGCTCGGCGAACCAGTACTGCTCGAGCGAGATGCGCAGCGCCGCCTCGAGGCAGATGATGGCGAGAACGGCCGCCAGCAGGTAGGCGGCATCGCGATAGAGGCGATGCACCAGCGCGACGCGATCGCGGCCGCTGTCCTGCAACAACGTGCGCGCGAGCGGCAGCGCGGAGAGAACAAGCACGGCCAGATAGGTGGCTCCGAACATCGTCCGTCTCCGACGGCGCAACGCGGCCCGCTCGCAATGGTGCGCCGCGTCGCCCGAAATCGCAATATGATCGCGCGAGGCGCCGTCCGCCCTTGTTTTCCTCGGCGCTGCGCGTTGTCTATGCTGGCGCGATGACGAGCCTTCCGACCGAATCCCCCGTCCGTTTCGATCCCGCCGCCCGCGGCCCGCTCGACGGCGTGCGCGTGCTCGACCTTTCCCGCCTCGTCGCCGGCAACATGCTCTCTCTGCAGCTCGCCGATTTCGGCGCCGACGTCGTCAAGGTCGAGCCGCCGGCGGGCGATCCGCTGCGCGACTGGCGCGACGCCGGCCAATCGCTGCACTGGAAGACCTATGCGCGCAACAAGCGCTCGCTGGTGCTCAATCTGCGCCACCCGTCGGCGCAGGACGCGCTCATGCGCCTCGTCGCGCGCGCCGACGTCTTCATCGAGAGCTACCGGCCCGGCACGCTCGAGGAGATGGGGCTCGGCCCCGACGTGCTGCACGCGCGCAATCCGGGCCTCGTCGTCGTGCGCGTCTCCGGCTTCGGCCAGACCGGCCCCTATGCGCCGCTGCCCGGCTTCGGCACCCTGGTCGAGGCGATGAGCGGCTTTGCGGCGCGCACCGGCTTTCCCGACCGCGAGCCGGTGCTGCCGCCGCTCGCGCTCGCCGACATGATCGCCGGGCTCTACGGCGCGTTCGCGACCGTCACGGCGCTGCGCGCGCGCGAGCGCGGGGAGGCGGGCGGGCAAGCGGGCGGCCAGGTGATCGACCTGACGCTGCTCGAATCGATGTTCTCGGTGCTCGGGCCGGAGGCGGCGATCTTCCGCTTGACCGGCGCCGTCAAGCCGCGCACCGGGAGCGGCTCCAACACCTCGGCGCCGCGCAACGTCTATCGCTGCGCTGACGGAAAATACGTAGCCATGTCCGGCTCGACCGAGACCATGGCGCGGCGCATCTTCGAGACCATCGGCCGCGCCGACATGCTCGGCGACGAGCGCTTCCGCAGCAACAGCGCGCGGATCGCGCACCGGGACCTGGTCGACGCGGCGGTCGGCGGCTGGTTCGCGACGAAGACGCGCGCGGAGGCGCTGGCGCATATGCGCGCCGCCGGCGTCACGGTCGGGCCGGTCTACGACATCGCCGACGCGGTGGCGGATCCGCATTTCCGCCAGCGCCCCGTCATCGTCGAGGTCGAGGACACGGAACTCGGCAGCCTGCCGATGCACGACATCGTGCCGCGCCTCTCCGCGACGCCCGGCCGCTGGCGCCGTCCGGCGCCGGCCCTCGGCGAGCACACCGATGCCGTGTTGGCGGAAGCCGGGCTCGACGCGGCGACGATTGCGCGGCTGCGCGCCGAGGGAGCAGCGGGGTGAGGTATCGGTGGCGCCGCTCGCGCATCGGTTGCGTCGGATACACCGCAAATTAACGCTCCTCTGCGATCTCATGAGTGGCTCCCGACGACGGCAATGGAACTTCGCAGACATGGCGCGTTGGTGGAGCCGGCTCGGGCTGCAGGCCCGATTCATGCTGATCGCGAGCATGGGGGTCCTCGGGCTGGCGTTCGGCACGCTCGCCGTGGTCGGCCTGCTCGACTACCTGGCGCTGCAAGCGAAGCTGCGCGACTTCTCGCAGAACGAGCTGAGATCGCTCAACGCGCTGGTCGAGAGCGCGATGGCGCAGCGGATCGACGATTCGCAGAACGTCGCCATCAAGGTCTTCAACGGCTGGTTCGAGAGCACCAACGACGACTATCCCGGCAAGCTGTGGAGCGTGTGGGCCCCGACGACGACGGCCTACATGGCGCGCACGGCGCCCGAGAAGCCCGCCAAGGCGGCGCGCGACGCGATCGACGAGGAGGTCCTGCGCACCGGGGCGCCGGTCGGGCGGTTCGTCGGCGACACCTATCGCTACAGCGTTCCGATCACGCTCGCCACGACGGCGGCGAGCCGGAGGGAGGGCTGCGTCGGCTGTCACGCCGCCATGGGACAGCGCGAGCACGATATCATCGCCGTGTTCTCGTCGAGCCTTTCGACCGCCGAGGAGTTCGCCGCCTTGCGCAACGTGCTGCTGCTGATGGCGGGCTGCGGCCTGCTCGCCGCGCTGCTCGTGACCGTGGCGATCCGCATGATTCTCGGGCGGGTGATCACGCGCCGCCTCGCCGCCATGACGTCGGCCATGCGGCGGCTCGCGGAGGGCGACCACGCGGTCGACATTCCGGCGCAGACGCGCAGCGACGAGATCGCCGACATGGCGGGCGCGGTTGCGGTGTTCAAGCGCAACGCGATCGCGGCCGAGCGGCTGCAGGCCGAGCAGGATGCCGAGCGCGCGCGCAAGGAAGCGCGGCAGGCGGCGGTCGAGCGCCACATCGCGGTGTTCGAGCGCGGCGTCGTCAGCACGCTCGGCCATGTCGCCGCCGCCGCGACGCAGATGCGCACGACCTCGCAGACCATGTCGGCGACCGCCGAGGAGACCAATGCGCAGGCCGCGGCGGTCGCCGCCACCGTGCAGCAGGTGTCGGGCAACATGCACACCGTGGCGGCGCACGCCGAGCAGCTCATTGCGGCGGTGAGCGAGATCGGGCGGCAGGTCGGCCAGTCGACCAAGATCGCCGGCCAGGCGGTCGAGGACGCGAATCGCACCAACGCGACGGTCGGCCGGCTCTCCGAAGCCGCGCGCAAGATCGGCGACGTCGTGAAGCTCATCACCGAGATCGCCGAGCAGACCAACCTGCTCGCGCTCAACGCGACCATCGAGGCGGCGCGCGCCGGCATGGCCGGCAAGGGCTTCGCGGTGGTCGCCGCCGAGGTGAAGAGCCTGGCGAGCCAGACCGCGAACGCGACCGACGAGATCAGCATGCAGATCGCCACCATGCAGGGCACGACCGAGGACGCCGTCAAGGCGATCGAAGGCATCACGCGGACGATCACGACCATCAGCAAGTGCGCCTCGGTGATCTCGGCCGCGGTCGACCAGCAGGGCGCGGCGATGCGGGAAATCACCAGCAACGTGCACGAGGCGGCGAAGGGCGCGACCGCGGTGTCCGGCACCATCAAGACCGTCAATCAGGCCGCCGCCGAGACCAGCAGCGTCTCCGGCCGCGTGCTGGAAGCCGCCGACGGCCTCGGCCTGCAGGCGGCGGCGTTGCGCGCCGACGTCGACAAGTTCTTGGGCGACATCCGCGCGGCGTGAGCCGCGCCGCGCTTCCTCCCAGGCCGTGCCGCGGTTCCGCCTGGCCCAAGCCGCGTGCTTGCGGCGCGGATAGGCTTCTGTCCGTTTCGATCAGCGGAGGAGCCCAGGAGGAGCCCATGAAACGACGTCTGTGCATGCTGTCCGCGGTCCTCGCGGTCGCGGCGCCATCGGCGGCGCTCGCGCTGCCGAGCCCCGCAAGCGTGAGCGACCTCTCGCTCCGCGCGGCCGCGCATCAGGCCGCGCCGGCGGACGCGCGCATCGCCATCATCCTGCAGCGCAAGCCGCCCGCCCGGAAGCCGCCGCCGCCGAAGCACGGGCATTGAAAGCGCCGCAGTTGAGGGGCAGGCCAAGCGAAGCGTAGCGTCATTCGCTGCGGCCTGGGCTGCGGGGCACTCCCTGCGCGATGGCGTTGCCGTCGCGCAGGGAGGCGGGGGGCGATACTTATTTCTCACCGGTCTATGACCGTCACCCTGAGGCGCTCGGCGCGCAGCGCCGAGCCTCGAAGGGCGACGGCCGAGGTGGTGCCGCTTGCGTACTTGTGGCACCACCTCGGCCGATCATCCTTCGAGGCGCCTTCGGCGCACCTCAGGATGACGGGTTTAGCTCATTGATTCTCGGCCACGCTCTCAGGCCACCGGTATGCTCTGCGCGTGCTTGAACACATTGTCCGGATCGAACGCAGCCTTGATTTTCTTCAGGCGCGCGAGGTTCGCGCCCCAATAGGCGGTCTGCCAGTCGGTCAGGTCGAGATCGCAATAGTTCACGTAAGCCGCGCCCGACACGTAGGGCCGCATGGCGGCATAGACGTTGCGCATGTCGGCGAGGTGCTGCGGCGTCTCCGCCGCATTGGTCCAGCTCGCGGCGTACTGCATGCCGAACAGCGTGCCCTTGCGATGCGCGAAGGCCGTTGCATCGGCCGCCGGCGTCGCGATCGTGCCGCCGTAGGCGTCGCAGACCACAACGACGTCGGACTTGCTGCTGATCGCATTCATCAGCGCGGCGAGTCCCGCATCGCTCAACGGCGTCGTGACGTAGTCCGACTTTCCCTTCATCGGCGCCGAGACGTAGGTCCAGCCGCCGCTGCCGGCGAAATAGTTGATCGAGCCCATGTAGGACATCGGCGAGATGCGCGGCGTGCTCGACAGCGCCTTGAGCTCGCGCTGGAGCTGCGCCCGCGTGCCGATCGACTGGCCGCCGCACAGCAGGTCGATGGTGCCCTTGCGCGACGACGTGATGGTGAGGTGCGAATTGATCTGCACCGGCGCCTGCGGCGCCCAGGCGGCCCAGGTCTTCATGACCGCCGCGGCGCGGCTCGGGCTGAGGCCGGCCCAGGTCATCTTGAAGACGTACACGCTGCCGACCGCGTGCAGCTGGAAGCGGTAGCCGGTCGCGACGCCAAAGCTGCCGCCGCCGCCGCCGCGCGACGCCCAGAAGAGATCCGGGTTCTGCTGCGCATCGGCATGCACCGGCTTGCCCTGCGGATCGATCAGGTCGACCGACAGCATGGCGTCGCAGGCGAGCCCGAACGGCCGGGCGAGATGGCCATAGCCGCCGCCGAGCGCATGGCCGGAGACGCCGACGGTCGGGCAGCTGCCGCCCGGGAAGCCGAGCCCGTGCGGCGCGATCGCCTTGTAGAACGCACCGAGCGACGCCCCGGCGCCGACCGTCGCGGTTTTCGTCTTCGCATCGAAGCTCACCGCGCTGAGCATGCGCGTATCGATCACCACGCTCGCGCTTTGCGACAAGCCCTCGTAGGAGTGCCCGCCGCAGCGGAGCGCGAAGGCGAGCTTGTTGCTGCGGCACCAGTCGACCATGGTGCCGACCGCGCCCGCGTTCTTGCACAGGGCGCGCAGCTGCGGCGTCAGCATCGTGCGGGCATTGAACGCCGGCTGGTAGGTAGTGAATTGCGCATCGCCCGGCCGCAGCAGCAGGGCGTCGGCGGCCGGCAGGTTCGGCAGCGGCGGCAGCGCGGCGCGCGCGCGCCGCGCGGAGAAGACCGCGGGCGCCGCGATCGCGGCCGCGGCGATTCCCTGCACGACACGGCGGCGGGTCGATCGGGACATGGGAGCCTCCCCCTCGGGCGAAGCGCGATCGCTTCGTTGCAACCCAACATAGCACAGCCATGTGAAACCTGTGTGCGCCGCGGGCCGGAATCGGCGCTGAGCGCTCGTTCGTCGCGTGTTTCGACGCTCGGCCCCGTGGCGGCTGATTCGGTCAACGACTGCTCGGGCGCCAGCTCACCTTGACCTTCGCGGCCGCTGCGAGCGCCTCGATCCGCATGACCGAAAGGTAGGAGTGAATGCTGCCGTAGAAGAAATAGAAGTCGAGATTCGCCGGCATGGATCATGCTCCCGGGCGCGGCGATCCTAATCGGGATCGGGCATCCTGCGTCAATCGGAATAGACGGCAGCCAGCGCCAATTCGATCCCGGGCGGATCGAGCCTGATGCTGCCCGCGGACACGATGCGCGTCAGGATGGTGTCGCCGGTGCTGCGAGCGTGTTGCTCGCTTGCGGCGGCGATGTCGAATATGTCTCGGGGCCGGAGGCTTGCTCCCCGGTGCACGATCTTCTTCGTCACAACCTCGGCAACCGTTTCCAGCAGGGTGAAGTGACCTTCGATATCTCGAGAGATCGTGGGATTGGGGGTTTTCGGTCCACCAACGATGTAGTCGATCTCTCCGATTCCGGCGAATGTGAATTTCAAGAATCCCGTTCCATCACCGCTCCAGCCGGTCGGAGCAATTTCAAAATCGAAGTCACGCTTCTCCGGGTCAAGAAATGAAAGCAGCTGCGCGTCCTGGAGAAAAAGATCGACGTCGTGGCTCTCTCGGTGCTCGATCTGCAGCATCATTGCCGCGCCGCCGCCGAACGTCCAATGATCGATGATCGTTGTTGGCGAGTTGACTTGGCCAATGAGGCTGCAGGCCAGCCGAAACAGGCGCGCCCAATCGGCCTGGTTCTTTGGCGCATTCACGCGGCTAGCGGATAGTGCTCGCCCGAATACTCCGAAAAAGCCTTGGCGGCTGCCGCAAGTTCCGCGGGAGCGATATTGAAGAGCGCGGCAAAGGCGATTTGCAGCTCGGGCTTCACGTCAGCGAAGAACGAGGACATGTGGCCGGGGACTGCCCTCGCGGCCGCTTGGTCCCGCAGGCAGTGGGCGAGTTCCTGTGCGTCCAGCTGTCGGGTGTGCGGCGCATTCACGGTGGTCAAGACCTGGGCGGCGTTGATCATTTCGTCTTCGGTCATTTCCCCCGTCGCGGGTCGTGGTGCTGCCGCACAGGATTGAACTGTGGACCTCTCCCTTACCAAGGGAGTGCTCTACCACTGAGCTACGGCAGCGGAGAAACGGGCGCCAATGGCCCCGCGAACGGCGCGGAAAGTGCCATAGGCGGGGAGTCGGCGCAAGGATCGCCGGGGATCGTATTTGGCGGCTGGCCGGCCCGTCATTGTGGCCCCTCGTGTCCCGGGTCTGCAGCGCACCGTTCCGCTTCGCTGCACGGCTGCGCTGCGCCCGGGACACGAGAGCGGGGATGCGGTAAGACCCTGTCATGACGGCAGGCAAGGCCACCCAGCGCGACCGGCGGGCCGAGCGGCTCGCGGCGGCGCTCAAGGAAAACCTCAAGCGGCGCAAGGCGCAGGCGCGCGGGCGGGCGGCTGACGAGACGGCATCGGCCGAACAGGCGCCGGAGCGCCCCGACGACCAGGAGCGCTGAAACCGCCGTCTGCTCCTGACTTTCGCCGCATTCCGGCCGTGACTGGCGCATATCCCGGCGAAGTGGAGGCCGGTTCGCCGACAAGGATATGCGCCAAAGCATGGAGGCCGGACGGGGACGGTCGCGGGCGATAACCCTGAAACAAGCGACCGATTGCGCCTGGCGGGCCAAGCGGTCATCGTTAGGCATGGTGCGGCCTGGGCGAGGCCGCTTGCGGCCTTGGTTCGGCCGCGGGGAGACGGACATGGATCGCATCAGGATCGTCGGCGGGCGGCCTCTCAACGGCACGATTCCGATCTCGGGCGCGAAGAACGCGACGCTGCCGCTGATGATCGCGAGCCTGCTCACCGACCAGACGCTGATCCTCGACAACGTGCCGCGCCTCGCCGACGTCAACCTGCTGCAGCGTATCCTCGGCAATCACGGCGTCGACATCATGGTCGGCGGCAAGCGGCCGGGCGACACCGAGTACCAGGGCCAGACCCTGCACATCTCCGCCGCCCACATCGTCGACACCACGGCGCCCTACGAGCTCGTCTCGAAGATGCGCGCGAGCTTCTGGGTGATCGCCCCGCTCGTC
>Ga0335081_10008401_pt1 | contig 16557 bp, 10 predicted proteins | sample Lox_Sample_35_FD_206713 | JGI IMG/M metagenome (GOLD analysis project Ga0335081, IMG submission 206713) | Soil microbial communities from Loxahatchee National Wildlife Refuge, Florida, United States - Lox_Sample_3.5 | ecosystem: Environmental > Terrestrial > Soil > Wetlands | place: USA... | reverse complement strand
CATGCAAAAGTCCGCCGCCGCCAAAGCCGCCAGGAGCACGTGCCGCGGCTCCGTAAGCCGCTGGCCGAAGATCAGGCCTGCGAACACAAAGCCATTCTTCACCCACTGCCCGGGCCGAAGCGCCTCGACAAGCGAACTAAAATGCGCGGCGGCCGCCGCAGGTTCAGCGGTGAGGGGCGCCGAATTGGCAGGAGTAGCCATCTGAGCTTTCGTTCGTCCCTCGCCATCAGCCGGACTTCAGGCGTTTGCCGGTTGCGGCAAGCGTAACCGAACGGTTAGCTCTGCGCAATTAATAATTCGGTTGTAGACCTATCGCCTTCACTCCAGCGCAAGGTACCGCGACTTCTCTTCAGCGGTGAAGCCGACCAACTCGGGCTCGAGACTCAGGCTCACCCCCGTTTCGCGGTGCACCGTGCGGCGAAGTTGTCCGGCGAGGCTCAGCACATCGTCGCTGGTCGCTCCCCCGAGGTTCAGAATCACCAAAGGCTGAGTAGGATTCACCTGCGCCCCGCCCATCGTGAGCCCCTTGAGCTGGCAAAGGTCGATGAGCAGCGCGGCGGGTAGCTTGATGGCGCCGGTGCCGCGCATGCGCTCCCGCACCGCAGCCAGCCGGGCGAGGGCGGCGGCGCCGAATCGCGCTGCAACGCGCAACTCAAGAGCCTCAAATTCATACGAGTTCAACGTAGGGTTCTTGAAAAACGAGCCGGCGTTGCCTCCCCGCTCCTCGCGCGGATAGGGAAATTTTCGGTCCCGGATCGCGATCACCGCCTGCCGAATGTCGGCTTGGCACGGCTCTCTAGTGGCGCGTTCTTCGAAGTATGCCTGAACGTCACGGTAGCCCAGATTCGGCTGCGGGCGCTTCGATAGCTTTAAGTTGATGGCCAGGATGAGGAATTCGCCCTTTCGTATTGAATTGAATATGGTTTTTCGATATTCGAGCCCGCAGGCTGCAGCGTCCAAGCTGCGCAATTCACCGCTTGAAAGCTCAAGTACGTCCGCGCTCTGGAGAACGTCGCTTAACTGCTGGCCGTAGGCGCCGATGTTCTGCACCAGCGCCGCTCCGCTCTGTCCGGGGATGTGCGAGAGATTTTCCACGCCCCACCACCCTCGCTCCACTGTCTCAGCCACGGCGTCGTCCCACGGTTCTCCGGAGTCGATGCGCAACGTCACGCTCGCGCCGTCTTCCGCTGTTTTCGCTACTCCGCGTCGCGTTGGGTGCAATACCAAGCCATCGAATCCGCGGTCGCTCACCAGAATGTTGCTGCCCCCACCCAAAATGAACACGGCTGCGCTTTTGCGGCGGGCGAACGCGATCGCCTCCCGCGCCTGCCGGGCGTCGGCGGCTTCCACGAAAAAGCGAGCGGGGCCGCCGATCTTGAAAGTCGTGTGGGGCTTCAGGGGCGTGTGTTCGTGAACGTCGAGTTTTGAGCCGGCCTGGAAAGTAATCATGGGCAGGTGGCGCGACGCGGGCCGGCGCAACGTGGCACTGCCAAAATCTGGCGGCCGCTCAGTGGACTCGCCGGTCGCGGCCGGCCCAGTATTTTTCGCGCAGGACACGCTTCAAGATCTTTCCGGTGCCGCCTTTCGGCAGCTCGTCGAGAAACTCCACCGACTTCGGCACTTTAAATCCGGCCAAGTGCCGGCGGCAATGTTCGAGAATGTTGGCCTCGCTCGCCCGGCTGCCAGCGCGAAGAACGAGAAGCGCCTTCGGAACCTCACCCCAGGTGTCGTCCGGCACCGGGATCACCGCGCACTCCAGCACCGCCGGATGCTGGCAGAGAATTCGCTCGATTTCCGCCGTGGCCACGTTCTCGCCGCCGCTCAGTACCATATCTTTCACGCGATCGACAATGAGAACGTAACCCTCCTCATCGATGGTGGCCAGGTCGCCGGTGGAGAACCAATCGTCGCGGATCACCCGCGCGGTGTCCTGCGGCTGCTTCCAGTATCCCGCCATCACCACGTCGCCCCGCACCTGCACCTCGCCCACTTCCTTGCCGTCGGGCTTCACCTCCCGCCCGTCCGGGTAGACGACGCGAATTTCCGAGCCGGCCATGACGCAGCCGGCCGTGGCCTTGCGATGCAACTGAACGTCCGCATCGTCGCCTCGCAGGTGCTCCTTCATGTGGGCGATGGTGATCACCGGTGAGGTTTCGGTGAGGCCGTAGCCGCCCATGGCCCTGCAACCGGGAATTTTGGCCTCGACTTCGCGCACCAGCGCGGTGTTGGTGGGGGCGCCCCCCATCATCACCTCGCGGACGCTGGAGAGGTCGAATTTCGCGAAGTCCGGATGGTTGAGCAGAGCGACCACCATCGTCGGCACCATGTGAAGCCGGGTGACGCGCTCGCGCTCGACCAACTCCAGAACGGTCAGCGGGTCGAAACGCTTGATCATCACGTGGCGTCCACCGGTGAGGGCGAGAATATGAGGCGCCCCCCAACTATTCACGTGAAAGAGAGGAACGGTGTAAACGTGCACCTCATCGTCAGCGCCCCGCACTCCAATAGCCGTGTAAAGGGCGTGCAGGTAAAGGTTGCGGTGGGTCAGCATCACGCCTTTCGGGTGCGCTGTGGTTCCGCTGGTGTAGAAAAGCTCGGCCACCGAGTTTTCGTCGATGGTGCGATAGTCGAACTCGCGCGCCTCGGCCCCGGCCAGCAACTCGTCGTAAGCCAGCGGGTGCGCCCAGGCCGGCTTTGCTCCGCGCAACGCGACGTAGTGCTCCACCGAGGCCACATCGCCGCGCAGCGCGTCCACCAGCGGCTGAAACTCCGGATCGAAACAGAGCACGCGCGGCGCCGCGTCGTTCAGGATGTAGGCCAGCTCCTCCCGGCTCAGGCGGATGTTCAGGGGCAGCAAAATGGCGCCGATTTGGGGCACCCCGTAGTACGCCTCGAGCAGCCGGTGGCAGTTGAAGCTGAGGAAGGCCACGCGGTCGCCCGCTGCGAGGCCCAGGCTGAGGAGAGCGCTGGAGAGACGATCGCAGCGCTCGTTGAACTCGGAATAGGTGAAGCGCTCGCCTTCGCACACCACGCCCGTCTTCCGGCCGTAAATCCGGGAAGCGTGCCGTTTGAAACGAACGGGAGTGAGGGGAAGAATCATCGGATTTACGATTGATGATCGCTGATTGATGATTGCCCAGTCTTCATGAGCTTCTCACAATTCGTGCGACTTCCAAGTACGCTGTCGCGGCGTCACGGCCAGAGCGTTTACGCGGCAATTCCCGACCTGCCGGACAATCGACAATCACAAATCACCCATCGCCAATTTCCTTACCACTGCCTCTTCTCCACCCGCGGGCGCTCGGCACGGCTCATGTTCTTCCGGTCGATGGCCGGGTGCCGCAGGCCGCGCAGTTCCGCGATATTCTCCACCACCTTGAGCACGGCGCGGCCAACGTCGTCCCCGTCGGTGCGGCTGCCGAGAAAGATGTGATGAGGCAGCCAGACCGCTTCGTGATAGGCCGCGCGCTCGCTGACCGGACAATGCACCCGGCCGCGGAACGTCAGGGGCCGGCGCCGTTTCCAACTCAGAGCGGGATAGTCTTTCGGATCCAAAGGAAACAGCGCGCTGCTGTAAACGGGCTCGTAGAACAGGCCGTCGCAGGGGATGCCTTCCATTTCGAGGGCTCCGAGGAACGCCGCCCGAGGAACGCCGCCGAACTGCTCGCGCAGATACTTGAAGACGAACTGATACGCTGCCACCACGGTGTTGCGCGCATCCCGCTTGAGCAGCCCAAGGCCTGGAACGGATTGAATGGCACTCGCGAAGCGCTCCATGTTGGCCTGGCGCACTTCCGCCTGGTGCGGCAGCCGCTGAAGCTGCCCTTCGAGCAGCGCGGCCTGGAACTCCGTCATGCGGTAATTGAAGCCGATCAGGCGATGGCGGAAGCGATCGGTGGCGCTGGCCCGCCCGCAGTTCGTATACGACTGGGCGCGCTCGTAGCACTCCAGGCGGCTCGTGATCACCGCGCCACCCTCGCCCGCCGTCATCAGCTTGCTCGACTGGAAACTGAAGCAGCCGAGATCGCCGGTGGCACCAGCTCCTTTCTTCCGCCAGCGCCCGCCGTGAGCGTGAGCGCAATCCTCGATCACCGCCAGGCGATGCTTGCGGGCCACGCGCTGAATGGCGTCGAGATCGGCGAAGCACATGCCGAGATGGACCGGCAGCACCGCGCGAGTGCGGCGCGTGACCGCGGCCTCCAGCAGCCGCGCGTCCAGGCAGTAGGTGTCCGGGTTGATGTCCACAAACACCGGGACCGCGTTGAGCAGCAGAATGGGGCCTACGGTGCCTTCCCAGGTGTAGGCAGGTACGATCACTTCGTCGCCCGGCGCAATCCCCACCGCCTTCAAGGCGATTTCGATGGCCACGGTGCCGTTCGAGACAGCCAAGCCGTACGTGGCTCCGTGGAATTTTGCGAAGTTCTGAGCGAAGCGGTCGGCGCGCTCGTTCGGGAACGGGTAACCTCCCCAGTTGCGGCCGGCAAGAACTTCCTGCAGCGCGCGCGCATCCGCACGGTCGTAAACAGGCCACGCCGGAAACGGCTTTCGCCGCACCGGCTGGCCCCCCGTAATCGCAAGCTTTCCCATCGTCGCTCCGCGGCCGGCGCAATCGAGCCCGCCGCAGGTGGACTATAGCATCGGAGACGCGCCCGCGGAAACCGCCCGCGGCCCGCGCCTTATGCGCTGTGAATCGCCATGCTACTCTGAAAGGCGGGCGGAGGTCATCCCCCGCGCTGCGTCGCTCCATGTTGGACCTCACGAAATCCCGGCGGCTCTTCGAAAGGGCCTCGCAACGAATGCCGGGCGGTGTCAATTCTCCCGTACGCGCCTTTCGCGCCGTGGGCGGCCAGCCCGTTTTCATTGAACGCGGCGCCGGGGCGCGAATCACCGACGCCGACGGCAACACTTATCTCGACTACGTGATGTCGTGGGGCCCGCTGATCCTCGGCCACGCCCATCCCGAAGTGGTTGAGACTATCGCCCGGGTGGCGCGCGACGGAACGAGCTTCGGAGCCTGCACGGCGCGCGAAATCGAGCTGGCCGAGCGCATCCAAGAGCCTTTCCCCTCCATCGAGCGCGTGCGCCTGACGAGTTCCGGAACCGAGGCCACCATGTCCGCGTTGCGAGTGGCCCGGGCGGCCACCGGCCGCGACAAGATCCTCAAATTTGAGGGCTGCTACCACGGCCACGCGGACAGCCTGCTGGTGAAGGCGGGCTCGGGCGTCGCCACCCTCGGCCTGCCCGACAGCCCCGGCGTGCCGCGCGCCCTCGCCGAGCTGACGATCACGGTGCCTTATAACGACCTCGACGCGGTGGAATCCGCCTTCGCCGCCCACCGCAACCAGCTCGCCGCCGTGATCGTGGAGCCGGTGGCCGGCAACATGGGCTGCGTGCCGCCGCGGCCGGGCTTCCTTCAGAAACTGCGCGCCCTCACCGCCGAACACGGCGCCGTTCTGATTTTCGACGAAGTCATCACCGGCTTTCGCGTGGCCCGCGGCGGAGCGCAGAAGCTCTACGGAATCAAACCCGATCTCACCACCCTGGGCAAGATCATCGGAGGCGGTCTGCCGGTGGGCGCCTATGGCGGCCGGGCCGAACTGATGGATCGCGTCGCACCCTCGGGGCCGGTATACCAGGCCGGGACCCTGTCCGGGAATCCGCTGGCGGTGGCCGCCGGGGCTAAGACGCTGGAGATCATCGGGCGGCCGGGATTTTACGGCCACCTCGAGCGTCTCGGCAGGCGGCTCGCTGAGGGCTTGCAAAATGGCGCGCGAACTCACGGGGTACCGCTCACCGTGAATCGCGTGGGCTCGATGCTGACCGCCTTCTTCGCGCCCGGCCCCGTGGAAGACTACGCCGGGGCGCTGCAGTCCGACACCGTAAAGTTCGGGGCTTTCTTCCGCGCTCTTCTCGAACATGGAATTTATTGGCCGCCCTCGCAATTCGAAACCTCCCTACTCTCCGCCGCGCACACCGACGCGGACCTTGACTCGACCCTCGCCGCCGCCGAACAGGCCTTCCGGATAATCGGGCAAGGGTGAGGCGGGCACTGGTCCGTGGTCCGTCGTCCTTGGTCCGGCGAAACAGGAGACAGAAGTCAGGAGTCAGGAGTTAGGATTCAGGGGTTAGGAATGAGCGGCCAGAAGCGCGAAGCGAGGCCCGAACTCCTCATTCCTTCATCTCTCGTCCGGGCGATCTGAAATTTGCAATTTCAGATTTGGCATTTGCCATGCCTTCGTCTCCTGACTCCTGTCTCCTGACTTCTGTCTCCTGACTTCTGACTCCTGTCTCCTGACTCCTAGCCACTCTTTTTGCTCTCCGGTTCGAAAATGCTTCCATCCGGCAACTTCACCAGCGTTTTGCCCTGCACGGTGGTGACGCGCAACTGCCATTCGGGGCGGCCTTCGCGCTCCGCGCGATGATTCAAGCTGAGCTTGGGCCGCCACTCCAGCAGCTCCTCCCACAGGCCGAAGCGGCCCACGCCCAGATCCCACATCATCACCGTCACTTCGTAACTGCCCTGGGCGGCCCGGGCGGAGGCGTACATCACTCCCAGAAACCAGTAGCCGAGCGCGGCCTGGAGGGGGCCGGCGGGGCCAGGGCTCACGCGCGCGTCGGCACGGTCCAGGTCGGGACCGACGCGGGCGCCGATAAGCCCGGCAGCGTCGTAGGCGTCGTTGGGGGAGAGCAGCGCGCGCCAGCCGCGGGCTAGGCTAGCTGTGTCCCACTTCAAGGTGGCCTCGAGGAGGGCGGCGAGCCCGCGGGCGCGCGCCTCGAACAGGTGCAGGCGCGCCCAGAGTACCTCAGCCAGGCGAAGGAGTTCGGGATTCGCGATTTCCGATTGGTCCCCGCGCAGGCTGGGATTGCCGATTGGTCCCCGCGCAGGCGGGGATTGCTGATCGGCGATTGTGCCGGGCCGAGGGTTGGGGTCAGGAGGAAGGGGTTGGTGATTGACGATTGCAGATTGCCGCTTGCTGATTGCCGAGTGTAGGCTAGGAGAACGCGCCGGCCGGGGCCGCCGGGAGATTGGAGATTTCAGATTGCAGATTTCAGACCCACTCCGCACACTCACCGCGCGCTTCGAGTTTCGATTTTCGGTTTTCGACTTTCGGCCTCCGCGTTCCGAGTTTCGATTTTCGGTTTTCGATTTTCGACTATCGCTCTCCGGGCTGCGGCAATCCGCGTTCGGAATTCGGCAATCCCCGCCGGCGCGGGGATCATTCCCCAAGGCCTGCTGCATCAGCTCCAGAAACGCCGGGAAGGTCTCCGGCACTGTAAGCTCGCCGTGCCGCACCAGGCGGCGCAGCACGCGGTCCGCGGGGTCGCGGGCCCACCCGTCCACTACACGATCGCCGGCCTTGGGGCCCGCGCGGCCCCGCCGGCGCCAGTCCTTCGGGTTCGGCAGCGCGGCCGGCGACTTCGCCCGGGCCAGTGCGCGCCGCGAGTGGCTGGGCGACTGGCGCGCGTTCGCCATCTCCTCCGGCCCCAACTCGTTGAGGCGCTCCGTCCAGTTTGGGTGAAACTGGTCGTAATGCGTTCCTCCGCTTCGCGGAGCAATCGGGCTCGGGCTGCCCAGTTCCGCGAAGCCTCCCGCGGCCGCGGCCCCGCCCGTCGCCATCCGAACCGCTTCGTCACCTTGCGCGTCGTCGCGCGGTAGCGCGCTCGGGTAGGCGTCGATCGTGGCGCCGATCTCAGCGCCCGTTTCGGCGCCCGGATCGTCCCCCGTTTCACCGGAGCTTTGAGATGACTCCGGAGAGCCGGAGGGCTCGGCATCTAGGCTATCGTCCGGCAACAGCAGGTCCCAGAGTTTGAAGAGGCGGCGGCGCAGCTTGTAGAGCTTGTCGAACTCCCCGAGCTGATTGGCCAGGATATCGTCGAGCGCTTCGTGGAACGCGTTGAAGCGCGCGAGGGTGAGCGGGCCGTGCTCCTGCCGCCAGCGGGCGAGCTCTTGAAGGCGGAAGGTGACGGCGCGCTGCTCCCAGACGGCCTGGGTGCGCGGCAGGCGCAGCATGTACCACGCGAGGCGGGCGATGGCGCGCACGAACTTGAGGGGGAGGGCGCTGGCGGCGTCCACCCGCAGCGGTAGCCTACACCGCACCGCCCGCGTGAGGGCGGCGAAGAAGCCGCCCAGGGTGAGCAGCACGCGATCGAACAAGGCGAGGTGGCGGCGCAGCTCGGCGCGGCTTTCGCCGGCGGCCGCGGCGCTGCGGTCGAGGTCGGTGGCGCACAGTCCGTGGCCGAAGTTGGGGGCGTAATGCTCGGAGCGGTCGGCCTTGCGCACCCGGATGGCGCGCAGCAGGCCCTTGTAGCGGCCTTGATCCAAACGGGCTTGACGCATCTCGGGGCTTTCGGGTTGGGCGGCGGGCGGCATAAGTCGTGCGTCCGTTGTCAGTGGTCCGTCGTCAGTTGCCCGGAAGTCGAGAGTCGAAAGTTCAAAGTCGAAGGTCGAACCGCGACCCCGAACTACAAACGCCGGACCACGGACAACGGACAACGGACCACTGACACCCCTGAATGCTGGCATACCTAAATGGGACGGTGGGGATTTTTGGGAAAACCGGGACGGTTTATTATTCGCCGTGTTTTGAAGGAGTTAGGGTGTGCAAATCGAGCCGCGGCTAGGTGTGTATGCTGTGAAGGCCTCCGACTCTGCCGCTTTGGAGAATGACGCCGAGCTGGACGTCTGGGCGAGAGGTTGCTGCGGCTCTGCCGCGCTGCTGTGCGGAAAGGCTTGGCCTTTCCGGGACGACTGCGGCCTTATGACTATCTTCTGGCCGCCTCATGAGAAGGTGGGAAGTGTTGCACTTTCGTGACGCGCATCCCTCCGCTCACGCGATCGCTGGTGGTAAGGGTGCAGCCGTCCGGCTGGATGCCTACGTCTTCTTTATGGATCAGGACCAGCCGACGACTCTGCTCCACACGATAAATGTCGCGGGTTCCGCCGCAGCCCGTCAGGGAGGTCAAATGGGGAGCGACGATGGTGCTGTGGGCCGCGTCGAGTTCCAGGCCGTTCGCCCGCACCTGCCCGAGCGCTCGCGTGAAATCGTTCGAGACGAATTGACCCGACTCCGGAGAGAAAAGCCACCACGTCTGAGTTCCCCACTTCGCGCCCGACTCGCGCACTATCGCCACATCGAGGTAGCCGTCAAAATTGACGTCGCGCACCTCGAAAAATCTCAAAAAGTCTTCCGGAGTTGCCTTCGTCACGACGTTCCACGATTGGAGTTCGAATCCCGATTCGCAGGAAAAGACGCGAATCGAGCCCACTCGCTGCGCAACGTCCCCGGCCAAGGAATGGCCGGCGGGGCCGGCCGGCTGCCAGGCGGCGTCCGGCTCCAACCGAAGGTGCAGCTCGGGGCCTGCTGCGCTCACCCGGACGCGCAGGTTCTTGTTCCCCACCGCCAGGCCGGCGGTGTTCAACGAATCCTTGGGCCCAAACAAGGGCATACCTGCGCAGCGATCAGCCTTCTGTGCTTTTGATTGTGCCTTCGCAGGCGATGCAAGCCCTCCGGCGAATATAATGATGCAGACCGCCCATCGCAGCATCGGATCGACCCCCGAAGTCTTCAAGCCCGACGGGCGACACCCGCCCGGGATAGACGCTTTCGGCTCCCGGTTGAGATACCGCGCGGTGTCTTCCATCGCAAAAGCCTCAGACGGTTTGGATGCACGGGCCCGCCTCGGAAGTGGCCCGCCGGGCTCCGCGTTACAGGCTTCCATAAAGCTTGTCAGGTTGCAAGGCCGGTGCCGCGTCGCATGTGCATCCGCCACATCGCAGCGTGATACCCGTCACATCAACCCCTGGGTGCCGTCTGGGATTATGTCGCAGCGGGCGCAGGCCGCCCGATGGTCGTCGCTTCTGGGAGGTGAATTGATGGCCACCGCCGCAAACTCGGTCACAAAACAACGAACGCAGGCGCGATACCGGCTCCCGGCTTTGCCCAGGACTCAGGCATGCTGAACCTTGAATCACCCGCGCAAATGACGACCTGGCTGATTCCGAGCCGGGTCCTTTTCGTATTGATCCATCTCCTGGGCCTGGCCTGTTTCTCCTACATCGTGGTGAAACGCCTGGCGCCGCTTCTGCGCGCGCAAAACGACCCGCGTTTCGACCGGCCCTGGCTCCGGCTGCAAAGGGTGATGAAATTCTGGCTGGGGCAGTGGAAGCATCCGCGCTACCGGTTCGCCGGCACGGTTCACATCCTATTTTTCACGGGCTTTATCCTCCTGGTGATCCGCACCTTCGCCCTCATGTCGCTCGGCACCAGCAGCCAGTTCGTGCTGCCGGGCTCTTCCGGGCAACTCGGCCATCTCTACGACTTCGTTACGGATTACGCCGTCACGGTGGTCTTCATTTGCATGGTCGTTCTAATCGTTCGCCGGGCGGTGTTCCAGCCGGCGCGCTACGCCGTGCCCGCGAGGTTCGGCAAGAGCCACAAGGCCGACGCCATTTTTCTGCTCGGGCTGATCGCCACTTTGATGCTGGCCGACGGCCTGTTTGAGGGCAGCACAGCCGCAGGTCTTTCCCGGCTGGGCCAACCCGTGGAAGCCTTCGCGGCCCTGTCGCTGCCGTGGCTGTTCAGCAACGCGCTCCTTTCAACGTCGTTGCCGGCGCTGTGGAATCTCCACCTCGGCTCCTATCTGGGCCACGAGCTTGCCTTCTACTTTTTGCTGTGCTACCGGCCGTTCGGAATCCAGTTCCACGTCGAGACGTCGCTCTTCACCGTTTACTTCGCCAAGCTGGACCGCGGCGCTTTGAAGCCCGTGCGGTGGGGCGTGAGCGACGAGCATCTCGACCAGGTGAAATCCTTCGGAGTGAAGAAATTCGAGGACTTCACCTGGAAGCACATGCTCGACTTCTATTCCTGCGCCGACTGCGGGCGCTGCTCGGACAACTGCCCTGCCAATGCCGCGGGAAGGCCGCTCTCACCGCGATTCCTCACCATCAAGGCCCGAGACTACGCCTTTGGGCACTATCCGGTATTCAGCCGCTCGAACGGCAGCCAGGCGCCCGCATCCCTGATCGGTGATATTTATTCCGACGACGAAGTGTGGTCCTGCACCACCTGCGGCGCGTGCGAAGAAGAATGCCCCCTGCTGATCGAGTACATCGACAAGATCGTCGATTTGCGGCGGAGCCTGATCGACGAAGGCCGCGTGCCCCAGACCCTCCAGAAGCCGCTGAAGGCGCTCGAAAGCCGCGGCAACCCCTACGGCAAGATAGAAAAGAAGAAGGCCGATTGGGCGAAGGCCAAGGACTTCGAGATCTCGTGTAAGGTGAAGATCCTCGACGAAGCCCATCCGGCGGACACGCTCTATTTTGTGGACAGCGTCACCGCCTACGACGACCGCATCCAGTCCATCGGGCGCGCCACAGCGAAAATTCTCACTGAGGTTGGGGAGGACTTCGGCATCCTGGGCGCAGCGGAAAAAGACAGCGGCCACGAGGTAAGGCGTTTCGGCGAAGAGTTGCTGTTCATGAACCTGCGCGACCACAACGTGGAAGCGATCAAGGCGTGCGGGGCGAAACGCATCGTGACGTCGGATCCCCACGCCTATAACGCGCTGCAGCACGACTACCGGGACGTGCCACCCGTGGAGCACATCAGCCAGGTGATGGCGCGGGCCGTGAGCGCCGGCAAACTGAAGCTGAATCCGGTGAAGAACGACGGCGACGTCTACACCTACCACGATCCGTGCTATCTCGGGCGGCACAACCAGATTTACGACGAGCCTCGCGAGGTGCTCGACGCCATTCCGGGCCTGAAGAGGGTGGAAATGAAGCGGTCGCGAGACCGGTCGGCCTGCTGCGGTGGCGGCGGCTTGATGCTGTTTTACGAGCCCAAAGAAGACGAGCGCATCGGGGTGGCGAGGGTCAAGATGGCCGCCGAAGCCGGGGCCAACGTGATGGTGACGGCCTGCCCATTTTGCATGGTGAACATCGAAGACGCGATCAAGGTGGCCGGCCTCGAAGGCAAAATGACGGCCATCGATTTGACGGAATTGGTGGAGAGACAGATGGTGCGCGAAGGCGCAGAGAACCATCCGCAGATTTCGCAGATTACACAGAAGAAACCCTCCGATTTCAAATCAGAGGATTCGCTGGTCGAGGAGATGTCTGTGAAATCTGCGTAATCTGTGGATTTCTTTTTGAGGAGATGTCTGTGAAATCTGCGTAATCTGTGGATTTTTTTTCAGGGAGGCAGAACGTGGACATTCTGGTATGCGCAAGGCGAGTACCCGACACTTCGGAAAACGAGATTGCACTCAACGCCGCCGGAAACGACATTGAGCGCGACGACCTGGTGTATTCCATCAATGAACCCGACAATTACGCGGTGGAAGAGGCCCTCCAGCTCGTCGATAAGGCCGGTGGCGAGGTGACGGTGGTGACGGTGGGCGGCGAAGACGACGAGGAGATTCTGCGGCGCGAGATGGCCATGGGCGCTCAGCATGGCGTGCTGATTTCCGACGACGCCTTCCAGGGGTCCGACGGCAAGGGCATTGCAACCGTTCTGAGCGCCTTTGTGAAGAAGGGCCACTACGATCTGATCCTCACCGGGGTGCAAGCCGAGGACGGCGGCGCGCAGGTGGGCGGCATGATGGCCGCGATGCTGGATTACCCGTTCGCCTCGGTGGTGAATTCGATTGAAGTGGTTGACGGAGGGAAGCTCAAGATCGGCCGCGAAATCGCAGGCGGAAACAAGGAAATGCATGAGATCGACCTTCCCTGCGTGCTGTCGATTCAAACCGGCATCAACGAGCCCCGTTACGTCGGCATGCGCGGCATCCGCCAGGTGGCCTCGGCGACCGTTCCAACCTTCAGCGCGGCAGACCTTGGCATCGACGCCGCCGCGGTGGGGGCCGCGGCCGCGAAGGTGAAGCGGGTGGATTATTTTGTGCCCACGCTCGGCAAAGGCGCCGAGATGCTGCAAGGCGGCCAGGAAGAAGTGATCGGCCAGTTGGTTGAGTTGCTCAAAGCCAAGGGAGGTTTGAAATAATGGCCCCAATCTTTGCTTATATCGCACATCAAAGCGGCGTGCCCGACGATTCGGCGCTGGAACTGGCAGCCGCGGCCAAAAAGATCGACGCCGCCACGCCGGCCACGGCCATTGTCACCGGCTGGGGCCCGGAGCTCGATGCCGTCTGCGCTTCCCTTAGCACCTCCTACGGCCAGATTTGGAAGATCGCGCACGAGGCCCTGGCCTACCCCAACGCCGAACTCGTACGGCAGGCGCTGGCCGGCGTTCTGCCGCCCGGCTGCATCGTACTGGTTCCCCACGCCCATTTCGGGATGGATCTCGCACCCGGTCTTTCCATCAAGCTGAACTCGGCTTTCGTCTCCGACGCCGTGGGCATCGAGGGAATTGACGGGGCCACGCTCAAACTGGTCCGGCAGGAATTCGGCGGCCAGGTGAGCGCGCACGTTCGTTGCGATATCTCGTCGGGGGCGGTGATTAATGTTCGTCCGGGCGCATTCAAACCCATCGAAAGTGCGGGCGCAGGCGGCCTCGTAATCGACAAATCATCGGCAGTGGGCCCTCTGGCCTCCCACCGGCGCTATCTTGAGACCGTTGTCGCCGCCTCGGGCGATGTGGATATCAGCAAGGAGGACGTGCTGGTGTCGATCGGCCGGGGAATCCAGGAGCAGGACAATGTGGCCATCGCGCAGGAACTGGCCGATGCCATGGGCGCAGTGGTGAGCTGCTCGCGGCCCGTGGTGGACGCCAAGTGGATGCCAAAGTCCCGCCAGGTGGGCAGCTCCGGCCAAACCGTCAAGCCCAAAGTCTACATGGCCTGCGGCATCAGCGGATCGTTCCAGCACCTGGCCGGCCTTAAGGGCAATCCGTTTATCGTGGCCATCAACAAGAATCCCAAGGCCCCGATTTTTCAGGTCGCTGACGTGGGAATTGTCGCCGATATCCTGGAGTTTTTGCCGGAATTGACGAACAAGCTCCGCGCAGCGTGAGGGCAACAGGTGAATCCGCGGATTACGCAGATTAAAAAAAGCAAAAACGTCACGAGGCCGTTATGGTTTTTTGAAATCTGTTTAATCTGCGGAATCTGCGGATTTTGATCACTTTGAAGTCTGACTAAAGGGAGGCATCGCCATGATCTCAAAAAAGACTCTAAACCTGAGTTTGAAATCGCTCAAGGACTTCGCCAAGAAGCGACTGCCGGATGAAACGCTTCAGGAACTGGACGCACGCGACGAATGCCCGGTTGAGGTCGTCCGCCACATGTGCAGCCCGGATAAACTCGGCATCCAGCTTCTGTTCATTCCGGAAGAGTACGGCGGTTTCGGCGGCGGCGCCTTCGATGTGTACTGCGTCTGCGAAGAGATGGCGCGAATTGACCTGGGGGTAGCCACCTCCGTGCTGGCCACGATGCTCGGCAGCGACCCCATCCGGGTAGGCGCCACTCCGGAGCAGAAGAAGCTCTGGCTGACGCGCATTGCGGAAGAGGGCATACTGTTCGCCTACGGCGCCACCGAGCCGGACGCGGGCAGCGATCTGGGCGCGCTGCAAAGCACGGCCGATCGCGTGATGCAGGACGGCAAGATCGTCGGGTACAAAATCAACGGAAGCAAACAGTGGATCAGCAACGGCGGCATTGCCGACGCCTACTCGATTCTCGCCAACACGCCGAGCGGGCCGAGCTGGTTCATCGTTGAGAAGGGCGCGCCCGGATTCAAGCACGACGAGCCGGAAGACAAGCACGGCATTCGTCTTAGCAACACGGCCGCACTCTCGCTCACCGATGTCTACGTCGATGCCGACCGGCTCCTTGGCGGTGTCGAAGGCCAGGGCCTGCTGCAAGCGCAGGAGGTGTTCGGTTATACGCGGGTGATGGTGGCGACGTTTGGCCTGGGGGCCGGCTGGGCCGCGCTCGACCGCGCGATTCCCTATTCCACGAAGCGGATCCAGGCGGGCTCACCCCTCTCGGAAAAGCAGGGATACACCCACAAACTGATCGTGCCCAACGTGGCGCGCCTCGAGGCGGCCCGGGCCTACATCGAAGAAACCGCCGAACGTATCGACGCCGGCAGCGAAGGGAGCCTGAATACCGAGGGCGCCATTGCGAAGTACATGGCCACGGAGGCCGGCAATCTGGCGGCGGATGCCAGCATTCAGGCGCTGGGCGGCTACGGATATACCCATGAATACATGGTGGAAAAGATCCGGCGCGACGTTCGCATCACGATGATCTACGAAGGCACCTCCGAGATCATGGAAATGACGATCAGCCGCGACCGCTGGCAGCTTCATCTCAAGACGCGCGGGCAGTATTACCACGATCAGGCGCGCCAACTCGAAGCGCTGCACGCCCGCCATCCGAACGTGGGCGCCGACGTGGCCGCGCTGAGCCTGCACGCCCTCGCCGAGGTGATGGAACGAGCCCGGCTTGGCCGTCTGACCCGCTATCAACACATCCTTTTCCGTCTGGGCGAATTGATCGCTTTCGCCGAGTGCGCCGGCAGCCTGTCGCGTCGCGCCGCACGTCAAGCCGAAGGCCGCCTTCATGAAAAAGCCAGCCAGCGCTTCGATCCGATGGCCCTGGCCGCTCTCGCCCGCGTGTTTGCGCGCGAGGCGGCGCTCAAGGTGGGTGAACAGGGTCTCCGGTGGGTCAGCGCAGCCGGCGGAGTGACGGACGCGGACATGGCCGCATTTGAAGCGGCGCTGGGGCTTCCCGCCATCCATCGTGCCCAGGCTGGCCTGATCTCCGACATGGACTACATCGCCGACGTGGTTTACTCACGCGACGTGAAGCAGGTCCGCCGTTCCGCATAAATCGGCCGGCGGCACGCCTCCGCAGCCGGAGCGCAGGGGAGTGCCGCCCGGGCTTCAAATTTCCCCCTCTGTTTATTAAATAAATAACTCCAATCACTTGACAACATGACGCGGCTCACACCGGCCTGTGTCGTGGCTCACAGACCCCAAAGTCTCCTCAGTAAAGACTCAATCCATGGATGGCAGTGGCACAAGGAGGTGTTCATGGCGAAGCGAGTTTCCTCCGCATGTCAATGAGTTGATTATGGCGAGCCTGTTCAAACGAAGCGGTGCGCCGGGTTTGAGCGCACGCGGCGGTTTCATCACTCGATAGTCCTGCCGGCCAACCGTGGCCGGCAAGTTGGTAATTCCACACGAAGAGGAGCCAAGCCATGGAAGACACTGCCCATCGTGCGATCGCGATTGTGGGTGTGGGAGCTATTCTGCCGGATGCCCCGAACGTTCCGGCCTTCTGGGAAAACGTGAAGGGCGGGCGTTACAGCATCAGCGAGGTCGCGCCCAGCCGTTGGGACCCGGCGCTATACTACGATCCCGATCACAGCGCCCCGGATAAGACTTACTCCAAGATTGGCGGGTGGGTACGCGAGTACGTATGGGACCCCATGAAGTGGCGCCTGGCGATCCCTCCCCGCGTCGCCGATGCCATGGACGACCAGCAAAAATGGGCCATCGGATGCACCCACGAAGCGTTGGAAGACTACGGCTACCCCAAGCGGCCGCTGGACCTCAATCGTACAGCCGTGATTCTCGGCAATGCCATGGCCGG
>Ga0335081_10008400_pt1 | contig 16558 bp, 24 predicted proteins | sample Lox_Sample_35_FD_206713 | JGI IMG/M metagenome (GOLD analysis project Ga0335081, IMG submission 206713) | Soil microbial communities from Loxahatchee National Wildlife Refuge, Florida, United States - Lox_Sample_3.5 | ecosystem: Environmental > Terrestrial > Soil > Wetlands | place: USA... | reverse complement strand
CCGACGCTCATTGATTTGTCGTAAGAGTTACGGAAACCGATTGCAAGGCTCATATCAGTCCCGTTTCTGAATTGAAGCACGCCAAAGAGTTGCTGTCCTTCCCTGGCTACTCCATAGCTTTCTGACATCAGCTCGAAGCCTGTCAAGATGTCCTGAGTGATGGTCAATAGCTTGTTAGTCAGTCCGTAGTGGCTAACAGGTTGGTAGGTCTCCGTAGCCTGGGGAAGTTCTATCAAATCCAAATCCGCCCTGGTTACGCTCTTTCCGCCGCAATGTAGCATTAACTTTGTATCCATGTTCTTTTCTCCTTTTATAGTGGTTAGTGGTTTTTTGGTTGGTTGCCTCGTACGCTTCCCTTTTCGCCGGATAAGAGATCATTGACAAGTATTGATGGTACAGCATAGTTTAGGCGTCTCCCTCCTATTATTATTAAGATTATTATGCATATTATGTACCATAAGCTATATTGAGCAATTACAAGCACTTGCAAAGTATCCACCTGTAGCAACTGACTAATTATTATCCAGGCAAATAAGCATGATATAACGTAAGCGCGCGATTATCCGTATCTTTCAAGTGGATACCGTGAAAGTATCCAGTTGTATAAAAAGTATCCAAAAACACGTTGTTAGGCGCATTTCGCGCCGCTCGAAAAAAGACAGAAATAAAAAAAAAGATTGACAGTGTAAAAGGGCGCGTGTAAGGTCTATGACCATCAAAGAATAAGTCGAGGCCCTGGCAATGAATAAAGAGCAAGAGACTAAGCTAATAGAAATGACAGTCCAGGGAGCATCAGAGCGCATCATCGCAGGGGAGTTAGGAGTTAATCAATCTACAGTCAATCGTGCGAAGCATCAGCCTACAATAAGACAGCAGATTAAAAGCCTACAGGAAAGAGTTATAACGGAGCTGTCAGAGACGGCTTTTGAAAACGTAAAGCACGCCATAAGCTATTACAAAAATCCAATACAACTAATCCGCTACACAGATACCAAAGGCAAACAACATTTATTGAAAGTCTCCGACGATCAACTAAGGGAGCATGGGGCTAAGTTCAGCCTGGAAGTTATGAGGGCAGCCGGAGCCTTACCCTCACACAGTACAAGCATAGTCATACAACAGATATTTAACAACCCCGCGCCCGAAGTTCCCCAGGTGATAAAAGATATACTTGACACCGTCACACACAGAGATTTAGCCGGAAAGAACTATCTCGACGGTTTTGAGACTGAGGCCCCAGGCCGGACGGAGCCAGTAAACAGCTCGACAGGCCGGACAACAGAGAAAGAGACGGAGACCCCAGGCAGGGAGACCCCAGGCCCAGGGCAAACCATAAGCTAACCCCGCGAAAGTGCGCGGTTTTGTTGTTAGTACGTCGTATAAGATATGTTATGTAAACTGCGACATATAACGACGGAGGGGGGAGGGGGGAGAGCGGAGGCGGGGGGGGGGCGTGGGTCCCGCGAACGCCGTATCCGTTCTACACACGGGGAGGTTTTAGTGAAAGATTTAACGGGGAAGAGGAAGGAATGGAGCGGGTTTGGTTTTGAGGTTTTGGAGAGGCTTGGGGCGAGTGGCCAGGTGTACCTTGTCTGCACCTGTCCGGTCGGCTCATTTACCCGGGAAAGTAGGGTGGACGTTTTAAGGAAACGGGTGCAATGCGTGAAGTGTCGCGGGTGGCTTCCGGTCGAGGCGGTAGGGGTTGACGAGGACTATACTTATTAGCGGGTGACGGAGGCTGTGAATGAGTGCGGTAGTGGAGAGGTTGCGGGCGGAGTGCCGGAAGATCGGGGCCTCTGAGTGCGAGGTTACCGCATACGGGTGGACGGAGAGCGGCATTGAAAAGGCCTTGAACTTATGCGGGGATTTGACGCCGAAGCAGAGGGCCTGGATCCTGGAGCTTATAGACGGCATGATTTTCAGGAATAGGATAATGGATCGATTTTAATTGAGTGGAGGGTAGCTATGTCATATTCATTAAGTCAGAAATGTTGGAAGTGTATGAAGAAGGACAAATGCATGGACGGCAATATTATTGTGGCGGCGGTAAGCATTATTCATTCATTGGGACAGGACAAGGGGCATTTGGGCGGCGGCTCGATAGAGCACAATTGCACGTACGGGTATGAGGAGAGGCCTTCGCCAGATAGGGAGGGCCCGACGCGCTCAGGACTCCGGCCCGCAACGGCGAGGAGGGAAGCATGAAGCGACAGCAAGTATCGTCCTCGCATATAGCGAGCGTGGGCTACGAGAACGGCGTCCTGGAGGTTGAGTTTTTGAGCGGGCAGATCTACCGCGGCGAATGCCCGGAGGAATATTATACCGGCCTGATATCGGCGGAAAGCGTAGGCCGGTATTTTAATGAGATCAAGAACGCGATCACCTTAACGAGGGTACAGACCAATGAAGCTTCTGGATAAACTTGACCGGATGATGCGCGAAAAGAAGAAGGCGCAGTTTTACTTGATGCCTTATGCCAGAAGTCATTTTTACGACAGATTCACCGGCAAGAGTAAGACCTTCAAGAAAAACCGCAGACGCGGATTGTGAGGCATAATGCTGGATTATATACGCTATTTGAATCTCGACAAAAAACTGGACGAAATACTCGAAATACTGAGGGCCGTCCGGAGAAAGGAGGACAGTATCGTGGGAGATTTAGACGCTTTGACAGCTCAGGTACAGGCTATGATTGCGGCAGTAGAACAATCTATTGCCACAATGAACACCCTCGCGGCGGACCTTACCGCGGCAAAGGAAGACCCTGCAGCCATTGCAGCCCTGGCGAGTCAGCTCCAGGCTGAAACAGCGAAATTGACAGCTGCGATTACGGCGGACAATCCGCCAACAGCCGGAACGACCGGCGCGGCCTCAGGCGGGACCGGACAGCCTGCATCCTAAATATGCGAAAGATACGATTCATGGCCGGCGTGGGATCATTCCTGCGTCGGCTATTCCGGCGAAAGCTTATTCCAGACTGTGAATGCCTGGACTGTAAGAGCGCCCTCTTTTTGTATCAGCTCCCTTTGAACATGGGGCTCAGGGTGAAGGCGCTCGATGATTTCAGAGAAAAACACAAGGGTCACAACATCAAATTAAGGGGGAAGAAACTATGTTTGGGATAGACCATTTGAAGATCATCTATACCGCTCTCGAGGAGGCCGCTCAAAAAGACGCTCGATGGCTAGAGCAGCATTATCATGAAGCCAAGGACTATGTAAAAGAGGCGATCGCGTCCATGGAGCAAGACGCCAAAGACGTTGAGGCCAAGGCAAAAGCCGATGCTGAGGCCCTGGCTCAGAAAGTGAAGGAGGAGGCAGCTGCTGCAGAGGCCAAGGCAAAGGCCGTGGCAAGCGAGGAAGCCGCTAAATTATCGGCAGTCGTGGCCGAAAAAGCGTTCAATATCGGGGATGCCGTCGAGTTAAACAGCGGAGGCCCCGCTATGACGGTTATGAGCTTTCCGACAGCCTTTACCGTTGAGTGTAACTGGTTGGACTCCCAGGGCACGCCGCAAAGCCACGTTTTTGACATCAGGACCCTAAAGAAGTACGTCGCTCCCGCGGTGGTATAATGCCTGAGAAAAAGATCAAGAGTCGAGGCGGCGCTAAGAAATGGCGGCGTAAGAAAGTCGGCAAGGGCAAATATATCAATATTGCCATTGTGCCTAAAGCCGGTCCGCGCGGAGGCCATACGATCGCCGGCAAGGTCCACAAAAAGAAGAAAAAGAAGAAAAAACGATAGGAGGGACGTATGTCTAACAGCTTTAAGGGCAATCCTATATTTTTGGACGATTTCAGCTCGGCGATCGACGTTTGCGCGTCTTTGGGCTTTGCAACCGGGACACCATTGAAAGTCAAATCGATTGAATGGGCCTATCCGGCCTCACTCAATGATACAGCCCTCATTACCGACAAAGCTTCCGGTCGACCGATTTTCAAAGAGACGTGCTTTGTGGCGAAGCAGAATATCGCCTTGAATATAGAATCCTGGGTCGACAATCTCTATATCGCTGCAAGTGGCGTGGGAAGCGGCGCCATTTTAATATTTTTGATGTAGGTGCATTATGCGCTATCCATCATTGGGCTATGTAAGCAAGGATCAAAATGGCCAGGTGCTCCCAGGGGCTACCGTGGCCGTTTTTTTGGCAGGGACCAATACGCCGGCAAAGATTTACGCGGCCTCAGCGGGAGGCACTTCCGTAAACAGTATCGTGTCCAATGCCACGACCGGCTTCTTTCAGTTTTGGGTAGATACAGGCGATTATGCCACGACGCAGCTTTTCGACATCTACATAAGCCTGGCCATCTTCCCGAATATCGCATATCAGGGCGCCGTCCTTTACAACACGGCGATCTTTCCGCCCCCGCCTGTAGCGTCAGACGGCACGAGCGGCCTCACAACGACGCAGACGTTTAAAGACGGGACCAATACGACTAAGACCCTTACGATAAAGAACGGCCTAATAACAGGCATTGCATAGGAGGGAACGATGAAAAGCATCGGCTCGAAGAAAAAGCGGAAGAAGCGCTCGAAGAAGGCAAGCCCCGCGAAGTCAACGGTCGCGGGCTCCGACAAAGTGTGGATCGGCGAACAAGACGCGAGAACCCTTGCGGACGCCGAGGTCATATTGGGGGATCCGAAGCGGAAGAGAGAGGCCGTTAAACAGGCCAAGAAGATGGCGAAAGAGAAGATGGAATCCGCCGCGGCAATGATGCATGTCGCCGCCAAAGCCCATGTGAAAAAGCCGAAAAAGGCTAACAAATCCAAGAAGAACGAGGCTGCTTTTGAATGACGCTTGAAAGTGCAGAGCTGCTAACACCATGCATCGAAGAGCCGCACGTATACGATGACGGTCGATGGGACGATATCGACTTCACTCCCTATGAGGGCTTTGCGAGTTTCATTCCTACCGACGTTTTTACAACGCTGATGAACGCCCGGACTCAGATCGTTTGCCTCGTCACGGGTAACCGTTTCGGCAAGACAAAATACATCGGGCGAAAGATCGTTTACGGCCTCATGGGGAGATCTCCTATCCCGTACCACAATATGATGCCTGCCACGCCTTACAGGGTCATCCGTATAGGCGCATTTACCCTGCCAAGCGACAAAGACCATGAAGTAAGAAATACCGTTTATCCCGCAATTAAGGGCCAGCTGCCCCCGACTATGATCATGAGGGATAAAAGGGGCGAGGCTATAGACATTACGGCCCGGGATACCACGGTTACCGTCCTGCCCTCGCGCGGCGGCAAGCCTGCTTATCTTGAATTTGTTTCTTATGGCCAAACGGTAGGATCCCAGGCGGGCGTCGACCGCTTTCTCATAGACGTCGACGAAGTATGCCCTTATTCGTTTTACGAGGAATCGATCGCGCGTCTCGCCCTCAGCAACGGGCAGCTTCTAACCGGCTTCACACCCGTTGAGGCCGATTGGATGTATGGCGAGCTTTATGAGCGGGCCCGTATCATCGTGCGAACCGAGGCCGTCCGTAACTTCATGAAAAAATACATGGGGCAGACAGTACTCCCCGTTGAAAGAACGGATTCGCTAGCCGACATTTGCGTTATCCAGGCTGCTACGGACGACAACCCTGTTTTTCAGATCCTCGTCGACAACAAAAAGCAGGACATCAAGGACGGCAGAATCAGCAGGGCAGATTTTCCCTACGAAACAGTAAGCGAGTACCTGGACATGCGGTTTGCGTATGATGACCCTGACACGATCGCCATGCGCAGGTTTGGCATCTTCCGGAGAATCACTGGAGCGATCTATAAGCAATTCCAGGTTATGGTCCATAAGATCGACGAGTATAAATATTTCCCCCAGGGGATACCGCATGAATGGTTTCTCGTGCGGCTTTGCGATTATCATCAAAACGTGCCATGGGCCATTTCCTGGCTCGCCTTAAGCCCTGAAAACGAATGTTTCGCCTGGGAAGAAATGAACCCGTCGCCCCTCAGCACTACCACGCTCGACGTATGCAAAGAGATAGTGAACCTGAGCGGGGATTATAAGTTTCAATTCAACCTCATGGATCCCCTGGCAAATGAGACTCAGAGCAATACTAACAAGACCGTTTTTGACGATTTTAATAAGCATTTCCGCGCTATGAAAGCTGAGGGAATGGGTACAGGCGGATATTGGGAGCCCTGGGATACGAAAGGGAAAACGGGGCAGGACAGGGTAAGAGAGCGCCTGATTAATTCTCTCATATGCGGGAAGCCTTTCAATAACCTTCAAATCCGCGACGGCAAAGAAGTCCGGTTACCGACTTTTTGGGTATTCTCCAGGTGTACTCAGACGATCGCGAGCCTCAAAAACTGGAGACAGGATACATGGGCGAATCCGGACGACGTCCTGACGAAAGACGAGAAGGACAAGCCTGAGCAAAAATGGTCACACTTTAACAAATGCCTCGAGGCGGCTATGAAAGACATCCGTTTCAGAGGCAAGCCATACGAATATCGATCCTCTCGGGAGCGGAGCACGGGCACGCGCGAGAGGGACCAACTTGAGGAGCATCGGCGCCGGCACTTTCAAGGCCGTCGATTCCAGGGGAGAGCGCAATAATGCCGATTTACGATTACTGGTGCAAGAAGTGTTATAAATGGTTTGAAGTCTTAAGGCCCATGAAGGACAGCGACAAGAAGCTGAAATGCCGTCATTGTAAACGGCTTTTGGCGCGGATCTTTATCAAACCTACACTATTCAGGGTGAACTGATTATGGCTACGAGAGCGAAGAAAACGAAGCAGGAAGCCAATCGAGAGAAGCTAAAGAAGCCGGATCCCCAATACGGCAAATATAAATTAGTCGAAGGCTATCTCGGGTCGGTCGTCGTTGAGAGCGAGTATTGGACGGCAAAGGCAAATAACGATACCGAGTACTCGGAGTTTCAATCGCTTCTCGATAAGGTCGACGGGCTACGCTCAGAGAAAAATTATGACTGGATGGCGGATATCAACCTGGGCGTTTTCATAGCGCATCTTCTGACTGAAACCTCAGAATGGGTACAGCAATATTTCATGACGCGGGACTTCGTTGAAGTTTATCTCGAGGGGAGCGGCGAACGCGACAAGGCAAGTTGCCTGGCCACGAAAACCCTCTTGAACAAAACCTACAATATGCGCGGGGTTTATCATTTCCAAAAATACGTGCGCGCCCGTATAATCAACTGGCTTTTCGGTCAATGTTGGAAGATCTATTTTTGGGAGAAGGAAACCAGGGAGATAGAAGAAAAGCAGCCCTCTCTCCGGAAGATCGTGCCCGCCTTTGACGATCAGGGCAATAAGACGTCGAAGGTTGTCAAATTCGAACAGCCGACCAAAAAGAAGAAGAAGATCCTTATGGACCGCGCAAACTATGAAGTCCTGGATCCCCGCAACGTGTTTACTAATTTCCAGTACTGCTATTCCGCGCAGCAAAAGCCCTGGGTGATAGTGCGCTCAGAGACTAATCTGCAAAAGATGCAGAGCCAGAAAGAGGATTTTGGATATTTCAACCTGGACATCATCGAATCAAAGCTAAAGGCGAACCTGGAGACCGACGTTTCACGTGAAACATACAACTACCTGGAGCAAAAAACGCCCTTTGTCCGCACTCCTATCATAGATTTTGATATCCTCGACAGGTACGGCTTCATGTGGGCCATAGTTAAAAAGAGAGACGAGGAGGACGGATCTCCGACTGAGATCGAGCCAGGCGTTAACGAACTGGGCCAGGTCCTCGAGAAGGCCGAGCTAATTGAAACGATCGTTTCATTCGCCGTCATTCAGGGAGACTGGACGCTATGCAGGTATCAGGCGACGTGGGCTATTGATTACAACGGGCGGGCCTATAAGCCTCTTGTGCGTTCATGGAATTATATCCACCCGACCAAGGATACCGGTTTGAGCGACGGCAAGAATCTCCGGGAGATAGACACCGGCATTAACGACACTTTCAACGTGTCCCAGGACAGGACCATGCTCGCCACGTTGCCAACACTGAAAGGCAAGAAGTCTGCCCTCGAGGAAAACCCGACTGTGTTTATCGAGCCGGAGCATATCATCGAACTGGAAAACCCAGAAACAGACCTTATGGAATTGAAGATCGAGGAGAATATCGAGGCCGCTTTGAAACAGATGTCCACGTTGATGTCCATGGCGTCTCAGGCCGACGCGGTATGGCCCACGACCCAGGGAGGCACGCCGGCAAAAGCGGGAGAAACCGCGACATCTATCCAGGCTTCGGAATCCCGAACGAATATGCGCGGATCCTACAAGTCTCTTACTTACGAGTATACGAGCCTGACCGAAGAATACTGGATTGTAAATCAGATGGCCTATCGCTTCGCCGAGCCCGAGACAATAGAAAAGCTGATGGGGAAGAAGTTGGCCCAGGTATGGAATCCGGACGGCGATTATACGTATGTGCCCCTGAGCCAGTCGATTGAGGCCGAGCACAACAAAATCAAGAAGGTGCAAACCTGGGATCAGATCCTCGGCCGCATCGTGAATACGAAAAACAAGAAAACGGCTATGCTTGTCAATTTCATCATTGCGGAAATCTGTAAGCTCATGGGCTCGGATTACAGGGACTTTTCGCGATACCTTCTTGACGAGACCGACCAGGTCGGCGACGAGGGGAAACAGGGCAAAGACGCCAAAGAAGAAGCGACAAGCAATCAAACGGGACTCGCCCAGGGGGAGGGGGAGAAATCCGCAAGGGAGACTGGTAACATAGCCGGAGCCGGAGCGGCAGCATGACAGACGACGAAAGACGCGAGTATGTAAGGAACATCGGCAAAGGGGGCATCAAGCTCCTCGCGGTCCTTGAGAAGTTGAAGCCGATTGTTGACCTTTGGCTCAACGACGAGCTCGGCAAATCTCTACTCGATGAAGATATCCGGCAGCACGTCGTTCTTATGAATCGAGTTTACGACAGCATCATCCAGAACGCGGAGGCAAGCAGGGAAGACCTCATTGCACTAAAAATTACTTATGCGCGGCTAAAGAAGATCGGCCTAACGATTAATAATTACGAGAGTCTACTGGAGAAAGGCAAGAAGCGTGAAGCCGCAACAATATCAAAAACTCAAAAAAGAACTGGACGAATTGCTAAAAAGGTTTAATGTAGTCGAAAAAAGCGACGGTTTCGGTACTCATGGACAAATTATTGTTCACATCAATAACGGAGACGTTTCAGATATATGGATGAACGGCAGACTAGGCAGAGATCCCCGACCTGAGGGGAAAAGATTTTTGTAATCGGTTAGTCATACCTGAAAAGGCTATATGAACCCGGCGAACGTGAGGCGAAAATATCCCTCATGCGCCGGGTTTTTTAATTCAATGAAAGGAGAGCGTTATGGCAAAAGAAAACAAGGAAAAGAAAGCCGGCAACGGCGAAGGCAAAGATGCCATCGCCGACGCGATCGCCTTGTTGAAATCAGCACAGGAAGCGGATTTAGGGACGGGCGACGGCAAAGAGAAAAAAGAGGGCCAGGAGGGGAAAGAAGGCGAGCATACCGATACAGGCACCCCGGGTGAGGAAGGCAAAGAGGACCTCGAACACGGCGAAAAAAGCCGCATCGGCAGGCGCCAGAAAAGGCTCGAAAAAGAGTTTTCTTCGTTCCGTTCCGAAGTAAGCGGCAAGCTTGATCAAATTATCGATGGGCGTACGGCAGCCCAACAAGGGGAGGATGATCCGGAACCCCCGCTTTCAGAGATCCCCACGGCAGCCGAAGTCAAGGCACATGGCGAATGGGTAATGAGGCAAGCGACGCGATCTATCCGCTCGGAGACAAAAACGCAGGCCGAGGGCCGACAAAAATACTCGCGAGAGTATACGCGCCTGGTCAACGATTATGTCGATGAAGAAGAAGATCCTGAGCTGTTTGCGCTTCTAACGGACAAAAAGGATTTAACGTACAATTCAAAACTGAGCGACGACCCCAAAGAGGATTTCCTGGCTAACTACAGGAACGCCGTCGCGCACCTGAAAGGTAAGACCAAAACCAACGTGCGCGGCACTGAGACCGGAGTACCCAGGGGAACCAATACGGGCGCATCAAACGTCCAAACCGGCCAAGGCAAAGAAGTAGACACAAGCAAGTGGACAGATATGGAGAAAGGGCTTTTGAATCTTTTCTCGAAGGAAGAAATTGCTAAGATGCATGCTGACGGGAAGATATGAGCGAGAGTCGCTTCATTCGTTATGATAGGCGCAAACTTCCCCAGGAAAAAAGGACGATCCCCGTATGGGGCGCGGACCTTCCTGATGCGAAGCAGTCCGGCATCCTGTTTACGTGTTGGAATTGCGGGTTTCTCTGCAATATCACGCGTGATGAATTGGGAGACGGCGTCGGCTATATCGTAACGGATGAAATCAGGATAAAGACTCCTCGCCTGGGTACAGGCGACATTAAGGACCTCTCCTTGTCAATTGACCCCTTCCAGGCCGGCGTACATCTCATGCAGCTCGATCCGAGCGGGGCCCCTGTAACGATATTGCGGCAGATGACGCAGAAAGTCTTTGCCGGGTGCCCTCGATGCGGTTGTAAAAATTACAAATGACAAGGAGGAATTATGGGATTCCAGATTGTACATAACATACCCGAGTCCTTTACTCGGTGGATGCCTATCGACCGTACGGCCGGAGCGACCACGCTTTACGTCGACCAGCTCGTGAAGGGCGATAGTGCGTCATTCAACGGCATGGCGCCATTGGCGGCTGCAAGTGGGGCAGCGGATAAAACCGGCCTGCAGACCATTTTCGGCGTAGTCATAGGCGACAATAATTTCAAACAGACTTTCCTGACCACGTATGGTCAATACAATGCGTCCGTACAGTCCGTTGCGGCACAGCTTGCAAGGAACTGGTTGGGCGTTGAGGGTATGTGGCCGAAAAACGACCCGATGCCCTTTGTGAAAGTTGCGCTCATAGGGCCTCATACCGTTTTGAAGGCTCCTATTTGCAATGCCACTTTGGGCGTGGCTCCGACCGTGCTGACGGCTACGGCAGTCAATGCGACAATGGGCCTTGGGATGACAACCAATGCTTTTGACGGCGCCGGCACGATCGTTGCGAACAAGTCGACGACGTTCTGCAGATCAGGGGCAAATGCCAACATTTACAGGGTCAATAAAGATACGAGCACCACAGTCATGACCTTTGACACTTACTGGCCCTACACCCTGGCGATAGGCGATACATTCGTGAGAGTGAATCTCGCTCCGGGCACCTGCCGTGCGCAGATCAACTCCACTTCTGGGTATCTCGGTATGTGCTTCGATACCGCGGCCGATGTATCGACAAATTATTTCTTGATCGACGTTCTCGACCTGGATCTGAAATATGCCGGGCAGGAAAGCGTCATCTTTAAATTCAATGCCTGCCATTTCCACGGCAGAGCGTTGTCATAAAAGGGGGTGCTACTATGCCTAATCAGATTGACCAAGCAAGATTTCAGTACCTGGTTGAGAAGGGCCTTACAAAGGTTTATGAGGAAACCATCCAGTTTCTCTCTCAGACTCAACCAATCCGCGCGAAGCTCTATAAAGACATGGAATCGGACGGGGCATACTCCGATTTCAATAGCGTCGGATCTTTGCCGGATATCCCCCGCTTCGCAGGGGCGCTCCTGTATTTCGATGTCCCGCCAGGCTTCTCCGTGAGGATCGAGCCCGCAGAGTTTGCCGGAGGCGTCGAGATCGAGAAAAAATTCTGGCTCAACAACCTTTACAACGTCTTGAAGGATTGGCCTAAAAAACTGGCCGTCGCGTCAGACAGGACGAAGGAAAAGGCTGCAGTCAGAGGATATGCCAACATGCCGTCAGTCGGATTTGAATTTGCACAGTCCGAAGAAGGCGTTGCGATTGCGAGCTCCGGCCATCTCACAAAGGCGACCGGAGTAAACACGTCAAACGGGTTCTCTAACCTCGGGTCGGCTGCTTTCCTTCCGACATCAGTCGAAGCAACAAGGATCCTCATGAAGGGATTCAGGGACAGCAACGGTGAAATCATGTCCGTACAGCCGGGCGGGTTCATCGGCCCGACTACCCTCGATCAGAAATTCGAGGAAGTCAATGCCACTCCGAAGGGGCTGTATTCAGCTGAGGGCACGGTCAACGTCCAGGAAGGCAAATGGACGTACGAGACTCACCAGTATTTCAATGACTACTCTACGAAATCCTGGATGATGGTCGACTGGCAGCTCATGATGGAATACGCCGTCTGGATCAGCCGGGTTGAGGACGAATTGACAAACAAGGTCGATTTCGAGACGAAGAAAATCAAGCATTCGACCTATAGCTATTGGGGGTATGGGTTCACAAACTGGCCCTTCATATACTTCCAGCAAGTCACATAAGGAGGTGCCGCTATGGTTCAGCAAGGGACTTACGGATCAGGGCGTCAGCTCATTCGGGAACGGGGAGACATCCTTTTCCCCGTTGCATCGTTGTTTCTCCCGTTTTCCCAGGGGAATATTTATCACGTAAGGCCTGCAAACGGGAACGACGGCAACTACGGAGATCATCCTGATAGCGCATACAAGACTTTAGCAAAGGCGCAAGCAGTGGCGACCGCAAATCAGAACGACATCGTTTTGCTGTATTATGAATCGAATACGGCGGGCAGCACGACAGATTATCAGTCTGCTACTCTTGCCTGGGCGAAGGACAATGTCCATCTGATCGGCGTCGGAGCCGGCCCCATGATAGGGCAAAGGGCCAGGATAGCCCAGTTGTCGTCTGCGCTCACACTGGGCGATCTCTTTAGCCTCTCCGCCAACAACTGCCTTATCCAGGGGATAGAAATATACCAGGGTGCGGCAAATGCGGCCCCGACTCAGACCTATAACCGGGCCATGGTATTGACAGGGATGAGAAACAGAATCATTAATTGCCAGATTTCCGGCATTGGCGACACTTCAATGGATCTGGCCGGATCTTGCTCCCTGGAGGTTGATGGCGACGAGAATTATTTCGGTGATTGCTATATAGGCCTGGATACATATCTCAGGAATGGGACGGCGACTACCGAGATAAATATTAACGGAGGCACGCGCAACCTTTTTGACAGATGTATCGTAAACTGCTTCACGTCGGCCACGACCATGAAGCTCATTACATGGGCTGCAGGATCGTATCATACGGCTACGTGGCTGAGGGATTGCATGCTCTGTGCAGAGCAAAACAGAACAGGCGCGGCTATCCCGACCGGCGCCTTGCTCTTTAATGCTGCCGGCCAGGTCTTTATGTACGGCGGCGGCGTGTTTGGGCCTGCGAATATATCCACCGTGACAAATGCCAATATTCTCGTTCTCTCTGATCAAGGACTTCCGACTCATGCGGATTATCCAGGCATTGCGGTTGGTCAGCAGACTACTTAACAATTAACCCCGAGCGCGGCGGGCAATCCGCGCATTAAAACTTTGGGCGTTAAGGCGAAAGCCGCCCCGAAAGGAGAAAGTTATGGCAGAAGCACAAGAAACAGGGATCCATTGGTTTGGCGAAGTCGATATGAACGAAAGGTCGGGCCTGCCAGGCGCGGATTATCCGAGCTACTATTTTGACCCTCAGATAAGGGACCTTGAGAACGAAGTCCGGTCCATGGAAAGGCAGATTGAGGACGGGGTTTATACGGGGAAGGATCTCCGCAATTTCAAAGAACGATATCAGCAAAGGAAAGCGCGGCTTGATCAGATCCTTGCGAGCAAGCCCGTACTCGAGGGGCCGATAAAAGACAAGGTTAAGAAAGCCAGGAAAGACCTGGGGCAGCTGATCAGGGAAAGCATGTTTACCTATTCGTCCATGAACCGCATGACGGACGACCCTCAGATCGAGGCTAACCGGATGGAGGGACCCTGCATCGAGATAAAGGATCCCGTCGTCGCCGAATTTGTACAGCAAAGGGGATTCCGGATAACGAGGGGCAAGATAAGCAGAAATGCGGCCTGCGTCATCCATAAAGTCATGGGTAAAGTGCTTGGAGAAGAAATTCTCGATATCGAGGAGCTCCGCGGACCCGACAGGGATACGAGAGGCAGGAAAACCTTCTAAGAGGAGAGCGCCATGATCGGATTCGATTATCTGCAGAGGCTGAATCAGATCTTAAACGACGCGCATCCGGCCGGCTACTGGATGGATAAAAAAACGTCGTTTGATTTTATCTTCGAAGCCGCGAAGGATATGAATAAGAAGCTCAAGGCTAAGCACTCGAGCCAGAACTTCACGACAACCATTAACAACATTTCGTATCCGCTCTATCCCGATTTCATGGAGATCCTCACGGAAGATGGCTACAACAACAAAATCATCAAGTACACGACGAGCGGCGGGAATGTGACATGGCTCAGGCGCGCAAGCTACGGCCATATCCTGCATGACAACAACACAACCGCCGTGCCCGTACCGACCAGGTTTGCCGTGACGGATTACGCCCTGGCTTCACGGATAGCGGGCGCGATAACGCTCGCTTCAACAAATGCCGGAGGGGAGACCTCGCTTACTGACAGCAATGCGAATTTCACTCTCGTGAATCCTGGAGATGCCGTTTTAAACACGACGCAGTCATTTATAGGCATAGTCCTGGCCAAAGTGAGCACAACGGTCCTCACGACGGCTATGTTTAATGTTTCCAAGACGCAATCTGCATATGCGGACTGGACTCTTTCAGATGCCTATATTATCCAGCCTCAGGCACAATACCAGTTGATCATCGATCCCCCGCCCGCCAACCCCGCGGATACGATAACGACGGCTTATATCCAGAAACCGGCGCCGGTCTATTCGGATTACGGGAGTTACACGTTTGCGGCCGGATATGAAGAAGCGCTCTTGAAGTACGCTTTTTGGCTCTATAAATATCGAGATACAAATCCCAATTTTGGCGACGCATTCTATAAGTTTTACGATTCTCAGGTAAGAGAGGCAAAGAACGTTCACAGAGGAGCGACGACGCCCAGGGGATTCAAGGTTTCATTTATAAAACGATAAACGGAGGGAATTATGTCACTTCAAACTTGGCAAGAAGCTCTGATAAGCGCCCAACAGGCGGGCACGCTGTACAATACATATACGACGGCGAAGACCGTCCTGCCCGTACAGTCCCTGGTAACATTTCCGGCGAATTATTTTTACATTGGCCGCGCTTTGAGGATCACGATTATTGGCGCGTTAAGCAACGTAGCGACGTCGGCAGGTACGATAACCCTACAACACATGATGGGGGCTGTAGTCGCGTTCACAACGGGGGCGCTCACCTTCTCTACAACGGCCCATACGACGCTGCCTTTCTGGATGGAGACGCTGCTTACATGCCGGGCGATCGGATCGAGCACAAGCGCGAATTTCATGGGGCAATCCTGGATAGCTTCTCAGTGTCTCAATATCTCCGGAGCTGACACGACGACAAGCCATACAATATTGTTAGGCCCGAACACGGCGCCGGCAGTCGGTACAGGATGGGATTCGACAGCCGCTCAGACGCTCGACTTTTGGGCTGGCTTCTCGAATAGCCAAAGCGGCAACGGGATCCAGATACAGCAATATATCGTTGAGGCGCTGAATTAAAATGATTCTTCCCTCAGGCCTGGCTAATCTTTGGGGTTGGTACGATGCTTCGCTTGTTTCCGGAAATGACGGAGACTTGATCTCCTCTCTTCCGGATCAGTCAGGGCATGGCTATAATTTAACTGCATCCGGCACGGCAAGGCCTACCCTTAAGCTCGCCCTGGCCGGGGGGAAAAATATTCTAAGGTTCAACGGCTCGACGAGCACCATGAACACGGGCGCGCAGACGCTGGCCCAACCGCTTACGCTCTTCATGGTCGCCATCATGCAGGCCCATAATAACCAGGGCTATCTATGTGACGGTATAGAATCAGGCTCAAACGGGTGCGCCCTCGAGGAGATCGACGCAAACGGCACCATGCAGGCAGTCGCATCAGCAAGCTACAGCATACAGGGCAATACTACAATGCCGCTCGGGAAGCTCTTTATAATCGAGGCTGTTTTCTCCGGTACCAATTCCGTGTTGAGATATAACAATATTGAATTAACCGGCAATACAGGGACAAATGCCCCGTCCGGCTTTACCGTCGGGTCCTACAAAGGCGGCACCACTTATCTGACGCAGATAGACGTTTGCGAAGCGATAATTTACTCCGATGCAAAAAGCGCCGCCAATAGAACGGATATTCGGAATTACCTGCAGATGAAATGGGCTCCGCCTGAGGCCGCGATCCGAAGAAACCCGCGACTGTTCATGGGCGCGCCGCCCCTGCATTTCAGGACGGATTTTAACAGCCAGGGGCCCAGGGGTAAATATTTCAACAATTTTGCAATCACCGGCGTTACCCGCGATCAATACGGATCCCCTCTCGCCAATTGCACATGCAAGCTTTATCGCACCTGTGATGACAGCGTTGTGCAAAACTTCAATGGTTGGGGAGAGCAAGTTGTAGTTTCCGATGCCGGAGGAAATTTTTCATTCATTGTCGGGAATAATGCCGGGCCTTTTTACGTTGTCGCTTATAAGGCAGGATCCCCGGATGTCGCGGGTACGACTAT
>Ga0335081_10008398_pt1 | contig 16560 bp, 14 predicted proteins | sample Lox_Sample_35_FD_206713 | JGI IMG/M metagenome (GOLD analysis project Ga0335081, IMG submission 206713) | Soil microbial communities from Loxahatchee National Wildlife Refuge, Florida, United States - Lox_Sample_3.5 | ecosystem: Environmental > Terrestrial > Soil > Wetlands | place: USA... | reverse complement strand
GCGCCAGGTTCGACATCCGGCTTCCGGTGGATTCGAGGCTGAGAAGCATGCTGCCCTTCAGATAGTCCTTGGCGCGCTGAAGTTCCTCCTGGGTAGTCATTTCGGACTTCATGCGACGAAACTCTTCTAGGATGAGGTCAACCACGACGCGCGCGCTGGCGGCCGAGGTGCCGGCGTAGACGCTGAGGCATCCGGCGTCGCGAAACGTGCTGAGGCCGGAGAAGACGGCGTATACCAACCCCCGCTTCTCGCGGATATTCTGGAACAGGCGCGAGCTCATGCCGCCGCCCAGGATGGTGTTCAGCAGGTAGCAGGGGAACCGCTTCTCGTGGGCCTGCGGGTACCCCGGCGTTCCCACCAGGATATGCACCTGTTCCAGGTTTTTCTTGTGCCGCTGGCTGATGGTGGGGCGCGCAACCGGAGCCCTCCCGAGGTGCAAACGGGGGCCGCCCGGCACACCGCCGAACTCTTTCCCGATCAGGTCCACAATCTGCTGGTGCTGGAGATTCCCCGCCGCGGTGATGATGATGTTGTTGGGCGTATAGTGCCGGCGGAAATAGCCCAGCAGGCGCCGGCGATCGAAGCTGCGGATGGTCCCCCGCGTTCCGAGAATGGGTCGGCCCAGTGCATGATGGGGCCAGTAGTTCTGGGTGAAGATTTCGTGGACCAGATCGTCCGGCGTATCCTCCACCATCTTGATCTCTTCCTGGATCACCTGCGATTCCTTGGTGATATCTTCCGAGCGCAACAACGGATTCTTCAGGAGGTCGGCGAGGATGTCGAAGGCGCGGGGCACGTGCTCGTCGAGCACCTTGATGGAAAAACTGGTCAGCTCTTTGGCCGTAAAGGCGTCGAGGTGGCCGCCGATGGAGTCAGCCGAGCGCGCGATTTCCTCAGCCGAGCGGTTGTTGGTGCCCTTGAAGACCATGTGCTCGAGAAAATGAGTGATGCCGTTTTCGGATTCGCTTTCGGCGCGCGATCCGGTCTTGACCCAGATGCCGATGGAGACCGAGCGCACGGCCGACATGGCCTCGGTGATCACCGTTAAGCCGTTAGACAAAAGTTCCTTCTGTACGTTCGGCACTTTCCTTTTTTCTCCCGAGAAGCTAAGAATCCGCCGTTGCGGCCCCACCCCTGACTGCTACAGTTTACCACAGCGCCAAGGTACGGAGCCGGTTGATACCCTTTCGGCGGGGCTCCGGCTCATGGTTGCTTGCGCCCTACCCTCCGGATCGAAAGGGCGCGGCCCGTTTCGGTATCCACTTCGATCAGGACAGCGGCGAGCCGGACGTCGTTCTTGCCCACCTCGTAGCGGGCCGGCATCTGCGTGAGGAATTTTCGCAGCACGGCTTCCCTGTCCATGCCGATGACGGAGTCGTACGGGCCGGTCATGCCCACATCGGTGATATAAGCCGTCCCCCGGGTCAGGACCGTTTCATCCGCCGTGGGGATGTGAGTGTGGGTGCCCACTATGGCGCTGACCCGCCCGTCCAGATACCAGCCGATAGCCAGCTTTTCCGAAGTGGCTTCGGCGTGCAAGTCGAGAATGCGCACTTTCACCTCGGGCGGAATGGAGGCCAGCAGCGCATCTGCTGTACGGAAGGGGCAATCGAGCGTTGGCATGAACACTCGACCCTGCACGTTGAGTACGGCATAGTCAACACCCTGGCCGGTCGTACTAATATAGATGCCGCGGCCGGGCGCCGCAGGGGGATAGTTCGCGGGCCGCAGCAGACGCGCATCGGGGTGCTCAGCCAGGTAGGGAATGATCTCCTTCTTGTCGAAGATGTGATTCCCGGAAGTGAGGACCGCGATCCCCGCGCCAAGCAATTCCTCCACCAGAGGCGGGGTAATGCCCACGCCCGCCGCTGCGTTCTCGCCATTGGCCAGCACCAGATCGACCGCATGTTCCGCCACCAGCCCGGGCAGCGTCTCCTTCACGATTCGCCGGCCCGGGTGGCCCACGATGTCGCCGATAAACAGAATACGAATAGTGCTCGCCATAACTTTTGGGACGAGGATTCAGGGAGAAAACCGGAGAGCTTTACACGGCGATCATGGCCGTGGCGTGAGACGTTGATTTTGGGTTTTGGATTCCCGATTTCGGATTGACAAACCGGCCCTCGTGGGCTTTTCCTCAATCCAAAATCGAAAGTCAAAAATCCAAAGTAAATGCGGGCTCACTCGAGCAGTCGGTCCAAGACCGCGCTGCACGCGCTGACCTTCTGGTCGATGACCTGCGCAGCCGCTTCATACTCGGCCTTCAACTGGTGGTACTCATCAACGATGTTCAAGGCAGCCAGAATCGCCACCCGCAGCGAATCCACGGTGTGGGTCCGCTCGGCGATGGCCCGCATTTTCGCGTCCAAATAGCTCGCGAGCTTCCGAATGTAGTCGGGGTCGGACCCGCCCCGCATGAAATACTCCTGGTCGTAAATCTCGACCCGAATCCTGTCGGGAGTCCCTGTCACGTCGAACCTCTGCGCGGACGCCCTGGGCTTCCCCCCTCACAGGGCCGCGGCATTCCACAGTCATTATCCCAGAGCATCGGGTTTTGTCAAAGCGTCGATCTGGCGGATCATCTTCTCGACGCGGGTTCGCACTTCATCACGTTCACGCCGCAACCCTTGGAGCTCGCGCTCTAATGTCGGGATGCGTTGCAAGTCCGCTTTCAGCGCCTGAATCTCGCGCTCCTTCTCCGCCACTTGCTGCGATTCCTCCTGCGCGGCGGCTCGCAACTTCTGCAGCTCGCCTTCTTGCGCCTGCTTTTCCTGCCGTGTCTGCTTGAATGCCTCGGCCACCTTCAGCAGTTTTTCTTCGAGTTCCTGGAACCTGTCGTTGTTTTCCATGAAGAGTCCATTCATGCGGATCCGATCTCGTTAAAACCTCATACCAACATACACCGGTCGAGCGGCGAAAGGGAACAGATGGACTTTAACTTCGCAGCCGGACGCCGAGAGGCTCCAGTGCGGCGACCACCTGCCGCCCGAAACCATCCACTTCCTCGCCGGTCAAAGTGTGGTCCTGGCTCTGGAAGGTGACGCGCAGCAGCAGGCTATAATGGCCCGCCGCGATCGATCCGCCACGGAAAAGATCGACCGGCCCGAAATCCGTGAGCTCGGCCAGCTTGAGCCCGCGGACCGCCTCGGCCAGCTTCGCGTAGGAGATGCTCTCAGGCAAAACCAGGGAGAAATCGCGCTCCACCGCGGGAAACTTCGAAAAGCCGCGAAACGTGCGCTGCCTCAGCGCCAGCGCCAGCAACGCGTCGAGATCGACCTCGGCCACAAACACGTGTTGCCGAAGCTTATAGCCTTGCTCGATTTCCCGGTTGAGCTGCCCGAACACGGCGAGCGTGGAGTCGCCGATGACGAATCGGCCACTGAGCCCCGCCTCATAATAGGCTACAGGTGCCGCCTCGGTCCCCAGCCCGGGAGCGTCGAAAGCCCCGAACAGCGCCTCGAGATTGCCCTTGAGGTCGAAAATATCGAGATCCTTCGCACTGTCGTGGACGCTGGCGGCTCGGCGATGCCCGCTCGCACCCAACGTCAGCACTCGCCGCTCCTCGGGCAATCCCTTGGTACCTTGGGGAAGCGCGGCGTAAGTCTTCCCCATCTCGAATAATCGCAGTTCACTCTGGCCGCGGTCGAGGTTCCAGCGCAAGGCATGGATCATGCTCGGCACCGACGTGGTGCGCATCGCGGACGCGTCCTCGCTGAGGGGATTCAAAATCCGTACCGGCGCACGACTGGTGAACCGCGCGTCCTCTCCCGGATCCACCATGGCGCTGCTGATGATCTCGCGGTAGCCAAGCCCCACCAGAGTGCTCGATACCGTTTGCTCCTTTTCGCGCCTCGCGTCTCGCTCCGGCCGAGGCGGCGCCGGCCGCACGCGCGACTGCAAGCGGTCGTAGCCATACTGGCGAGCGACTTCTTCCACCAGATCCACTTCGCGGCCAATATCGAGGCGCCACGAAGGCGGGCGCACCCACCACTGACCTGGGGCCTGCTCCACCACTTCAAAACCCAGGGCGCGCAGGATACGCTCAACTTCCAGACCGGCGATGTCGAAACCGAGAATACGCGCAATTTCGCATGCCCGCAGAGCCAACTCCGGCAGCTGGCGGCGCTGCGGGAAGACGTCGATGATGCCGGCGAGAATCTCGCCCCCGGCCAGCTCGGCGATCAGCGCCGCCGCGCGATCGAGTGCCTTCGGCGCCATTTCGATATCGGCGCCGCGCTCGAACCGGTGCGACGCCTCCGTGTGCATCCCCAGCGCCTTCGAGGTACGGCGGACCGAGAGCGGATCGAACCACGCACTCTCCAGCAGCACGGTCCGCGTGGACGCGGCGATCTCCGACTCCTCGCCTCCCATCACGCCAGCAATCGCTACCGCTCGCTCGGCGTCAGCGATGACCAGATTGTCCTGAGTCAGGGTGCGACCGACTCCGTCCAGCGTATTCAGAAACTCCCCATTCTTGGCACGACGAACAATGATCTTTCTCTGCCGCACTCGCGCCAAGTCGAAAGCGTGCAGCGGATGACCGAGCTCCATCAGCACGTAGTTGGTGACGTCGGCCACATTGTTGATCGAGCGCTGGCCTACTGCTTCGAGGCGCTTCACCAGCCACGCCGGCGACGGCTTCACCTGCACGTTGCGGACGACGCGCCCGCAATAACGCGCGCAGAGGTCGGGCGCGGCAATTTCAATAGTGGCTTCGCTGGCTGCCGAGGTTCCCGATTCCTTCAAGTCCGAGACGATCTCGCTTAGCGGCTTGAGTGCTTTGCCGTACAACGCCGCGAGCTCGCGAGCTGTCCCATAGTGGCTGAGGCAGTCGGGGCGATTGGTAGTGACCTCGATTTCAAAGACGAGATCGCCCTCAACCGAGGCGTACGACTCCACGCCCAGGCCGACACCGACCAGCGCCGCCTTGATGGCGGCAGGGTCGGCGGGTACGTCAACGAATTCCTTCAGCCAGTTGAGCGAGATCTTCATTGAAGAAGTTCAAGAGTTGAAGGTCGAAGGTTGAAGAGTGAAGACCGAAATTCAGATCGTCCCTCGGCGCCTGGATCCCAGCCAGCTTCCTTACCTTTCGACCTTCAACCTTCGGCTGTTCGACTCTCTTTCAAAACTGTTCCAAAAACCGCAGATCACCCTGGAAGAAGAGCTGAATATCGGTGATGTCGTACTTCACCATAGCGAAGCGATCGATGCCGAGGCCGAAAGCCCAACCGGAGTAGCGGTCCGGATCGATCCCCCCGAACCGCAGCACTTGGGGATGAACCATGCCGCAGCCCAGCAGCTCAATCCACCCGCTCTCCTTGCATCTTCTGCAGCCGCTTCCGTCGCAGAAGGGACAACTGACAGAAACCTCACCGCTCGGCTCGGTGAAAGGAAAGAAGCTCGGGTTGAATCGCGTGCGAACCTTTTCGCTGGCGAAGAACTTCTTGGCGAAGAAGTCGAGCGTGCCCTTGAGATCGGCAAAGGTGATGTCGGTATCGACGGCCAATCCCTCGATCTGATGGAACATGGGCGAGTGCGTGGCGTCGGGATTGTCGCGGCGGTAGCACTTGCCGGGCGCGATGATGTAGAGCGGCGCACCGTGCTTCTCCATGGCGCGCATCTGCACCGGCGACGTGTGCGTGCGCAACACCGTATCGGCATCGATGTAAAGCGAGTCCCAGTCGTCGCGCGAGGGATGCGACTCCGGGATGTTGAGCGCGTCGAAATTGTAATAGACGGACTCGACCTCGGGTCCCGTCTCGATGGAGAAGCCGAAGTCGAGGAAAATGTCCTCGATCTCGCGCTGCACGCGCGTGATGGGATGGACCGAGCCGACGGACCGTCGATAGCCAGGAAGGGTCAGGTCGGGCGCGAGGGTCGGCGCAGCGACGGTTACATTTGTCGAGTGCCTTGCGTCCCGCTGGACGGGCAACACCTTCAGGAGTTCCTCGGTTTCAAGCCAGGCCGCCGCATGACGAAGCTGGTTGAACTCGCGGCCGACAACAGGCTTCAGGGCTTTTGGGCTCGAGCGGAGCCAATGCTCATCCATCAAAGTCAGCAAGCCGCCTTTGCGTGCGAGCCAGCGGTCGCGAAGTGCTTTCACCAGCTTTTGGCGATCAGCTTCTGTGGCAGCGCCGCTCGTGACTAATGCCTGTCGCTCGGCTCCCATCGCCGCCCGGACCTCGGCGGATAGCACCTGGACGCCGGCCTCGTCAACGATGCCGAGCTCTTCGAGGGTCTTACCGACTTTTTCTTCCAGGGTCATAAATTCTGGAGTGCGGCAGCTCGGTGCCGCTTTGCCTTGCGGCGAGCTCGCTCACACCGACAGAAAAAGCCAAACGGGGCCAGCAAGCTGCCGCACTCCAGAGCCCGTCGCGCTTCCGATTACGCCTGCGCTGCCGGAGTTGCCTTCGCCAGCTCGGCTTGATGCGCGTCGACCGCCACCTTCACCTTGGCGGCAAGCTCGGCGAAGGCCGCGGCGTCGCGCGCCGCCATATCGGACATCACCTTGCGGTCGAGCTCGATGCCGAGCTTCTTCAGGCCCCAGATAAACTGGCTGTAGGTGAGGCCGTTGAGGCGTGCGCCGGCGCTGATGCGGATGATCCACAGGCGGCGGAAATCGCGCTTCTTGCGCTGGCGGCCCCGATAGGCGAACCGCCCGGCACGGTCGGCCGCTTCTTTCATCGCCCGATACAGCTTGCCTTTGGTGAGGAAATTACCCTTGGTGAGCTTGGCGAGCTTCTTCCGTTTGGCGCGGCGCACAGTGCCGCGCTTGACTCGAGGCATGGGGTTTTGCTCCTTTTCTAGAGATTCTGTAGGGCGATGAAGGCACCCAGCCGCTGGCCTTCCCGCACCTGAGGGTACAGGTTAGAGGGGACAGGGTACAGTAACGTAGAGCTGATGGGGTATGGACTACTTTCTTCTACCCTGTTCCCTGTCCCCTATTCCCTTCCGTAGGGCAGCATACCGCGAACGTGCGCGGCATCGCCTGGGGTCACGACGACAGCCTTAGCGAGGCGACGCTTGCGCTTCCTGGCCTTGGAGGTCAGGATGTGACGCGCGAACGCGTGCCGTCGCAGGACCTTGCCGCCGGCGGTCAGCTTGAAACGCTTGGCGGCGCCGCGATGAGTTTTGAGTTTCAACTTTACCTTAGCTTTCACCAGAATCTTACCCTCCAGCGGGTTCTCCAGGCGCGATCACCTTGGCCCCCGTCGAATGCGATGCCGTAGCCGCCTGGCTGGCGGATGGCTTCGGTGCCGGCGCAGCAGATCTCGTCACCAGCCCGTGTGTTGTAGCGGCAGCCGAACCTGTGGCGGGCTTGGCTCCCGGCGCGGCAGCGGTCCCGCTGGCCGCCGTTTGCGGCTTGGCTGCCGGCTTCGGAGCTTTGCCGCTTGGTTTCTTGGCAGCGATAATTACGGTGAGGTTCGGCCCTTCCTGCCGGGGCCGCGCCTCCACCTGTCCCACTTCGCCCACCTCGTTCACCAGGCGCTCGAGCATCTGCCAGCCCAGGTTTCGGTGCGCCATCTCGCGACCGCGAAACATGATGGTCGCCTTAACCTTGCTGCCTTCCTTCAAGAACTCGATGATGTGATCGCGCTTGAAAGCGAAGTCATGCTCCGAAGTCCGAGGCCGGAGCTTGACCTCTTTCAGCTCGATCGATTTCTGATGCTTGCGCGCCTCGTGCTGCCGCTTGCTCAGCTGGTAGAGGTACTTGCCATAATTCATCACCCGGCAAACCGGCGGGTTTGCCGTGGGCGAAACCTCCACCAGATCCACGCCCCGCTCGCGTGCAATCTTGAGGGCCTCGTACGGAGGCATGATGCCCAGTTGGCCCCCCTCTTCGTCCACCACCCGGATCTCCCGGGCGCGAATCCTCTCATTCACGCGAACATATCGATCAGCGATAGGCTACCTCCTTAAGTTACGGGTATAGGGCACAGAGAACAGGATACATAGGGTACAGGGAACGGGGGACAGGAAAAACCTCCATGAGACTCTCTTGCGGTTCCCTGTGACCTGTACCCTATTCCCTGCATTCTTGCCTGTTTCCTGTAACCAATTCCCTGTTCCTCAATTTACCATTTTATGGCGCGCGTGTCGATAAGCTCGCGTGCCCAGCGGACAAACTCAGCCAGCGGGCGCGCCCCGGCGTCGCCCGAATCGCGGCGGCGCAGCGCCACATTTCGGGCCTCAGCCTCGCGGTCGCCGACCACTAGCATGAAAGGTACTTTTTGAAGCTGGGCGTCGCGCACCCGCGCGTTCAGCTTCTCATTCCGATCGTCGAGCCGCACGCGAATTTTCGCCGCCCGCAGCTCCGCCTCCACCTCGCGCGCATAAGCATGATGCTTCTCGCTGATGGGCAGCACCACCGCTTGCACCGGTGAGAGCCACACCGGAAACGCGCCGGCGTAGTGCTCCACCAGGACGCCGAAGAACCGTTCCACCGAACCCAGCAGCGCCCGGTGCACCATCACTGGATCGTGCGCGTGGCCATCGGCCCCGACGTATTCCAATCCGAAGCGTCGCGGCAGGTTGAAATCGAACTGCACGGTGGTGAGCTGCCAGGGCCGCCCGATGGCATCCACCAGCTTGACGTCAATCTTGGGCCCGTAGAACACGGCTTCGCCAGGCATGTATTTGAATGGGACCTCCATGCGGCGCAGCGTGTTCATCAGCGCGCGCTCGGCGCGCTCCCACTCCTCCACCGTGCCCGCGTAATGCTCGGCGTGCAGCGGGTCGCGGGCGGAAAGCTCCACCTGGTACTGATCGAAGCCAAACGTCTTGAACACGGCGAAAGCGAACTCGACGCTGGCCTGGACTTCGCTCTCGAGTTGCTCGGGCATGCAAAAGATGTGGGCGTCGTCCTGGGTGAAGCCCCGCACCCGCATGAGACCGTGCATCACGCCGGAGCGCTCAAAGCGATAGACGGTGCCGAGCTCCGCTAGTCGCATCGGCAGCTCGCGATAGCTGCGCCGCTGGTCCTTGTAAATCAGGATGTGGCCCGGGCAGTTCATCGGCTTGAGCTGGTAGTGGTCGTGTTCAACGTCCATGACGCCGAACATATTTTCGCGATAGAAATTGGTGTGGCCGCTCGTCTCCCAAAGGTGCAGGCGCATGGCGTGGGGAGTGAACACCAGATCGTATCCGCGCGCCAGCAGTTCCCCGCGCAGCCAGTCCTCGATCTCTTTGCGGATGATGCCGCCCTTGGGATGCCAGAAGATCAGCCCCGGACCGGCGTCGTCCTGGATGCTGAAAAGGTCCAAATCCTTGCCTAGCCGCCGGTGGTCGCGCTTGCGCGCCTCCTCGACCTGGGTAAGGTAAGCGTCGAGCTCCTTCTGGCTGAAGAACGCGGTTCCGTAGATGCGCTGCATCGGGTGCGAGTGCTCGTCGGCCTTCCAATAGGCCCCCGCCACACTCAGCAGCTTGAAAGCCTTGATCCGTCCTGTCGAGGGGATGTGGGGGCCGCGGCAGAAATCAAGGAAGCGGCCAGTCTTGTAGGCGGAGAAGACGGGGTCGGCTTTTTCCTCAATCAGCTCGCACTTCAGAAACTCGCCCATCTGCCGGAACAGCTTTTTCCCCTCTTCCTTGGAATAATAGACGCGCTCATAGGGCAGGTCCGCCTTCACCAACTCGCGCATCTTTTCTTCCAGCTTCTTCAAGTCCTCCTCGGTGAAAGGCTTCTCGCGATAGAAGTCGTAGAAGAAGCCGGTTTCAGTCGGGGGGCCAATGCCAGGGTGCGCGTCAGGAAAAAGTTCGAGCACTGCCGCCGCCAGGAGGTGAGCGGAGGAGTGCCGGTAGACTTCCAGACCCTCCGGCGAACCGGGCGTAATGAACTGGATGGGTCCGCCCGCGTCGAGCGGCGCCGAGAGATCGACCGGGCGGCCGTCCACCTTGGCGACTAACGCCTCGTGGGCGAGACGCGGACCAATCGACTGAGCGATTTCGAGCGGCGTGGTACCCTGCGGGAACTCCTTCGCCGCTCCATCGGGAAAAGTGATTTGAATGTTCGGCATTCGTGCGCTGTATCGCCAGTTAGGCTTACGAATTATTACGTTAACAGATCATCCGAGCCCCCGTCAAATTGACGATTGACGCCTTGCCGTCGACAACCGGCGGAGTTCGAAACTTGGAATTCGAGGCTCAATTGGGGGCGTGAGTTTCGAGCTTCCATTTCTGAGTTTCGAAATCCGGCAGTCGTCAATCGACAATCGTCAGCGCTTCCCCTCCCACCACCTGCCGGCAAAGAGCTTCTTATGCAGACGCACTAAGACGGGATCCGGCGGCGTCGGGTTCGGGTCCACGACGCCACGCCCGTCCAGCCCGTACTCGATCCGTTCGATGAACCCCGGCCGCCCCAGCCGGAACACCCGCTTCCGCAGCTTCTCTTCCATCACCTCGCCCACCGTCGGAATCGGCGCCGGCTGGCCGCTGGCCAAATCCTTCCAGAATCGCTGCCCGGTCCAATACCGCCTTCGCTGCACCCAATACACCATCCCAATCCTCTTCCAGTGGTCCTTAATGCGAAAGCGTGTTGGGGGTAGCGGGAAGGCTAGTGGGCTTGAGGCTGAAGAAAAGATGGGAGATTGCGGTTTGTTTCCCAAAACCCCCGCCCGGCGCGCCATCGACCACACCATCGCCGTCGCGCGCTCCACCGGCTTCATTCCCGCGCCATTTTCCACCTTGAAGGTTGTGGTGATTTCCGACCGAATCCGGCCGTAAAGCGCGGCGGCCGACTTGTACCCGGCGGCCTCCAACTTTTCCGGCAGGCGCTGGGCGTAGGCACCATGCTTCAGGGCGTTGAGGGATACTCTTGCCTTGCCCTCCGGGGTGCGTGGGCCGGTACACTTCTGGGCATTGCGGCGGTTAGCGGCCAGGAACGCCTCAGTACGAGTTGGTGACTTGCGCAGCATAAACACCTCTTTCACCTCAAGCCCGCCGAGCGCGACAACCACGGCAGCGGCAGGATTACGATTAGTATATTGAACTCGTGAGTAGGAGTCAAGGAAATAAAACGAGGGCCTACTTGTGTTATCGTTAGCCCTGCCGCCCCGGGCGCACCCGGCACCACCGAGCTCGCTTGACGAAACCGTAATACGCAGGCGACAATCCTGGTAGATCATTCACATGTCGCAGACTGTTAAGCCGGTGCAACTGAAGCCTTCCACCATCGAGGCCTTTGATGGCTACATACGCGCAGCCGAAGCCGAAATGGAGCAGACGCTAAGTGGGAGTGCGCCATTTCTGTGGTCCGACGGCAGCCCCGAGAGGGCCCAATCGGTGCGCCAGGGAAAGGTCCTCGCTGAGCGCTGGTCTGGCAAAGAACTGGTCAAGATTCCAGACGGTTTGATCCACGACTGGATCGGCGCCCTGTTTACGCCGGGCACGACGGTGGGAGATGCTCTGGCCTTGGTGCAGGATTACGACAACCACAAGAATGTCTACAAGCCAGAGGTAATCGACTCAAAACTGGTGAGCCATCAGAACAACGATTTCCAGATCTTCCTGCGGCTCCTTAAGAAGAAGATCATCACTGTGGTACTCGATACCGATCATGACGTGCACTATCGTTGCTTAGACGCCACGCACTGGTTTTGCCGCTCGTACACGACACGAATCTCGGAAGTGGAAGACGCCGGGAAGCCAGACGAACAAGTGCTTCCGCCCGACAGCGGTTACGGCTTCCTGTGGCGTCTCGATTCCTACTGGCGATTCCAGGAGCGCGACGGCGGCGTTTATGTCGAGTGCCGAGCCGTTTCACTGACCCGCGATGTGCCGAAGGGGCTGGGATGGATCATCGAACCGATCGTCCGAAAACTCCCGGCGGAATCGCTGATCCACACTCTGGCCGCAACGCGCCAGGCGCTCTCCTTGACGGTAGGGCAGGTAAGCGTGCCTCCGCACCTTCCGCCTTCGGCCTGATCGCATCGGAACTGGAACCGTCCTTGACCAGCCCAACCTGGCTTTCTATAATTCTAGAGTCGGTAGGGAGACCGCAAGACAATGAAGAAAGTCTCTGGTTTTTTGCTGCTAACCTGGTTCCTGGGAAGTGCCTTCGCCGGCCAGCAACCTGGGAGCTCCAGTACTACCCCCAACCAAGCCGCGCCCGGTACGGCCAGCCAAGCCGCCCCCGATAACAGAATCAGCGTGCGGGTGGAAATGGTGAATGTGTTGGCGACGGTGACGGACAAGAAGAATCATTTGGTCCTTAATCTCAACAAAGACGATTTGCAGGTTTTGGAAAACAACCAACCACAGAAGGTTCAATTCTTCAGCCGCGAGACGGACCTGCCGCTGAGGATCGGCATGCTGATCGACTCCAGCAACAGCATCCGCGACCGGCTTCGCTTCGAGCAGGAGGCGGCGATTGAGTTCCTGAACGACGCGTTGCGCCCGGGAAAAGACCAGGCCTTTGTGGTGGGGTTTGACGTTGAGCCGCAGCTCTTGCAGGACTACACCGACGATGTGGATAAGCTCGGCACGGCCATACGCAATATCGAGGCAGGGGGCGGCACCGGTCTTTACGATGCCATCTTTTTTGCCTGCAAGCAGAAGATGCTGATTTTCCCGCCGCCGGAGCCTTATTTGCGGCGGGTCATGATCATCATCAGCGACGGTCAGGATAACCAAAGTGAACACACGCGTGAGGAGGCTCTCTCCATGGCCCAGCGCGCCGAGGTGACCATTTTCGCCATCAGCACCAGCCAGGGAGGTTCCAACGCCGGCACCGGCCCCAACTCGAGAGGCGACAGGGTCCTGACGCGCCTGGCGCAGGAAACCGGCGGCCGCGCGTTCTTTCCTTTCGAAGCCACTGACCTGACGGCGAACTTCCAGGAGATCGCCCGCGAACTGCGCAGCCAATACAGCTTGGCTTACGTTTCCACCAATCCCGCCCACGACGGGACTTTCCGCTCCATCCGCATCGAACCCCGGGATAAGAACCTGCGGGTGCGTACCAAAGCGGGGTATTTCGCGCTGACGACTCCTTAGGGAACAGGGTACAGGAAGAGAGGGAAATAGGGAACAGGTTACAGGGAACAGGTCCCTTCAACCTGTTCCCTTTGTCTTGAAGAATGGGCTTCTGGCAGCAGCGGCATCTGCATGGCAGGTAGAGCCGGGGGTCCACCAAAAACGACAGGACTGAACTTCTTCCCCTGTTCGCTCGAACCTGTTCCCTGTTCCCTTATCTTCCTGTTCCCTATTTCCTAAGAGGAGGGTGCGTAGTAGCCGCGGCGGGCCTGGACTTTGTAATTGCCGCCCTTCACTTCCACCCGAATCTTGCGGAAGGTGCCGTCGTGCTTGGTGTTGGTGGACGTGTAACCGAGCATGTATTGGGTGCGCAATTCGCGTGCGATCTCCTGGAAAGCAAGGGCGGTTTGCTGCGTGTTTTTCACCGGGACTACGCGTCCACCGGTCTCATCCGAAAGCTTCTTAAGCACCGAATCGCCGCCGTAGCCGAGCCCTTGCATGTGGTAAAAGCTCTGATCGCTGATCTCGACCGAGTAGATGATGACATCCGACCTCTGCGCTGCCTCGAGCGCCGAGGCTAGTTTCTCTTTGCTGCCCTGGTCTTCGCCGTCCGTCATCAGGATCAAAACCTTGCGCCCCACTTCACCCTTCAACAGTTCGTTGGCAGCCAGCCACACGGCGTCGTAAAGGTGCGTGCCGCCGATATTGTCGGCGCCGGGAAACGTGCTCGGCATCGGGCCCTGACCGCCGCCGTTGATCACCGTCTCATCGATGGCGCGCGTCAACCGCGAAAGGTCCGCCGTAAAATCCTGCAGCAGCTCCACCTCCAGATCGAAGTGCAGAACGAACGCCAGATCCTTGGGGCGCAGCACCTGGTTCAGAAAGGCCTTCGCCTGCTCTTGCTCCACCGGCAGCACCCGCTGCTGGCTGGGGCTGGTATCCACCATCATCCCCATCGTCAGAGGCGTGTCAGTTTGCTTGGAATAGTATTTCACCGTTTGCGGGACGCCGTCTTCGGTGATCGCGAAGTCGTCCTTGTTAAGGTCGGGAACCAAGTGGCCGTTTTTTTCTTTCACCACCGCGTAGACGTTGACCACTTCGATGGAGATTTTCAAAGTTTGGCCCGGAGGCGGTAACGTCTGCTGCTCCTGCTGGACGCCGGGCGCGGACTGCTGCCCCGCCAAGCTCGGCCGCAGGCCGGGAACGAGTAAGACGACAGTCGACGTCAGAACCAGGAGCAACCCGGACGCCGTAGCGATCGCGCCGGCGCGCGCCCGAATTGAATTTCGGTTGCTATGAGCCATGGATTCTTAGATGCACAAATTCTTGTGACATTTGGCCTGCAAGAGCGCGCGCGACGCCCGCTCTTCTCCGCCGCTCGACCTGCTCGACAGGGGGCGCCCCTGGAGCGAAGATCCAGCTCGAACCGAGTCGTAAGGCGGCCAGGACATCGGCGCTTCGAGGCCAAACCAGGACACGGCCCGCCTCGACTATCATACGCGCATCCGGCGCGACGATGGACGCAATCTCCGCGCCTCGATCAATGAGACGTCTGCGACCTGCCGCGAAGATCTTCTGGTCGTCGCTCCAGTGCTCGTCGCTCGTGCCATTTTCATTGGCTCAAACGGTGGTCCGACGGAATCGCTCTGGCTGGTGAGCGTGACCTGCCGGTCCCTTGCTCGAAAAATATTTTCGAAATCTTTTGTTAATGATTCACTTTCTTCTTGACAAGACCCGCGACAGTCTCTATACATGAGAATTGTAAACGCGCTCCGTCAGCCGAGCTGGCGGAAGATTTCAGTTAAGAGGAGAGGAGAATAGAATGGCAGCTAAGAAGAAAGCAGCTAAGAAGAAGAGGTAAGATTCCTCCAAGGCAACTTGGAACGGATCATTCGGGGATGCAGCAATGCATCCCCGATTTTTTTTGTGGACCCTTAGTCGCGCGTCTCGCCATTTCCGCTCGCCGCGAACATCCCCACCTGATTGGCGCTAACCACTTCATCGGCTTCTGCGGCCTCGACCGAGCGGACACTGATGTCCAACGGCTCCGCGGCCGGCAGCTCATCTCCGGTAGCTGCGCCCAATTCCCTGAACTTCCGCGCCGAGATCAAGACGCGGCTTTCCAGCGAAGCGGTGGCGTCGTTGTAAGCCTTCAGTGCTTTTCCCAGCGCGTTGCCGATTCCCACGAAATGGGCGGTGAAAACCCGAAGCCGGTCGTAAACTTCCCTCCCCAGCTCGCCGATCACCTGCGCATTGCGTTCCGCCTGTTCCTGTCGCCATCCGTAGGCTACGGCCCGAAGCAAGGCGATCAGCGTGGTGGGCGTGGCCAGGATCACCCGCTTGGCGATGCCGTCCTCAATCAGAGTCCGGTCCTGCTCCAAGGCGGCGCTGAAAAAAGACTCACCGGGCAGAAACATCACGACGATCTCCGGCCGGTCTTCACCAAACTGGTCCCAGTATTCCTTCCGCGCCAGCTTGTTCATGTGATCGCGGACAACGGCGCCATGTCTACCCAGGCACTCTGCTCGCTCGCTTTCGCTGGCGGCCGATGCGGCGTCGAGAAAGGTTTGCAGAGGCGCTTTGGCATCTACGGCGATGCGCCGCCCGCCCGGCAAGTTGACGATCATGTCCGGACGCAGACGCCCCAATTCGCCAAAGAGTGTTTCCTGCTCGTCAAAGTCGCAGTAAGCGGACATTCCCGCCAGTTCCGCCGCGCGACGCAAGGTCATTTCGCCCCAGCGCCCTCGCACCTGAGGCCCACCCTTGAGGGCATTGGTCAGAGTCCCGGCCTCCTGCTGCAGGCGCTGCGTGGTCTCGGACAAACCCTTCAGTTGCTCGTAGAGCCCACCATAGGCGCTCTGGCGCGTTCTCTCCATCTCCTGAATTGCGTTCTCGTAGCGCGCCAGCGACTCCTTCAGCGGCGCAACGAGGCCGTCAATAGCCTGCTGACGTTTATCCAGATCGCCCCGGGCTTGCGCCTGGATCGCGTCGAACGTGCTCTTGGCCAGGTCGAGGAAAGCCTGGTTGTTGCTCTTCAGCGTTTGTGCGGAGAGCGCCTCAAAGGTGTGGGTGAGTTTCACCTGCGCTTCGTCGAGCAGTCGCCGCTGCTCTTCCAGCGCGGCCTTCGCCTGCTTGTATTCCGTCTGGGCCGCCACCCTCTGTTCGCTTTCGTTCCGCACCTGCTGTTGCAACTCGGCCCTTTCCCCCGCCATCTCCCTGGTTCGGGCACCCAGATCGGACTGCAGTGCATCCTTCTGGGCGCGCAGTTCCTCGATCAGTTTGGTTTTTCCCAATGCCCACAGCCACACCATGGCGCCACCCAGCACCAGTCCGACAACCAACATGAGCCAACTGTTCATCGTGAAAGCTCCCACCTCTCATCAGGGAGTGGCGAGCAACGAACGGCGAGCCCGAGAAGCACTGACAAGTGACGCGTGACAAGTGGCGAGCAAGCAGGCCTTTTCATTCTGACTCCTCTTTCTTGACTTCCGTCTTCAGAACTCCTCCTCGTGAACCGGGCAAATAGAAGCGAAGTCGCAGCGCTTGCAAACAAACCCCGGCGTCGGACCAAACTTCTGCTCGCCAATCTTGCCC
>Ga0335081_10008397_pt1 | contig 16560 bp, 13 predicted proteins | sample Lox_Sample_35_FD_206713 | JGI IMG/M metagenome (GOLD analysis project Ga0335081, IMG submission 206713) | Soil microbial communities from Loxahatchee National Wildlife Refuge, Florida, United States - Lox_Sample_3.5 | ecosystem: Environmental > Terrestrial > Soil > Wetlands | place: USA... | reverse complement strand
TCGTCGACCCCGCCGCGGTGCATGCCGGCGTAAAGGAGCGCCCGTATCGTCGCCTCCGGCAGACCGCCGGCCGGGATTCGCGCTCTCAGCTCGGCAATGCGCTTCTGCAGCAGTTCCTGATGCAGCAAGCTCTCGGTTGCCTTGCGCGGGGGCCGCTTGCCCGATTGATCGACGCCGACCGCCGCCTGCAGCATCGGCGCGCCGTAAATCGCCAGGAACGTGCGCTCGGCCAGCGCTTCGCTGAAGTCGCGCCAACCGTCGAGCGCAGCAACGATCTGTTGCGAGACGCTCTCCTGCAGGGCGATGAACGGATTGTTCGGATCGACCGGCTTGCGGTTGTTGCGAACCCGGTCGGCCATGGCGGCGACGCCCGCCATCATTGGGTTGGCGTCGGAAAACAGCTCGTATTGCAGCCGCAGCGGATGCATCTGCTGGAGCCAGTCCGCCAGCGGCGAGCTCACCGTGGCACGCACCGCCGGCTGCACGAAGGCCCGGTACAGCGCGAGATTGATCTCAGAGACCCGGGCGGCGGTCGCGAACCGCCGCTCGTCGGCCGCATCGTTGCCGCCGAGCGCGCGGATGTCTTCGAGCGTGCGCATTTCGCAGCGCATGATCCAATCGCCGCTGGCGAGCTCGGGATTGGCGGCGTCGGCGTTTTTCGATTCGAACACGGCCTCGTAGAGGCCGGGCGGCAGGGTATCGATCAGATCGATATTGCTCGAGAATTCCTGGTGCTGTTTCTTCGCCACGCCGCCGGAGACGAAAATCCCGAGATGGCCGATCTTGTCGTGGATCGTATAGACGATGGTCTGTCCATGGGAGCGGATCTCGTCGACGTTGTCATAGAGATCGAGGATCCAGCCGAGCGCCTGCTGCGGCGGCGTGATGTTGTCGCCCCTGGAGCAGAACACCACGATCGGCGAACGGATGTTGCGTAGATCGACGGTGACGCCGTCCGAAGTCTGGATGTTTCCGGCGGCGAGGTTGTTGCCGACGAACAGCTGGTCGACGATAAACTGGATTTCCTCGGCGTTGAGATTGACGTGACCGCCCCACCAGCGCTCGAAGCCGAGATAGCGCTCGGCTTCGGTATCGATCCTTGAATACAGATTGTACTGTTTGGTCCACAGCGTGTTGGACGGGTTCTGATTTTCGAAATTCTGCACCAGCCAGGCGCCGTCGAATTTGCCGTGGCCGAGGTCGCTGGTGAGCGCAGTGAGCCAGCTGCCGCCGAGCAGCCCGCCGCTGTAGCGCATCGGATACTTGCCGCGCACGCCGGCCCAATAGGACAGCGGCGAACCGGCGATGATGATCGGTCCGAACAGTTCCGGCCGCACCGCCGCTAGCATCATCATCGCCCAGCCGGCCTGGCAATTGCCGATCACGCACGGCTTGCCGTCGGCCTGCGGATGCAGGCTCGCGACTTTTTCGAGGAATATGGCTTCGGCGCGGGCGATGTCCTCGATGGTTTGGCCCGGCATGGGGTCGGGCAGGAAGCCTATAAAATAGCATGGATGGCCGGCTTTGAACGCGACGCCGATCTCGCTGTCGGCCTTGAAGCCGCCGATGCCGGGGCCGTGGCCGGCGCGCGGATCGACGATCACGAACGGCCGGCGCGTGGCATCGATCTCGATGCCTTGCGGCGGCACCACTCGCACCAGGCCGTAATTGACCGGGCGGTCGAAGCTGCGGCCATCGAGCACGACTTCGACCTCGTAGTCGAGGACATGCGGCGCGGTCTTGCTCAGGTGTTCGCGATATTGGTTGCCGCGCCGGTGCATGACGTCGAGGAACAGCACGCTGCGTTGCGCCGCATCGACCATGTAATCGAATGCGGCGGCGAACGGGCCGGCGAAGGGCGCAAGCGCGCTGCTCGGCGATTGGGCTTTTTGCTCTGGCTGCATTGCTGCCGGCCTTTTGGTTGGATTGTCCCGGTGCCTTAGTTGTTTTGGACGCAGTCGTTTTGGACGCAACGTCCGTGTGGAGCGAATACACTGGCGCAACAGCGGCTTGCCGCCGGACTGTGCCGATCCGCTGCACGAACCTGTTTACAGCCTAAGTCAAAATCGTGTCGCGACCTTGACCTATATCAATGGTTCCACGGCGGGCGGTGGTAAGCGAGTTTTGCCTTGAATTTCAAAGAAGCAAGCGAGGGAGGCATGTCATGGTCGACAAACCCGAAGCGGAGCGTTCCGAAGCGGCAAAATTGAATGCAATGCCGGTCTTTCAGCTCGGCAAGTCCCAGACCGAAGCAATGCTCACCATGCAGAAGGAGATGATGGCCGCCTACGAGGAGGCCGGCCGCGCCTGGATCGAGCGGGTGAAATCCGAGGTCGCGCTGTGGTCCGACCTGGCGGCGAAACTGTCCGCCAGCAAATCCCTGCCCGATGGCGTCGACGCCTGTCGGGACATTGTTGCGCAGCGGATGAAATTGGCCGCCGAAGACGGGCAGCGGCTGTTCGAGGAAGGCCAGAAGATCATCGGCGCGGCGACGCGTTCGCTTTCCGCCGGCTGGCCGAAGCAGAGCAACTAGGCGTCGGCGCGAGCATCGCCGGTTAGCGTGATAACGCCGAGGCCGGCGCCGATTTGTCGTGGAAGACGAAAATGCCGGGAGAAAGCCCATGGAATGGCAGAGCGAAACGACTGAAGAAGGCAACGCCGAGCGCACACCGCACGAATGGGTGCGCTTGATCCGCAAGCTGCGCTGGATCGGCCAGGAAGACGAGGCCCGGCGCCTGGAAGAATTGATCATCAGCGCGCTCCCCGCCGAAGAGCGCGCCAGCGTGTCGTTCGGTCCCTTCAGCACCGACTAAAACTTGCGCAATCACGCATTCGAGAACGGTTAACGATGGCAAACAAGCTCGACTGGCAAACCAATGAAAAGCTCGCCGTTGGCAAGGGTGCAACCGTCCAGGAATTCTTTGCTGCGGCCGGAGCTGACAAGCTTGAAATCGACGTCGCGCCTTGGGGCGAAGGTCATTTGCGGGTCAACGGCCGCGAGATTGCCCATATCGATGACGCCAAGGATCGCCGTCAGGCGTTTCGGGAGCTGAAAAAAGCTGCCGAACGCTACCTCGAAGGCCGGCCGGCCAAGCCCGACGGCGGGAAAAGGTCCGCGCTCGTTCCTGCGGTCAAGGCCAAGCTCCTTGAAGGCAAGAGGGGGCTCGTTGTCGGCATCGCCAACGAGAGCTCCATCGCCTGGGGCTGCGCCAAGGCGTTCCGCGCCTTCGGCGCCGAGCTGGCGGTGACTTATCTCAACGACAAGGCCAAGAAATACGTCGCGCCGCTGGCGCAGGCGCTCGAAGCGCCGATCTTCATGCCGCTCGACGTCACCGCGGAAGGCCAGATGGAGGCGGTGTTCGACCGCATCGCCAAGGAGTGGGGCAAGCTCGATTTCGTCGTGCACTCCATTGCGTTTTCGCCGAAGGACGCGCTGCAGGGCCGCGTCGTCGACGTCTCGCGCGACGGCTTCCGCACCACCATGGACGTGTCGTGCTGGACCTTCATCCGCATGGCGCATCTCGCCGAGCCGCTGATGCGCAAGGGCGGCACGCTGTTCACCATGACCTATTACGGCAGCCAGATGGTGGTGAAGAATTACAACATCATGGGCGTGGCCAAGGCGGCGTTGGAAAGCGCGGTGCGCTACATCGCCGCCGAGCTCGGCCCGAAGGGCATTCGCGTCCATGCCATTTCGCCCGGGCCGCTGGCGACGCGCGCGGCGTCGGGCATCCCCGAATTCGACGCCCTGCTCGACAAAGCGAAGGCCAAGGCGCCGGCCCGCAGCCTGGTCAGCATCGACGACGTCGGTGTCGCCACGGCGTTCCTGGCGCACGATGCCGCGCGCCTGATCACCGGCGAAACGCTCTATATCGACGGCGGTTACCACATCATCGATTAGCGCGCTGGGCGGCGGCGGCAGGGAGCCGCAACAGCAGGCGGCGCGACGCTTGCCCACAATTGATGCAGATCAAATTCGGCCCGGGCGGCCGCGATAAGGATATTTTGCCCGTGGTCCGTTTGGCTGCGGGCTAACTCCCACCGCCGCGCCGGAGCGTCCCCCAACCCCGACACCCCAGTTCCGGCGCGGCACCCTTTCCCGCCGCTCCTGCCGCCGTGGTCGTCGCTGCGCCCTTGATTCAAATCAAGGCTGATCCATCGTCTTCCGCGGACAAATGTCGAATGGAGTGGCAACCCATATCCAACGCACCGTTCGATCGCGATCTGGAATTGGCTGTGGTCGACAGGAAGGAAGCGCACGCTCTGGCATTCCCCTGTCGCCGCATTGCTGACGGCTGGCTCAACGCCCAGACGAGACGGCGGATCGACGTACGCCCCACCCATTGGCGGGAGTGGCAGGGCAAGGTCTAGCGCTGCGTGTTGCCGCCCAGGGCGAGCGCCGCACAAGCCTTGGCGAGGGTCGCCTCGGGCGATCCCGAGGCATCGATGACCGCCCAGCTCATCGTTCCGAGCGGAAAATCCTCCTGCAGGCGCGCCACCTTGTCGTTGGCGTCGGAAGCGTCGGGACCGCGTGTGCCCACGCGCTCGAGCCGCGTCTTCAGGTCCGCGACCAGAAACAGGCCGTTGAAGGCGGCGCCGGTTTCGGCGGACGCGGCTTCGATGCCATTGCGCTCTTCCGGCAAGGCAAAAACCGCGTCGACGACGGTCGAATGGCCGGCACGCGCAATGCGCACGGCCTTTTCCTGCAGCGTGCGATAGACCTCCGCCGACACGTCCGAACGATAGGCCTCGGTGGGCAGCCGCTCCTGTTCGGCAACGCCGAACATGATTTTGCGCTCGACGTCGGAGCGCAGCACCAAGGCCCCGGGCGAAGGCCGGAGCAGAGGCGCCAGCGATCGTGCCAGCACCGATTTCCCGGTCCCCGACAATCCGCCGGTGCAAATCACCACCGGTTTCACCGGCGCGAGCAGCGCCAATGCGAGATCGAAATAGCGCCGTGCCGTTTGCGCAATCTCGGGCCTGTCTGCGGCCTTGGCGACAGCGAGCCGCGCCGCGGTGACATTGGCGCGAATCGCCGCGCGCACCGACATGAAAAACGGCAGGGCGGCGATGCCGTCATAATCCGCGCTGCACTGCGCTGCGACGAAGTAGCCGTTCAGCACAAGGTTGGCGGCGCGGTCGAGGCCGCGCTCGACCAAGTCCATCAGCAGGAAGGCGAGATCGTACAGCACGTCGCCCGAGGCGGTGACCGGGTCGAATTCCAACGCGTCGAAGGCAACCGGTGCGCCGTCGAGCAGCGCGATATTGCCCAGATGCAGGTCGCCGTGGCCGCGGCGGATCAGCCCCAAGTTGCCGCGCGCGGCAAGCAGCGGACGTAACCGCACCAGCGCCTCGCGCGCGCTCCGGTCGAGTTCGGTGACCGATTGGCTCGGGAACAGGTCGGGGTGATCGCGGAACGTGGCCGTGTTCTGTCCGATGTAGTGTTCGACCGCGGCCAGCCAAGCCGCTGCATCGGCAGGCAAGGCGCGCTCGTGCATGGCGGCGACGGAGACGGCGAGGTCGCCCAGTACCTTGTCGTCGAGCTCGCCGCGATCGGCGAGATGATCGAGCGTCATGGTCTCGTCGAAGCGCATCATCTCCACCGCCCACTCGACCGCAGCGCCAGCGCCGTCCAGGGCGAGCGCGCCGCTGGCATCGCGGGTGATCGGCACGATGTGGCGGTAGAGCTGCGGCGCGAACCGCCGATTGACCTCAAGCTCGGCGAGGCAGGCGGCCTTGCGCTTGTCCAATGTCGAATAGTCGAGAAACGGAAAGCGCACGGCGCGCTTGACCTTGAAGGCGCGGTCACCGGCGAGGAACACGGCCGCGGCATGGGTATCGAAGCGCCTGACCTCGGCGACCCCGTAAGTTGCCGGATCGTCCAGAAGCTTGAACACCGCCTTCTGCAGGTCGAGCTCCGCAGCCGGAACTTGATCGCGCTGGTGCGGCCGGTCCGTGGTCATGATCGAATCATCTGGCCCGCGATCGCGGCCGGTTCAAGCCGCGGCCACGCGACCCCCGGCCAGCGAACAAATGCCGTCAACGCTGGAATTTCGTTTGATCTACCGCAAAGCCGCTGCCGGCCGGCGCAGATAGTCTGTTTTCGATTTCGGGTTGGCTGAATCATGCTTTTAAGGAGGGCAACGATGGCACCGCAACCGACACAGACCCATTCCGACACCGAACAAGTTCTTATTGTGTTCTTTCGCCTGTGCATGGGGTGGACATTCCTATGGGCGGGCATCCATCACTTCGGCGATGACAAATTCGTCGTCGGCTTTCTCAGCCACGTGAAGACGTTCCACGCCGTCTATGCGCCCTTCACCGATCCGGCCATCGTGCCGACGCTGACCTTCCTGGTCGAGTACGGCCATCTCTTGATCGGGCTGTCGCTGATCTCGGGCCTGTTGGTACGGGTCAGCTCGCCGTTCGCGATCATGCTGCTGCTGTTGTACTGGACCGCGCATATGGACTTCCCGTACATCGAAAACGCCAACAACTATCTGATCGACTACCACATCGTCTATTCGGGCGTGCTGGTGTACCTGATGGTCAAGCATGCCGGACACGTGTTCGGCCTCGATGGCTTGGTCAGCAAGCTTGGCGGCGTGCGGCAGGCTCCCGTGCTGCGCTGGATGACGGCCTAAAGCCGCGCGCGCTATGCGTCCCGAGTCAAACGCGTGGTAACGTGGCGTAAACGTCGCGTGAGTGTATCCTCCCTGCCGGTGCGGCCCATGACAAGGCCGCACCGGATTTTGCATGGCTACGGTCAAACCCCGGACGAAGCTTGAGGTAAAATCCTTGTCGGGCTGGACGAACCTTCAAGCCGGGCTGCGCTGATGTCGACTTATCGATTGGACAAAGTGCTGGCGCCGCGATCGGTCGTCGTGGTCGGCGCGAGCCCGCGCGAAACCTCGCCCGGGCACGCGGTGCTGCGCAACCTCACCCGCGGCGGCTTCAAGGGGGCGATCGAGCTCGTCAATCCGCATTACGATGCGATCGCAGGATTCAAGGCGGTCAGGTCCTATGAGGATCTGGCGGAGGCGCCCGACCTTGCGGTGATTGCGGCTCCGGCACGGGCCGTTCCCGGCATCGTCGCGGCGGCGGCCGCCAAGGGCACGCCAGCGGCCGTCATTATCACGTCCGGTCTCGGTCACGGCCCGGGCTCGCTCGCCCAAGCTTGCGAGCAGGCCGCGCGCGCCAAGGGCATGCGGCTGGTTGGCCCCAACTGTCTCGGCGTACTGGCGCCGCGCGCCGCATTGAACGCAACCTTCACCGCGTCCACGCCGCAGGCCGGCGATCTGGCGCTGATCTCGCAATCCGGCGCCATCGCCGCCGGCTTGGTGGAATGGGCGGCGACGCGCCGCATCGGCTTTTCGGGCATCGTCTCCATCGGCGATGCCATCGATGTCGATTTCGCCGACCTGCTGGACTATTTCGCCGTCGATCGCAACACGCGCGCGATCCTGCTCTACATCGAGTCGATCAGCGACGCGCGCAAGTTCCTGGCGGCGGCGCGCGCCGCCGCCAGGGTCAAGCCGGTGCTCGTGGTCAAAACCGGCCGTCATGCCCAGGGCGCCAAGGCGGCGCTCACTCACACCGGGGCGCTGGCGGGTTCCGACGCGGTTTACGATGCCGCGTTTCGCCGCGCCGGCTTGCTGCGCGTGTTGGGGCTCGAAGAGCTGTGTGCCACGGCGGAAGCGCTGGGCCGCGCAATGACGCTCGCCGGCAATCGGCTTGCGATCCTGACCAATGGTGGCGGTGTCGGCGTGCTCGCCGTCGACCGCCTGGCCGATTTCGGCGGCGAGCTTGCCGAAATTTCCGCCGGCGCCATGGCCAAGCTCGACGCCGTATTGCCGCCGATCTGGTCGCGCGCCAATCCGGTCGATATCGCCGGCGACGCCGACGCCGAGCGCTACGCCGCGGCGCTCGAGCCGCTGCTCGACGACACCGGCAACGACGCGGTGCTGGTGATGAACGTGCCGACGGCGCTTACCTCCAGCGTCGAGTCGGCAAGGTCGGTCATTGCGGTCACCGCCCGGCACCGGCAAAGCCATGCGGCCAAACCGGTATTCGCGGTATGGGTCGGCGGCAACGAGACCGCTGCACAGGCATTCGAAGCGGCCGGCATTCCCAGCTTCGCGACCGAGGACGACGCCGTCGGCAGCTTCATGCATCTCGTCAGATTCCGCGAGCTGCAAGACTTGGTGATGGCGACACCGCCGAGTATCTCGCAGGATTTCGTTCCGGATACCGCCGCGGTGCGGCCAGTCATCGAAGCGGCGTTGCAGGACCGGCGCGCCTGGCTCGATCCGATCGAGATCGCCCGCATCTTTGCCGCCTACGGGATTCCGATTACGCCGGCGACGCTGGCGCGCAACGCCGATGAGGCGGCCGCGGCGGCGCGGCCGCATCTTGCCGCGGGCCGTGCCGTGGTGCTGAAGATTCTCTCGCCCGATATCGTGCACAAGTCCGATGTCGGCGGCGTGCGGCTCAATCTGACCAATGAGGATGCGGTGCGGGAGGCCGCGGCCGATATTCTCGCTCGGGCGCGGGCGGCGAAACCCGAGGCGCGGATCGTCGGCATCACGGTGTTTCCGATGATCGTGCGGCCCAAGGCGCGCGAGCTGATCGTCGGCGTCGCCGACGATCCGACCTTCGGGCCGGTCATGGTGTTCGGGCAGGGCGGTACCGCGGTCGAGGTCATCAGCGACAAGGCCTTGACCTTGCCGCCGCTCGATATGGTACTGGCGTACCGGCTGATCGCGCGCACCCGGGTTTCCCGCATCTTGAAGGCCTACCGCAACGTGCCGGCCGCGGACGAGCGCGCCATCGCGCTGCTGCTGGTCAAGCTGGCGCAGCTTATTGCCGACTTTCCTGAGCTCCGCGAGATCGACCTTAATCCGGTGCTAGCCGACGAGACCGGCGCCCTGGCGGTCGATGCGCGCGTCTCCATCGCGCCGGTGGACAAACAGCGCCGCGGCCCATCGGGCCACCCGCGCTTCGCCATCCGGCCCTATCCCAAGGAATGGGAGCGCGAGATTGACTTGGCGGACGGCACGCGCATTTTGGCACGGCCCGTCCGGCCCGAGGACGAGGCGCTCTATGGGCCGTTCTTCGACGCGGTGACGGCGGAAGACTTGCGGCTGCGCTTCTTCGCGCCGGTGAAGGACTTCAGCCATGCCTTCATCGCCCGCTTCACCCAGATCGACTATGCGCGCGCCATGGCGTTCATCGCCATCGACCAGGCGACCGGGGCGATGCTCGGCGTGGTGCGGCTGCACGCCAACGCCGAATACGACTCCGGCGAATATGCCATCCTGCTGCGCTCGGACCTGAAAGGCCATGGGCTCGGCTGGCGGCTGATGCAGATGATGATCGACTACGCCCGCGCCGAGGGCCTGCGCAGCATCGAGGGTCAAGTGCTGCAGGATAACCGGACCATGCTGCGCATGTGCCGCCAGCTCGGATTTGACGTCGCCACCGATCCGACCGACCCGCAGCTGTGCGTGGTCAAGCTTACGCTCGGGCCGCAGGGTTAAGACGCGTCGGGATTCTGCGCAACATCGTCATCGCTCAGGATGCGCAGCGCGGCGCCGTCGAGATCCTCGTATTGGCCGCTTCTGAGCGACCACAGAAACGCGATCAGCCCGGCCAGGCCGAGCAGCAAGGCGACGGGAACGAGATAGATCAGGACGTTCACCGCGCCGGCTCCATGCTTGTGTCCGCGAGCGGCCCGGGTTGCTCGGCAGTCGTAACTGCCTTCGGCACGGATCCCGACGCTGCCGCGTCTTCGCTCGCGGATGGGGATGAGATCGTCAGCCGCGCGCGCAACGCGTTGAGCGTGACCAGGATCGACGAGCCCGACATGGCGACGGCGGCGATCAGCGGCGTGACCAGGCCCGCCACCGCAATCGGCACGGCGCAGGCATTGTAGATCACCGTCAGCACGAGATTTTGTTTCATCAAGGCGCGGGCCCGCCGCGCCACGTCGATGGCGCGCAGCACCGGTGCGAGCCGCTCGCCGAGGAACAGCGCATCGGCATGGGTTTGGGCGAGATGGGCGGCCGTAATCGGCGACAGCGAGACGTGCGCGGCTGCCAGCGCCGGTGCATCGTTCAACCCGTCGCCGACCATCAACACGCGGCGGCGTTGGGATTTCAGACGCTCGATCGCTTCGATCTTTTCCGCCGGTTTCAGGCGCGCCGTCCATTGCCTTATGCCAAGTTGCGTTGCCACGGCGACAACCGCTTCCGGCCGGTCACCGGATAGGATGACGACATCGAGCCCGCGCGCCTGCAGCGCTTGCACGACGGCGATAGCGTCGGGCCGCAGCGTCTGCCCGATGGCAATTTGCGCGGTTCGACCGCCATGGGTGAAGGCCATGAAAGATGTGCCGGCCGGCGCGGAGGGCGCTTGGGCTTGCGCGTCGACACCGCAGAACGCCGCGCTGCCGAGGCGCGCTTCCTTGCCGTCGATAACAGCACGGACGCCGCGGCCCGGCTCCTCGACGGCGGCCGGATAAGGCACCCGCAGCCGTGCTTGGCGCGCCAGCGCCGCCGCCAGCGGATGGCGGCTCGACAGCGCGAGCCGCGCCGCACGCTCCAGCAGGGCCGGATCGATTGTCGATGTATCGACCGCGGGATCGGGCAGGGTGAGCGTGCCGGTCTTGTCGAACACGACGGTATCGACCTCGGCCAGCCGCTCGATGGCGTCGCCGCTGTTGAGAATAACCGAGGAGCGGAACAATTGCCCCGCCGCGACGACCTGGACGGCAGGAATGGCGAGCGCCAGCGCGCACGGACAGGTGATGATGAGCACGGCGATGGCGGTGACGATCGCGTCGTGTAACGACGCGCCGGCCATGAGCCAGCCGACCGCCGTAAGCGCGGCGGTGGTGTGGACCACCGGCGCGTAAAGCCGCGCGGCACGATCGGCGAGCCGCACGGTGCGCGATTTGGCCTCAGTCGCCTTGTGCAGCAGCCGCTCCACTTCATCGACCAGCGTGCCCGTGCCGGCGGCGATCACCTGCATAGTGAGCGCGCCGGCGAAGTTGGTGCTGCCGGCATAGACCGTGGCGCCGGCGCGGACTGCGCGCGGGGTGGTCTCACCGGTTACCAGGCTTTCGTCGATCTCGGACGCGCCGGTGAGGATCGTGCCGTCGGCGGGAACAAGGTCGCCCGGGCGCACCAGGATGCGGTCGCCGGGATGCAGAGCCGACACCGGAACCTGGGTGAGCTCGCCGTTGCCGTCGAGCCGGTGCGCGAATGCGGCCTTGTGCGAGGCGAGATTGCCGGCGAACAGCCGCGTCTTGCGGCGCATGGCCTGCTCGAGATAGCGGCCGCACAGCAGAAAGAACAGCAACGTGATCGCGGAATCGAAATAGACGTGCGCGGCATGGGTCGCGGTCTCGTAGAGCGAAAGGCCGAGCGCCAAGATAATGCCGACCGAGATCGGCACGTCCATGTTGGTGTGGCGGGCACGCAGCGCCCTGAGCGCGCTCTGAAAGAACGGCTGGCCGGCGTAAGCCGCGGCCGGCAGCGCGATCAGCGCCGAGAGCCAATGAAACAGGTCGCGGGTCTCGCTCGTCATGTCCGAGACATTGCCCGACCATACCGAGATCGACAGCAGCATGACGTTCATGGCGGCGAAGCCGGCCACGGCGAGGCACTTCAGCAGCCATTTCGCGTGTTGCGTCTCGTCCGCTTCCGCGCGCTCCGGCGCAAACGGATGGGCCTGATAGCCGATCCTCTCCAGTTCGCTGACGATGCGCGCCGCATCGATCTCGTCGTCGCGCCAGTCCACTGCGAGCCGGCGCTGGGTGAAGTTGACGCGCGCATCGACGACGCCGGGAAGCTTCGTCAGCCCGCTCTCGATCTTGCGGATGCAGCCGGCGCAGCCGATGCCTTCGACGGCGAGCGCCATATGCGCCGTGCCGTCGGTGTTACGCTCGACGAATGTGGAGAAGTCGACCACTTCACTCATGACGCCACCGGCCGGCGGTCATTTCAAAACGATGCGGTTGCGCGAGCGGAACATCGGCTCGCCCGCCCGCGTCAATTCGATGACCAGATCCCATTGACCCGGCGCGATTGCCGCGCTGCCGTGGAAACGGCCGGGCGCATCCTCAGCCACGGCGACGGTCTGGTCGAGGCGGCCGTCGGTCGGGCGCTCGAACACCGCCGACAGCGCGATGCCGCTGAGCGGCCGGCCGGCAGCATCACGGGCGACCACGTCGAGGCGCCGCGCGCCGCCGGGCGCGGTTGCGACTTTGGCTTCGACCTGCCAGTGCCGGGCGTCCTGGGCCTTGGCCATGGCAACGTCGTGCTCGTACATCCGCCCGGCCTGATAGGCGCTGTCGGTATCGGTGCCGCTCATGGTCGATAGCGCCGCATAGACCATGATGCCGTTAACGCTCATAACGACGGCAAAGAAGCCGACGAGATAGAGCAACACCGTCCAGCCGGTCAGCGGCTTACGCGCTGTGCCGCGGGGCTCATTGGGTTCGCGATCGCTGATCGGCATGGCCGTACCTCACGGTCCAAGGAAATGATCGACCGCGCTGGCGGCGCTGCCGCCGCCTTCGGGGACGATAATGAAGGTCAGCGGGATCGAGGCGTCCGGCTCGAGCGCCTGGTGCGTCGTCACCAGCACGCGTACTTCGCGGGTCTGATCGGGCCCGACGTCGATCACCGGATCGCCGTCGCGGCGCGCCTGGTTGCCGATGACCTCGACGGCGACGTTCGACAGTCCGCTAATCTTGAGGACGAAGCTCTGGGTTTCCAGATTCTTGTTGAGGATGCGGACCGTGTAGGCGTTGCGCACCGCGCCGTCGGACAGCCGCGTGAACACAGGATTGCGGTCGTGGATGACGCTGACGCCGTCGCTGCGCCGCGTCGCCAGCGTGTAGGTCATCACGCTGCCGACCGCGACAATGATCGCGGCGTACAGCAGCGTCCGCATGCGGAAGATGCGATAAAGCGGCTGCCGGCCCTGCTGCCGCGCCTTGATGTTGAGATCGGTGTCATAGGCGATGAGCCGCGTCGGCCGGGCGATTTTCGCCATGACCGCATCGCAGGCGTCGATGCACAGGCCGCATTGGATGCAGCCGAGATTGGGACCGCCGCGTATGTCGACGCCGGTCGGGCAGACGTGCACGCACTGCAGGCAGTCGATGCAGTCGCCCGCCGGTTCGCCGTGCTCGTGCAGCGCCGCGGCCTTCTTCAGCGAGGCGCGCGGCTCGCCGCGGTTGTAGCGATAGGTGACGTTGAGCGCGTATTCGTCGGTGAGCGCCGCCTGGATGCGCGGCCACGGGCACATGTAGACGCAGACCTGCTCGCGCATCCAGCCGGCGAGCGTGTAGGTGGTGAACGTCAGCACGCCGATGAAGGCATAGGCAACGAACGGGGCCTGAAACGTCGCCAGATCTCTGACCAATGTCGGCGCGTCGGCGAAATAGAGCACCCACGCGCCGCCGGTCCACCACGCCACCATCAGCCAGAGGAAGTGCTTTAAGCCGGCGCGCGCCAGGCGGTCGGCGTTCCAGGGCCCGCGGTCGCGCAGCATGTGCTCGCGGCGGTCGCCCTCGATCCAGCGCTCGATGGTCAGGAACAGGTCGGTCCACACCGTCTGGGGGCACAGATAGCCGCACCAGACGCGGCCGGCGACGGCGTTCATCAGGAACAGCGCCATCGCCGCGACGATGAGCAGGCCGGTGAGGTAATACACCTCCTGCGGCCAGATCTCGATGAAGAAGAAATAGAAGCGCCGGGTCGCAAAATCGATCAGCACCGCCTGGTCCGGCGCATTGGGCCCGCGGTCCCAGCGCACGAACGGCAGCAGATAGTAAATGCCGAGCGTGACGAACAGCACGATCCACTTGATCCTGCGGTAGGTGCCGTGGACGCTCTGCGGATAGATTTTCCGGCGCGCCGCATAAAGCGGCATGTCGTCATCGCCCGGCTCATCGGGCCCAAAGGAATGCGGCGGCTCCGTCACGGTCCGTTTCGCCTGGTCGACGAGGGCGGCGAGCGGCGGCTGGCCGTGCGGCGGCGTCGCGGAATCCATGGCGATCGTGTTGGCGCCGGCCGGGCCCATCGGTCATTTCTCTCCGCCGCCGAAGGTGTGGACATAGACCGTCAGCGCCTTGATGGTGACGTCGTCGAGCTTGGCGCTCCAGGCCGGCATGACGCCGCCGTGGCCGTTCCAGACGCCGTCGATGATGGTCTGCAGCTCCGGCCCGTAGAGCCAGATCTTGTCGGTCAGATTGGGCGAGCCGACCGAGCGCTTGCCCTTGGCATCGGGGCCGTGGCAGACGGCGCAGTTGTCGGCGAACACCTTGGCGCCGAGCTTTAGATCGGCGCCTTGCGCGGTCGACAGCCCGGACAGCGAGCGCACGTAGTTGGCGACGGCGATGATGTCGTCGCGCTTGAGCATGCCGTCGCGGCCGAACGCCGGCATCGAGCTCTGGTGGCCCTTGTCGTCGCCCGAGCGCGCGCCGTGGCGGATAGTCTGCTCGATGTCGGCAAGCTTGCCGCCCCACAGCCAATCGTCGTCGGTCAGGTTGGGATAGCCGCGCGCGCCGCCGCCGCCGGCGCCGTGACACGGCGCGCAATTGTCAGCGAACGCGGCGCGGCCCAAGGCGCGGGCGAAGTCAAGCAGCTGCGGATTCGCCTCGATGTCGGCGAGCGGGGTCGCTTCGAGCCGTGCCGTCATCGGCCCGCGCTGTGCTTTCAGCGCGGCAAGGTCGGTCGCCACCGCGGCGCGCGAGTGCCAGTCGAAGGCGCCGTTGGTGTAGGACGAGATCAGCGGCCAGGACGGATAGACGATCCAGTAGCCGATCGACCAGACGATCGTCGCGTAGAACAGCCACAGCCACCAGCGCGGCAGCGGCGTGTTGAGCTCGCGGATGCCGTCCCATTCATGGCCGGTGGTGGCGGCCTGCGGCTGCGGCTTGTGTTCGGAGCGTTCGTTCATGTTTTTAATCCTCCCGCAGCGGCATGCGTGCGGCTTCGTCGAACTGCTTCTGGCGCGACGGCCACAGCGCATAGGCGAGCACGACGAGGAACACCGCGAAGAAATAGATGAGACCCCAGGTCTGCGCGAAGTGCGAGAGGAAAGCGTAGGTCGGCGACACGGCTCTCTCTCCTCAGCGAATGTTGGCTTTGTCGTCGTAGAGCTTGAAGTCGACCAGCGTGCCGAGCATTTGCAGATACGCGATCAGCGCGTCGGCCTCGGTGATGCGGTCGGGATTGCCGCCGAAGTTGCGCGCCTGCGCCTTGGGATAGCGCTTGATCAGCGCCGCGGCGTCCGGCGAATCGGCGGTTGCTTGCGCGCGTACGTCCGCGGCGGCATTGGCGATCATCTCGTCGGTGTACGGCACGCCGAGCATCTTCTGCACCTTCATGTCCTCGGCGATATGGGTGTAGTCGAGGTCGGTGGTGAACAGCCACGGATAGGCCGGCATGATCGAGCCGACCACCACCGAGCGCGGATCCTGCAGGTGGTCGCGATGCCAGTCGTCGGAATATTTGCCGCCGACGCGCGCCAGATCGGGCCCGTTGCGCTTGGAGCCCCACTGGAACGGGTGGTCGAACATGCTCTCGGCGGCGAGCGAATAATGGCCGTAGCGCTCGACTTCGTCGCGCAGCGCCCGGATCATCTGCGAGTGGCACAGATAACAGCCCTCGCTGACATAGATGTTGCGGCCGGCAAGCTCGAGCGGCGTATAAGGCCGCATGCCTGCGGCGGTCTCGATGGTACTGTGCAGATAGAACAGCGGCGCCACTTCGACCAGGCCGCCGACGGCGATGACGACCAGTATCCCGATCAGCAGGTAGATCGAGTTGCGCTCGAGGATCCAGTGCTTTTGCCAGAGCGACATGCGCGATCCTCCTATTCGGCCGGCGCCAGCGTGGCGGCGGGCACCAGCGCCTCGCGCGGATAGATCGTGCGCCACAGGTTGTAGGTCATGATCAGCGTGCCGGTCAGGAACAGTGCGCCGCCGAGCGCCCGGATCTCGTAGAACGGGTGCATCTGCTGCACCGTCTCGATGAAGGAATATTCGAGGAAGCCGAGGCCGGTGTACGAGCGCCACATCAGGCCCTGCATGATGCCGGACACCCACATCGACGTGACGTAGAGCACGATGCCGATGGTCGCGACCCAGAAGTGCCAGTTGACCAGCCGCAGCGAATAGAGCGGCCGGTTCCACAGCCACGGCACCAGGCAATAGATCGCGCCGAACGAGACGAAGCCGACCCAGCCGAGCGCGCCGGAATGCACGTGGCCGATGGTCCAGTCGGTGTAGTGGGACAGCGAATTGACCTCCTTGATGGACATCACCGGTCCTTCGAAGGTCGACATGCCGTAGAACGCGACCGACAACACCATCATGCGCAGCACCGGATCGGTGCGCAGCTTGTCCCAGGCCCCCGACAGCGTCATCAGGCCGTTGATCATGCCGCCCCACGACGGCATCCACAGCATGATGGAAAACGTCATGCCGAGCGTCTGCGTCCAATCGGGCAGCGCGGTGTAGTGCAGATGATGCGGGCCGGC
>Ga0335081_10008396_pt1 | contig 16562 bp, 8 predicted proteins | sample Lox_Sample_35_FD_206713 | JGI IMG/M metagenome (GOLD analysis project Ga0335081, IMG submission 206713) | Soil microbial communities from Loxahatchee National Wildlife Refuge, Florida, United States - Lox_Sample_3.5 | ecosystem: Environmental > Terrestrial > Soil > Wetlands | place: USA: Florida... | reverse complement strand
GAGGATTATCACCGGCTTTGGCGCGCGCGAAGAAACGGTCTTCATTGTTCCCGACGTGCTCGTCAAAAGCGGAGGTGAAAATGTCATCGCCATTAAAATCACAAGTCCGGCGGGCGAAATCGGCAACGGCGAATTCGATTGGGCGGTGTTGAGTTCGGTGGCCGAATCCCTGGCGGCGCAAGGATTCAAAAAGAGCGCCGTTTTGGAAAAGCGTTGCGCCGCAGCCGGACCGGGCGCGGCGGACTTTATACTGCAAGGTGTCCGCTCGGCCGACTTCACAGCCTTCGAAAAGGAACTGAAATCTGCGCCTTCGCCGGCTGTCAGTTGGCAGGCGGCAACGCGCTGGAACGAGTTGGGCGAGATTGAAAAAAATCTGCCGCGTTATTTGCAGGACTACACGCTGTATCACAGCGGCGACCGGCTCGATTTCATGAAAAATTCGGCTACCTACCTGGTGCGGGACTTCCACGATGCCGACCCGCACAAGCCGGTCATGGGCTGCGAATTCTCGGATTTCGGCTCGTGGTATGACCTCGCGTATTGCGGCGGCCTGAATCGTTTCATCATCGGGTCCGTGCGCAAAGGCGTCGGGCCGGACTATGAATTTTTCAACACACCACGTGACCTCGGCGTGCTGGCGCTGTTCCTCAAAGACGCATCGGGCAACGTGATTGACGGCGGCAATGGCGCAGTTTCCGGCGGGGCGAGGCCACCGACGAGCCGGCTCGCGAGTACGCTCGCCCCACCAAACTGCGCCGTCACCTGGTATCCCTACGGCTGGCGGACCGTCACACGGGATAATCAACTCGAGGCCGAGTCCGCTGTTTTCTTCACCGCCTTCAACACGATCGCTGTCTATGCCAGCGTGAAAAACCTCGGAACTCAGGATACTCAGGTGACACCCGGTTTGCTGGTCACCATGCGCTCCGAATACGATGGACAGACCGGTGGTCACGTCACCGGCTCGGTGAATTCAAATAACATCGTCCAAATTCGCAACGTCCGCGTCGGCGCCAAAACGGGGCCAGAGTTATACGACGATACGCTGAAGATCGGTTCGACGCTGGGTACGTTGAAAGCGGATTTTGTCCCCCACTACCTGCCCGGCGCCCGGGAAGGCGAATGGCAATCCGTGCTGAACGTAACTCCGTCGTCGTCACTCGCGTCCGCGTCGGGAAGCGTGATTTTGACCGCCGCCGAAGCCGCGAAGCTAAAACCCGGCGAGGATGTGGTGTTCGTCTTTGTTATCGCTGCGACGCCCGGAAAAACGCCGGCGGACGAGCGATGCGCCGCGATCGTCAAACAGTTCGCCGCCGCGCCAAAATCGGCGTCGGACCAGACTGAATCCGCCTGGAACAATTTTTTAGTCGGCCTGCCGAAGCTTGATCATCCGGGTTACGCCACGACGAAACTGTATTATTCGGCGGTGGCGGCTTTGCGCAAGAACCACATTCTGCGGGAACAAAACGGACGGCTCTATGACGCGTCGTATCCGGCACGCGGCGGATTCAATTATTTTTTCCAGAGCGACTCGTGCTGGAACCTGCTCGGCTATCTGGATTTCATGCCTGAATGGGCGAAAGGCCATGCCGTGCCCATCCTGGATCCGCCCTGCAAAATCATGGACCCGCACTTTTTCTGGTCCATGTGGGAATTGTATTCGCGGTTGCCGGACCCAAAAGAGCGGCGGGATTTTGCCGTCGCCGTCTATCCATTGCTGACCAACGCTTATCACGTCTGGACGACGACGCTGGACATCAACAGCAACCTGCTGGTGGCGACGCCGAACAATTGGGACGACAATCCGCGCTACGACCTGATTTTCAAGGAAATCAAGTATGAGCCGGGCTGGAACAGTTGGTGGAACGACCTGGTAACCAATTGTTATCAGAACAAATTGGAAGATCCGGCGCCCAGCTCGCAGTTGGGCTACGGCGCGGTCGTCCTGGGACGGCTGGCAAAAATCCTGGGCCACGATCAGGACGCTGCTTACTGGGCGGAACAGTACCAACGCCATTGCCGGGCGATTGATACGCTCTGGGACGAACAACGCGGTTACTGGATTGTCACCTACCGCGACAATCTCAAAGATGATGTGTTGACCAGTTCGGTGCTCTACCCGGTTTTCACCGACCTTTGCCGCGACCCGGCCAAAATCAAACGCGTCATTGAGCAGCACGTCCTCAATCCGGCGGAGTTCAACGGACATTTTCCCGTGCCGACCATCGCCTACGACGACCCGCGTTACTACCATGACAAGCCGCCGTTTCAGGACAAAAGTCCGGCCGGCCTCTGGCGCGGCAATCTCTGGATGCCGGAAGCCTGGGTAATCGTCAAAGGCCTTTACAAATACGGTTACGAAGCCGAGGCGAACGACATGGTCGGACGGTTGCTGGACATGATGTCGCATCAAGCCGCGTCGGTGGGTGAGTTTCAGCAGTTCGCTTACAGTCCTGCCGAATGGTACAACTCCGAAAACGGGTTGGGTCAAAACAACCGGGCGTTCTCCTGGTCTTCCGCCGTCGCACTGGATTTTCTGCTCGGCAACTATCAGAACGAACGGGTCGTGGGCACCAACCCGGAGCGCGACCGTCGGATTGAAGGTCACGTGCGGGAGATTTTCGACTTCAACAGCCAGAACAGCCTGTTCCGGGTTGAGCCGATCAAAACCGCTTTTCCGGTTTTGAAAATGGCAACCGCCGACGGGTTGCCCATCAACCAGAGTAAGAAGGTGGAGTTCAGCTTTTCCGACCCGGCCGGCAATTTCGGCCATGCCGAAATTCCGTTTACCTTTGACGAAAGCCGGTGGAAAGTGGTGGACGCATCCGCCGGTCATGACCTGACCAAAGCTGAAGACGGTTTCTACCGGGCACTGATTGGGGGAAACACCATTCTGATACCGCGCAACGTTGAATCGGCTAGTCGCGCCGAATCAGAATGAAGACGGAAGTCCCGCAACGTGGAAAGCCAACGACGAGCCGGCGGGCGCCGGGTGAAGCGCAGCTGGCGTCGCTTGGATAGCAAAAAGGCTGCCGTCGGTGACGGCAGCCTTTGCGATGACAGATGGTTTAACGGCGGTACCCGGCGTGATGGTGTTCAAACACGATGTGAGCCGGACGATGACACCAGGCGCCGGGCATCCAAACGTAGCCAGTCGTGCGATACGACCAATAACCGGGCACCCAGACGTAATCCGTGCCCGGGCAGGGCGCGACCGTCTGAACCACAGTCACGGGCGCGGGTGGAACGGGTGTCGCGTAAACCACCGGCGCCGGGATGCCGACTGGCAGCGGCACTCCGACAGAGAAACCGAAGCGGACGCCGGCTTTGGCCGACATGACTGCCGCGCCGAGCAGCGCGGCCACAAGCAATATTTTTGTTTTCATAGTTTTTTTCAGGCGTTATTGCCTTACACCATCCCAGACGCATAAGTAACCATTTGGTTACATCAGCGGAAACAGTTTTATCCCGGCTTGAATCAGGAGGTTGCAATCATTCCACAACCGGTCGCAGAAATTGCGTTCGGCAGTTCCAGCGCCCGCGCAAAATCTGCGCAGGCCCGCGTTGAGTCGGCGCTGCGGCGATTGCCAACGGAACCGCACGGATCGTTGCTTAACTTGGCGCTTTACTTCCCGCCACTTTCGACAAAGTCTGCCGGAACAATTATGAAACGGCTTTTCATCGCACTCGGCCTGGCGGTCATCGTTGCGGGACGCTCAGCCTCCGACCCTGTGGAAAAGCCGACAGGCAAGCCGTTCGTAATCGTACAGACCAATTTTCTTGGCTCGCTTTGGAATGAATCGCTCGCCCGAGCTTCGATCGTGTCCCAGGACGGAGGTGAATCCTTCGTCCTGCCGGGCGGAGCGGTTTGGGCGTTCGGGGATAGCTTCAAAGGCTCGCGGTCCGCGGACGGCAAGCCACACTTTGCCGGCGGCGCGATTTCCTGTGCCATCGCTTTTCTTGCGGACAATGCCAGGAAATATCCGCCGGCATTCAATTACCTCGTGTCCAGCAACGGTGACGCAGTTTCGCCCTTTGATTTCCTGCCGAATGAACGACCGGTCGAGCGCTATCGGATTTGGCCGCTCGGTGGAATTCATGTGAACGGCCAATATTACCTGTTTTATTCCCTCATTGAGGTCTTCGGGAACGGCCAATGGGATTTCCGCGGCGTCGGTTCGGGCCTCGGCCGGTCCGCAACGGCGCTGAGCCACTACGAACGGCTGCAACCGCACGGGGACTGGCGCTTTCCGGTCGAACCCACTCAGGTGATTGAGGCTGACGGCTGGCTCTATCTTTTCGGGATCCAGGAATTCAAGGGGAAACAGGGTGTCACCCTGGCCCGGGTGCGCCCGGAGAAAATCGAGGAACCGGACGCGTACGAATTTTACGCAGGCGCCGGCCCGAAATTCGCTGCCCGGAAAAAGGCCACCGCCCGATTGGTCGCAAATATTCCCGGCCAGGTGTCCGTTGCCTGGAATCCTTATCTACAGAAATATGTGATGGCTTCGTCCAGTGACTTCGCGCATCCGCGGGAGATTCGGTTTCTGGTCGCAGACGCTCCTTACGGTCCCTGGAGTCCGCCGGTCGCCCGGCTGGAAGTGCCGGAATCTCGCCAAGGAAAACGGGTTGAGCTGGTGTATTGTGCTTACCTTCACCCGGAACTGTTCCGGGAGAATGGCCGGGTAATGAATCTGAGTTACTCGCCGGGTTTGAAGGACGCCGGCTTCGACGCCAACTGCGAGATGGTCGAAATCGAACTGAAACGCTCGCAGTAATCATCCAGATTGTGACCGTACGAGGCATTTCGCATCCGAATTTGCAGCGGACCTGAGCTGCGCAAGGTCGAAACCAGAAAATGGGGCGCGCTCCACCGGGTTTTGCCAAGAGAATTCTTTACACGGACGAACGGCTCTCGCATGGTCTCTGTCATCGAAATTATGCGAACCAGATATTTCAGCATCGTAATTTCTGCATGTATCGCGCTAGTGGCCCAGGCGGCTGACAACGCGCGTCTGCCTTTTGTCAGCCCGATGTTCGGCGATAACATGGTTTTTCAACGCGGAAAGCCGAACACGATTTGGGGCTGGGCCCGGCCCGGTGAAGCGGTCCGCGTGGAAATGGCCGGCCACACGGCAACCGCGGTGGCCCGGGCCGACGGCCGTTGGCAGACACAGATTCAACCGCCGGCGCCCGGCGGGCCGTACACCGTTAAAATTGTTGGCGACGATCAAAGCATCGAGCTTCACGAAGTCCTGGTGGGGGACGTCTGGTTGTGCGGCGGACAGTCGAACATGGAATTGGGTCTGGGCGGCGCGCGCAATGGCGCTGACGAAATCAAGGCGGCGAATCATCCGGAACTGCGGCTTTTCATGGTCCACCAGCAGGTTTCGTATTCGCCAACCGCGGTGCCGCAAGGTTCATGGAAAACTTGCTCGCCGCAAACGGTCGCGGAAGGCGGATGGCAAGGCTTCTCCGCAGTTGGTTATTTCTATGGACAAAAGTTACAGGAGGAACTTCAAGTGCCGATTGGCCTGATCGAAGATTGTCTGGGCGGCACACCGGCGGAGAGTTGGACAAGTCCGGAAACACTCCGTACTTTGAAGGTTTTTGACGCGCCGCTAACTGAAATCGAACATCTCCGCGCCAAAGGCGGGCCGGAGTATGGCAGTTTCCTCATGGCCTGGCTGGACGAATACGATGTGGGCGTCACGAACCAGTGGGCCGCCGCCGATTTTGACGACTCACACTGGAGGGCGGTGCAGATTCCCGGTGGGTTTCAGGAATTGGGCGTGCCCGACACGCCGAGTGTTTGCTGGTTTCGGAAGGAAATCACCCTGCCCGATCCGCTGCCCGCCGGCCAGGCGACAATTTACCTCGGGTCCATCGAGAAAATGGACACGACTTACATCAACGGCCAGTGGGTCGGGGCCAGCTCGTGGGTGGAAAACCCGAGGGTGTATGCGATCAAGAGCGGTGTGTTTAAGCCCGGCCGGAATGTTCTGGCCATTCGCGTGTTCAAGCTGAAACCGGCTGGAGGATTCCTGGCCAAACCCGACGCGCTCCGGCTGGTGCTCGGCGACCAAACCGCGGTCCCGCTGGCCGGCGAATGGAAAGGGGCCTTGAGTGTGGATGCCCGGCCGCCTCATCCGCTGCCGTTGAGTTTTGAAAATTATCCCACGATGCCGATCGTGCTCTACGAAGGCATGATTGCGCCGGTGGCGCCGCTCGCGATTCGGGGCGCCATCTGGTATCAGGGCGAAGCCAACACGGAACGCGCCTATCAATATCGCACATTGCTGCCGGCGATGATCGGCGACTGGCGTAAATTGTTTGGGCAGGGCGATTTCCCGTTTTACATCGTCAGTTTGCCCGCCTTCACGCACCGCCGCGACGTGCCGGGCGATGATTCCTGGGCGGAATTGCGCGAGGCGCAGGCAATGACCGCCCGCCAAGTCAAAAATTCCGGCCTGGCGGTCACGATTGACACCGGCGACGCAGACGATATTCATCCCAAGGACAAAAAAATTGTGGGCGAGCGTTTGGCCTTGTGCGCCCTGGCGAAGGAATACGGCGAAAAAATTCTGTATGCCGGCCCGGCCTTCAAATCGGTCGCGCATCTCCACGGAGCACTCAAGCTCCACTTCGACCACACCGACGGCGGGTTGGTGGTAAAAGGCGGCAAGCTGGCAGAATTTTCGGTGGCCGGGAAAGATCGCAAGTGGCACTGGGCGGACGCCCGGATTGAGGGCGACGCGGTCATTGTTTCCTCCCCGGACGTGCCGGCTCCGGAAGCAGCTCGTTACGCCTGGCAGGCCAACCCGGCGGCCACGCTTTACAATAGAGCCGGATTGCCGGCCGTTCCGTTCCGCACCGACAACTGGCCGGAGATTACCGAAAAGCACGCCCCGTGGTAAGGGTCGAACAGTGATGGGAATGTAAAAGGCACGCGCCATGGACCGCGTGCCTTGTCTGAAGATTTATGGCCCCTGCGAGCGCAAACCGCAGGCGATTCAAATGAATTCGTTGATGAGGTTCTCCAGGTATTCCTGCCGACCACTCTCGTTCCCCGTCACTTCGCCTTTCTTCAGCATGTATGCTTCCAACGCCGCCGAGTCCGCCTTCCCGGCCTCGATCTTCGCCCCTATCCCTGAATCCCACGAGGCGTATCGTTCCTTCACAAACTTCGCCAGCCGCCCGTCCTTCCGGATCGCCGCCGCTATCTTCAACCCCCGCGCAAACGCGTCCATGCCGCCGACGTGCGCGTGAAACAAATCCTCCGGCTCGAAACTCTCCCGCCGCACTTTCGCATCGAAATTCGTTCCTCCCGTCTTGAACCCGCCATACTTCAATATCGTCAGCATGATTTGCGTCGTCAGGTAAATGTTCGTCGGGAACTGGTCCGTGTCCCACCCGATCAATTCGTCCCCCGTGTTCGCGTCTATCGAGCCCAGCGCCCCCGCCGAGCCCGCCACCTCTAATTCATGCTGCATCGTGTGCCCCGCCAGTGTCGCGTGATTCGTCTCTATGTTCAGCTTCAGATGGTCCATCAAATCGTATTCCCGCAGGAAATTCAGGCACGCGGCGGCATCCGAATCGTATTGGTGCTTCGTCGGTTCCTTCGGCTTGGGCTCGATGTAAAACTGGCCCTTGAACCCGATCTGCTTTTTGTAGTCCACCGCCAGGTGCAGGAATTTGGCCAGGTGCTCCAACTCCCGCTTCATGTTCGTGTTCCACAACGTCGAGTATCCTTCCCGCCCGCCCCAGAACACGTATCCGGCCCCGCCCAGTTCGTGCGTGATTTCCAATGCCTTCTTCACTTGCGCCGCCGCAAAGGCGAACACGTCCGCGTTGCAACTCGTCGCCGCGCCGTGCACGAACCGCGGATTGGAAAACAGATTCGCCGTCCCCCACAGCAATTTGATCCCAGTCCGTTCCTGCTCCTCCTTGATCACTTCGACCACCGCGTCCAGGTTCGCGTTGGTCTCCTTCAGGTTCTTGCCTTCCGGCGCGATGTCCCGGTCATGAAACGCGTAAAACGGCGCCCCCAACTTTTCAATGAACTCGAAGGCCGCCCGCGCCCGGTTCTGCGCGTTGGCCACAGTGTTCGATCCGTCGTCCCACGGGCGCACCGCGGTCCCCACCCCGAACGGGTCCGAGAGCACATTACGGAAGGTATGCCAATAAACCACTGAGAAGCGCAGCTGCTCTTTCATGGTTTTGCCCTCCACCACCTCGGCGGCGTTGTAATGTTTGAACGCCAGCGGATTCCGGGATTGGGCGCCTTCGTATTTGATCTTCGCAATATTCTTAAACGCGGTTTGCATGGTTCGATAATTCGCAGTTAAATTTTCGGACGAAAGCGGAATGTAAGTAAGGGCCAAGGGCGGTTCAAGCGCAATCTACCCGAATAGCTGGACGATTCTCTGATTCCACATGTTCTCTCGGTCTGCCGGCGCTATGGCCTGGAACGCGCCGTCTGCATGACGGCTTGAAATGCCGGTTTGGGCTGGCCATCGCGGTCGAAAAGCAACGGGTAATTCTTGCGTCCCCACGTGTTCAGCCAGGAATCGCCGTCGGTCACGCCCCAGAAGGTGACGCGCTCAACGACACCGCGATGTTTGAGGAACACGCCAAAAAGGTCGGCGTAGCGTTTGGCCAGTGCTTGCTGGACATCGGCCGGCAAACCATTGCTATAAACATTTGCGCCGGCGACCCGCCGCGCGTTCGCTTCAATGTCCGCGGTGCGATTTCCCTGCGTGGCACGCACGACGTCCACGTCCAGCTCGGTAATCATCACCATGACGCCGAGTTTGGCGAAATCGGAAATAGTGGCGTCCTCCTCTTCCAGCGTCGGCCAATCCATTTTGAAATGCCCCTGCAGCCCGACGGCCGTGATGGGAACACCTTCAGCTTTAAGTTTTTTGATCAACGCGATAGCCCCTTTGCGTTTAGGTTCGTTCTCCAGCGAATAATCATTGTAATACAATTCGGCTTTGGGATCGGCTTCGTGCGCGTATTGAAACGCCTTTTCAATGAAATCGTCGCCAATGATTTTCTGCCAATTGGACCGACGCAATTTGCCGTCTTCGGCCAAGGCTTCGTTTACGACGTCCCAGCCTTTGATCCGGCCTTTGTAACGGCCCACGACGGTCTGGATATGGTCGCGCATTCGTGCCAACAGGACATCACGCGTGACCGGGTTGCCGTTGGTGTCCTGAAAGACCCACTGCGGCGTCTGGTGATGCCACACGAGGGTATGCCCGATGATGGCCATGTGATTGGACTCGCCGAACGCCACGTAACGGTCGGCGTTGGTAAAGTCATACACGCCCGGGTCCGGATGGACCGAATCCCATTTGAGGGCGTTCTCGGGGCTGATGGAGTCAAATTGCTCCTGGATGATGGGATTGCCGCGCCGGTCCGCGTTCTCGAATTGTTTCTGGTTGACGGCGACGCCAATCAGGAAGTCGCCTTTGTAAGCTTCCTTCAGGGTCGTGGGTTTCGTGGCGCAGCCGGCGAAGACGGCTGCCGTCAAAACAATCAGGACTGTCCTGACAGGTAAGGAATAGATTTTCAAAACAGGTCAGGCGGCAGCCGGATTTTCGGCGGCGAACTTTTTCCTGCGTTCGGCGAGTTCGTCGGCCATCTGGATGGTCACGCGCTTATTGAGTTTGTAAATGACGAGTAAAATGGTACAGGCGCCAAACAGCGCCGCCACGCCGATGCCGACGCAAAAGTGATAACCGCGCACCGCTTCCGGCGCGTCCGGCAACTGCGTGTCATAGCCGAACCCATATTTCAAAATCCACAGGAACGACGACGAGCCGAACGCCAGGCCACATTTCAAGGCGAACATGATGGTGGCGAACACAACGCCGGTGAAACGCCGGCCGGTTTTCCACTCCGAGTAATCCGCCACGTCCGCGTAAATCGCCCAGATCAGCGGAATTGTCGGCGCGTAGCAAATCGAGCCGAGAACGGTCAGCGCCAACATGCCGCCGACGGCGGTGGGCGGCAGTAAATAGAACGCGAGGGCGCAGGCGGTCGACAGCGCGAACCCGCAGACGGCGACGGCTTTCTTACCGAATTTTTTCGAGAGATTCATCGAAAGCAAAATCACGATGATGGTCACGCTCGTGCCCACCATGTTGATGATGCTGTTGAAAACGTCGGCCACATTTCCGGCGGTTTGATCGCCGTGGACCATATAGCCGATCCAATCCAATAAGCCCCAAACCCCGCCCGACACCGTTGCGCCCGCCGGAACGACCAGGCCAAGTTTTTGCGCGAAACCGAACATCGCGCCCTGGTCCGCGTAGTGATGGTAGTAATTGTAAAGCGCGGTGCCGCGGAACGAAAGCATCGCAAAATGAAACAGCGTCATCAAAGCCATCACAATCCACGGGCTGTTTTTGACGAGCGCGGCGAAGTCCGCCTTCGGGTCGGACTTTTGTTGCGGCGGCGGCTGGATGCGTTCGCGTGTCGTGAAAAACGTGATGAGAAACAACACCAGGCAGATCGACGCCCAAAGGATCATTGTCATCTGCCAGCCGTGCTGGCGATCATGGCCGACGGCGAATTTCGCGACGAACGGCAGGGTGAATCCGCCCACGATGAATTGCGCGGCGTTGACCGCGGCGAAGCGGTAGGAATTCAATTTCGCGCGTTCATTCACGTCGCCCGTCATCACGCCGCCGAGCGCCGCATAAGGCATGTTGTTCATCGAATAAATCGTCATCAGCATGATGTTCGTGATAGCGGCGTAGGCAATCATCGCGCCCATGCTCCAGCCCTTTGGCGTGGTATAGGCGAGAACCATCACCACGCACCACGGCAACGCGGTGAACAAAATCCATGGGCGGAACTTTCCCCAGCGCGTATTCGTGCGGTCGGCGAGGATGCCCATCATCGGATCGGCCACGGCGTCCCATAGCCGCGCGCACATGAGAATCGCTGCCGCCGCGCCGGCCGTCAGGCCGAACACGTCCGTGTAAAAGTTCGTCTGGAACAGAATAAACGTCATGAAGACGAAGTTGGCGGCAGAGTCGGCAGCGCTGTAACCCGCTTTTTCGACCAACGAAAGTTTCTGTTGGAAATGTTGTTCGGCCATGTTGTTTGCGGGTTGAGGTTTTTGCTTCAAATCAAAGTCGTCTTCTGAAAGACGGCGCATTCGCGGGAAATACCGACCGCGGCGTCCAGTGCCCCTGGTTCGGCCAGAGATTTCATAGTGATAAAGTAGAGTGCAAGCGGCTCCGAGCCGATGTCAAGTGAAACGACCGGGTCGTGGGAGTACGCTTCATTTTCTAATTCTTTTTACGAGGGTTCCCAAACAAATCCGCGACAAATGATTTTAACGCTGCGGAATTTATTTTTTGAGCACCCGTACGTTTTCGCGATGCTTTGACAAATTGCAGGGCCAATTGCGTCAGGATCGCGCCCGGCCGTGGATAGCCGGCCACGATATAGTGCGGACCGGGAGACGATTCGCCTGCTTCCTGCTCGTATTCGGCCCGGAGATTGTCGGGCGTGATCAGGGAATTGGCATGTTGGAAGACCACTTCGTCCATGACCTTGTAGACTTCTTTGCTTTCCTTGACCAGGCCGTAGTGGTCCAGGAGTTGAGCGAAGACGTAATTGGAAGTCGTATAAACGTCCTTGCCCTGGTCTGACTCCACCGGTTCGCCATCCTCGGTTTTGCACATGGCCCAGCCCATTCTCGATCGGTTGTTTTGATAAATGGTCTTGAGGATTTGTTTCGCCCGCTCGTCGGAAATGAACGGTTCCTCGCCCATCGCAATCAAATACCACAGCGCATCAAGCTGGTTGGTCCAGACGTCAGTGTTGGTTTTGCCCGTCACCGGGTCGTAGCAAGTGACATAATATTGCAGTCGCAGGCCGTTGCGGTTGGTCTTGTCCCGCCATAATTTCTCCAGAACGGCGGCGGCCTTGTCGAAACATTGCTCGTATTCCTTTCGGGCCGCATCGTCTTTCATCATTTCCGCCATCCGCATCATGGCCCGGCAACCGCCCAGAAAATGAGTGGCGTCGTAGGCGTCCGCGCCGAAAAGGACCAGATTATCGAAGGTATTTTTGACTTCATTAGGATAACCCTCGGGAATGCCGTCCTTGTCAATATCGAGGGTCAACGCATACTCGAACCCGAACTTGAGGGTTCGCCAGTTCTGTTTGAGGAAATCGGTATCGCGGGTGAACTTGACGTTGCGCAAAACCCGCAAAGCCAGTTTGGGGAAAAGGTCCACCCAGCAATTACTGTTATACCACGCATAATCGGTGACGTTGCGCAGGGCGTGACCTTTTGGCAAAGCGCACAAATCGTGCGCGACGCTGCCTTTGATTTTGAAAGGGCCATGAATCTGGGTCAACGGCCGGCCCTCGTACTCCTCCGGATGATCCAGAAAATGCTTTCGGGCTTCAACAAATGACGCGTGGATGTGATAAAACCGCGGGGTCATATCCTCGGCCAGGATCGAATCGATAAATCCCTGACAAAGATTCCGCTCCACTTTCGGGAACAGCACCAGCATCAACATCGAATACCATTCCACGTCTGAAGGATCGAGATAGGCGTAATCGAAACATTCCAGAAAGCGGGCGACGTCATCGCCTTTTTTGTCTTCGATCCAGACGGCGGCGTTAGAGAGTGGGAAACTGAATTCATTCAGGATCAAGCGGGTCAGCCTCAAAGCGCCTGCCCGATCACTCTTATAGGAAGGACTTTTCTGAATGTAGTTGAAGATGCCGTTTTGAATCTTCAATGTCCGGTTCAACCATCCAGGGTAGTGGTCCAGCGCGGTCTTTACCATGTCTACGACTCTGGTCCTTTCATTCCTGAAACTCTTGACGTATTTGCGCTCGAAGGTCTTGCCATCAATGAAACGTTGCCGGGGGAAATCCAGGGCGATGGCAAACGGCAACTTGATGGCCGCCTTCGGCCCCAGTCGGAATGAAAGGCTGATGGCAGCGCCGTAGTCCTGGTTGATGAGCGGCTTTCGTTTCTCGTAAAAACTGCCGTCCTCGTTCAACAGGAGATCCTGTTTGAGGCGGTTCAAACAAAAATACAGGTGCGTATCCACTCCCACGCCTTTCATTTCCGGCACGGCTATCGCCATCCGGTCCGCACATTCGCTGCTGGCCAGTGTCACGCCCCGGACCCCGGCGGAACGGAATTCTTCGTGCACGTGCCCTTTGACGGGCGCCGAGCAGACATAAACGGTGTCCTGGTCCGTGGGTTTCAACTCCTTTTCCTGCAGATTAACCAGGGATGGCCGCGGTATGACCAGTGTGATGTCCTGTGCTTTACTTGTGTTATTTCTGACTTCGTACTCCTCAACCCCGACAGGCAAGACGGCTTCGTCTGTTCCAGACAGGAACGGTGAAACCAGCCGGCGCACGACGCTGACTTTCCGCAGTTTAAACATCATCTCGAGCAGGGGCGTTGCCAGGGAAAGCGTGACCTGTTTTTCGGTGACGGGTGCGTGATAGTAATTTCTCAAGGCCGGCACGTCATCCGGCCCCTCCATGCGCCGGGGATCTCTGGCAGTGAGCATGATGCCCTCATCATCGCCAACCCGAATAAACGGTGCGGAGGCAAATTGAATGGCATTTTGATTCAGGAGGATCAGTCTGCCGGCGTTGTTCAAGCGGTTGTACAAACCTTCGGGCGACAGGCCGATGGAACAGGTTGGAGCGCCTTGCAGCGCGATGGTGTGGGGGAATTGCAGCGTTTTCGACATTCCCTGAAAATGCACCGACATCTTTTTATCAACGTAAATCGTTGATATTTCCTTTCCGGAAATGGTGCAAACACCGCTGAAGTTCAGATTACCGTTTTTGGGCATAAAATTTCTCCACTTTTATTGTTCCGTCTGACCGGCCGGCTTTGGCCTGAGTCAGGTAGATAGTTTCAGACCTGGACAGTCCCGTCGTTCCAGGCACGGCTAGCAATACGACAACTCAAACGGGCGTCGTTTCTGCGGTGGGGGACTTTTTACCGCAGTCGGCTTCTGGCCGCCGAGTTTTACGGGTAACCGGGTCCGGGGATCTTGTTTGATCTTGCCGAAGAGCATGCCGACAGCCGCGCGGATGGAGTCCGGCGTGCCGCTGAAATTGCAGACCACGGCGTCGGCCTCAATGGTGGTGCCTTCGACGTACGGGAAGTTGGTGACTACCACCACCTTATGACCCGCTTTCTTGAGCTTTTGAACCAGCAGCCGATTGTTTCCGGTTTTCACAATCCGCGCATAGTAATTGGTCATGACCACCAGGTCCGCCTGTTTGGCCAGGCCAAGACATTCCTCGATTTCACCGGCGGTGGCGGCGAATTCGGTGTCCACCAGGATCAGGTTGGTGGAATGATTGACCATCGCTTCGCCGAACATATGGCTGTGCATGTACGGGTCTTTCCCAACGAATTCGTAGGGAATGCGCTGTTCGATGACCAACATCTTCTGTTTGGGATTCAACGGCAGCATTTTCTTGTCATCGCGCATCACCATCAGTGCTTTCTTCGCCACGTCCCAGGAGAACTCGATCACGGGTTTGCTCAGGGCATAAGCCTGGGCTTTTTTCGGATCGCGTTTGCCGGCGGTTTCAAACAACCCCTGGTCGTACTTCATTCGCAAAAGATGCGTCACGGCTTCATTGAGACGTTCTTCGGAGATATCACCGTTCTCCACGGCCTGTTTGATGCCAAACAAACACTGTGACCGCGATTCATCGTCGGCTTTGAGCAGAATAGTATCGCAACCGGCCTTGATCGCCATGGCACAGGCCTGCGGCAGCGGCCACTGTTTCAGAATGGCAGCCATGCCAATCGCGTCGGAAACAATCACCCCGTCGAAACCCAGTTCTTCCCGCAGCAGCCCGGTCAGCAACTTCTCCGACAACGTCGTCGGATATTTGCTGTCATACGCCGGATAAACCGAATGCCCGGTCATGATGGCTTTCACACCCGCCGCGATGGCCGCTTTGAACGGGACCAGTTCGACTTCCTGCATTCTTTTCTTGTCGGCCTTGATCACGTCCAGCACATCGTGGGCGTCGGTGGCGGAATCGCCCCGGCCCGGGAAATGTTTGGCGGTGGCCGCGATGCCACCATCCTGCAGGCCTCTCACGAACGCGACGGCATGTTTGGCGCAAACCTCGGGATCATCGCCGAAGGAGCGAACACCGATTTCCGGATTTTTGGGATTGATGTTCACGTCGCAGACCGGCGAATACATCTGCGTAACGCCAATATTGCTCAACTGTTTCGCGATGGTGTTGTTGATTTTATAAGTCATCCTGGGATCGCCGATGGCGGCCATGCCCATGGGCGGCGGGAATTGCCGGATACCGCCGGCCATGTAGTCGTTCTTGAAGTCGCCCTCGAAATCAATGGTCATGTGCAGGGGAATTGCCAACCGCCGGTTCATCGCAATTTTCTGCAGGGCATTCAAGTCCCTGGTATAATCCTCCGGTGTGATGCTGATTCCAAATTGCTTCCCGGCGTAGTAGGTATTTGAAATGGTGAAGTAATCTTTCGGTTTTTTGAAATTCTTGTCGATTTGCGAGTTGCCCCAGTAAAGATTCTTGCAGGTTTCCACCGCGTAAGGTTCCAGGCACAGGCCGCCGCATTGCAAACGGGTGATCTGCTCAATGCCGCTGGGGGTGAGCATCGCGCCGCGGCGGGTGAAGGTTAATAGCTGGCCGACTTTTTCCTCCAAAGTCATCTTCGCAATGAGCTTGCTGACAAAGGCGTCCCGTTTCGCATCAGTATTCTTAGACATTTTTATATCTCCGGTTTCAGGCTGGCCCCGAACACTTTCGGTGCTGGTTGTTCATGATTCCCATTTGCCGCGGTTTTCCGGCCCTACCCAGAATTCGCGTTCCTTCTTCCACCCCTTTTCTTCAATTTTCAAATCCTTCGTCTTCCACCCGCCTTGAATTCGTCGTGTTAAATCATCGAAGCCCTTGTTCCAACTGAGCCCGTCGGGCACGGTCACGTTCATGCTGCCGGCGGCGTTGGCGTACCGCAGGCACGATTCGATGGTCATTCCCCGGACAAACGCCGAGAGAAACCCGGCGATGGCTGAATCGCCCGACCCCAACGCGCCGACAAATTTTTCCTCCTGGTAAACCGGGAACCAGAGTTCGCGATTGGCCCAGTTATCGAGGTCGGCACAGCCCGCCGCCCCCAGCTTCCGCAAACGGTCCTGGTCTGCCGTCCGGATATACAATCCCCGGTGACCGCATTTGACCATCGCGATGGCCGTGCCCAGGTTGATCAAATCTTTTCCCAGGGTGGCAACGTCCCTGGCGGTCATGTGATCGAGCACGCTTTCTTTAGGACCAAGGTTCGCCTTTTTCTCCAGGAATTTTTCCTTGTACAGGAAGAAGAAAACCTCCTCCGCACTGGGCACCATGATATCCGTGCGGGGAACCCAGGCTTTGAGAATGGCTTGCCAATCCACTTGACCGGCCGGGCTGTTGACGTCCGGAATGGAAAGATCCAGCGCGGTGGTGGTTCCCAGTTCCCTGGTCTTCTCCAGAATTCTGGT
>Ga0335081_10008395_pt1 | contig 16564 bp, 12 predicted proteins | sample Lox_Sample_35_FD_206713 | JGI IMG/M metagenome (GOLD analysis project Ga0335081, IMG submission 206713) | Soil microbial communities from Loxahatchee National Wildlife Refuge, Florida, United States - Lox_Sample_3.5 | ecosystem: Environmental > Terrestrial > Soil > Wetlands | place: USA... | reverse complement strand
CCGGCTACGCTCTACGGCACACTCCAGCGGTTGATCGAGGCCGATCTCATCGAAGAGTCACGCCGCCGCCCAGCAGCCACTCACGATGATTCCCGCCGTCGTTATTATTGCCTCACGGCGTTTGGGCGCCGGGTGCTGGCTGCCGAAAGCCGGCGCCTCGAAGACCTGGTCCGCGTCATTCGGTCCAAGCGAAGCCTGCTGCCGCGGGAGACGGAGGCCTGAATGCTCGAAGCGCGCGCCCTCACGAAATACTACAGTCATACGGCTGCCGTTCGGGGCGTCAGTTTCACGATTGAGCCGGGAGAAATCCTCGGCTATCTGGGCCCGAACGGCGCCGGAAAGAGCACCACGGTCAAGATGCTCACCGGGCTCATCGAGCCATCGCAGGGCCAGATCCTGTACAACGGCCGCAGCGTGCACGACGATTTTCCGGCCTTTCAGCGGCGCATCGGCTACGTCCCCGAGGAAGCGCACCTCTATCCGCACCTTACCGGCCGCGAATATTTGCAACTGGTCGGGCGATTGCGCGGCATGCCGCGCCGCGTGCTCGATCCCAAGATGGACGAGTTCCTCCGCCTGTTCTCGCTCTGGGATGATCGCCACGATCCGCTTTCGTCCTACTCGAAAGGCATGCGCCAGAAAATCCTGCTCTCGGCCGCATTGCTGCACAACCCTGAGATTCTGATTCTCGATGAGCCGTTCTCGGGTCTCGACGTCACCTCCGCCATGACGCTCCGCAGCCTCATTCGCGGGCTCGCCGGGCAGGGAAAGATCATCCTCTATAGCTCGCACGTGCTCGAAGTCGTCGAGAAGGTTTGCTCCAAGGTCGTGATTCTGCGCAAAGGCGAGGTGGTTGCGTATGACTCCATCGGTCACCTCCGCGATCTCATGAGCCAGCCCTCGCTAGAAGGCGTCTTCGCCCAACTTGCCCAGGTCGAGGATAGTGACGCGCTTGCCGGAAAGATTCTCGACGCGATGCAAACCGGATCCGAAGGCCCGAAGCCGCCGGCCGGTCTCCGGGCCTGCCGTGCCATTGCCGGCGCTTTGCCGCATGAATTTCAGAACGTCCATGGCGAGGATCTGCTGCAGACGGCCGAAGATCTCGGCCCCAGCCAGGGCTTCTCTGGAACGGCTCGCCTTCTCGCCGATCTCGCGATCCGGGTCCCACTCGAATACTTTGCCGAATTCCGCAAGGATCTCCGCTACGCCTTGCGCATGCTGGCGCAGTCGCCCGGGTTCACCGCCGTCGCCTTGATTTCGCTCACTCTCGGCGCCTGTATCGCCACCTGCGCGCTCAGCGAAATGAATGGCATGGTGTTGCGCGACGTCCCAGTCGTCACCCAGCCAGGTGAATTGGTCGCTTTGCAAATGCCGGTTTCGTATCCCGATTACAAACGCTATCGCGACGACAACCGGGTGTTTGCTTCCACCATGGCGTACCTGGCGCCCACGCCCTTCAGCGTGACCTTCGGCGGCCCGTCTGAACGCATCTGGGGCCACCTCGTGACGCCTTCCTATTTCACGACCCTGGGCGTGCATCCCGCGTTGGGCGCTTTTTTTAACGACCAGCCGGGCGATGCCCCGTCCGTCGTGGCCAGCTATCGTTTCTGGCAGTCGCATCTGAATTCCAATCCATCGGCCGTCGGAAAGATCCTCCGCATCAACGGGCAAACTGCCACGCTGGTCGGCGTCGCGCCGGCCGGCTTCACCGGCCCGTCGCCCATTCTCTATCCCGCCGATCTCTGGATGTCCCTCTCCGGCGCTGCACCCGCTGCGCCGGAACTCGCCGGCAATACGCTCGAGCGGCGGGACCGCGCGCTCTTCCGCGTCACCGCCCGCTTAAAACCCGGCATGTCGATGGCTCAGGCCGAAGCAGCGCTCGATACCATCGCGCGCCACATTGAGCAGGATTCCGCCGACGTCGATCGCCACCGTCCCGGCCGGCGAGTCACGCTTTTGGACGGCGGGAAGATGCTGCAGTTCCGCACGCAGGATAAGCCCTTCTTCAGCTCGTTCCTGCTGCTGATCGCCGGTTTAATGGTGCTGATCCCCTGCACCAATATCGCGAATATGACTCTGGCGCGAGCCAACCACCGCCGCCGCGAAATCGCTGTCCGCCTGGCGGTCGGCGCCAGCCGCGCCCGCCTCGTCCGCCAGTTGTTGACCGAAAGCATGCTTCTCGCCGCCATCGCCGGCGCCCTCGGGTTCCTCGGCTCGATGTGGCTGATGCACGCCATGGCCCAACAGAAAATGCCGTGGTATCCAATGCCGGTCGGTTATGATTTTCAGCCGGACGGGCGGGTTCTGCTGTTCGCCCTCGCCCTCATGATCTTCACCGGCCTGGCGTTCGGCCTCGCGCCCGCTCTGCAAGCCACCCGCACCGACATCCTGCCGGCCTTAAAGGAGGGCGGAACGGTACTCATCCGCCGCCATCGCCGCCTCAGCCTGCGCAACCTCTTGATCGTTTCTCAGGTTGCCGGCACATTGACGCTGCTCACGATTCTTGGGTTTCAGTCCTTCGGAATTCAGACCACACTGGGAGTTCAGCAGGGTTTCGACCTGAAGAACCTTTACATGATTTCGCTCGACCCGATTCGCGATGGTTGTTCCGCCGACCAATCCGCGGCGGTGCTCCAGAAGGTGCTCGATCGTGTCAAAGCGCTGCCCTCCATCACCGCGGCCACCCTCACCGAGTCCGTTCCCGTCTCCATGCCGGGCATCCCGCTGCGGATTCTCCGGCCCGACGCCGCGAACTCCAAAACCGTGCTGACCGCCCTCAAACACATGGTCGGCCGCGATTACTTCGCGACGACGGGCATCCAGATTCTGCGCGGCCGCAGCTTCGATCGCGAGGACGAGACCGGCGACTCCGGCAAAATCGTCGTCAGCGAGGCCTTGGCTCACCAGTTCTGGCCGAACGAGGATCCTCTCGGCCGCCAGATCGAAATCGCCGGAACTCCGGTGGCCGCCAACCCCATCGCGGTTTTGCCCTGGAACGTCAATGATCGCGCGGGCGCTTTGGAAAACGGCCGCCACGTCTTCGAAGTGGTTGGCGTGGTTCGCGACGTCGCCGAAGGGCTGGTCGTGCAGAAGCCGCGCCCGGCCATCTACTTCCCGCTCACTCCGGCCGATTACCGCCAGCCGCTGCTCTCCGGCATTACGCTGATCGTGCGCGCCGCGCCAGGTGCCGATGCGCTCACCGTCGTCCGCCGTGAAATTTCCGCGGTCGATTCGCGCCTCATGCCCTTCGATGCCCGGAGCATGGCTGACCATATCGACCGATTCATGTCGCCGCTTCGCACCGCGTCTTGGACCTACGGTTTCATGTGGTTTTTTGGATTGATTCTCGCGGCCGTCGGTCTGGCCGGCGTGACGGCCTACTCGGTAACGCACCGCGGCCATGAGATCGGCATCCGCCTGGCGCTTGGCGCCGCCAGAAAGGACGTGCTCGGCCTCGTGATGAAGGATGGCGCCATCCTCGTGGCTGCCGGCATGAGCCTCGGGCTCGCTGCCGCATGGGCCGTCACTCGCTTTATGAGCGCCATCAATGCCACTGCCGGCCAGGTCACTTCCACTAGCACCTCCGATCCACTCGTCCTCTTCGGTGCTCCGTTCATGCTCGCCGTTCTGGCCTTGCTCGCCTGCTATTGGCCCGCTCGCCGCTCGCTCCGCATCGATCCGGCGATTACCTTGCGGCAGGAGTAGATCGTCCATGCGAGACTGGCTGCGCGAAACCCACGGAACTCAGTTCGAGCTGCTGCGCCACTTCCTCCTCCGCTTCTTTGATAGCGAGATCGTCACCGCTCCGGGGCAAACCAGTGCCGTCCTGATCGCCGTCGTCTCGTTGTGTCTTCCTTGGTTCCAGGTGCTGATCGGCCCGATCAAACAGAAATATGCGTACCTCTCCACTCTCGCAGTGCCCGGACCTTATCGCGAGGCGGTGCGTGCCGACGAGTTGTGGCTGCTCACACTCGTGATGTCCCTGGTCGGGCTTCTGACCGCGATCAAGTGGCAGTCCCTGTTCCCAGACATCCGTGATTACCGCAACCTCGGTGCGCTCCCGCTGCGCGCGCGCCAGATCTTCGTCGCCAAGCTGCTGGCTTTGATGATCGTTGCCGCTGCTGCTCTGATCCTCGTAAACGGTCCGCCCAGTACCGCGTTTCCCGCGTTGTCCGCAAGCCGGTGGGCATTCCATTCCGCTCCCGGCGCACGGATGCGCGCTTACGCCCTAGCCTCGCTCGCGGGCAGCGGCTTTTTCTTTTTTGCTTTGATTGCGCTCCAGGGCGTGCTGCTCAACCTGCTCCCTCCGCGTGCTTTTGGCCGCCTGACGGGTTTCCTGCAAGGCCTGCTTGTCGGGCTCATGCTCGCGCTCCTGGTTTTGAGCTTTTCGATTCAGCCCCAGATCGTGCGCGCTCTCATCCAGCCGCCGTGGGCGGCGTGGCTTCCGCCGGTGTGGTTCTTGGGATTGTGCCAGAGCGGCTCCGGAGATCCCGACCCCTTCATGCACGCCCTCGCGCACCGCGGCCTAGTCGCGCTCCTGGTTGCCATCGCGCTCGCACTCTGCGGGTATTTCGTCAGTTACCGCCGCCATAGCACGCTTTTACTCGAAGGCGCGAAAGGCCGCATGAAGGACCGGCGCTCGCCCGCCCTCCCCGGCTGGTTGCTGCCGGACCCTCGACAGCACGCCGTCGTCGGATTCATCCTCCAAACCGTCGTGCGCAGCAGTCGTCACCGCATGATGCTGATGGGCTATGGCGGCCTGGCCGGCGCGGTTGTGCTGAGTGGAGTGCTCGGTATGGGAAGCTTCGTCGGCCGCGAGCGCCTCCTTACCGCTGGCTTCATCTATTTCCATGTCATCGCATTGCTGTTCCTGTTGCTCGGCGCGCGCCACCTGTTCTCCATTCCCACCGAATTGAAGGCGAACTGGCTCTTCCAGATCACGGAAGCCGAAGGCCGATCGACCTGGCTTCAGGCTGTCGACCGCTTCGTTCTGTTTTGGTTCGCGCTGCTGATCCTCGCGCCCGTTCCGCTAGAGATCCGCTACCTGGGCTGGCGCGGTCTCGCGGAACCCGCGCTCCTGGGCGCCGCGGGCCTGCTCGCGTACGAATGGACGTTCTCGTCGTGGAGTAAGCTGCCCTTCACTTGCTCCCATCTTCCGGGCAAAACGCCCGGCTGGATTCTCGCCATCCAGTTTTTTGCTTTGCTTACCCTGGTCCCCCTGTTGAACGGCGTACTGCTCGCGATCTTGCAAAATCCGCTCGTTACCGTGATCGCTTTTGGCGCCGTCGGTGCGGCCTGGACGCGCGTCCGTGGCCTTCGCCAGGAAGGCCGGTCCGACATTCGCCTCAAATACGAAGAACTCCCCGACGCGGCGGTTCACTCCCTCAACCTCCTCCGCGGCTAAGCTGGACTGACGCCGGCGGCCAGAAAATCTCGCATCCTCCGAATGGTGGACAACATTGGGATTGATCCGCCCGTATGCCACTCGTTACACTTCAGTTGTGAAGGCAATAATGATGACGGAGTGGGCACAGTGGCAAGGTGAGGTTGTCGACGGCGAATTCCACCTTGATCGCTACCTGGGTGGTGGCGCTCACAGCGGCGTATTTCAGACGGAATTCCGCGGACAAAAGGCGGCCATCAAGATTCTCTCCGACGAGCCCCGGCACGAGTGGGGCGCGGAGCTGTCGCATCCGAACCTGATCCGGATCTTTCGCACCGGACGATGGCAGGTCGACGACCACCCGATGCACTACGTAGTGATGGAGGCGGCGGACGAAGTCCTGTCGCAGGTGATCGCCGAGCGCCCTCTCACGGCCGAGGAAGCGCGCGAGATGCTGACCCCCGTGCTGGAGGCGGTGAGCTATCTTCACGGCCGCGGGCTGGTCCATGGCCGCATCAAACCTGGCAACATCGTGTCGGCCGGCGAGCAGCTGAAGGTATCGAGCGATGGATTGCGCCAGGCCGGTGAGGCCCCAAGCCTGGCGGTTAGGGGCGCTTACGATGCGCCGGAGATGGGAGAACGGCAAGTTGCGCCGGCCCTCGACGTCTGGGCGCTGGGAGTGACGCTGGTCGAAGTGCTGACGCAGCGGTTGCCCGAATGGGATGATGCCGGCGAGCCGCGGTTGCCGGATGGTCTGCCCGAACCATTTCGCGAAATCGTCAGGCATTGCCTGGTTCCCGACCCGCAACACCGTTGTACGGTGGCGGAGATCTCGACCCGGCTATCGGGCGGCACAACGCCGGCGCCAGTCGTGCTCCCGCCGCGGCCCGAGCCCGCCGAACAGCAACCGGCATCGAACAGACGTCCCCTTACCATCGCCGCCGCGGCAGTCGTTGCCGTGCTCGCGGTCGTCGGCGGATCGCGGTTGTTTCGGTCGAGCCCGCCACAGAACCAGCCGGTGCCCGCCGTGGCGAACCGCGAACCGGTGCCCACACCGCCGGCGGCATCCATACCGGCGGGACCCGCGGGCAGCGTGGCGGGAAAGGTCGCCAAACAGGTTGCGCCGCAGGTCACTAAGAAAGCTCGCGAAAGTGTGCAAGGCACGGTCAAGGTGCTGGTGAGAGTCCGCGTCAATTCTGCCGGAGCGGTCTTTTCGGCGAAGCTTGAGTCACGCGGCGTGAGCCGATACTTTGAGAAAGCAGCGTTGCAGGCAGCGCGCCGCTGGCGCTTCACAGCCCCCAAGGTCGACGGGCATGCGGTGTCCAGTTCCTGGTCGCTCGAATTCGATTTCGGCCAGTCCGGAACCGAAATGCACGCGCGCGCCGTTTCGTAGCATCCCCGGCCAGGGCAGCGCGAATCGCGGGATAAAATTGTTTCATGACCAAGATCGCGCTGGGTTGGGTGCTTTCGATTACAACGGTGGCCGCGGTGGGCTGGGCACAGCAGAGCCCGCCGGAAGAGGCGAGCGTCACCGTCGCCGGCAAGAAGATCACCATCGACTACTCCGCCCCATCCGTGCATGGCCGCAAGATTTTCGGTGACGGCGGGCTGCTCTCACACGATCCCACATATCCAGCCTGGCGCGCGGGCGCGAACTCAGCCACCGCGTTTCACACGGATGCGAACCTCGACATTGGCGGCCTCGCCGTTCCCAAGGGCGACTACACGCTCTACTGCTGGGTGAAGAATCCGGATGCGTGGGAATTGATCATCAGCAAGGAGACCGGGCAATGGGGCTTGTCGTACAACGCCGGGCGCGATCTGGGGCGCGTGAAGATGGCGATGAACAAGCCCCCGGCTCCGATCGAACGCTTGAAGTACACTCTCACCGCCGAGGGCGGCGCCCGCGCGAAGCTCGAGCTGGCGTGGGAGAATCACGTAGCTTCGGTGCCGATCACCGTGAAGTAGTCTGGCTGTAACCGAATTGACATCGTCGCGTGTTAGACTCGCGGAAATGGACGCCCTGGAGATCCAAAGCGACGAGAGCCCTGGCGGAGCACGTCTGCTGCATTTAAACGGCCCGTTGACCCTGAACACGTTATTTGAATTTCAGGAGTTGGTGCGAAAGGAGCACACCAAGGGTCTGATTCTCGTGCTCGAAGGAGTGCCGTACATGGATTCGGCCGGCCTGGGAGCGGTGCTGGGGGCGTATGCATCCTGCCAACGGCACGGCCAGAAATTTGCGCTCGCCAAGGTTTCGCAGCGCGTCCGGACTCTGATGCAGGTGGCCAAAGTGGAGTCGCTTGTGCCGTCCTACGAGACCGTCGAGGCCGCCGAGACGCACGTAACCTCAAACGCGCAGCGCGCGTGAAGCTCTTTTCCCTGCGAACCAGAAGTTCGCCGAAGACCTCAATCAGTGGGGCGGTCATTCAGCCTGCCGCCGCCTTGAGGCGGCGTCGGCCGGGTTGCCCTACTGGGCCGGCGGCTTTGCGTCCGCCGACTGCGCGGCCGGAGCGGGCACCGGCAGCGGTTCTTTGCCGTCCAGCACAAACGTGAGCAGCTTCGGGCGGACATTGTTCGTGCCGCCAAACGGATTGGGCGCGGCGGCCGTGTCAGCAGCGCCGGCTGTACCCGGAGCGGGAGCCCCCGCTCTGGCGCCGCCTCGATTTTCCGCCGGCGGCGGGAACGGGGACGCAACGGGCCCGGTGCCGCCCATGATCGAGACATATTGCTTTCCGTCGAGCAGATATGTGATGGGTGGGCTCATGCCGCCGCGCAACCCGGTCTGGACGTCGAGAAGCTTTTCGCCTTTATCCGCGCTATAAGCCACCAGGCGGCCATCCGGCACCACCTGGATCACCAGGTTGCCGGCCGTCGTCACGGTCCCGCCGCCGATGCTGCCTCCGCCCGGAGCGCGCCAGCGTTCCTTTTGCGTCACCGGATCCCACGCGATCAAGGCGCCGCCGCGCGGGCCGTCATTTGAGACCGGGCCGATGGCAGGAGGCGCCGGACGGGTCGGAACCGTCTGCGCGGGAGCGGCGCTTCGCGCTCCCGGGGGACCAAACGAAAACACAATCCCCATGTTCTGCTGGCCTTCCCGGTAGTTGAAATCAGGCTGGCTCTGGTACGAGAAATTACTGCCAGTCGAAGCAGGAATGTACACCAGGCCCGTATTCGGGTTGTACGACATCGGCGACCAGTTGTGTGCTCCGCCCGGCCCGGGCGATACCGTCACTTTGCTCGAATTGTTGTAGCGCGCTTCTTCGTTGACGATCGGCTTGCCGGATTTTTCATCCAGACCCTTGGCCCACGTCACGGTAGCGAACGGCTGGCCGGAGATAAACTCCCCGGTGACGCGGTCGAGCACGTAGTAGAACCCGTTCTTGTTGGCCTGCATGATAACTTTGCGCTGCCGGCCGCGAATCGTCATATCCGCCAGAATCATCTGCTGAACGCTGTCGAAATCCCAGGAGTCGTTCGGCACCATCTGGTAATACCATTCGAGCTTGCCGGTATCGGGTTTGACCGCGAGAATCGAGCAGACATAGAGGTTCTCTTTCCCGTTCTGTTTGCGCACGTCGTCGGGCCAGGGCCCCGCATTGCCGGTGCCGACGTACAGCAGGTCGGAATCGGGATCGTAGGCCATCCCGTCCCAAACAGTGCCGCCGCCGCCCATCTTCCACCAGTCGCCTTGCCAGGTCTGTGCCGCCTTGCGCAGGGCCTCGTTCTCGAATGGTTTCGCCGGGTCGCCCGGGATGGTGTAGAACTTCCAGGCGAACTCGCCGGTCTTGGCGTCGAATGCGGAGAAAAAGCCGCGCACCGGATACTCGGCGCCGCTGATCCCCACGATCACCTTGCCCTTGGCAATCCGCGGCGCCATCGTCATGGTGTAGTTGTCCTGCGGATACGCGACACGCGATTCCCAAACCACTTTGCCGGTTTGCGCATCGATGCCTTCCAGCCGCCCGTCGATGATCGGCGCGATCACTTTGCCGTCGTAGAACGCGAGCCCGCGGTTTACCACGCCGCAACAGATCTTCGAGCGCACGGCCGCCTGGTTGACCTCGGGATCCCAGCGCCAGCGCTCTTTGCCAGTGCGCGCGTCCACCGCAAAGACGATGCTCCAGTTCGTGATGCCGTAGAGGGTTCCGTTTACCTCGAGCAGCGTGTCTTCCTGCGAGCCGCCGCCGGGGCCGGCTTCATACATCCACTCCAATCCGAGACGGCTGACGTTGCCGGCATTGATCAGATTGAGCGGGCTATAACGCGTCTCGCCGTAGTTCAGGCCGTAGGTGACCCAATCGTTGCCGGTCTTGCCGGCATTGCGTAAAGCCGCATCGTCGATCCGGGGCTGGGCCGTGAGAAGCAGTGCCAAGAAAGGCAAGCACAACGGGGTCGCTATTCGCGCGCGCATAGTTTTCAATACCTCGCAGGGTAGGCGTACTTTGGATGGATTATAACAAAACGCGCCTATTCCACCCGGAACCAGTCGTAATCGGCGTAGCCGAATTCGGGGGCCGAAACCGTGCCGAGAGCGAACAACCCGACCTTCGCCCCGATCCAGCGGCCGGCCCGCGCGGCGAACGGTTCTCCCATCGGGATGAACTTCGCTCCGTCCGTGCTGTAGCTAAAATGCGCCAGTGCATTGCCGGACACGCTGACCCGGAGGTACACCGTCCCGGCGCGCACTTCGGCCGACGCCGCCTGGCGCTCGGCCGCGCCGCGATCGGCGTCTTTGCAGTCGACCTGCGAAACGGAGACCGCGTCCCCCGTCTTGTGCACACCAATGTACGCATAATCGGAGCCCATGATGACGAGGCCCGTGCGGTCCTGGTCCACGCGGCCAATGAAATCCAGCTTCGCCGTTACCCGGAACTCCGGCGCGGGGAGTTTTTGGAGTAAAAGGTTCGGCACGTCCCAAAGATTGTGGAAGCCATCCGGCGGCGGAATCGCATAGAGCCGAAGAAAGCCGAGACCGGGCGCGGGAAATGCCCAGGCCGGTTTTGGATTGGCTTGCCACTGCCACTGCAACCCAATCCGATCGCTGTTGAACTCATCGGAATCAGGTGGCGTCACCACCGCGTAGCTCCTGCCGACGTTCGGTTTGCGATGCGTCCCCACCGGCGCGCCGTTATCGCCAATCACCGGCCAATCGTCCACCCATTTCATCGGCTCCAGATGGACCACCCGGCCGTACGGACCTTTGTCTTGGAAGTGTACAAACCAGGATTCACCCGCGGGCGTATCCACCCAACCTCCTTGGTGCGGCCCGTTGATGGGTGTGCTCCCCTGCGCGAGCACCACTCGGCGCTCGTACGGCCCATAGACGTTGCGCGATCGCAAGACAAGCTGCCAACCCTGCGGCACTCCGCCCGCGGGCGCAAAGATGTAGTAGTACCCGTTGCGCTTGTAAAACTTCGGCCCTTCCACCGTGGGGTCCTGCGCGTGGCCGTCATAGACCAGCGCCCCCTCGTCGAGGAGCCTGGTGCCATCCGGAGCCATGCGGCTGACGATCAGGCTGCTCTTCAGCGCCGAACGGCTGGCGGACATGGCGTTGATCAGGTACGCCTGCCCATCGTCGTCCCAGAAAGGGCAGGGGTCGATCCATCCTTTCGCCTGCTTGATCAGCAGCGGCTCGCTCCACGGTCCCGCCGGATCCTTCGCCTTCACCATATAAATCCCATAGCCCGGATCGGGGTAGAAAATGTAGACCTCGCCGTTGTGCCTGCGGATCGAGGGCGCCCAGGCGCCGCTGCCATGCTGCGGCTTGCTGTAAACGTCGACCGGAGGCTGCGCCGTATAAACGTGGCCGATCAGTTCCCAATTGACCAAATCTTTCGAATGGAGAATCGGCAGGCCCGGGACCGCATTGAAGCTCGACGCGGTTATATAAAAGTCGTCGCCGATGCGGATGACGTCCGGATCGGAATAGTCGGCGTGAAGGATGGGATTTTTGTACGTCCCGTCGCCCCGGTCGGCCACCCAGACCTTCGAGACGGTGGCGGCGCGCACCGTCAGCGCGAACGCGAGCAGCAGCCAGGCACGCCGCGTGGTCATAACCTCCACAGGATAACGCCTGGGTGTTATCGTTTTGCTCATGGGACGGACCAGCACGATTACGCTTTGGTTTTGTTTGGCAGCCGGCCTCGGGCATGCGCAAACCACCTGGGTCGGTTCTTGGGCCGCGTCGCAGCAATTGGCTGAGCCCGCGAATTCTCTCGTCCGGGCCGATCTTACAGACACTTCGCTGCGGCAGGTCATCCATCTCTCGATTGGCGGCCCGCAACTGCGGGTTCACCTCTCCAACCGGTTTGGGACCACTCCGCTGCGGTTGACCTCGATTCATATCGCGCGCCCCGCCGCGAGCCCTGGAGCGATTGATCCCGCCACCGACGTCGGCGTCCGCTTTTCCGGCCGGGCCGAAGTGACAATTCCCGCCGGTGCCGAGTACTTTTCCGACTCGCTGGCCTACCCGGTGGCGTCGCTGTCGGACCTGGCAATTACGCTGCACTGGGATTCGATTGCACCCGAGCAAACCGGGCATCCCGGCTCGCGCGCCACCTCGTTCCTCGCTCACGGCGACCTGGTTTCGGCGGCGGAATTCCGCGGCGCGACTAAAGTGGAGCACTGGTATTTCCTGGCGGGGTTGGAAGTCGCGGCGCCTCCGGACGCGAAAGCCGTGGTGGCCTTGGGTGATTCGATTACCGACGGCCATGGCGCCACTACCGACGCCAATGACCGCTGGCCGGATGTTCTCGCCCGGCAACTCCAGCATGACGCAGCCACACAAAGAGTAGCCGTCTTGAATCACGGCATCGGCGGAAACCGCCTTCTCCTCGACGGCTTGGGGCCCAATGCCCTGGCGCGGTTCGATCATGATGTCGTGGCGCAGGCGGGCGTTCGTTACCTGATCGTGCTCGAAGGCATCAACGACATCGGCATGTTCGGGCGCAGCGGCGAACACTCCCGCGCGGAACACGAAGCGCAAGTAAGCGAGCTGATCGCCGCGTACGAACAGATCATTGCGCGCGCCCATACGCACGGCATCCAGGTGATCGGCGCCACGCTTCTGCCGTTTGTGGGTTCCGATTATTACCATCCCGGGCCGGAGATCGAGCGGGATCGTCAGGCGGTGAATGAATGGATCCGCAAGCCGGGCCACTTCGACTCTGTGATTGACTTCGACAAGCTGACACAGGATCCGGCGCATCCCGACCGGCTGCTGCCCGCGCTCGATTCGGGAGACCACTTGCATCCGTCTCCCGCCGGATACGCCGCCATGGGCGCCGCGATTCCGCTCGCAATTTTCGGAGGCTCGCCGCGGTTAAACTAGTCATATCGATGGCGCGAGTCTCGGCACCCGATGCGAGAAGGCGGCTGGGAGAACTCCTCAATCGTGTTTCCCGGGGTGAGGAGATCGTGATTACACGATATGACGAGGCCGTTGCCCGACTCATTCCGGAAGGGCGGCCGTCTCTGGACTCGGTACGTCGTGCAGTCCGGGACTTGCGCGGCCTTCGAGAAGAGATCGGCCGCCGTTCTAAGCGAATCACGGACAAGGATATTCGTGGAGCTATTAGAGAAGGTCGGTAGTGAGTCCGCGGTTCGTCGTTGATTCTAGCGGGCGCCGCCACGACCCTCTTCTAAATGATCCCTCTTTTGCGCGTTCCGGCCGCCCCTGATAAGATCGGTGGGATTTCGATGACGCACGCGATCCGATTGGCAGCGCTGGCGGCGCTCTTCTGGGCGGGAGCAACTCGTGCCGCCGCCCAGGGCAAGCCGGATTTCAGCGGCATCTGGCAAGCCCTCAACACGGCCGCGTGGGATCTGCAGGATCACGCCGGCGCCCTGGGCCTGCCTCCGGGACAAGGTGTCGTCGACGGCAACGAGATCCCGTATCAGCCATGGGCTTTAGCCCGCAAGCAGGAGAATTTCGCGAAGCGGCGCGCCGCCGATCCCGCCGAGGCCAATTGCTTCCTGCCCGGCGTCCCGCGCGCCACCTACATGCCGTACCCCTTCGAGATCGTGCAAACCCCAAAGCTGATCGCGATCACTTATGAATTCGCGCATGCACTCCGCGAAATCCCGATGGACGGCAGCGCGCATTCCGACCTGACCGACACGTGGATGGGCGATTCGCGCGGGCGTTGGGACGGCACCACGCTCGTCGTCGATGTCACCAACTTCAACGACCAGACCTGGTTCGATCAGGCCGGCAACTTCCATAGCGACGCATTGCACGTCACCGAGCGCTATACGCTGGCCGATCGCGACCACATCTCGTACGAAGCTACCATCGAGGACCCCAAGGTATTCACGCGGCCGTGGAAAATCAGCATGCCGCTGTACCGGCGCGTGGAGAAGAACGGCAAGTTGCTGGAATATGAGTGCGTGTTTTACCTCCAGGAGGAGAGATTCAAGAAGGCTCCGTTCAAGTGAGGTCAAGATGCGATCGAGTTTAATATTGGGCCTGGTCATCGCGGCGGCAGCCGTGGCGCAGACCTACACGCCCCCGCGAACTGCTGACGGGCAGCCCGACATGCAGGGCATGTATTCGCGCAACGGCGTCGTGGGGCTCGAGGCCAATCCGCCGGAGAATCCCATCGATCCCAGCGACAAGAATCCGCTCTCGGTATCGGCTCGCGGCGACGGGCTCGGACCGTATCCGAAAATTTTCCAGGAGGGCGGCTCGCGCATTCGGCAGGGCCGGCAGCAGCGGCGCACCGGCATTGTCGACCCTCCCGACAAGAAGCTCCCGTGGCGTCCGGAGGAGGACGCGAAGCGGCGCGACTTTCTGCTGCATATGAATCCCCCGGCCGATCTGCGGCACGTCGAACTCAATGCACGCTGCGCGCTGCCCGGCCTCTTTCAGGGTGAGGATGGCAACAACCCGTACCAGTTCTTGCAGCGCGCCGGCGAAGTCGTGATTCTTTACGATTACAACCACACCACGCGCGTGATTCATCTCGACGGCCGGCCGCATGTTGGGAAAAATATCCGGCTGTTCATGGGAGATTCGGTCGGTCATTGGGAAGGGAACACGCTGACGGTGGACACCACCAACTTCAACGGCCGGGTGGCCTATTCGCGCGAGATTCCGTACCTGAGCGATCGGTTGCATACCATCGAGCGGTTCACGATTGTCGATGCCAACACCGTCGACTACGAAGTGACCATCGACGACCCGGTGCTGTTCACGAAGCCGTGGAAGGTGGCGGGCTACTTTGCACGCAGCCCCAAGGAGACCCAGTCTCTGGAATTTGCCTGCGCCGAGGGCAGCCAGACGCTGGTGAACATTTTCGGAAAGCCGCCGGAGCGGTGAGGAGGGACGATGCCCACGAAGTTTTTTGTTGTTGTCATTGCGGTGGCGCTCGCCGCGGCGTTGCCGCTGGCCGCCCATCATGCGTTCGCGGCCGAGTTCGATGTCAATCAGCCGGTGAAGGTGCGGGGGACCATCACCAAGGTCGAATGGGTGAACCCCCATGCGTGGCTCTACGTCGATGTGAAGGGCGATGACGGCAAAGTCGTCAACTGGCACTTCGAGCTCGGGCCGCCGAACGCGCTGGTGCGCTTGGGCTGGAAAAAGGACTCCATCCCCGCCGGACTGGAGGTTCAGATCACCGGTTTCCGCGCGAAAAGCGGCGAGGCCGTCGGCAACGGCCGTTCGATCATTCTGCCCGACGGAAAAGAGCTGTTCTCCGGCGGCTCCGGCCCCGGCTCCGAAGGAAAGCAGTAACGCCGGCGATCTTGTCGCCCGCGCGACCTTACCGCGACAAGTGCCCTTCCAGCAGGTCCTTGTTATTTTCCATGCACCAGTATTCCAGCAGTTCATCGCCGGGCTTCATCCGAGCCAGCACCCGGGTGTTCTTGATCGGCTTGGTGTAGGTCTTCGGATCTTCCCACGTCACTTCATAAGACAGGTGCTGCGGATCGATGTAGTGGATGTGCTCCGTGACGTGTAACTGCTCGCTCGACGGGTGCTCGGCGGTATCGATCCAGGTCTTGCCGTTGAAGCCGATCGTATCCACCACCAGCGTGTCGCCTTCGTAGCGTCCCACCGAGTGCCCCATCCATGTGGCGTCGAGATCCTTCGGATGATCGGAACCATCCGTGTGGATGACGTGAAAGATGTTATTGGATTCGAATAGCAGCGCGATCCGGGCTGGAGTCTGGATGATTTCGACCGGGTACTCCACCTGCCAGGCGCGCGTGTATCCCCACGGCAAACAATGCGCGGAGTAGTCGACGCGCTGGTCTTTGGTTTTCCACTGCTGGAGTCCCCACTCGGTGAACGGAAGCGGACCCGTGCCGATTTGCTTGCAACCGGGCGTGTTGGCGCCGCACTCGTTGCTGTTGCGCGTGACGTCGGCCACGCGCGGGTGATCCCAGACGCCGTTGAAATCCGGCTTGCCATTCGCGAGCCGCGGAATATCGCTGGATTGGGCTAGCGCCGCAAGCGCGGTCGCCAGGAACATCAGAGCGCGAAGTGCCATTTGAAACCTCCCCTCACCTGAGGTGTTTTCTACAGATACTCCCGCCAGCCGCTAGGTGTCAAGCAGGTTTGGCAATCACGCCGGTTTGCCGCCTATATAACCCGCCTCGTCAACCACTTGACTCCACCCACCCCCGAGCCCCACCCGCTCGCCCGCTATTCTCTAACCGGGAAAACCCATGTCGTCTCAACTTCAAATCGAAGCCAACCGTCGCAACGCGCAACAGTCCACGGGCCCGCGCACGCCCGAAGGAAAAGCCGTCTCGCGCTTCAACGCTCTCAAATCCGGCATCGACGCCAAATCGCAGATCATTCCCGGCGAAGACTCCGGAGAATTCGAATCCCTCTCCCGCGATTATTACCTCGAGTGGCAGCCCGCAACCCCCACCGAATGCGTCCTTGTCGACGACCTCGTTCGCGCCGATTGGCAGCTCCGCCGCCTCAGCCGTGCCGAGGCTCAACTCTGGACTCACGAACTCGCTGACGCCGCCAAATCCTACCGCGGAACCAATGAGGACGCCCCGCTCGGCCAGGTCCTCGCCCGCTCCTACCACCAGTTTCATTTCCTCCAGCGCCGCATCGATTCCGCCGAGCGCGCCCTCTACCGCGCCCTCGACCACTTGCGCTCGCTCCGCGAAATCTCGCGCGCGTCCCCCATCGCCGAACCGCCCGCTGACCCTCAGCCCCTG
>Ga0335081_10008393_pt1 | contig 16565 bp, 16 predicted proteins | sample Lox_Sample_35_FD_206713 | JGI IMG/M metagenome (GOLD analysis project Ga0335081, IMG submission 206713) | Soil microbial communities from Loxahatchee National Wildlife Refuge, Florida, United States - Lox_Sample_3.5 | ecosystem: Environmental > Terrestrial > Soil > Wetlands | place: USA... | reverse complement strand
ACCTTGACGTCCCCCTTCCCGATATCGATGTGAACATTGCTTTCCTTGCTTCTCTGGGTTTATCCTGGCAGACTTTCCAACAGTCGATGGGAGAACGAGTCAACACCGTGAAGCCGGCGATGCTGTATGCTGAGGTTCTTGCATTTGAAGCCCAAAGGGATCGGGCGGCAATGGCAGACAGGGCGACAGCAGAAAAAGCGATTGGAGAAGGAATTGCAAACTTTACGATGAGAAGAGGATATGGAAGGATTGAAAAGCGACATGGAAAAGGAGTATCTCAACATGGGAATCATAAACAGAAACATGGAGAATCGAGTGGACATTGGACTGGCTATGACAAGCGAAAGTTCTGCAACTACTGCAAGAGAACTGGGCATCTCATTGACGAATGCTTTAAGGTCCTGTGGAAGAAGCAAATCGGTGAGGATAAGGATCATGAAGAAGACTACCGTCCCATCTTCAATGGTGGCAATGGCAGCGGCTTCAAAAGTCATGATTGAAGATTCTAAGGAGGTTTTTCAGCGGGTGAAAGTCCCGTAGACTCCTGCGGTATAAAGGGGTTCCCATTAGGGATTTTTTCTCCTCTGTTCATAGACATCTTCATCTTCTTCAAAGGGAGGGAATGTTAGGAATGGATCATCTGCGGTGGTGCCGTGGAGTAGCCGGCGGCAATCCTGGGAATCCGGAGAACCCGGAGAGTCGGGATACATGTATAAATATGCCGATTAGCATACATTCTTCTGTAACGAATCTACTGCATTCCTCCGCATACCGCTCCGCGCCCACACAAACTCCAACAATCTTTCTAAACTGATTGATTGATTTGGGGAACGGGAAATTCCTCATTTAGCAGAATGTTTTCATATGATTTGATATTGGTCGGTCTTGGCCCTTTCTTGGATTTGATTATGGCCATTTGGCTGTAAAAGATTGGATAGAAATGAGAGAGATTATTTGTTATGTTTTTATCAGCAAAATGGATTGCAGATGTGGAATATAAAGCTCCAGTCACAGTAAACTAAGTAACATGCCCGACTCAAACCCTCAGTCTTTGTTCACTTTCTGTCCCATATATGACATTCAAACTCTTCACTTTCACAGGTATAATGGGACACATCCTTATCAATAAAGCGTGTCTTACCATCAAATATTGACCTCAAACCTTCTTGACCCACTTTCGAATATCTCTTTTACTTCAACTGTTGCCTCTGCTCATCAGTTTCATATTCTTAAAGGCATTTGCTGTTGAATTATGGTACCATATTAGAAAGGTAATAAAATAATTGACATACAATATGCTTCATATGAAACAGGCTCTATCCTTATTTTACAGTTTAATAGTCAATTTTTAAGACCTGATAAATTTTTCAATATAAAATTGAATTATAGAATTAAGACATTCATAGAAAGCTGATAGTTTTCTCTTAAACTTTCAGGCTTGATATATGCCTCTGTCATTAAGCTCTGAACTCTTAAAGCCAGTTGCTCCAAAAATATCTAGACTTTTTATATAGAGTACGATATTCCAAGTGCAGACTTTTTAGAGCAAAAGATTTCTATAGTTTATAGCTCTATAATAAAATAAAAATTCAAAATTCTGAAGGGTGAAATTTTAAGAAAAAATCATTAGCTTTTTATTGGTAATTCAGTAACATTTATCAGTTGAGTTGGATACCAGTTTGGAAACCTATCTAATTCAACCAGCAGGTATTATTGATGGATTATAACTCGAGTATATAATAAAATTTAGGATTGCAAATTTTGTTTTGAACCAAAGTATAGATCTTTTTAGATAGCTTTCATAGTTTAAAGCAAGAACTATAGAGTATACTTTCCAATCACATCAAACTGTTCTTGGATATTAACATAATGGATAAGTTTATTGATTCAGTTTTATCGCTTTCTTGCACTAACCAATTTTCAAAATGGCTCAGTTACTTGGTTGACCTGACTCAACTGATTTATAACTGGATTTAAATATTATCAAGTCCGACTTGACTCACTTGCTGCGTAACTCAATATTAATAATGTACAAAAGTTACAAATCATAGTTAAACTATATTATAAGATATAAAAGATATAATTGAAATATTAACTACTATAAAATTTGTAATTAATTGCTATTATATATTATTACATGACTTTAGATTAGAAAGTTAGCATAATTCTATTCATTTGATATATTACATTATAAAAGTATGACTTAACTAATATTTACAATTAATTCGATTGATAATATAACTTTGGTGATTTGAAATCCAGTACACATTATAAAAATTATAATCTAATTTGATTCAAAAGCAGAAAAAAGTCAGTTGATTTATAATTAATCTTTAGTTTGGCTCGACCCATAAATATTACTGATTGATATTTTAATTACATGAATTAATAATATCTTGAGCAAGTTATTATATTATAAAAGTTTGTCAGTTGAATTAGATATGGCTCTGAACCGAGATCTGACTTGACCAGTAGAGATCATTGTACTGAACTATAGTTTTATTAAGAAACATATTTTTTGATTTATTTACCTCTAAATTTATCAAAATATCAGCCAATTAAATGTAACTTAGCTTTTTTAGAATCTAACATAGTTGTCTAACAGGTTTCATCCATAGTGAGATTGAGTTGATATCATGATTAGAAATATTCATTGAAAAAAGAGTAAAAATAATGAAAATATGTGATTCAAAATACACTTTGTTTAGAGATATGCAAGGGTAGAACATGACACCGGTGACTCTATGACTCTGATAACTCCACAATTCTTGAAGTCGCTTCAGCAATTGTTTAGATTAGGGTTTCATAGAAATCAGATGGCGGTCATGAAATGAAAATCTTCAGTCTTGTTGACTCATATCCTTATGAAGCCTTTCAGACTTAAAAAGTTCTGCTCTATCTTTACATCAATTAAAATGTCAATCTAGAATGACATTCATTAAATTTCACGTGCCACAATGTTAGTTTAAAGTTATTTAGATTTTTGTTTTCTCATAGTTTTTAATCAAAAGAATAAGAAAAAGGTATTTTCATCATAACTATTTATTATCGATCTTTAAAATTAAGAGAATCTATAAATTACAAAAGTTATACATTTTATAAAATATTTAAAAGTTATACAGATAAAATATCTACAAGTGGCCTGCAATCACATGATCTTAAATCAAATTAGACTTTTTAATCATAATATATTAATCTACCAGACTTCAATAATATATTAGTATAAACTTATATTAATCGAGCTAAATTAATAATCCTTAACGATATATCGTTTAATATGTAACAGAAATATAAAAATCAGATTATTTAAAAGTTATTTCTATTATATATATTTTCTTTTCATGCTTTATATCATCATCCTTGAATATATAATGGAAACTACTTTTACATAATTTGATTTTTTAGTTTTCAGTTACATATTGATCAAATCAGATTTAAAAACTTGAAAATATCTTTATTAATCAGCAAAATCAGTTAAAGAAGTGATAAAACTTAATTTTTAATTAGTCAAATCTGGTTTATATTATCTGATTGATTTTTCAAGACTTAGTTGAGTTATTAAATTATTAAGCAATTACTTGAACAAGTTAAATAGACTGTAAAACTAACCTGATGTGACTGATAAATATTCTATCAACTAAAATGCATTAACGATCTCAACTAACTTTATAATTGAGATATTCAACTTTAATATTGATCTGCAAATAGTCAAGAGGTATAAAGTTGTAATAAATATCATATCTTTTGAAACAAGTATAAAATTCTCGGAATTAAAATCTTTCACTACTTTTATTTGTATTAACTTTTGTTAATATTTTATAATTTCAAATGATTTCTAGAAATATTTTGATAGTGACAACTATAAAATACATATAACGAAGACTATTGATCAAATTCTAAAGCTTAATCTTTACCTCACTTGTTAAGTCAACTCTGACTTTTTTTATAATTATTTTTACGGTAAAAGATATAGTACTTAATACTGCTTTTTAATATATTTTAGCCTTGTTTAAATCATAGTTAGATGTATATAATTCAATAAATTAAAATGAAAATACTATAATTTTGTAATTTGATCTCATTTGCAATTTATTTCTGGAACAGAACATATACATAATTTATTTATTTAAAATTGAATTACTATCACATGCATATTGACATCTTCTAAAATTTGAAATACAGAGATAATTATAAAGTAATATAATGTAAGATATATTTAAGTATGTTGAAATTGCCAAGACTGATTATATATAGAAATATTATACTTAAAAAAGTCAATATTACTAAATAGCTTTATCAGAAAAGAGAACATGTAGTTGCAACATGCTATGATATATAATATGTTAATAGAATCAAGTGTTGCTGCAATAGACTTATTTTTACTGGTGGTGATGATACTAGCTGACAAAATCAATTTCCGGACTTCAGATGTCTTCTTGGCGCCATGGCGCTGAATCGTAGGCCTTGGGTGGTTCGATAACTTAATCTTATTACACGCGATATTGCACGTGAATACCGGTTTGAATTTAAGTTTCGCCGAGGGAATACCACAATTGGGATTGCACAGCCGCAACTATACCGCGCATCATGATGCAAACTTTAATTTTACCAAGACAATTTTACATTTCGCATTACTTCCGACAAGGGATGATAATCAGCGATTTGTACAACCACACGGCAGAACCATTCCAACCTAAATATACCAACGCTTTTATTGACCAATGATACTTGGATGAGGGTCACGAGTTCAAAAGGTTGCATCCGTCCTGTCCGCACTGATTGTCTAATCGGGATTGCGACCGGAAACTGTATGCGCACGATGGGTTAACAATTGGGCATGGCGCAACGACCAGCCGGTTCGGGTGAAGATTGTCCACTGCTCTTTGGTCCAGAACTTTGATTCCACACATCATGCTCGGTCACGCCGCGTATTGGATAAGGCTTGATTTCGCTTCTATGGTGGTATCAACGGGCTTATTCGATACGACAATTTCTTTGCAGTCTGAATTTTGTGATGGAGCCATTTCACAATGCAGCTCCATGGGAATCCTGTGGTATCTCTCCGAACACTCGGTCATTATTGCACATATTTAAGGGAACGGCGAAGATGCTACGCTCACAAAGTCCCCGCTGATCATGGTCAAAATTAATAAAATTAGTCACGTAACGGGACCATGATTTGGTTATGGTTTGGTAGAGCAAATGTGGGACGTACTAAACTTTTCCCGTCAAGACGATTTCTGACCCCCCGCCCAAAGTCTTATCATTCTCATTCAAAAATCAAAATCATTTCCTTATGCTGCATGTCGACACCACACACCCACTTTTGCTCCCTTCGGCAGTATCATAAAATTTGTAGCCCAACCTTGCCGCGTTGGCAGGAGCTCATCGTGATTCTGGTTCATATAGTCATTCGCAACATATAGCATACTGAGTTTTAGAGACAAAGCGATAATGAATTTGAATTCAAGGAAGGAATTCCAATATTTAATAAAAGTATTGCCTGGATTGGGACTTCAACAAAATAAACTTTCATCACTACCCACGCCGTTCAAGGGATTAAGAATAATAGACAAATTGATCGTTCCGACAGTCGGATCACCATCCCCGCAACACCAGCGAGACCAAGGACGCCAGCAGCTACTTCTTTGACCGTGGCGGCGTTGGGTTCACGGACTTCGTACAGAGGAAAACTAATGCTCAGCAAAGGACTCGAGTTGGCCCGGACCTGTAGGTTGCACCGTAATTGACATCGACAAGAGAGCCTGGGTACAGTTCATTTGCTGCGATGTATAAGTCTTCGCAAGGGTGTCATTGTAGGGCTGAACACAGGCCGAACAAACAGAAACACCAACACCCATTGCCGCCCAAATCATGCAAGAGGCTTGGGGTGTGGGGCTGTCGTTTGCGGTCGCGATGAAGGCGCAAGAGTCCGCACATGCAGCAGGGGGCGGGTCGACATGGGGTACATTTTGCCTGGGTTGAAGCATAGGGGAAAAGCCATGGACAGCGCCTCGCCTGTCAGTTGAAGCGAGCAGGATAAAGAAAGCTAGGGTCAAGGTAAAAGGCCACTATACGACAGGTCAGCGTCAAAGAGTAGGGAGGGAAAATGTACGGAAATAAGGAAATTCATGACTCCGTAAGTGCTTCAACTTTCCGCTGACTCGCAGCCCTTATATATCTTGAGATTGTCGATTCTGGGCTGTGAAATTTGTAAGCCGGAACCGTAATCAAAGTGGCAAAAGTCTGGCCAGAATTGTTGATTATGGCGTGGGAACTATTCCCCCCGGGAGGCATTATGTGTTTCGAAACTTTTGAAAAAGAAAAGTGAGATGCGAAGGCCACAACCTTAAAGCGGTCTATGCGATTCGCCGATCTCTTCCGGCTGATAATTTCATAACAATAATTTTCGCATGACATTTCGAAATGCGCTGAATCCCATATCGAGGCGAGATGGCCACCTCTAAAGCACTCTAAGGGTCCATGTCTCGTACTCGGTGTCACTGTTCTACCTGTTTTGAGTGGTCTACTACCTGAAATCCAGATTGCGATGCTGTGCGAGACATTGTGTTAGAGATATTTCATCACCGAGTCGGTCCGGCAAAAATTGTGGCCCGACCTATAATTAATGTAAAGTCCGATGCAAAATGGAAACCGGAAGACAATTCTAGCGGGTGTCAATTCGGTAATCCGTTTTGCATGCTTAGACAATGGCTTGTCTCAGGGATGTAATGTGCACGGGATCATTGGACTTTGATGGAGGCAGTGAGAGGAGGCTCTGTTGAGGCGGTGGAGCTATACATAGAAACAGCATTGTCGCCAGTCTGTGTAGACCTATAATTAGAAGGGGGGACTGCTGCTGGGCGTTATAATACAGCAGCGGTGCTCTGTCAGTCAGATAAACATCTTCTGGTCAACATCCGAGTTCCTACAATCAGCACGGTAGCCACACGCCCCCTCCTGTTCAGGACAACGTGATCACCAGTGGAAACACAAAATATTAATGAGCATAAATTCTCGAATTTAGAATATTTCCGCTACTGATGGTGATTCTGCAAGACCAAAATTATGAGGATCATGATGTCAAAAAAATCATCACATACCCCCGACCCTATCGACCGTAGGCCTAATGCCCCGCCCACCACATCCTTTACACGGATTATATAGTCTGACCAGAATCTCCCGCTCCTGGCTGGGGTTCAATCTTAGCTCGCCCGAGTAATAGTATCGTCTCGTTTCAAATGCTTGGCCCAGCTGGGTTTCAAGCTGCCTTGCCCACATAATGGGAACAGAACTAATATTATTACCGCCAGCTACGATCTGCCGTTATCACGCGAGTGTCTCGAATTAAATCTTCAGCCGATACAAGTTGATACAAACTCAATAATCTCCTCTCACATTTCCGCTGCTGATTTGCTGTGTTGCTTGATCAGGATATATTAATCCGGCTTCGCCCCTACTAGTATAATAATTCTCGGGCTTCAGATTTTCTACTGGGAAGGGAGAATAATATGTGGCTGGGGCCTTCCGGGGTCTTCTCAAACAGAAAACGATGACGACTGCGATCACAGCGAGCACTGCCAACCCTCCTACGACCCCGCCTACAATTGGTCCGGCATTAGACGGAGAGCCATGAGATGCGGTGTTGGAAGTCGAGGACGTGCCGGTTGTAGTCGGAGAGGGGGTTACGGTGACCGTCGAAATCGAAGCAACAGGCGTTACAGGTGTTATTGCGTCAGGCGGTACGAATACTCTAGGCGGTTAATCGAGTGGAGTGACTGTGGTAAATACCTATAGCCACCAGTGGAGCCACTGATTTGGGACCATTCCTTAAGGTCAGCAAAACCGCTAGTGGCCGGACTTGAACGCACCAGTGTAATCGCATCCCCGGGACGGAGATTCGTAACCGTCAAGTGGGGGAATGTAATGTATAGATAAGTTGTGTCAGTTGTAGCCGCGTTTACTCCGTCAGGCCAGACAAGTTGGTTTCGAGCCGAGAATGAGTTGCCACGGACGACAGCCGTGAAAAATAAGTCCTCCGAAGAATAATTGGGCCTTGCGGTAAGATGAGTCGCGACGCAATTATAATATCCGATGGTATCTGTATAGGTCCATGGCGTTGCTGTTCGGATGTCGGAAAGTTGAGGCAACGGTGTCTCCGGTCAGTGGTGACAACTTACAGGAGCTGGTACCTCGGGTGAGACCTCCGACATTTGACATGTTGTTGCTGATTGGGCATGGACGTATGCACTGAGCGAAAACCCGATAAGCAAGACCGATTTCCAACGATTCCTTCGCATCCCGACTCTATCGCATGTTGAGACTTCACTAAGCGAAGAAGTGGGGTGACCGGCCGCGTGGACCTTTATAAAGCTCATATATTAGGTTGGCAAAGCGGTGCGTCCCAACCAATCAAACAGGTATCGACTTCGCATTAATTCGCATCTGCCCTTGGGGCTAGATCCGCCCCATATAGAAGCGAGTTCTCATTGGCGGAGTCTGGGCCGTTGCCGGGCACTCTGCCACAGCCCAAAGAATATCACAGCCTGGAAAGCGGAAGTTCTTTACATAGCCCTGGCCGCCCCGACGATTGATTCGGAGGAGCTTGGAAACCTAAAGCTGGAATTAGTAATCTCATTGGTCCAATAAAGTGAGGTTTCGCCAATATAATGACCCAGCCCCGTTGGCCGGACTATTAGTATGTGGAAACTTCGATCATGTCTCATTTTTCTCTGCACGAGGAGTTCTGCAACTTGCAGATCCGCTTATCACTGGTATATTAAGGTTTCAACGTATGATTGGTCGACCTTGGTACAAGTTTTCGGGAGCCGCAAACCTAAATAAAGCCAAAGTTTGAGAATTGCATTATTTTTCGTTGCGCCGTTACTATCCTTGTTATGACTGCCAGATTGGATGCAATTTTTTTCACCGAGCCCACGACCCAATTCGAAGAATCCACGGTTCCAGATCTACGTTCTGCCATCAATGCCGCTGTCTCCGAGCCAACCCTCGTGTCATCTGATCCTGCCACCGAGCCCCCAGCGCATGAACCACCCGCGGCAAGCAGAAATCATGCCGACCCAACTGAAATCATGCCGGTCCAGCAGGAAGCAAGCTCGGCGCACGATCTATGCCCCACGAGCATGACCAAGTCGGATGAACATGATCCATGCCTCCCGAGCACGACCAAGTTCAACGAGCATGACCTAAAAACTGTATATCGTAAACAACTAACTTTCTTTTTGATAGTTTCAATATCTGAATTATTATCAATCAGAGCTTAAGCAAGCTCTCAGTTTGACATTAGTAAGACATTGATAGCATCCATCGATTTCAATGTCTAGAACTATCAATAATACACTGGTAAGATAGAAATATCTATAAATGTTGAAATCATGAGTTTTTATGCAGTGATAAGAAAGTTGATTTTAATCTGGTCTAAAGTAACAGACCTTTTACAAGTCACAGTATCTATATACCTTATAGATAAAACTTTATAGCCTTTGAGCCACAGATCAAGATGAATTTTCTATCCACAATATCAAAGTTATAGATGTTAGAACCGAAAGTTATTCTGGAAGATTCTATTTCTAGAAGGTTCTGTTACACACATATATAACAAGTATATATAAAGAGCTGTAGCTTCCCTCAATCGATAGAACTTCTCCTACCGCAATAAACTCCAACAATAGATGATTTAAACATATATAAGGTAGTTGTTGATAGTCTTAAACCTAAGGTATACCAGTTATAATTGAAATATCCTAGTGAAATAGCATCTCCATTATATATAAGAGTTATATGACCCCAGTTAATCAGCTTTGAATGTGAATAACTCAAAATGGAAAAGTCATTATCAGCAACAGCTCTTATAACCTTGAAAACTCATCTAAATCTATAGGTTTTATATTTAGATTCACTATAGATAGATCAGATATAAAGCAAGCCATGTGGAGAAACAAGCCATATTACACGATTTTGAATTGGTCTACCATACTGAAATCTCCAAAGCTGGCTACAGTTGGGTCATTATCTCTATAAGTAGAAGGATAATAAGAGTTCTGAATACATGGTTTAAAACAACACAGTGAATTATATATTATTGTTCAATATTAAAATGTTTCGACATTAAGATGACCTCTGACAGCTGCAAAATCTTATAATTTTCAAGTTCTTTTGAATATTCAAAAACGTGCAATGTTTGATATCTTCACAACTATGAATGATATGAAAATTGTGAATGCATTTTTAAAAAGAAGACACTGAATTGTATCAAATACCTTGCACTCAGAATTTTACCATTAGATATTGAGGGCTCAGAGTTGAATTTCAATTTCATTTGGCTCGTTTCCCTATTTAGCTCACTTTGTATTCTGCTTACCTAATAGTACTTTCATTCAGAGATATAATACATCAAAATTATGAATTTAAGCTATAAAATTACTAGTGATTGATATTATATGATGTATTCTATAATTATAAAAGTATTTAAGAAAATTAAAGATAAAATCTATAAGTTATCTTATAATATGAAAAAGCAATTGGATATTAATTGTAGTACAGTTTGAAATCCGCTCAAAGGAAATTATATATAGATGTCCATCCAACACAACAAGCCCTTTTATCTGCTGAAGAATAAAGCACTTATAAGATGAGTAGTTTAGCTTATATAGATTGGATACTCTATATGTCATTTTAGAGTTTATAACATAGTTGAAGCCATTTAAATAGAACGTATTAAACAAGTTACTTAATTTACAAAGGTCATTTCTTTTACATCACTCAGAGAATATTAGATTATATAATTCCTTAAGCATTATAATCAACCTCAAACTGTCTTTAGTTATATTATTAAGAAAAATTATATCAAAGAGTTCTCACCAAAGAAATTAATATGTTGGTTTTTTTGAATTTAAATATATAGTTGATAAATATCAAGTTGATATAAAAAACTATTTATAACATAGATAAAATGGATTTCTCAATTGGTACTATGTAAGCTTCATCTATTATCATTGACAAAACAACTCATAGTTATACTAAGTTATCAAAAATAGATTTCAATTGTTAACTGCTTTTCTATAAATAGAATAGCTATTCCTCTGTTGATTATGTTTAAAGGAGAGCAATTGTCAAATGGTTAGATCTCTAGTAATATCGATAAAAAATGGAAAATTTCAAATATACTTAGCAATATATGAACGAATTCATCTGAAGATTACTATAGAGCTTTACCAAGTTTATAGATCTAATGCTCATGTCTGAAACAATCAATTGAGTTTATATTGATATATATTATATATATTATTCTATACTATAGAAAACAAAATTAAAATATTGTTGGACCTTCACTGGTAGCAATAACAGCATCACATCTTTCTAACATAACTCTATCAAATGACATATTCTTCAAGTCTCATGCTTTTTCATACCTTCTACAACAATTTCTCACATATCAATCTGTGTTCAGGACTTTGAGATAGATGATATCCTACCTCAAAAAACTACTTTTGAAATTATTTCTTTATATAAGGTTAGATTGGGTTCAAATCAGAAGATTGAGTTGGCCATTTTATCACTGGGATATGTGCTTTCTCTAACAATTCTCAGACATAGTTTGATTTGTGACAAGGAGCATTATCATGCATGAAAAGAAGAGTATTTGCTGTCACTACATCATATAGCTACTGTCTACCTCTTGTAAATAGATGGCTAACACACATCCTGTCAATTGGTATAAAAACATCTCCAGCCATGCCTCCAACCCTACAGAGCCGTTCTCCCCTGACATACCTCCCTTCCTCATCCACCGTCTACACAACTCTTTTAAACCTATCCCCGAGAAATTGTTAAAAAGTGGTGAACATGACCAAAGTTTCGAACGCGACTGTCATGTCGCGCAGCCTGAAAATTTCAACCACCGAAGACCTGACCATTCCTGCTCTCTGTTCGTTACTACATCGTCTTCGATACCTAATCCTCGACACACAGCACTCTACATCTTCTCGGTTCATCCTTCCAGGCGTGTGGAAGTCAGGCCTGATGGCTACGGTCCAATTCTCATGTTTTGACACCATCCCTAATTTGTGTAGGACTCGGTTTCCCTACTGTCCCATCGCTTCATGAGGCAACCTCGCGAATCAGCATCAACAGGTGTCTCAAATTTGCCATCCTCTCCCGCATCTATTGTTTCAAACCAAGGCTTTTCGAATGGCAGCAATGCTACAATCCGAGAACAAGCTGACCCGACAACAGAATCTAACGAAAATAAGCAACGGATTACCTCTGCAAAAAGGATCTTCAAAAATTTGGCGAGATCCTACCTAAATAAAAGATCTCCTCCAGATCCCGAGCATATTCAAGAATTATGGGAATACAAGGACGTTTTAGATCTGAAGACTGTTTTTGCCTGGCGTGACGAAGTTGGAATCAGAAGAGGTGTGCTCTATGAGGACGGTAAAGTTGAGTTCGAGGAATGGCCGAATCCTCCACATGAAGATATTATTGACGTATTCGAACGAGTTTTCAGGAGGCAGTTCGTGAACCCCTGGCCCAATGATTTGGATCCGACATTTCTTGGAAAACACAATCAGGGTGAAGAAACTCTTTTTCTTGAGGATTATAGTAATGATGTTAGATACAAACTTCCCTGGAAAAAAAAAACAGCCGGATAGTGCGTTCATTCCCAATCCTCGACCAAACCCAAACGATCCCGGCGCGAACTTAATTCAATTGCAACCCATTTTAGGACAACCATGGCCTACCATTGTTCTCGAAGTCGGCAATTCTGAAGGCGTCCCCAAACTTATCGAACACCGGGATAAGTACCTGGGTCACACCACTCAAGTGAACGTCTATGTTGGTGTCTCCTACAATAGAAACCGATATCGACACACGGATTCATGGTGGATGTGCGTTGCGCACCGTGACATCTACGCACCCCAGCCACCGCCAGGAACGCCTCCACAGTATCCAGCCCCCATCATCATTGGCGAATTACAGAAGACCGCCGGCAATAAGTGGCCGATTGTTAACCAGCCGATTCCCGCCAACGCGTCCATCTGGTCTGTACCCACTTCTCTTTTGTTCCATCCGGAACAAATTCCTGCCGTGATTCCGCGATTCCCGCCGTCATTCGATATTGATATCGAGATATTCCGTCAAACAATTGTTCGCAGGCGTCTTCCTTGGTATCTCCATTTATAATTCTGAATCTTATAGTTTTAGAAAAACTGTCCTTTGGCATCCGCACCAAGTGCTGCAGAAACCCTGACTCCCCGTGGAGAATAGCCTTCTGCAACCGGAAAATCTCTTGAATTGTTCTTCGTTGTTCTATGTCCCTGTCTTTCATTTTTCTGGTCACGTTTTAGCTGAAAGGGTTTTGCGTTTCACTTATATTCTGTACGGGGGTTTTATGGTACGCATGTTGATAAACGTGTGGATCGCAGAGCAGATGTGTAGATTGCTAGGGTTATTGGAAGAGCAGATTTTAGATCTCTTTTATTCATTTCATAAATCGCCAGGTTTGAAAGGCTTGTCTCTATATACTTATATGATCCCCTTTGCGAACCGGTTTTTGGCTAACAAATTGACGTTTCTCCTGTAAACCCAGACAGTCCGGGTTTAAAGTTTCGCCACAACCTCCGTCACAGGCGGAAAGTAATATGATGATGGAGGTTGCGCCCCGGCGGAAATACGGTCCACATGACCAAAACTGTATTTCTGCCACGCGCAAATGGGCCGATGGCTGGGGCAGAAATACGGTCGTATGACCAAAACTACATTTCCACGGCAGTTCAGTGGTCGGAACCGTATTTCAGTGCGGTCCCAACCCAAAAACGGAAAGTCATAACGTTTGGTTTCAGGATTGTTTGATAAAATAGCCTTCGAACGTTTTCGAGATTGAAATGTGGGTATCTTGAGCATCTATAAATCAGAAACTTTCAAAAAATCGTTGCGTGTACACTGTTCAAGATGATTATTGGATGGAGGTCTTGATGAAAAGAAAAATTGTGAAGGTATGGCTGAAGTTGTCTTAGTTAGATGAAATCGAAATTGTAACGCACAAATTTCATTTTTCTAGGGCATTTCTTGTGTGTTACAGAGTATTTCAATTTCATCCACCTCATCATTCTCAGTGATGTCCGCCAGTCAAGCCAAACCGGAGAGTCGACCAGAGACCGACCGGCTTTTTCAGGTTTTGGATCTGAGTTTGGGTTACAATTTTTATAAAGTGACCGGATCTCGGATCACCACAGTTACATTGTCGATCGAGTTAATTTAAATATCGGTCGAGTCAGGTTTTCATAATCTCGCATATCGGTCGAGTCCGTTTGGGCCATTGTGGTGATCCGAAGTTATGTAACGGAAATTAATCACAAATCGTGTGGTGATCAATATTCCCGTTACATCCGGTAACATATAAATCACCAGATTAACTGCAATTTGTAACATTTGTATGTTATAATATCGAGTCGAGTGTCAAGTCGGTCAAGCTGGTTTGATAATATTTAGATCCGTGCAAGGGCAGCAGCATGTGACCCCAGCAGCATGCGACCTCTTAGGGTAGGGTTTGATAGAGATCAAATAGCCATCACGGAATAAGAATCTTCAGTCTTGTTGACTCGCCTTGCTCGTGAATTTGAAAGTTCCACGCTGCCCTGGCATCGCTCCACTTTTTTTTCAACAACGACCTGGAGTGAACCCTAGGACTCGACCAGGACCCCCGTCACCTTGTTACTACGTTACCACGTCACCCCGCTATCCCAACCCAGAACTCGTCCTTCCCGGACCTCAAGAACTCAGGACCCAGGCTGCTACGTCCACATCGCGGACCCGCGAACCAGAACCCAGAACCCCGAACTTGTCCTAACCCCCAGAACCCGGAATCCCATCACGACTACACCGCCGTGGCGAACAAACCAGCACTCCGTACCCACCAAACACAAGACCCCGAGCTCCTCCTTGAACTAGCGCCAGACGGCAGAACCCCTCAGACCCAGGCCTCCTCACGAACCAGATCTCTCCCCCGAACCCCTGAGCAGGAAACCTGAAGCCATTCGTCGAGCGAATCCTTTGACACAGCGACGGACACGGACACTGAGAATCCAGACACGGACACTGAGGATCCATCCACCTTCACCGTTATGGCTTCCCCGTTGTTGAAAAAGGCGAAACCCCCATCCTTCATGGGCCAAGATACATCCCTCGCCACGGTCACCAGCTGGGTCTTTAAGATCCGTTTGTACATTAGAGCCTCTACTGATGAATCAGAAAAGGTTGAGACAGCGGCGTCCTTCCTCACCGACACGGCTGAGCGCTGGTTCATGGCCAAGTATGCATCAGCCGCTGAACTTCCTACCTTCGACCAGTTTATCACGGTCTTTCAAGCACGCTTCACACGCGCCGACGATGACTGCTGCCTCCGGCTCACCATCGAATCCATGGACCAAGGTACCCGCTCTGTCCTTGAATATCACGCCGAGTTTGAGACTGTCCTCTCCCAAATCGGTGGAGATGCTGACATGGAATGGGCCCGCATGCATTTCGAACGTGGGCTCCACAAGGATATCCGCCGCCACGTTGCACTCAACGCTCCCCTCAATGCCACACTTGACGAACTCGCGATCCTCGGCCAACGCGCCCATGATGTGAATCAACAACTAGCCAAGGAAAACACTCGCTCCCAAACGCGCCCCGCCAGCTCCGCCCCTGGGCCCCCAGCCGCCACTCCGTCATCTCGTCCTGAAGCATCCCGTGGGACTGGGCCGACATCCTCCACCCCTTGACCAGACCGCCTCGGATTCTTGACCACACGCACCTCCCACGGCCCTTTCCCAAAGCTCACCGGTGACGACGACCGTGCTGTGTTAAGGAAAGCCGGCGTCTGTTTCAGATGCCGCCAAGCAGGGCACATGTCTATGGAGTGTCCCGAAGGAAGCAAAGAACGGGGGAGTAGACCAACCATCAAGATCGAATCAGTAGAGCAGCCCGCTATAGTCGAATCTGATCAAGAATTCTCCCCGTACAAGCCCGTCCCTACTATCCTCATCCCTGTCAAGATTGCCGAGGCCAGGGCTCCCGCCTTGATTGACACCGGCGCCTCTATCAACACCATCTCCCCCAGGGTCGCCGGCCGTACTAATCTCCCACGTCTCCCGGTCCACCCTCCGGTATGTATCGGCCAAGCATTCCATCCCACTGGCGTATTGGTTAAGGAAAAGATTAACAGCAAGATCAGCATCCCCTCAAAGAATTGGACCTCGGAAGGACCCACGGACCTCCTTGTCGCCCCACTCGTGAACTCTGAAGCTGTACTGGGGATGCCGTTCCTCGCGCAAGAACGAATCAAAGTTGATCCTGCAACACACGACACCTTCCTCCCCACACGCCCGAAAACCCGAATCGCAGCCCCCAGCAGCGTAAGGTATGCCTCGAGTAGCCGACGCAGGCCGGCTCAATGTGACCCCCAACTGATCACCCCTTAAGGACCCCCACACGCGGTCCATCAGATACAGGATTGGAAGGACCACGCAGAGAAACGCGACCCGGTCAGCCTGGACCGT
>Ga0335081_10008392_pt1 | contig 16565 bp, 16 predicted proteins | sample Lox_Sample_35_FD_206713 | JGI IMG/M metagenome (GOLD analysis project Ga0335081, IMG submission 206713) | Soil microbial communities from Loxahatchee National Wildlife Refuge, Florida, United States - Lox_Sample_3.5 | ecosystem: Environmental > Terrestrial > Soil > Wetlands | place: USA... | reverse complement strand
TTGTTGCCGAGCGCGGCTGGACTCTCACCGCAGTCGAATCCGGCCTGGATGGATTGCTGGCCCGCAAACTTCCTCAGGTCGCTTCCATCCCTGACCTGACGGCGGCCTCCCTGATGGAGGCTTTGCGAGCGGCCCGCTCGAATTCCAACGCGAATGTTGCGCTGGGTGTCACGGTTCACATTGAGGATCATGCGGCGGATATGGCGATGATTACGCCGCGCGGCGAAAAGACTCATCGCATCACCTATGGCGGTCCGCCACGCAGCCTGCCGCGCTGGGCGCTGAACTTGGCATTGAACTGGCTTCGGACCGTCGCGCAGGAGGCGGATTGAGATGCCAGCCCCAAGCCGAAGAAAAGACTCGCCATGGATCCTTGCCGCCTGGACAATCAATATCCTCGGCGGCTTGAGTCTGCTCACTGTGATCATCGTCTACTGGGCAGGACGACCGGCCAAGGGGTCGCAGACTAATCCTGGGGATCCGCAAGCCACACCCTATCCCACGCTTACCATGGTGCCGACACGCTATTATCTGCCATCTGTTACGCCCAACCCCTTATCGACTTCAGTTCTTGAAGCAACAGCTACACCGTTTTATCTGGCGGATGGAACCAAACCGACCGTGGTCGGTTTTTCTGCTGAAGGGCGGCCGCTGGAAGTGTATACGTTTGGTCAAGGCGAAAAACGGGATCTGATCATCGGCGGCATTCATGGCGGCTACGAATGGAACACGATCGCACTGGCAGATCAATTGATCGCTTATGTGAACGGCAACCTCGATGTGATTCCGAGCGATGTGACCCTTTACATTCTTCCTGATATGAATCCGGATGGGGACGCACGCAGTCACGATGTGTGGGGCCGCGTCAACGCCAACGGGGTGGACCTGAATCGAAATTTTCCGGTCGGCTGGACTGCCACTTGGAATCGGGACGGCTGTTACGATCTATCGATAACAACCAGCGGCAGCGGCCCTGGCTCGGAACCCGAGACGCGTTTGGTGATGAGCTTTATTGCCTCGCACCGCCTTCAAGCGGTGATCAATTACCATTCAGCGGCGCTTGGGATTTCTCCCGGCGGCACACCCTGGGATGCAGCCTCGATTCGCCTGGCTCGCGCTTTGGCCGCGGTGACGACCTATCCGTTTCCGCCCATCAATACAGGCTGTGTCTTCTCAGGCACACTTCCCGATTTTGCGGTCTCACAAGGCGCGGCCGCGGTTGACATGGAATTGACCAATCACCAAGATACCGACTTCTCGATGAATCTGCGCGCCTTGAACGTGCTCTTGAATTTTACGAAATAACCCGGAGAGCAAATGACAAGAATTGTTGATTGTTTGTTCGTCAACGCCCATGTTCTATCGATGGATGACAAACTTAATCAATACAATCCCGGTGCGGTCGCCATCAGCGGCGATAGCGTCGTCGCCGTTGGGCCAGAATTTGAAATGATCGAAGAATATTCCGGCCAAGAAACGATTGACTGCGGACGAAAAATCCTGATGCCTGGCTTGATCAACGCGCACACCCACGTCCCCATGACGCTTCTGCGGGGCCTTGCCGACGATCTACGGCTTGATGTGTGGCTGATGGGCTACATGATGCCGGTCGAACGTCAATATGTATCGCCGGAATTCGTCCGGCTGGGGACCTCCATCGCTTGCGCCGAATTGATTCGAAGCGGAGTGACCACCTTCAACGACATGTATTACTTCGAAGAAGATGTCGCCAAAGCGACTGCCCAAGCGGGCATGCGCGCCGTCTGCGGACAATCCGTGCTGAAGTTTTCATCGCCGGATGCGGCTTCCTACGAAGACTCCATGGAGATGGCGCGGGACTACATTAAACGTTGGAAAGGGCATTCACTGATCGTGCCATCCATCGCGCCGCATGCTCCTTACACAACCACGCCGGAAATTCTGCACGAGGCCGCAGAGCTTGCGCAGGAATTCGATGTGCCGCTCCACATTCATATTGCAGAGACAGCCCTGGAAGTCGAGAACATGCGCCGCGACAATGGAATGCCCGTTGTGCCTTATGTAAAAAAGCAGGGCTTGCTGGAAGCAAAGGTCATCGCCGCACATTGCGTTCACATTGATACAGGCGAGATGCGAACGCTTCTGCACGCCGGAGCCGGCGTTTCCCATAACCCGTCGTCGAATCTTAAATTAGCTTCCGGCTTCGCACCGGTGACGAAGATGCTCGAAACCGGGCTCAATGTAGGCATTGGCACGGACGGTCCTGCATCGAATAATGATCTCGATATGTTTGAGGAGGTGCGCCTCGCCGCGTTCATAGCTAAGGCGGTGACGAATGACCCGACCTCCCTGCCTGCTTCGACGGCCTTGTTGATGGCGACTCGCCTCGGCGCTCAGGCGCTGCATATCGGGCATTTGACCGGCTCGCTGACCCCGGGACGCCGTGCCGATCTGATCCTGATCGATCTTACGCCATTACATAATTCGCCCTCGTTCCGACGCGTGCACGACAACGCCTATGCTCAAATCGTTTACGCCAGCAAATCCACGGACGTGAGCGACGTAATGGTCAATGGCAAATGGCTGATGAGAAATCATAAGCTTCTTACCGTGCAGGAAGAGGAACTGCTGGCACGAGCCGCAGATATTGCAAAGAAGATTGATGCGTTCCTGATTGAACGCGAGCAATCGGTTCTTTCGAAACTAATCGCACTCGGAGGCTCGATGGAAGAGGAATCCTTCGAGGCTCAGGTCAAGGTCAGGTTCCTGGATAGCCAGCCCATCATCGAGGCGTTGAAGCGGGAAGAGATCGAAATCGTCCGTTATCGTCACTACAAGGAACACGATGCCTACTTCGCCTTCGAGGACCCCTCCCAGGGATGGTTGCGCTACCGCGAAGATGATTTTCTCAACGAACAAGGCAATGTCACGATGACACGCGCCCGCTTGACCTTGCTGGGACAAAAACGCGAGGACGCGCTGGAACATAATGTGCTGCTGTCGCGGAGTCGCTTTCTGGCGCCCGCCGCACAGAGTTTGCGTTTCTACCGCGAATACTTCAAGCCAAAGGAAGAGACTTCGATCACCAAGGACCGTGAACGCTGGCTGATCAAATTCAAGGACACAGAATTCTTTGTCAATGTGGATCATGTCATCGAGCCCGAACTTGGAAGCTTTTTGGAAATCAAGTCGCGAACGTGGAGCCGCAGAGACGCCGAACACAAGGCCGCCCTGGAAAATGAATTACTCAAGGCATTTGGCATTTCGAACGCTGAAACCGTCAGCAGCGATTACATCGAGGTCGTGAAGTCGGAATGAATCGCCTTTCAAGCCTCCTCGCCCGAATTATCGCAGTGCTGTGCGCGATCTTCTTCGTTGCGGCGGCCCTGGCCGCCCTATTGCTTTTCAACCTGGAACGACGCGGATTCAATCCAAATACCTACAAGGCGGCCCTCGTCCGTGCAAATTTCTATCAAAGCTTTCCGTCCCTGCTGGGGCAAGTATTGGCCAAAAATGCCAGCGGCAGTAATACACCGTTCATAAAACAGTTGACCGGTGAGGATTGGACCGCCGTCATTCAAACATTGCTGGCGCCCGAGCAGTTGCGGAGCATAACCGAGGATGCCATCACGCAAATCTTTGCCTACCTCAACAATGAGACCAACGATCCGCATCTCTCGCTGCTCTCCCTGAAACAAAGGCTTTCGGGCGCTGCAGGCATGGATGCAGCGGTCAATCTCATTCACGCCCAGCCGGATTGCACCTCCGCACAGTTGGCGCAACTGATCGCCTCGTTCGGGCAGGTTCTTTGCGATCCGCCGCAGAATGTCCTCAACCTGGCCAAGCCGCTGATCCGAACGCAATTGGACTTGCTGGCGGCAAGCATTCCCGATCAAATATCATTAATTGGAACAGGCACTGCACCACAGGGATTGCGGAACCTGAGGGTCATCCGGTTAATCATGCAGTTCAGTCCCCTGCTGCCGCTGGCATTCTTATTTGGGGTCACACTCTTCGCCGTGCGGACCTTCAAGGGCTGGTTGATGTGGTGGGGCTGGCCGCTCCTCCTGGCCGGCTTGGTGGGCACGCTGTCCGGATTCAGCGGCGCGCCACTGTTCCGTACGGCGATCGAGAACTACATTTCCAAGCAGACACAATTGACCATGCCACCGGAGTTTACAGACATCGTGCGGGCAGTCATGGACGAGGCGCTTCGGGAGATGCTCCAACCCATGGGCTGGCAAGCACTGATAGTGGCCGGGATCGGTTTCGTCATGCTTCTCATGGCCCTTCTCATTTCGCGGGCAGAAAAAAAACAACACACCAAAAAATCAGAAGCCGAAACGCAGATTTACAATTAACCACAGCAACCACCTGCAACTTTTTGGCCATTCCCCCTGTAATACAATGTAGAAATGTTCTCCGCACAGGAGCTGGATCTAGTTCGTCGTGCGAAACAGGGCGACCGTGAGGCCTTCGGCGAGATCGTGCATTATCACCAGCAGGCGATTTTCAATGTTGCTTATCGTCTGCTGGGCAATATCCATGACGCGGAAGATGCAACCCAGGAAGCGTTCATTCGGGCGTATCGACGCTTCGAGACATTCGACCCGGATCATTCACTGGTGCCCTGGCTCAAGCAGATTGTCGTCAACATTTGTTGGAATCATCTTGAGCAAGGAAAATCCGTCTCGCCCTTGGATGACGAACTGGCTCCTGCCTCCGATCCGAACCCCGGTCCTGAGGCGCTGACCGTTCATCACGACCGCCAAGAGCGCATCCGAGATGAATTGCTTCGCCTGCCGCCGCGCTATCGCCTTGTCATCGAACTGCGACATTTTCAGGACTTAAGTTACGAGGAAATCGCGGAGCACTTGAAACGGCCATTGAGTGATGTCAAGAGCGACCTCTTCCGCGCCCGAAGATTATTAGCCGAACGGCTGAAGGACTTGCGATGAGTCATATTAGCGACTCTCAATTCAACGAATACCTCGATCATGTTCTCGATGAGGCAACTCAACGAAAATGTGATTTGCATTTGACTGTCTGCGCCGAATGCCGAGGCCGCCTTGCAGAACTTCAATCCGTCTACTACAGCCTTGCACAGATGCATGAAATCAAGCTGGCTCGCGACCTGAGGCCCTCGGTCATGGCCAATTTGCCGCGGGCACAATCTCAGATCTGGACGCCTTTCTTCGCCACTCAGCTCGGCGCGGCGCTTGGAGTATTTCTGTTCGCTGCAATCCAAGCTGCACAGGCGATTCGCATCCCAAGCCTTCCAGCCTTTCAATTCTCAATGCCCGAGATTCGATTCGTGACTTTGAATTTCCAACCACCTATTCCGTATTCTCCGCTTGCCGGCCCGAATCTTTCTTCCATCTTTGCCTACCCCCCGTTCCGGCTCTTACAGTTGTCCGCTTCCCGATTCGCGCTTTCCAATTTTCAAACATTCATTATTGCGATAGCCACTTTATTGCTTTGGTTCGTCGCCAACATCATCCTGCTGCGTGAACGCTCCGAGGTCCGAGAATGAAACGGTTGTCGATGCTCATCCTAGCTTTGATTCTGGCCGCGCTGGCCTGTGGCACACAGACTCCTTCCACGCCTTTCCCAACGCCTGCCAGTTCGATCTTCGATTCTGCTCCCACCGCGCATGGATTCTTTCCATCCCCGCCGAGAATATCCACTGACAGTGTGCTGGAAATTTATAAGGATATCGGCAACCACGCCGACTTCGTTCTCCTTCAAGAAAACGTTCCATGGAACGACTTTGTCAATAGCGTAGATGGCCAATCGCAAAGGCGCACGGATATCATCAACCAAGTCACCCTGGCACGGCAAAATCATCTCGACTATATTTTCATCGTGGATGGATTGAACGGCCTTAATCGCAGTCAATTCAGCGGTTTGCCCTTCGGCTGGGACGCCAGTTTTGCCAATCCCAACATCCGCGCCGCGTACACCAATTACACCTTATGGGTAGTGCGCATGTTCCATCCGCGTTATCTTGGACTGGCATCCGAGATCAATACGTATATGGACACGCATCCGGAGGATGTGAAAAACTTCATCAGCCTCTATAATGAAATTTATAAGGCGGTGAAGCTCGAAGCACCACATACGAAAGTTTTCGTCACCTTTCAGTGGGAGGAATTAAATAACCTGATTCCGCAAATTGCGAGTGGACGGACGCGTCTCCATCCGAATTGGAATCAGGTGGAAGCCTTCGAACCGAACCTGGATGTCTGGGCAATTTCATCGTATCCGTTTGTTGCGTTCCAATCGGGCGCGGACATTCCGGCTGATTACTACGCCCCACTTCTCTCGCAGACCTCGAAACCACTGGCGGTGGCCGAGGGCGGCTTCACATCCGAACCAGCAGGGCCGATCAAAGGCACACCCGAAGATCAGGTTGCATATTTGAACGCAATCCACAACCAGATAGGTCCGCGCCTGGCCTTTTGGGTTTACCTCCTGCTGGAAGACTTCGATCTCGATTCGTATTCCGGTTATATGAAAGCAAATGGCGTGAGCTCAACCGACGTTGACACGCTGGGCATGTTTGCCTCGGTTGGGCTTAGCAACTCAGACGGCACAGCCAAGCCCGCCCTGGGTCTGTGGGATTCGTTTCGTGCCAACCAGTAAACATGTGTGAAAAGGAGAAAACATGAACAACATCATCGGTTTGCTTTTTATCATGATCTTCGGCGGCGCCGGACTGATTTCGATTTTCGTTGTGACCAGTGTACTATTGCCCTTCCTGCTCGAACGGACACGGACAACTCTGGCAACCTCTCCGGGCAGGTCGCTATTGCTCGGTCTGGTCAACTTTCTGTGCGTCGGAGTCCTGGATGCGTTATTGATTTGGCTGGCTCAGCTCGCCAGCGGTACAAAGATCATCAGTGGCATTCTGGTCATCATCGGCGGACTGGTCACTTCCATCTTGGCGCTGCTGGCATTCCTGGGTCTGGCATCGCTTGCAAATCTGCTCGGACATCACATTGGAGAACCGAAAAACGAATTCACCGCCATTTTGCGCGGCGGCACTGTGCTCCTTTTGGCGGGCTTTACTCCCTTTGTCGGCTGGTTCGCCTTTGCGCCGCTCATGGTATTGACGGCGTTAGGTGCAGCCATTCAAGTGATCTTCAGGCAAAGGGAAAGAACCGCCTAATCCAATCCGCCGCCCTGGCCCGGGCGGCGGATTGCATTCTACGGGCACAGGTCTTGCAATTGCTCCTGAAAAGTTTGCGCAAAATTGTGATAGCCGGAGTCATCACATTGCGCGCTGAAATAGTAATAAGCGGACTGGGCCGGAAACGCCACGGCGCGCAGTGATACCAAACCGGGATTGGAAATCGGCGTCGGCGGCAAACCGTCGATGAGATATGTATTGTAGGGCGAACCGGTTTTCAAGTCATCCGCGCTCAACGGATTCGTCCACCAACTCTGTTGGGCCGTATTGTAGCCCAGGGCGTACTGCACGGTCGGATCGGCATCGAGCTTCATGCTGATCTTGATGCGGTTCAGATAAACTGAGGCGATCATGGGAGCCTCATCATCGTGCACCGCTTCGCGCTGGACAATCGAGGCCAGCGTCACCGCCTGATAGATGCTCAAGCCCTGGCGGTTGAAACCATCGCGCAAATCACTCGTCAGATGCAAATCAAAATTCCGTACCAGCACTTCCACCAATTCATCGGCGGTGGTGCCGCGCGGCAGGACGTAAGAGTCTGGATACAAGAATCCCTCGGCCGAGGCGGCTCCCGCTAAGAAGTCGAAACCTCGACGCGATTGCCTCGCGGCGGCCAGAAATTCGTCGGGAGGGATGTTCAAGCCCGAGTCCGCCAGCGAAGCGGCAATCTCTTCCGCCCGCCAGCCAGGCAGGACCACAAAGGTCACTTGTTCCGGTGTTGCATTTTGCATCTTGCGCGCAATGTCCACGACAGACATGGCCGGGCTAAGCTCGTCATATTGACCCGCTTGAACCGAGGTATCCAGGCCGGTGTAAGCAAGATAATCACGAAACATATCCGCATTGCCGATGAGACCATTTTGCTGAAGGCGCTCGGCAATGGATGTCACCGACTCACCCGGCTGAACCGTAAACGATTGTGTTGGCGCTGTGGGATCGAGCGGTTTGGTCAATAAACCATCATCCCAAGCCAGTTTCGCGGAAAATTGAAGGACTTGAAGAAACGAAAGCCGGTCGGATGGCGGGCCGTATGTTTCCGAGACCTGCGAAGGAACGACAAAAACAATCAGGATGATGCAGAGAAAAGCAAGAGCAAGAGCAATGTATAAAATTAAGCGTCGCATAATGGAATTAGGTTTTTCGCTGATCAAGATAGGATTGCAGGATAATTGTGGCCGCCAATTCATCGAGATGGCCGGAACGTTTCCTGCGCGGCAGGCCCATTTCGACGCGTGCCGCGCGAGCAGACTGGGTACTCAAAGATTCATCCCACATCACAATCGGGATCGATGTCTGGGTTTTGAGCGTATCGGCAAAACGCGCCGCGCGCCGACCGGCCAGATTCGGTCTGCCATCTTCGGCAAACGATTGGCCGATGACAATCAATTCAGCTTGATTCTGTGCAGCCGCTTCAGCAACCTGCGCGGCATCGAGCACTCGGGAGATGTGCACAATCACCCTCAGCGGATTCGCGATTGTGCCGGTCGAATCGGAAATGGCTAGGCCAATTCTCTTTTCACCATGATCCACAGCGAGGATTCGCATTTTGCTATCGGACGGCGATTCGAAACGGTATCAATGGCATCCACGGCCACCACGAGGGGCTCATTTCAACTTCAGGAGGCGCGGCCAGGAGGAAATGGGAATGCAATGCTTGTTTTGCAGCAGTCGGCGTAAGTCCACGGACCAAAAAAATCACCTGTTGCGGTTGAATCTCTCGCAGCACCGTGCGCTGAGTCAACAGGTTGAAATGCGTAGTACCGGATGGATCCGCCGTGAAGACATTCGTGGAGGAGAACTGCAAGGTATCCGGCTTGGGAACAAAACCGGCGGGCATGGACGTGTCCAGCACGGTTTGAGCCAGCCTAGTCAAATCATCAGCGGTCACATACTGAGCGCTGTATTGAACGCTCAGGGTTAACTTCAGCGTATCCCCTGGTTGACCGGCAGGCGGATCGTAGATTTCCTGCGATGGCGTACCCGCCACCAGCGTATTCAGCAGAAGCAAATCCTGCGGCTCGATGGAAGAAATAATCTCCTGTTTTGCATGTTGGTCCAAAGTGGACATCACCAAATCGTGCAAATGCTGGCGATCCGCATCTGCCGCTTCCGTCGCGGTCAGATCCGTGCCTCCGGCCGTTGGATTGGGATTGGTGACCGAAGCGGACAGGGCCAAGCTGCCATCAATGGCTTGGATCGCACCTGCTGCCACGTTGCCGGCCGAACCGGCTTCCACCGCGACAATCGGCACCTCCACAAATTTCTTCGAGCCGCCGGGCAGATGAGTAATGTTCACTGTCTGAAACCTGACAGAGGGAGGGCCAAGCGTATAAATTACAGTCCCGGCCGGGATCGTCAGATCGGTCTGGGTCAGATTCGTGAATCGTGCAATCCCTTCCGCCTTATCATTCGGCACCACGCCTTGCGAGGTGACCGTCATTGTCTGGGTATCCGTGACGAGCACGCTCAGCGAATGCGCAGGCACACTCCCGGAAATGAAAATGGATTCGGTATCTGGGTTGGCAGAGACAGGAATCGTAATGGATTGCTGTTGCGAGACCGGAGACAACTCAATCGTTGCACGCGGGAGGAATAAAATGGCTACCGCTAAAACGGCCACCACGCCCAACGCGAAGAATCCCACGCGCACCGCGGAATTGGATCTCCATTTCGCCTCCTCGACTTTGCTCTGCTCCTTCATCTGGCGCAAATTTGGTTTTGCTTTGCGAAGATTTAGAACCGACGCCCGGCCTTGGCGCGGAGGCCAAGGCTCCCGCTGAGCCTCGGCGGTCGTCTCAAAGACTGGGATGCCGAAACCCAACGCGTTGCGTTTGACATTCGGAATCCTGGTGACAAGTCCCAGTTCCGCGCCGAGGATGCGCGCATGGCTCTGAAGCACGCGCAAATCCACCGGTCGAAGTGTGACGCGTTCGAATTTCGGCCACACCAGCAAAATGCGCGGCGATTTCGCCCACGACATGCGGTCGCGCACCGAAATCAAATCGTCATGGTTCTCGAGTGTGATGATCTGGGTCTTCATTAATCTACAATTATACAATATGCTTGACATGCCTTTGCTTTGCCAGTATAAGCAACGCCATGAAACGAATTGCTCGCATCGTCCTTGGTTCTATACTGATCATGATTACTTTGAGCTGCACATTAGCTACGAATCTTCCGACGATCCTGCCCGGTCTGGCAACTTCCACACCCAGCATCACCCCAACTCCTCCATCTTCTCCCACTCCCGCCCCAACCTACACTCCCATTCCCAGCCTCCGCATTGAAAACGCGGACCAAGCCTTCTTTAACGGAGACATCGAAGCCGCCGCGGAAGATTATCGCGCGGCGTACGCTGACTCAAGCGATCCAACCGTCAGGGCTGCGGCGCTATGGGGATTGGCCCGCACTCAATATACCGATGGCCGCAACGCCGATGTGCTGGCCGCCCTCCAACAATTGGATTCAGGTTATCCTGACTCACCGTTTGCACAGGGTCCGTCTTATTTTTTGCAAGGCGAGACTTACTCTCAAATGAAGGACTATACGGATGCTGCGCAGGCTTATCAAATGTATTTAACCTTACGGCCCGGTGTGCTTGATTCTTATGTTCAAGAATTACGCGGTGATGTCCTCAGCGCCGCCACTGATTACTCCGATGCGCTCACGGCCTACCAAGCCGCACAAGCGGCTCCGCATCTCGATGATGCCTTTGCCCTGCAAATTAAAATCGCGCAGATGCGCACGCAGATTGGCGATTATGCGACCGCCATATCCATCTACAACACGATTATGTCCAGCACCAACAATGATTACACAAAATCTCAAATGGACTATCTATTAGGAGAAGCCAATCTCACCTTGAACAAGACGGATGTTGCGTATGGATATTTCCGCGATGCGATTGCAAATTATCCGGTCTCCTATTATTCCTATCTGGCGCTGGTCGAATTGGTCAATGCGAATGTTGCTGTGGACGACCAGGATCGCGGTTTGACGGATTACTTCGCCGGTCAGTACGGCCCGGCACTGAGCGCGCTGGAACGGTATGTTGCCGCCAATCCTGGAAATGATGGAACGGCGCATTACTATCGGGCGCTCACGCTGCGGGCAATGGAGAACTATACCGCGGCGGTAACGGAATTCACCTATTTCATCCAGCATTATTCGACGAATCCGCACTGGGTGGATGGGTGGACTCAAAAAGCAGATACCCAATGGAACAATCTCAATGATTCCAAAGCCGCCACGGACACACTGCTTGGGTTTGTGCAGGCCGCGCCCGCCTCCGATCAGGCACCGAACGCACTGATGAGCGCGGCGAGCATCTTCGAACAGGACAACAAACTCGAACAGGCCGCACAAGTGTGGGAACGGGTCTCGAACGAGTACGCGGGAAACGATCAAGCGCCGACCGCTGTGTTTGAATCCGGCCTCATGCGCTACCGGGAATCCAACTATGGCGATGCGCTCAAGGACTTCCAACGAAGCCTGACGCTGGCAACGCAGGCCGAGGATCAGGCGCGTGCAAGCTTGTGGATCGGCAAGACCGAACAACAACTGGGGCAGACCGGCAATGCACAATCCACCTGGCAGCAAACGCAGGGCATTGACCCCGGCGGATATTACAGCTTACGCGCCCGGGATATTCTGTTAGGTCAGGATCCTTTTGCATCCGCATCCAAAACGAACCTCAGCTTTGATTTAAGCGCGGAGCGCAAAGACGCCGATTCGTGGATGCGCCTGACATTCAATCTTCCGGCGGGAACGGATCTGAGCGGTCCCGGCTCGCTCGCCCTAGACCCCCGTTTTGTGCGCGGCACCGAACTCTGGGACTTGGGCCAATTGAGCGACGCGCGCCTGGAATTCGAGGACCTGCGCAATTCTGTCAGCGACGACCCAGTGTTGACCTATCGCCTCGCTAATTATCTGCTCGACATTGGCTTGTATCGTTCGGGCATCTTCGCGGCGCGGCAGGTATTGACTCTCGCAGGGAAGGACGATAATCAATCCTCCCTGCTTGCTCCGGCTTATTTCAATCATATTCGTTACGGGCTTTACTACGGCGACCTGATCGTTCCGGCCGCGCAAGCCAACGGCCTCGACCCATTATTCTTGTTCAGCGTGGTGCGGCAGGAAAGCCTTTTCGAAAGTTTTGCGGGCTCGACCGCAGGCGCCATCGGTTTGATGCAAATCGTTCCGAGCACAGGCGCCAGCATTGCCGCCTCGCTTGCGCTGCAAACGACCTATGGCTCCGATCAGCTTTACCTGCCCAAGGTCAGCATTCAATTCGGTGCTCACTACCTTGCGGCCAATCAACGTCTGCTCAATGGCGACTTATACATGGCGCTGGCCGCATACGATGCCGGGCCGGGAAACGCGTACCAATGGTCCAAGCTTTCCGGTAATGACCCCGACCTGTTCCTGGAGACGATTCGCTATAGTGAACCGCGCCAATATATTCAAAACATCTACGAGATTTACGCCATCTATCGCATGCTTTATAGCCCCACTTCACCATAATGAACATCGCCCTGAGAACTCAGGGCGATGCCGACTTAATCCATATGTGCCAGCAGGCGTTGCTGCACGGTTTCCAGGTCAATATCGAGGATGGACACCAACTTATCCCGTCCTGTCATGCCAGCCACGATCTCAATGCGCGACTTGGCAACGCTCAAGACATCGGAAAGAAAAGCGATCAACTGCTCATTGGCTTCGTTGTCCACGGGCGGGGCGGCCAAATGGATTTTCACGGTGCCATCGTCCAGGACCTCGGTGATCTTGTTGCCACTGGCGCGCGGCGTGACCCGTATCGCAATCGCTGAACCCTTTTTCCCGTCGTGCAGACGAAACTCTCTTTTGGGCATATTGACCTCGCTATAAACTCAAAAAGATATTTGTCAAAATCTGATCAATCAATCCAATCAGGATGATTAAAATCAGCGGGCTGAAATCAAAGCCGCCCACTGTCGGTACAACGCGCCGGATCGGCCCCAGTAATGGATCCACGACGCGGTCGATGGCCTGACGCAGCGGATGATATGGCGACATGAAATACGAAAGGACGGCTGAGACGATCACCAGCAGCATCAACACTTGCGCGACCACATGGATAAATTCAGCTACAAGAAACATTCAAACTCCGCGCCGGGGCCGCTCACCTAAAATGGCCTGCCCGATCCGAACCAAGGTTGCGCCCTCTTCCACAGCGATGGTGTAATCGGCGCTGGTGCCCATCGAGAGTTCGCGCCACTCGACTTGTGACACATGGCCCGCAAGAAAATCTCTCAGCCGCCGCAGACGCTGAAAGTAGGGACGCGCCGCTTCCGGGTCAGCAAAAAGAGGCGGCATCGTCATCAAGCCGCGTACTCGCAAGTGTGGCAGCGAGGCGACCGCGTTCACATCGTTCAGCAAATCCGTCCAGCGCGTTTCATCCGAAGCGTTCCAACCGGATTTGCTTTCTTCACCGCCGACGTTGAACTCCAGCAAAACGGGAAGCACGCGCTGGAACTCGGCCGCGAGACGATCGACGCGTTCGGCCAGCTTGCGGCTATCGAGCGACTGGAAAAGGGCGAAGTGCTCAGCCACGAGGCGTGCCTTGCGGCTCTGCACATGACCAATGATATGCCATTCTACCGCATTTGGGGGTTTCAATTCCGTTATTTTCTGTACGGCTTCTTCGGGATAATTTTCACCCAAAATTTTCGCGCCGGCTTCGATGGCGGCCTGAACAACTTCGATGGGTTGAAGTTTGGTCACAACCACGAGGCGCACAGAATCGGGGTCGCGCCCGGCTTTGAGCGCCGAGGCGGCAATGGCGTCAAGCGTTTGCTGATAACGTGCGCGGACCGATACTACAAGATTGGACATTGAGATTATTGTATCCTAACAAACACACGAGTTTTAGATTCGCTCACAGGCCCAGCGCATCAAGATACCCATTAACTACTAATTCAAGGAACCAACCAGCCATTTGTTCCGGAGAATACGCTCGTCCGTATTCCAGCCACCAGGCAACGGTGTGGACAAATAAGGTGGACACCAATGTAATAGCCACCTTCATCGGCATCTTGGTTTGGCGCGGTTTTTTCTTTTGTGCAGCAATATCGTCTCGTAATTGCTCGCGTTCTTCGACCAACTCATTAATTTGGTCGCGCATTCGAGCCACAAACCAAGAACTGCCATGGCTACCAAGCAATGCCCGGTAAAGCCGCTCATTCTCAAGAAAGTGCTCAAATAGCCTAACCCATCGTTCAGGAGGATTTTGTGGATCGGTGTTGAGCGCCTCTCCACCCGGTGGTCCAAGCTCGCTGCGTAACACATGAATCGCTTGCTGAAAAATCTTCTCTACCAAATCGTACTTATCTTGATAATGCCGATAGAAGGTAGCGCGGTTGACTTTAGCGTGTTTGGCAATATCTCCTACTGTAACCGCGTCAAAACCTCGCTCGGCAGTCAGTTCAATGAGCGAGTCTTGCAATAATGTGTCCGTTCGTTGCGTCCGAGGATCGGCTGGTTTATGCGTCATTTTCGTTTCCGTGTCACAAATGCAACATTTTAGGGTGGTTGATTCTTGATTATCTATTGGCGAATGAATAAACTGCAGAAAAAGCACAACATATATAACGGCTCATTATAAATCGCAAGGTCATAATTTGCTCGGATTTTCGTGCTATTGGAGAACCAACATGGTACAACCGTCGGAAAATATTGTAAATCGGGTGCCTGCATTCTTTAGGAATGCATTCGCTGCACTCAACTCAAAAAACTACCTCCTATGGTTCATCGGGCAGATGGCCTCCCTGGTTGGCACATGGATGCAGACAACGGCCCAAGGATTTCTTATCTTCGAGTTGACCCATTCTGCGGTTTATCTTGGCTATGTAGCCTTTGCTTCCGGGCTCCCGGCATTGCTCATGCTCTACGGAGGCGTTGTTATAGATCGAATGCCGCGGCGGAACCTACTGCTCATCACGCAGGTTTCGATGATGATCCTTGCACTTATTTTGGCTGGATTGACCTTTATCGATCTCGTACAACCGTGGCACATTTTGGTATTGGCATTCCTGCTCGGAATCGCCAATGCGTTCGATGCACCAGCACGGCAAGCCTTCGTAGTGGACTTGGTTGAACGTCGGGATTTAACCAATGCCATCGCTTTGAACTCCACCATGTTTCAGTTAGCAACAGTCATTGGCCCTGCAGTGGCTGGCATCACATATGCTGCTTTCGGTGCTGCCTGGTGCTTCACCCTAAACGGAATATCCTTTATTGCAGTCATCACGGCATTGCTGTCGATGCGCATTCAGCCCTTGCATAAAGAGCCTGGCAAAGCCTCTGCCCTAGGCCAGATGGCGGAGGGATTGCGGTACTCCATGAAACAGCCTATGCTGCGCACTCTCATCGTCCTCATCAGCGCAACCGCGCTATTCACCATTGCTTTCATGACCCTCTTTCCAGCTTGGGCAGTCGTTGTGCTCCACGGCGATGCGACAACCAATGGTTGGTTACAATCGGCTCGTGGCGTTGGTGCCTTGATCGGTGCTTTGACCATCGCTGCATTGGGACGTTTTAATTGGAAAGGGCGCCTGTTAACAATCGGTACATTCTTCTACCCCGCGGCGCTGATTGTCTATGCCGTCATTACCTGGACGCCACTTTCCTTGTTGGCGCTGATCGCAGTTGGCTGGGGTTTCCTCATTCTTACAAATATGGCAGGAACACTGCTTCAATTGCTGGTTCCGGAGGAGTTGCGCGGTCGAGTAACAGGTGTGTATTCATTCGTCGCATTCGGCACTCAGCCCGTAGGTGGATTAATGGCTGGAGTAGTGGCGGGAAAAATCGGTTCGCCTCTCACTGTTATTCTCGGTGCTGTTTGTATGTTGGTTTTTGCTACTGGGCTGTATTTCCTGGTTCCTGAATTGCGCAGAGCAGAATAAATAATAAGGAGCTGTGCACCCTATTCTCTCAATGCGATCAACGCGCTGAAGCATCAACCGGAGCCGCGTCCGGCAAAGCAATCCGATGGTACCGCTGTTCATCGAAGACCTTCGCCTCACCAAAAGATCTCTATTTGCTCCTATGTACTTAAAACCACAGCAGGGTTATGCTTGACCAAATTATTTCGGAGGCACTTTCACTGTGAATGAAAAAAAACCTTTCTTTCTGCGCGACCCCTGGCACTTCGACCCGGCCCTTAAACAGCCTGCGCACTCAGGCGAGGACCTTGGCTTTGAAACCCAAGCCTTGCACGCCGGATTCCGTCCCAGCGATGATATGGAACGCTTCCGCGCTTTCGTGCCGCCGATTGTGCCCTCGATGACGTATCCATACAAACAGTTCGATCAAATTCCATATCCCGTGTATGGACGCACCAAGACGCCCACCGCGG
>Ga0335081_10008391_pt1 | contig 16566 bp, 11 predicted proteins | sample Lox_Sample_35_FD_206713 | JGI IMG/M metagenome (GOLD analysis project Ga0335081, IMG submission 206713) | Soil microbial communities from Loxahatchee National Wildlife Refuge, Florida, United States - Lox_Sample_3.5 | ecosystem: Environmental > Terrestrial > Soil > Wetlands | place: USA... | reverse complement strand
CACCTGCGCGGGAGCGGGCGGCGGCGCGGACTTCTGCCGCGGGGGCGGCGCGGCCGCGGCGGTGGCTCCGGCCCCCGTGTAGGTCACGTCATCGAAGTTCTTCCAGTTGCCGCTGACGGCGTCGACCGGAACGCTCACCGGCCAGAACAGGAGCAGGTCGGCGATGAGCCAGCCGAGCGAGACGTGCTGGTCGAGCGCAACGTCGGTCCGCCTGTTCTGCGAGACGAGCGTGAGCTTCTCCACGTGATGGTCGAGGCTCGCGGCGTACTTCACCTGGTTGCCGACGACCTCCTCGCGCGCCAGCGGCACCGGCCGCGCCCCGTCGTACGCCTGCAGATCGTCGGGACCGAAGATGTTCACGGGGTGATCCGCGCTGCGCAGGACCGAAGCGCAGCCGGAGCACAGGACCAGGGCCGGAAGGAGGGCGCGCATATGGACCACCATTGTGACCATCATTGTACCGCAGCCTACCGCCGGGCCTGGCCTTGTTTCGCCACCGCTTCGGCGGCCCGGGCCACCGCCTCGGGGTCGCCCAGGTACTTCTTCGAGACCGGCCGCAAACCGGCGTCGAGCGTGTAGACCAGCGGAACGCCGGTGGGAACGTTCAGCTCGACGATCTCCTGGTCGGAGATGTCGTCGAGGTACTTGATCAAGGCGCGCAGCGAGTTGCCGTGCGCCGCGATCAGCAGGCGCTTGCCGGATTTGACCAGCGGCGCGAGGTCGCTGTGCCAGTACGGCAGCATGCGCGCCACCGTGTCCTTCAGCGACTCGCACGCCGGCAGTTGCGCCGGCGAAAGGCCGGCGTAGCGGCGGTCGTTGCGCGGATGGCGCGGGTCGCTCGCCTCCAGCGCGGGCGGCGGCGTGTCGTAGCTGCGGCGCCAGATCTTCACCTGCGCATCGCCGAACTTCGCCGCCATCTCCGCCTTGTCGAGCCCTTGCAGCGATCCGTAGTGGCGCTCGTTGAGCTGCCAGGCCTTCACCGTCGGCAGCCAGTCGCGCTCGAGCTCTTCGAGCGCCAGCCACAGCGTCTTGATCGCTCTACGAAGTACAGAGGTATAGCAAATATCGAAATCATAACCCTCCGCTTTCAGGAGCCGTCCCGCCTGGCGTGCTTCTTGCTCACCCAGGGGCGAAAGCCCGACGTCGGTCCAGCCGGTGAAGCGGTTCTCGAGGTTCCAGGTGCTCTGGCCGTGGCGCAGCAGCACCAGCGTGTGGGTGCTCATTGCAAAAGGAGTACAACGGTTGGCCATGAAACGGATCCTGCTCGTTTGTCTCGTGCTGGCCGCGTGCAGCAAGGCGCCGCCGCCGGCGCCGCCGCCGCCCGCGCGCGCGGTCACCGAGGCGCCGCCGCCGCCGGCCATCCAGCTGCCGCAGCAGAAAGAGGACGAGCAGCACGAGTTCAAGGTCGTCGCCGGCCGGCCCACCGGAAAGCTGGTGGGCGACGCGTACCCGACGATCACGTTCAGCGAGCCGGTCGTCTCCCTCAGCACGCTCGAGCAGCAGGATCCCTCGGCGCAGATCCGCCTGGAGCCGAAGGTGAAAGGCCGCTGGCACTGGCTCGGCTCGGCCTCGGTCGAGTTCGTCAACGACGAGCCGTGGCCGATGTCGACCGCGTTCCACGTCACCGTCCCGCAGGGCTTCAAGGCGCTCGACGGCACGCCGCTCGCGGTGGCGTGGCAGCTCGACTTCACCACGCCCACCGTGCAGGTCGAGCGCTACTCGACCAACCCGCCCGAGAGCGCGTGCCAGTGGTCGACGCCGTCGCAGCACTTCGAGGTCACCGTCAACCAGCCGGTGAAGGAGCCTGCGAGCTCGTTCTTCTTCGAGGCGGGCGAGCAAAAGAAGCAGGTGGCGGCGAAGGTGGTGAAGTCGACGCCGTTCGATCGCGATCGGCGGATGAAGTACGAGCTGGCGCCCGCGCAGGACCTGCCGCGCGACGCGCCGTTCGCGGTGGGCCTCGACGGCTCGGCCCGCGGCGTCGAGGGCGACCTGCCCGCCGGCGTCGAGTGGCGACAGAGCTGCCGCACCATGGGCGCGATGAAGGTCGAGCGCCTCTTCCGCTGCTCGGACGATGCGATGCACTGCGCGCACGGGCCGGTGGTGCTGGTCTTCGCAAACCCGCTCGGCGACGCGAAGGACCTGCGGTCGCACGTCCACTTCGTGCCCGAGGTCGAGATCGACTGGGAAGAGACGCAGCTGCCCATGTTCGCCACCCGCGCGGCGCTGTCCGGCAAGTTCCGGCCCGGCACATCGTACCAGGTGAAGATCGACGCGGGTATCAAGGACGCGCTCGGCCAGGAGGCGCCGGCGACCGAGAGCACGGTGGCGATGGACGACCTGTTGCCGTCGCTCTACGTGGCCGATTCCGAGGCGCTGCTCGAGAGCGGCGGCGACGGGCAGCTGCCCGCGCAGGTGACCAACCTCGGCTCGCTCGAGGCCGACCTCTGGTCGCTCACCGCGGCCGACGTGGCGCAGATGCAGGTGCCGGTGGGCAACGCGAAGAAATACCCATCGCGGCCGCCCGACGCGCCGCTGCGGCTCGCGCTCGCGTACCCGAAGAACGAGCCGCACCTGGCGGGTGTCGACCTGCGCATGGCGCTGCACGGCGCGAAGACCGGCTTCGTGCTGGCGCGGCTGCGCGCGCCCGGCACCGACTTCTCCGACCACCCGCTGCGGGTGGTGGCGCAGATCACCGACCTGGCCGTGCACGCGAAGATCGGCGCCACCGCGAGCCTGGCATGGGTGACCAGCATCTCGTCCGCGAAGGGCGTTCCGCAGGCGAAGGTGGCGGTGCTCTCGGCGACCGGTGCGCAGCTGGCCGAGGCGGTGACCGACGCGCAGGGCATCGCGCGCCTGCCCGGCTACGGCAAGCTGCTGCCCAAGGCGCCCGGCTACGAAGGCCCGCGCGTGCTGGTCACCGCGCAGGTCGGCGACGACCAGGCGTACTCGGCGACCACCGCGTGGGACGAGTCGATTCCGGTCGAGGTCAACCGCAACTTCGACGTGCTCGGCAAGCAGGGGCTGGGGCTTCTGTTCGCCGACCGCGGCATCTACCGGCCCGGCGACACCGCGCACGTGAAAGGCGTGCTGCGCGAGCAGCAGGCGGGCGAGATGCGCACGCCACAGGTGGCACAAGTGACGGTGCGGGTGAGCGATCCCGACGGCAACGCCATCGTCACCCAGCCGGCGACGCTGACGAAGTACGGCACCTTCACGCTCGAAGTGCCGATTGCGAAGGAGTCGCGGCTCGGGCAGTACTCCATCGAGGCCGGCCGCTACGGCTATGGCAGCTTCATCGTCGCCGAATATCGCGCGCCGCAGTTCCGCGTCGATGTGCAGATCGCGAAGGCCGAGCTCTTCGCCGGCGATGCGCTCGAGGCCAACGTGGTGGCGCGCTACCTCTTCGGCGGCGCGATGGACCGCGCGCCGGCAGCGTGGAGCGTTGCGCGCGCGACCGAGGATTTCGCGCCGCCGCGCAACGACGGCTTCCGCTTCGGACGCAACACCTGGAGCTGGGACGATAACCAGCCGCAGCAGCAGAGCGGGCAGTTCGCCGCCGGCAAGGGCGAGATCGGCCGCGACGGCGCGCTGGCGGTGAAGGCGGGCAAGGTCGAGGCACCGGGCGATCGGGCTGCGCGCTACACGTTCGAGGCCGAGGTGCAGGACGTGTCGCGGCAGGCGGTGGCCGGGCGCGCGTCGGTGCTGGTGCATCCGGCGGCGTACTACGTGGGGCTCGGCGCGTCGGCCACTTTCGCGAAGGCGGGCGAGACGCTGGCGGTGCCGGTGATCGCGGCGGCGCCGCCGGGGAACCGGCTCGAGAAGGTGAACGTGCACGTGACGGCGCTGCTCCGCTCGTGGCACGCGGTGCGCAAGCGCGGCGTCAACGGGCTGTACGAGACGATCTCCGAGCCGGTGGAGGAGAAGGCCGCAGAGTGCGACGTGGTCACTCCCGCCGACTGCAGGCTCGCGCTGCAGAAGCCGGGCTTCTACGACCTGCGCGCCGAGAGCAAGGACGCGCAGGGCCGGCTGGCGCTCACCACCACCAGCCTGTACGCGGTGGGGCCGGGATTCGCGGCGTGGCAGCAGAGCGACACGGCAAAGCTCGAGATCGTGCCGGACAAGACCGCTTACGAGCCGGGTGAGACCGCGCACCTGTTGGTGAAGTCACCGTATCCGTCGTGCCGCGCGCTGGTCACCGTCGAGCGCGAAGGCGTCTCCGACGCACGGGTGCTCGAGCTGAATGGCACCGCCGCCACCATCGACGTGCCGGTGACCGAGGCGATGGTGCCGAACGCCTACGTCGGCGTGCTGCTGGTGCGCGAGCGGGTGGCGCAGGGCGGCACCGAGAGCGGCGACGATCCCGGACGGCCGTCGCTGCGGCTCGGCTACGCTCCTTTGAAGGTCGGGACGAGCGTGAAGCGGCTGGCGGTGAGCGTGACGCCCGCGCGCGCCGAGTACAAGCCGCGCGAGAAGGTCGCGGTGGACGTCGCGGTCAAGGACGCTCACGGCGCGGCACAGGCTGCGGAAGTGCAGCTCTACGCGGTCGACGACGCGGTGCTGCGGCTCACCGGGTACCAGCTTCCGGACCCGGTGGCGGCGATGTTCCCCGAGCACCCGCTGTCGGTGGCGCTCGGCGAGGAGCTGCCGCGCATCGTGCGGCGGGTGCAGTTCGGCGAGAAGGGCGAGGTGCAGCCGGGCGGCGGCGGCGGGCTCGGGCCCTCGGGCGACGTGCGCTCGCGCTTCGTCACCACCGCGCTCTGGCAGACGCTCGAAACCGGCGGCGACGGCAAGGCGCACGCCGAGTTCGAGCTGCCCGACAACCTGACCACCTTCCGCATCTTCGCCGTGGCGGCCACCGACGGCGATCGGTTCGGCGGCGGCCAGGCGGAGATCCGCGTCGCGCTGCCGCTGCTGGTGCTGCCGGCGCTGCCGCGCTTCGCGCGCGTGGGCGACGAGTTCGAAGCGGGCGTCGCGGTGCATTCGACGAAGGCGCTCGAGGCGCTGAAAGTCACCGCGCAGGCAGCGGGCGGGCTGAAGCTCGCCGAGAGCGAGAAGACGGTGTCCGTCGAGGCGGGCGTCGCAAAAGAGGTGCGCTTCAGGTTCAAGGCGATCGCGCCCGGCCCGGCGACGCTGCGGTTCCGCGCGGCCGCGGGCGATCTCGGCGATGCGGTCGAGCAGGTGATTCCGATCTCGCTTCCGGTCGAGACCGAAGCGGTAGCGGTGGCGGGCGACACGAGCACGGCCAGGGCGGAAGGACTGGTGCCGCCGAAGGACGTGCAGAGCGCGAATCTCGAGGTCACCCTCGCCTCGACCGCGCTGGGCGGCCTCTCCGAAGCATTCAACCAGCTGGTTGAATATCCGTACGGCTGTGTCGAGCAGCTCAGCTCGCGGTTGGTACCGTTCGTGGCGGTGCGCGAGGTGGAGCGCGTGTTCGGGCTGAAGCCGCACGAGGACGCGGTGGTCACCGACACGGTGGCGAAGATCGAGAAGCTGCAGGCGCCCTCGGGCGGCTTCCTCTACTGGCCGACGGCGGAGTGCCCGTACGCGTGGCCGTCGATCTACGCCACGCTCGCGCTGCAGCGCGCGCAGGAGATGGACTACCCGGTGCACCACGACGTGCTGCTGAGGGCGAAGAAGTTCCTCGCGAGGGTGGCCGCGGGCGAGTCGGCGTGCCGCTTCGAGAAGATCGTGCCCGAGGAACGCATCTTCGCGCTCCAGGTTCTCGCGCGCATGGGCGACCCGCGGCCCGGCTACTACGACGAGCTGTTCGCGATGCGTGACAAGCTGCCGCTGTTCGCCAAGGCGCAGCTCGCCGACGCGATCGGCATCGGCAAGGGCAGGCGCACCAACGCCGAGCAGCTGCTCAAGGAGCTGATGGACGCGGCGAAGGAGACGCCGCGCGACCTGCACTTCGAGGAGAGCGACGCCAACACGTACGCGCCGCTCTTGTCGTCCGACACGCGCACCACCGGCATGGTGCTGCAGACGCTCGTCGACCTGAAGCCGGCGCACCCGTACGTGAGCAAGATCGCGCGCTACCTCACCGACGTGCGCAAGGGCGGCGCGTATCGCAACACGCAGGAGGCGGCGTATTCGCTGATGGGGCTCGCCGAGCTGGTGCGCGTGAAGGAGCGCGAGGCGCCCGACTTCGCCGCGCGGGTGGTGCTGGGCGGAAACGAGCTCGCGTCGGCCGAGTTCAGGAGGCGCAGCCTCGACACGGTGACGAAGAAGGTGCCGCTGCCCGCCGGCGACAAGCAGCTGCCGTTCGAGTTCAAGGTCGACGGCACCGGCACGCTCTACTACACCGCGCTCTTGCGCTACGCGCCGGCGAAGATGCCGCGCGACGCGCGCAGCGAAGGCGTGTTCGTGCAGCGCTGGCTCGAGCCGTACGACCAGGCGGGCAAGGCGGCGACGCAGTTCGCGGCCGGCGACCTGTTGCGCGTGCGGGTGCGGGTGGCCACGCCGCAGCAGCGCAACTTCATCGCGGTGGACGTGCCGCTGCCGGCGGGGCTCGAAGCGGTGGACACGGCGCTGCAGACGTCGTCGACGAGCGTGCAGGAGACGGAGAAGACCGAAGGCGCCGCCGAGTCGTACGGCTTCTGGAGCCCGTTCGTCTACAACGAGAAGCGCGACGACCGGGTGGTCTACTTCTCCGATCACCTGCCGCCGGGCGTGCACGTGGTGAGCTTCGTCGCGCGCGCCACCACGCCGGGGCGCTTCCTGATGAAGCCCGCGCACGCCGGCGAGATGTACGCGCCCGAAGTGTTCGGCCGCAGCGACGCCTACGAAGTCACCGTGACGGCGCAGCAGCCGCTGGCGGCCAGGTGAAGGCCTGGGCGCTGCTGCTGCTCGCGGCGTGCGCGGTGCCGCCCGGAGAGCTGGCGCTCGCGCCCGCGGTCTCGCTGCGCGTCGAGGCGCGCGACGGCACGCTCTTGCGCGAGTTCGCCTCGCACGCCGAGGGCCACGCCGCGCCTGCGCACGTGAGCGAGTTGCCGGAGCACGTCTGGCGGCCGTTCGTGCAGGCCGAGGATCGCCGCTTCTTCTCGCACCACGGAGTGGACCCGCGCGCGCTCTTGCGCGCCGCCTGGCACGATCTGCGGCACCTGCGATTTGCCGAGGGCGGCTCGACCTTGACCATGCAGCTGGCGCGGCTGGTGCGGCCGCATCCGCGCACGGTGCGCGGCAAGCTGGCCGAGGTGTGGTTCGCGCTGCGGCTCGAGCGCACGCTGACCAAGCAGCAGATCCTCGATCAGTACCTGACCCGCGTGCCGCTCGGAAACGACGTGCGCGGCGTCGAGGCCGCGGCGCGGCTCTACTTCGACAAGCCGGCGCGGGCGCTGAACGCCGAGGAAGCGCGCACGCTCGCGGCGTATGTGAGGCGGCCGGCGCGCGCGCCGTCGCAGCGGGTCCGGCGTGCGTTCGAGGCGGCGCACTTCGTGCAGTCGCTGCGCGCGCCGCCGGACGCGGTGCGGCTGCAGACCACGCTCGACCTTTCGCTGCAGCACGAAGTCGAAGCCGCGGTGCGTGAGCAGATCGCCGGGCTCGCCGACAAGCGCGTCGGCAGCGCGGCGGCCATCGTCATCGACAACGAGACGAGCGAGGTGCTGGCCTACGTCGGCTCGCCCGACTGGTTCGACGTGGCGAGCGACGGCCGCATCGACGGCGTGCGCACGCTGCGCCAGCCGGGGAGCGCGCTGAAGCCCTTCGCGTACGCGCTGGCGATGCAGGCGCGCGGGCTCACCGCGGCCACCCTCTTGTCCGACGTCGAGTCGCACTTCGGCGACTACATGCCGAAGAACTACGACCGCCGCGCGCACGGGCCGGTGCGCGCCCGCGTGGCGCTGGCGAGCTCGTACAACGTGCCCGCGGTGCGCGTGGCGGAGATGGTCTCGCCGGGTGAGCTCCTGCGCACGCTGCGGCGCGCGGGCTTCGACAGCCTGCGCGAGGACGCCGAGCACTACGGGCTCGGCCTGGTGCTGGGCGACGGCGAGGTATCGCTGCTCGAGCTGGCGCGCGCGTATTCGGGCCTGGCGCGCGGCGGGCTGGCCCGCGAGCTGCGTTTCGTGCGCGAGGCGGACGACGCGTCGGGCCGCGCGTTGCCGCTGCCGCCGCCGTGGCAGCGGCGGTTGTTCACGCCAGCGGTCGCAGCAATTATAGCAGATATATTATCGGACCCGGCGGCGCGCGCGCCCGCGTTCGGCCTCGACAACGCGCTGCGCTTCTCGTTCCCGGTGGCGGCCAAGACCGGCACCTCGCGCGCATTCACCGACAACTGGACCGCCGGCTACACCCGCGAGCGCACCGTCGCGGTCTGGGTCGGCAACATGAGCGGCGAGACCATGCGCCACGTGAGCGGCATCACCGGCGCGGGGCCGCTCTTCCATCGCATCCTGTCGCTCGCCATGGCCGGCGTGCAGAAGCCGCGGCCGCTGTCGGACGTGGCGCTCGAGGAGCACGACGTCTGCGCCTTGTCCGGCGAGCTCGCGGGGCCGGCCTGCCCGGGCATCGTCCGCGAGAGGTTCATCGCGGGGACCGCGCCGCGCGAGCAGTGCCCGATGCACGGCGACGGCGGCCTCGACCTCGGCCCGCGCTTCTACGACTGGGCCGCGCACGAAGGCGTGCGCACGCTGCGCGGCTCCTCGCCAGGCGAGCATGCAGAGCTGGCGTTCCCGCGCGACGGCGACGAGTTCCTGCGCGGCCGCGATCTGCCGGACGAGTTCCAGACCATTCCGGTGCGGGTGGTGGCGCGCGGCGCGGTGGACCTGCAGCTCGACGACGGCCCGCGCACGCCGGCGACGTCGCGCGTTCCGGCGCGGCCGGGGCGGCATCTGCTCCGTGTGTACCGGGCGGCCGAATCCACGCCGGATGCGACCGTGTCGTTCGTCGTCAGGGGCTAGCCGCGGTGGGCCCCTCGCCCCACCCGGGGGCGAGGGGAAATGCCGCACCTGCAGCAGCGGCGGGGGAGTGGGGGTGGGGAGCGCCCGCGCCGCAGGCGCGGGCCGGGAACCCGAAAGCTTACTTGTGGTACGGCCCGCCGCGCAGGATTTCGAAGGCGCGGTACATCTGCTCCAGTGCGATGACGCGAGCGAGGCGGTGCGGGAGCGTCCCCTTGCCGAGCGACCAGAGGAAGCGCGCTTTCTTCCGCTCGTCGTCGCTGAAGCCTTCGTCCGGCCCGATGCAGAGCGAGATCTGCGCCGTCCGCCCGACGCGCGCCGCCAGTTCCTCCGAGGTGAGCTGCGCGCCGAGCCGGTCGAGCATCCACAGCTCGCCGTGCGCGCGCGACAAGTCGACTTCCTTCAGTTCCAGCAGCTGCACTTTGGTAAAGCGCTGCAGCCGCCGCGCGTACTCCTCCGCCAGCTCCAGCGTCGGCCCCTTGTCCCTGCCGACCGAGAGGACCTCGAGGTTCAATCGTGTTCGACCCGCGGCACGTCGGCCCACAGCCCTTCCAGATCGTAGTGCGCGCGCTCGTCGCGGTGGAACACGTGCACCACCACGTCGCCGAAGTCGAGCAGCACCCAGCGTCCGCCGCGCTGTCCTTCCGATCCGATGACCCGCCGCCCCTGCGCTTTCAGCTCCTGCGTCACGCCCTCGGCGATGGCCTCGAGCTGCCGGTCGCTGGTGCCCGAGCAGATGACGATGAAGTCGGCGTACCCCGACACTCCCCGCAAGTCGAGCAGCGCCACCTCCTCCGCCTTCTTCTCCTGGGCAGCGCGCGCGGCCGCAATCGCCGTGCGCCGGGATTCGTCGTCGAGCCGGTAAGGCTCGCGTGCGGTGGTCCGGGGCGCGATCTGCGGATTGGGAGAGCCGGTCATCCGTTGCCTTCCTCCTTTATTCATGTACGGACCTGTCCGTCGCCGCGCACCACGAAGCGGGTGCAGGTGAGCTCGCGCAGGCCCATGGGGCCGTAGGCGTGCAGTTTGCTGGTGCTGATGCCGATCTCGGCGCCGAGGCCCAGCTCGCCGCCGTCGTTGAAGCGGGTCGAGGCGTTCCACAGGACGCAGCTCGCGTCGACGCCGGCGATGAACGCCTCGGCGAGCCGCTGGTCGCGCGCGACGATGGCCTCGGTGTGCTTGCTGCCGTAGCGCGCGATGTGCGCGAGCGCTTCGTCGAGCCCGCGCACCACCGCCACCGCGAGCTTCAGGTCGAGGAACTCCACGCCGTACTCCTGGTTGAGCTCCACCTGCGGCATCGCCCGCTTCAGCCGCGGCAGCATCTCGCCGGCCACGGCCTCGTCGAGCAGCACGCACTCGAGCGCATTGCACACGCCCGGCCGCTGCGTCTTCGCGTTCACGATGATCTTCTCTGCCATGTCGAGATCGGCATCGGCCGCGACATACAGGTGACAAACGCCCTGGTAGTGCTTGATCACCGGGATGCGCGACCGCTCGGCGATGAACTTGATCAAGGACGGACCGCCGCGCGGGATGCACAGGTCGATGCGATCGTCGAGCTGCAGCAGCTTGTCGAGCAGCGCGCGATCGGGCGGCACGAGCTGCACCGCGTCCTCGGGGAAACAGGCGGCGATGGCGGCGTTGGTCTGCAGGGCCTCGCTGCCGCCGCGCAGGAGCGCCGCGTTGCCGCTGCGCAGGCACAGCGCCGCAGCTTCCGCGGTGACGTTCGGCCGCGACTCGTAGATCATCAGCACTACGCCGAGCGGCGCGCGCACCCGCTCGACGCGCAGTCCGTTGGGGCGGGTGTACGACTCGACGACCTCGCCCACCGGATCGGGCAGCGCGGCGATGTCGCGCAGGGCCGCCGCCATGGCCGCGATCCGCTGCGCGTCGAGCCGCAGCCGGTCGAGGAACGCCGCCGGATGGCCGGCCTCGCGCGCCGCCGCGAGGTCCACCTCGTTCGCCGCCGCGATCTCCGCCGCGCGCTTCTCGATGCACGCCGACGCCTCGAGCACCAGCGCGGTGCGATCGCGCTTCGCCAGCTCGCGCGCCGCCACCCGCGCCCTCTCGGCCAGCTCCAGCGCGGTCAGCTCGATCTCGGGCCGGCTCAAGCGGTCACCACCAGGTCGTCGCGGTGGACGACGCAGTCGAGCAGCCGGTAGCCGAGGCGCGCCTCGATCTCGGCGCTGGCGCAGCCGGCGATGCGCCGGATCTCGTCCGCGCTGTACACCGACAGCCCGCGCGCGAACGCGGGGCCGTCCTGCGCGACGATCTCCACCGGATCGCCGGCGTTGAAGTCGCCGTTGACGCCGTGCACGCCGCTCGGGAGCAGGCTCTTCTTGCGCTCGATGAGCGCGGCGCGCGCGCCGCCGTCGACCACCAGCTGCCCGCGCACTTTCAAATCGAGCATCCACCGCTGGCGCAACCGCTTCCGCTCGCCCTGCGGCAGCACCAGCGTGCCCACGTCCTCGCCGGCGAAGAGGCGCGCCAGCGCGCCGGGCTCGCCGGGGATGATCGCGCACGGCACGCCCGCCTCGGTGGCGCGCCGCGCCGCCCGCAGCTTGCTCAGCATCCCGCCGGTTCCCAATCCGGTTCCCTCTCCCGTTCCCATCGCCTCCACCGCCGGGGTGACCTTGTCGATCTGCGGAATCCGCTTCGCTTCCGGGTGGTTGCGCGGGTCGGCGGTGAACACCCCGCCTGCATCGGTGAGGATGACGAGCAGGTCCGCTTCGACCAGGTCGACGACCATGGCCGCGAGCGCGTCGTTGTCGCCGAACTTGATCTCCTCCACCGCGACGGTGTCGTTCTCGTTGATCACCGGCACCACCCCGCGCGCGAGCAATTCGCCCAGCGCACGCCGCGCGTTGAGGTAGCGGCCGCGGTCGGCGATGTCGGCGTGCGTGAGCAGCACCTGCGCGCAGGCGAGCCCGCGCGCCTCCAGCTCGTCGTCGTAGAGCCGCATCAGCCGGCTCTGCCCGGCCGCCGCGGCCGCCTGCTTGAGCGCCATCTCGCGCGGCCGGTGGGCGAGCGAAAGCCGCTCGGCGCCGAGCGCGACCGCGCCGCTCGAGACCACCACCGGCGACCGGCCGCCGGCCACCTGCGACAGGTCGTCGCAGAGCTTCGCGAACTTCCGGCGATCGAGCTTCCCGGCCCCCGCCAGCACGGCCGAGCCGATCTTGATCACCGGCCGTCGGCTGCGAGTCAGCAAGGTGCGGGCGTCGCTCATTCGTCTGCTTCACATGTTACACATGCCCTCCTGTGAGAGAAGAGCTTTCCGGCAATACAGCAGGATTGAAAGCAGGCCAGAGCAAGCGCCTCCTCGCCACCTGGCGGCGGCGGGTGCAGCAGCGCGAGCTGTGCTCGCCGGAGCTGGCGCGCCACCTGACCGAGCTGTCGCGCGAGGTCGGCCGCCAGGTCGGCGTGCTGATCAACCGGCGGGGCGAGATCGAGCACGTCATCGTCGGCGACGCCAGGCAGCTGGTCCTGCCCGACATCGGCCGCGCCCGCGCCGGCCACGCGCGCCTGCGCGGCCTGCGGCTGGTGCACACCCACCTGCGCGACGAGCCGCTCACGCGCGACGACCTGACCGACCTGGTGCTCCTGCGGCTCGACGCGGTGGCGGCGGTGGTGGCGCGCGACGACGGCCTGCCCGGGAAGGTCTACCTCGCCACGCTGATGCCGTGGAACCTCCGTGGTGATTTATACCAGCTATCCGAAGCGCCGTCGCTGTACGAGCTCGACTTCGACGCGCAGGCGCAGATCGCCGCGCTCGAGCAGGAGATGGCCCGCGTCGCGCCGGTGCGCGCCGTCGGCGTCGAGGGGCGCGCCATCCTGGTCGGCGTCTTCACGCGCGAAAAGGCCGAGGCCGAATCGTCGATGCAGGAATTGCAGGAGCTCGCGCGCACCGCCGGCGTGCAGGTGCTGGACTGCGTGCTGCAGGGGCGCCGCGAGATCGACCCGCGCACGCTCATCGGCCCGGGCAAGCTCAGCGAGATCCTCGTCCGCTCGATGCAGCTCGGCGCCGACCTGCTCGTCTTCGATCACGACCTGACGCCGTCGCAGGCGCGGCACATCAGCGAGGCCACCTCGCTGCGCATCCTCGATCGCACGCAATTGATCCTGGATATCTTTGCGCAGCGGGCGCAGAGCGCCGACGGCAAGCTGCAAGTCGAGCTGGCGCAGCTGAAATACCTGCTGCCGCGGCTGGTCGGCCGCGACGAGTCGCTGTCGCGGCTGGCGGGCGGCATCGGCGGGCGCGGGCCCGGCGAGACCAAGCTCGAGATCGATCGCCGCCGTGTGCGCGACCGCATCGCCGCGCTCGAAGCCCGCATCGACCGGCTCTCGTCCGATCGCGCCGTGCGCCGCCGGCAGCGCAACCGTGGCGGTGTGCCGGTGATCTCCATCGTCGGTTACACCAACGCCGGCAAGAGCACGCTCTTGAACGCGCTGACCGACAGCTCGGTGCTGGCGGAGAACAAGCTGTTCGCGACGCTGGACCCCACCTCGCGCCGGCTGAAGTTCCCGCGCGACCGGGAAGTGATCATCACCGACACCGTCGGCTTCATCCGCGACCTGCCGCGCGAGCTGGTGAACGCGTTCCGCGCCACGCTCGAAGAGCTGGAAGAGGCGGACTTGTTGTTGCACGTGGTCGACGCCAGCGACCCGCGCCACGACGAGCAGGCGGCCGCGGTCGAGCGCGTGCTCTCCACGCTGGCGGTGGGCGAGACGCCGCGGCTGCTGGTCTACAACAAGGCCGACCGCGTGCCGGACCAGGCGGCGCTGCTCGCGGCGCGAGAAGGCGGCGTGGCCGTGTCGGCGCTCAAGCACGACGGCTTCGCCGAGCTGATCTCGCGCTGCGAGGAGATCCTCTGGAAGGGCGGCAAGGTGCTGGCGCCGGGCACCGAGCCGGAGTTCGCGCGGCCGCGCTACTGAAGCTCCTCGAGCTGGCCGTTGCAGCGCTTCGGCCCCGGCGTGCGCGCCACCGGATCTCCGTAGCGCATGACCTCGCCGTAGAACCGGAACGTCGCGCGCGGCAGCTTCGCCAGCGCGGCGTCGGTCTCGTCGAAGAGGCTGACGTGCTCGTGCGGATGCGTCACCGCGTGGCCGGTGAGCGCGGGAATCCACTGCGTGGCGTCGCCGTACGCGCCGTCGATGACCGCGGCCGGCGGCACCGTGCGCGCCAGGCAGTCGATGGCCGCGAGATCGCCGGACGTCGCCATCGGCGCCGCCTGCTGCACCCACTTCACGTGCCCGAGCAGGCCGCCGGCGAGGAGCGCGATCGGCGCCAGCATCGGAATCTGCGCCGCCGCCGCCTCGCCCCACAGCGGTACCACGGCGAGCAGCAGCAGCGGCGCGAAGCGCGCCGGGTACAGTCCGGCGTAAGGCAAGAGGAAGAACATCGCGATCAGCGCCGCCGCGATTGCCGCCGCGCGCAGCACCGGGCGCCAGCGGCGCTGGTAGAGCAGCACCGCCGCGGCGAGCGCGGTGGCCACGTTCGCGGGATCGCCGAGGACGCCGGAGGTCACCCGCTCCCGCGTGAGGCCGTAGTCGCGGATCCACGAGAGCTCGCGCGGCGACACAGCGGGCCCGAAGAGCGCGAGCAGCGCCAGCACCGCCGCGAGCCCGCCGAACGCCCGCAGCGCCGGCTTCAGCGAGCGCCGCAGGAGCACCGCCAGCGCGCCGGCGATCGCGCCCATCGGGTGCACCGCCGCCGCGCCCGCGGTGAAGATGGCCGCCGCGTCGCCCTCCTGCGCCGCGCCGAACAGCGCGAGGCCGAGCGCGAGCGCGGTCGGGTTCCCACCCCAGCCGAAGAACGCCTGCGGCGTGCGCGAGACGATGACCGCCACCGCCGCGAGCGTCCGCGGCGCCGGCGCGCGCAGCGCTTCCAGCATCGCGGCCAGGCCGGCCCAGAAGACGACGTACGCGATGCCGGCCGCGACCAGCCCCGCGCGCGCATAGCCCAGCCAGGCGAGCGCGGCGACCACCGCGGAAAACCCGCGCGGATAGAGCGCCGCGCTCACTCCCGGCCATGCCGGCGACAGCACGCCGTGCAGGAGCCCGCGCGCGAGCGCCACGTGCATGGCCATGTCCGCGCCGGGCGCGACCGCCATCGTCAGGACGGGCGCGAAAAACACCAGCACGGCCAGCGACCACGGCGAAAAGCCGAGCCGCGCCGGGACCGTTCGCCACGCGGCAACGCCGAGCGCGGCCGCGCCGACGAGCGTCAGCGCGAAGCTGCCGGTCATCGAGCCGAGCGCCGCTCCGGAAATCGCCCCCAACGCCGCAGCTCGCACTTGATCCCCTCGGGCTTCTGCCGTATCAGGCGCCGGTGCTGAGGGCACTCTGCCACGAGCTTGTCGCGCTTGCGCTGGCCTACGGCCCGCGCGGCTTCCGGCCGCGCACGCACAAGCCGCACCCGCCCGCGGAGGACGAGACGCACCGGCTCTGGTACCTCATCGAGGACCACGGCGACATCGTCTTTCCGCTGCTCGCGCTCATCGTGCTGGCGCTGATCGCGTTCGGCATCCGCAAGGGCATGAAGAGCAACACGGCGGAGCTGGCGCAGAAAGAGGAGCAGAAGGACACCATCGTGCGGATGATGCGCAGCAAGCTCATGGTCAGCCCCGACGCGGTGGCGGGCGAGCTGCACATCGATCGCTTCCGCGCCTCCGCGCTGCTCGACGAGCTGGTCCGCGAAGGCAAGCTGGTCGAGCAGCGGATGGTGGGCGGCGTGGCGAACTACCGGCTGAAGGGACTGTAGGGCGAATTCTTCGACTTCTCTTGATTCCCGCGCCGCATTCGCGGCGCTCCCCACCCCCACTCCCAGGAAGCTGCGACAGGCGCTGCACGCGCCCTCGCCCCCGAGTGGGGCGAGGGCCACTCACTGCTGGCGAATGAGCGGAACCACCCGCTCGCGCAGCTTGTCGGCCGCGTCCTGCAGCGCCTCGCGCACCTTGTCCACCGCCTGCACGCACGGCGCCGACGACGCATGTCCGGTCACCGTCTCGCGCCAGACGATGGCGCCGTTGCGCGCCAGCGTCGCGTCGAGCACCACCGCCACCTGCCCCTGCCCGCTGTTGAGCCAGCTCTGCTGCGGCTGCTGCGGCGGCGGCTGGTCCGGCGAAGGCAGGCCGGTTGCGAGCGGCCGGTCGGTGGGCCGCGCGCGCTCGTTCTCCGGCCCCATGGTGGCCTCGCGCAGCGCGACGGTGAGCACCCACGGGCCCGTCGATGCGTTGGTCGCGTTCGCGCCCGCTTCACCGAACGACGCGATCAGCGCCTTGTGCGCGCGAAGCGACAGGTCGGAAATGACCTGCCCGCAGCCGATTCCGGGAGTGTCGCGCGCGTCGGCCGGCACCGGCAGGCCGAGCGTAACGCCGCGCAGCGCCTGCGGATCGACCGGCCGCCGCTCGGCCGCCGGCGTGCACGCGAGCAGCAGCGCCAGCGGCCAGAGCCTCACTTCTTGTCCGTTGGATGCTGCGCCCTTCGGGCTCCGCCCGTCGCCGGCAGAGCCGGCTCTTCCCGTTCGAGCGACTTCTTCATCGCCCGGTCCCAGTCCAGCACCTGGGCGGGCTCGTCCTCGTCGTCGAACGGCTTCGTATCCCTGGGCATCCCAACCTCGCGCGAGCGATTAAAGCGCGGTCCGCCCCGAAATGCGAGGGTCGATACCCCGGGGTCG
>Ga0335081_10008390_pt1 | contig 16566 bp, 16 predicted proteins | sample Lox_Sample_35_FD_206713 | JGI IMG/M metagenome (GOLD analysis project Ga0335081, IMG submission 206713) | Soil microbial communities from Loxahatchee National Wildlife Refuge, Florida, United States - Lox_Sample_3.5 | ecosystem: Environmental > Terrestrial > Soil > Wetlands | place: USA... | reverse complement strand
GAAATGGCACATCGTCTACGCGGATTATTCTTGGGGTCAGTCGACGCGCGACGCTTACTCCGCCGAGATCAAAAAGAACGGCGGCGAGGTTGTCGGCAGCACCGGCATTCCGCTCGGCACCGCCGACATGACGCCGTTCCTGTCGAAGATTTCCGGCAATTTTGACGGCCTGTTCGCCATCGAGTTCGCCAAAGACGGCGTGACCATCGGCAATCAGGCCTACGATCTCGGCCTGACCAAAAAGTACATCTGGGCAGGCGACGGCGCGATCTGCGAGTCGAGCAACATGCCGGCGATCGGCAAGAAGATTAACGGCTTCATCGGCATCAACCGCTACATCCCGGTGTTCCAGGGCCCGCTCAATACACCTTACCTCCACGCCTTCTTCGACGAGGCCAAGAAGCGGCTCGCCAAGGTCGATCCGTCCGGCCCGCTGCCCGACCGCTATGTGCAGTCGAACTATGAGGCGCTGAACGCCTTGAAGCAGGCCATGATTGCCTCGAAATTCGATACCCGCGCCGATACGCCGAAGCTGATCGAGGCGCTCGAAGGCATGGAAATGAAGGAGAGTGAGGACTTCCCGCAGGGCGACAAGACCCTGCGCAAGGCCGACCATCAGGCGTTCCTGCGCGAATTCCTGTTCAAGATCGAGAACGAGGATTACAAGCTTCTCGAGACAGTGCCGAAAGATAAAACCATAGTCCCACCGGCCTGCACATTCTCCGCGTAAGTGCGCGCTGAATGCGCGTAGATGCTTCGCGCGATCAAAGCTCCCCGGCCAATGGCCGGGGGGCGGCATCGCCGCCGCTACTCAAGACCGAATTGTTGTCCGTCAAATTTGGTGGGCTCGCTGCTCTTTCCCAGGTGAATTTCGAGCTGGCGCAGAATGAGGTTCGCGCCGTGATCGGCCCGAACGGCGCGGGCAAAAGCACGTTCTTCAATTGCCTCACCGGCGTGTTGCGGCCGACCGGCGGCCGCATCACCTTCAACGGCGAGGAAATCACCGGACTACGCTCCAATCTGATTTCACAGAAGGGGATCGCGCGCTCCTATCAGATCACCAACATTCTGCCGAACGCCACCGCGCTGGAGAACGTACGCATCGCGGCGCAATCGCGCCGCCACGCCTGGAACATGGTTTCTCACCACGGCGGATTTGCCGACATCAACGCGCGCGCCGAATCCGCGCTGCAGTCGGTCGGCTTGCTTGCCAAGGCCAACGAGTTGGCCGCCAATCTGTCGCACGGCGAGCAGCGCAACCTCGAGATCGGCATCGCGCTTGCCACCGAGCCGAAGCTGCTCTGCCTGGATGAACCGACCGCCGGCATGAGCGCTGCCGAGACCAACGAGACCAAAGAACTGATCCGCCGCATCGCCAAGAATCTCACCATCCTGATCGTGGAGCACGACATGGAGGTGGTGATGGAACTGTGCGACCGCATCACCGTGCTGCACTACGGCCAGATTCTTGCAGAAGGCACGCCCGAGGAAATTCAGGCCAACCCGAGAGTGCTGGAGGTCTACCTCAAGACATGAGCGACGCAGCCAACAGCGCCGAGCCGCTCGTGCGGGTCGAGGGGGTGCACACCTATTACGGCAAGAGTCACATCTTGCACGGCGTCTCGCTCACCGTCGGCGCCGGCGAGGTCGTCGGGCTGCTCGGCCGCAACGGCGTCGGCAAGTCGACGACGCTCAAGAGCATCATGGGCCTGGTACGGCCGACCCAGGGCGCTGTGACGCTCAACGGTCAGGCGATCACCGGCCTGCCGCCGCATAAGCTCGCGCGTTTGGGTGTCGGCTATGTACCCGAAGACCGCCGCATCTTCCGCCTGCTTACGGTGATGGAAAACCTGCGCACCGGTCTCGACCGGCAGGGCGTCACCGAAGAAAAACGCAAGACCCTTCTCGACAAGGTGTTTGCCTACTTTCCGGTGCTGGCGGAACGGCGCGGCCAGGCCGGCGGCACGCTGTCGGGCGGCGAGCAGCAAATGCTCGCCATCGCCCGCGCCATCATGCTGGAACCGAAGATCATCCTGCTCGACGAGCCCACCGAAGGGCTGATGCCGCGCATGGTTTCACAGATCGGGCATATCATCGAGGCGCTGCACAAAGAAGGCATCTCGATCCTCCTCGTCGAGCAGAATGTGCCGCTGACGCTGCAGGCAAGCCAGCGAGTCTACATCATGGAAAAGGGCAACGTGCGCCACCACTGCGCGGCATCCGAACTAGACGTGCACGATGCCGTCATCAAACAATATCTCGGAGTGTAGGCATTGGGCGCAATCGGCGAATTCTTGCATTCCATCCCCGTCGACCTGCTGATCATCCAGACGGTGAACGGCATCGTTACCGGCATGATTTTGGCGCTGGTCGCATCCGGACTGACGCTGATCTTCGGCATCATGGACGTGGTGAATTTCGCGCATGGCGAGTTGTTCATGCTCGGCGCCTATATGGGCGTGATCGCCTTTGCGATGACCGGAAATTTCTGGCTGGCGCTGGTGCTCGCCGCGCTGATCATCGGCATTTTCGGCGCCGCGCTGCAGATCCTGACGTTGCGGCCGCTGATCGGCCGCGACCCGTTGAACACGATCCTCGCCACTTTCGGCGTATCCCTGGTGCTGCAGAATTACGCGCTGTGGCAGTTCGGTCCGGTCGCGCGCAAGATTTCCGCACCAATGAGCGCCGAATTCACCCTGTTCTATCTGCAATATCCTTGGTACCGGATCGTCATCGCGCTGCTGTCGGGCGCCATCATCGGCGGCCTCTGGCTGTTCCTCAAATTCAACAGGTTCGGCGTCTGGATTCGCGCCACCACGCAGGACCGCGTCATGGCACAGGCCATGGGCATTCCGGTACCGCTGGTCTACACGGGCGTGTTCGCGCTCGGCGCCGCCATGGCGGCGGCAAGCGGCGTGCTGTTTGCGCCCTTCGGCGGCGTCGATTCGAGCATGGGCCTGCAATGGGTGCTGGAGGCCTTCATCGTGGTCGTAGTCGGCGGCATGGGCAATCTCGGCGGCTCAGTCGTCGCCGCGATCTTCATAAGCCTGCTCGAGGCCTATGCGGCAGTGTGGCTCAATCCATCGCAGGCGGTGATTGTCTCTTTTGTCGTCCTGATCCTGACGCTTCTGTTTCGTCCCACCGGCCTGTTCGCGGTGCCGAAATGACCGCCGCGCCCCTCGACAAAGCCATGCCGCTCGCCAAGCCGCGATTGAGTCATGCGGCGGCTTTTTGGCTGACGTTTTGCGCGGTGATGGCAGCCTTGATCGTCGCGCCGCTCGTCCTTCCCGAATTCTGGGCCGGCTTTCTCACCGAAATCCTGATCTGGGGGCTGCTGGCGATGTCGTCCGATCTCTTGATCGGCTACACCGGCATGGTCTCGTTCGGCCACTCGGCGTTCTTTGGCCTTGGCATGTACGGCGCAGCGGCGGCTTTGCTGCTCGTGAAACCCGCCAATCTGTGGCTCGCCATTCTGTTCGGGCTCGGCGGCGCCGCTGGCGCGGCTTTGTTCGTCGCCTATTTCTCGACCCGGCTGCGCGACATCTATTTTGCCATCACCACGCTGATCTTCAGCCAGATCTTCTATGTGATCATATTCACCTGGACGGCTGTGACCGGCGGCGAGAACGGCCTGATCTTCGACCAGCCGCATTTCACCATCCCGTTCCTGGTCAACGTATCCTTCAACACGCGCACGATGCACTGGTTCGTGCTGGCGGTGGTGACCGGCTCGTATCTGATCTTGCGGCGCGTCACTCAGTCACCGTTCGGCATGGTGCTGCAGTCGATCCGCGAAAACGAGGCGCGCACGCGTGCGATCGGCTACCCGGTCGAGCGCTACAAGATCGTCTCGGTGATGCTGTCCGGCCTGTTTGCCGGACTCGCCGGCGTGCTCTACGCCGTGCAAAAGGAATTCGCCGCGCCGGATTTCGTCTACTTCCTCACCTCGGGGGAGGCCGTGATCTACAACCTCATCGGCGGCGTCGGCACGCTGGTCGGGCCAATCGTCGGCGCCGGCTTTTTCCAGCTCGCGCGTCAACTGTTCTCCCAGTGGTTCGGCGATCAGTTCCCCTACCTGATTCCGCTGGGCATCATCTTCATCGTCATGATCATCTTCCTGCCGCAGGGCCTGCTCGGCTTCGCGCGGCGCTGGCTCAATCGGTAGCGGGTGACAGCACAGTCGTCCCGCGTGACACCGTGTCTCAGGCGCCGATCCCATTAGCCGCAGAGTCACCTTTGACAATCTGAGGCGGCCGATTTCAGTATCGGCAGGTCTATACCGAAAAAGATCGAGCACCAGCCGGCTTTCGGTAACTGGGAGGAAAAGACATGAGACAGACAATGGCGCTGCTGGGCGCTGCGCTTCTGGCCGCACTCGTAGTCTCAGCGCCCACACAAGCCGCCGAAAAAATCTCGATCGGCATTATCGGAAGCCCCGCCGCCGGCGCGTGGCCCTGGGCCATCGCTCAGGACGAAGGATTCTTCAAGCAGGCGGGAATCGAGCCCGATTTCATCTACGTGCCGAGCGCGCCGGGTCTGATGCAGCAACTTGTGGCCGGCTCGCTCGATGTCGTCGGTCTTGATGGGGTCGTCGAGGCGGTGCACGCCGATGCCGCCGGCGCCAAGGTCGGTGCGCTGCGGATGATCAACGGCACGACACCTTACGAGTTCGACGCGCAGCCCTCGATCAAATCGGTGAAGGATCTGAAGGGACAGAAGATCTGCCTCGGCGGCAGTAAAGACATTACCCGCGTCTATGTCGAGCAGATCATGAAGGCGAACGGTCTCACCGACAACAACGTGAGCTTCATCATCGTCCCCAACACCGCGGAGCGCCTGGCGGCGCTGAAATCCGGCACCGTCGCCGCGACCATGCTTCTACCCCCGTTCAGCCTGATCGCCGACAAGGCGGGCTTTCACAACATCGCGACGGTCAGAGACACCGCCGGCGACATCCCGTTCGCGGGTGCATTTACAACGGTCGCCTGGGCAGCCGCTCATCGGGATGCGGCGAAGAGTTTGATCCACGTCCTCGACCAATCGATCGCCTGGTTCAACGAACACCGGGACGAGTCGATCGATATCATGGTCAAGGTGTCCCACTCGCCGCGTGAACTGGCGGCCGAGAGCTATGATCTCGAGCGCAAAATCGAAGTGATGCCGACAAGCGCCACGGTGTCGCGTTCGAGCTTAGCCCATCTGATCGCGGACATGAGGTCGATCGGCGATCTGCAGGGCGAAACAGTGACGCCAGACCAGCTCATCATTCCCGGGACAACCTCCGCTGGGCCGTGAGCTGCGAGGTGCCGCGGCACCTCGCGATCACGACGCGCTTTTGCCGAGGAACTTCGCCAGCGCCGAAGTCTCGCTTTTCAAACCGCTTTCAAAATCCTCGGCGATGCGCTCATAGAAATGCGCAGCGCCTTCGTAGAGCTCGTGCGCCGCCGGGTCCTGGCCGACAAACCCCGCGATCTCGTGCATCTCGGCAATCCAGCGATAGGCCTTGGGCGGCATCAGCGCCAGACCGCGCTTGAACCAGGCGAACATCTCCTTCTGGCTTGCACTCAACTCAGCGAACAGCGCATCGGCCGAGCCGGCGCGCGACGCGGCGAGCATCATCGCGGCGCCGATCGCCTGCGTGCCCTTGGTGATGCCGGCGTATGACATTTTCAGCGCCGAGGCGGCGCTCAGCGCACCGTCGAGCACGCGAATGTCGAGGCCGTATTGGCGCAGCGTCGCAAAGCGCGCCGCTGACGGCCCGGAAGCGTAAAAGCGCGGACCGGCGTCGCCCGGCTTGGGCGGCGAGCCGATGATGCCGGCATCGACAAACGGACAATCGGTCGGCGCGATGGCGGCAGCGACGCGCTCGACCGTGACGGGATTGATCGCATTGCAGTCGACGTAGATCGGCTTCGCGTTGGACGCCTTGAGCGCCGGGACGAAGCGTTCGGCAAGCGAAACGGCATCGCCGGGCGGTAGGATCGAAAGAATGTAATCGGTGGCCGCTATCTCCTCGTCGCTCGCCGCAACCATGCCGGCGTCGCGGGCGCGATCCGCGGTCTCGGCGCTGCGCCCCTTGAGCGACGTGAGCACCTTCAGTCCGTTATCGACGAGCCTTTTTCCGACCGCCGCGCCCATCATGCCGGGCGCGATCACTGCAACGACTGGAGTCATGGTTGCCTCATACTGTCATTCCGGGGCGCGGCTGAAAGCCGCAAGCCCGGAATCCATATTCGCCGACCTGTGATTATGGATTCCGGACTTGCTGCTTACGCGGCAATCCGGAATGACGAGCTTACACGGTTTCGCCGGTTGTCGGTACCGGGTTCCCGCCCTGCAGCCGCCGCCGCAAGGCCGGCGCGCGGCCATCGGCGCCGTTCTGGTAATAGACGCTGTAGCGCGCCAGAACATCGGTGAAGGCGCGGGCATCAGCGTCCTTCTTCACTTCGAACGAGTCGAAACCGGCACGTACCAGAAAATGGAACTGGTCGCGCAGCACGTCGCCGGTGGCGCGGAGCATCCCGCGGTAACCGTATGTCTCGCGCAGCAAGCGCGCCTGGCTGTAGGCGCGGCCGTCCTTGAACTTCGGGAACACGAGCGCAATCAGCGCGAGATGGCCGAGCCACGGTTCAAGCTCGGCCACGCGTTTGTCGTTCGGCCACAGCACGCCGACAGAGCCATCGCGGCGCGTCAGCGCTGCCGCGTTCGCCTGAAAGCGCTTCGCCGACACGATGACCGGCACGCGGTCCGGAATGGGAGCGTCGTCATCGACCCGCACATAGCGGTCTTCAGCGATGCGGCCGTTTTCAACGAGTCGCATACACACGCTCCTTGAAGGGCTCGACGCCGAGCCGGTTGACCGTATCGATGAACAATTCCTCCGGGCGCGCGCGCAGTTCGAGATAGGCGGCGGCGATATCCTCGACGACGTCGGCCACCTGCCCGTAGGGCACCGCCGGCCCGATCAGGGTGCCGAGTTTGGCGTCTTCATCAGCCTTGCCGCCGAGCGTGATCTGATAAAACTCCTCGCCGTTCTTCTCGACACCCAGAATGCCGATGTGCCCGACATGATGGTGGCCGCAGGCATTGATGCAGCCGGAAATGTTGATGTGCAGCCGGCCGAGGTCGCGTTGCAGATCGATATTGCGGAAACGCCGCGTCAGCTCCTGCGCGATCGGAATCGAGCGCGCGTTGGCGAGATTGCAATAATCGAGGCCCGGGCAGGAAATGATGTCGGAAACGAGACCGATATTGGCGCCGGCGACGCCGATCTTGTCGAGCGCGCGCCATACCGCTGGCAGGTCGCGCTGCGCAACGTGCGGCAGGACCAGATTCTGCTCGTGACCTACGCGGATTTCGCCGAACGAGTAGCGGTCCGCCACGTCGGCGATGGCGTCCATCTGTTCGGCGGTGCAATCGCCCGGCGTGCCGCCTTCCGGCTTGAGCGACAGCGTCACGATCGCATAGCCGGACGCCTTGTGGTTGGCGACGGAATTGTCGAGCCAAGCCGCAAACCGGCGGTCGCTGCGGCGCGTCTCGGCAAGCTCCGGCGGGTTGTCGCCGAACGGCGCGTAATCGGGGTAAATGAAGCGCGTGGCGATCTCGTCCACCACCGCCGGATCGAGCGCGAGCGGTCCGTCCTTGATGACCTGCCACTCGGCGTCAACTTCCTCGGCAAACGCTTCGGGGCCGAGATCGTGCACCAGAATCTTGATGCGCGCCTTCCAGATGTTGTCGCGGCGGCCGAACTGATTGTAGGTCCGCAACACCGCCTCGACGTAACTCAACAGGTCGCGCTTGTGCAGGAACGGCTTGATGGTCTTGGCGAGATACGGCGTCCGGCCGAGCCCGCCGCCGACCATGACCTCGAAGCCCAGCTCGCCGGCCTCGTTGCGATGCATGCGCAGCGCCAGATCGTGGATCCGCAGCGCGGCGCGATCGTGGACGGAGGTGCCGACGCAGATCTTGAATTTGCGCGGCATGAAGGAGAATTCCGGATGCAACGTGACGTGCTGACGGATCACTTCGGCCCAGAGGCGCGGATCCTCGATCTCGTCTGGGGCGACACCGGCCCACTGATCGGTCGTGATATTGCGCACATTGTTGCCGCTCGTCTGCATGCCGTGCATGCCGACGCTGGCAAGCTCGGTCATTGCCGCGGGCAATTCCTCGAGCTTGATCCAGTGAAACTGGATGTTCGTGCGCGTGGTGAAATGCCCGTAGCCGCGGTCGTAGCGGCGCGCGACATGCGCCAGCATGCGCAACTGCTGCGACGACAGCGTGCCATAGGGAATTGCGATCCGCAGCATGTAGGCGTGGAGCTGCAGATAGACGCCGTTCATCAGCCGCAGCGGCTTGAACTCTTCCTCGGTCAGTTCGCCCGACAGCCGGCGCGCGACCTGATCGCGGAATTCCGCGACCCGCTCGGCGACCAGCGTACGGTCGAACGCATCGTAGACATACATGGGCGAACCGCCGTTCAGCTCTGCAGGGCGAGGCTGCGCTCGGCTGGGGCGGCCGGCAGTTCGACGCTCGGCCCGCGCCAGCGAATGAGCTCGCGCAAGTTTCCGGGCTGCAGGCGGTCGCCCTCGGTGCGCTTGACCGGCGCGATGTAAGAGCCGATCGCGTTGAGGTCATCGTCGACCGCGTCTTTGAGGAGTTCGCGGGCGACTGTGGCGTCGCTCGTCACCGCTGCGTCGGCGAGATCGGTGGTCCAGCGCGCATCGGCGCTGCGATACACCACGGCGCCGTCGCCAACCCGGTTGGCAGTCACCACGACCGGTCCGGAAATTCTGATTTTTTGGTCGAGCGGAGATGTCATCGTGGCCTCATCTGCAATGACGGGCTTAATGCGAAGGCCCGCCGGCGGCGCCAATGCCGCGAGAACGAATTTCTATATAGGAGCGAATCTCCGGCCGCAAATAGCAAAATATTCTACCAATAAGCCCTATCGGCAGAGGATAACAATGCAAAAGAAATAAGGGGTGGAGAATGCCCCAGCTACGCCAGCGCCGGGTTCCGACTCGTTTGTCGTTAGCCCGCCGGCTCAAACGCGAAGCTCGTGCCCTTGCGCACGACGTAACCGAAGCCTGGCGCGTTGACGTGGGCGCCGGCGATCGCAAGGTGCTCGCTCGCCGCCATGTCGAGAATGCGCTTGCGCGACTTGATCGCCTGATCCTTGTCGAGATCGTAGGTCAGCGCCGTATCCGGATGCGAAATCTGGATCGCCGACAGATGCACGACATCGCCGAGCGCCATGAAGCCGCTGCGCGATCCGCCCGGTGAGAGAATCCAGCAGGTGTGCCCCGGCGTATGTCCAGGAGCCAGCATCGGCGTGAAGCCGGCGAATTCCTCGCCATCGCGCACGCGTCGCATGCGGTCGAGATACGGCTTCAGATTGATCCGGGTGCGCGCGCGGTTGCCCTTCACCCGCGCCTCGTCACTGGCAACGTCGGGCCGTAGCCAGAACTCGGCCTCGGTTTCGTGCACCACGATTTCGGCATTCGGATAATGCGGATTGCCGGCGTCGTCAACGAGCCCGTTGGCGTGATCGGGATGCAGATGCGTGATCACGATGTGGGTGACGGCGCTCGGCGCGATGCCGGCCGCCCGCAGATTGTCGGGCAGCTTGCCGAGTGTCGGCTGCATGGTGTTGCCGGCGCCGGCGTCGATCAGGATGATCTTGCCGTCGCGGCGGACAAGAAAATTGTTGACCGGAATATAAAACGCGCCGTTGTCGGTTTTGCCGACCAGATTCTCGGCCTGTGCCCGTTCCATGCCGATCACCAGATCGAGCGACGTCTTGAGAATCCCGTCGCTCAGCCCCGCGACTTCGATGCCGCCTGCGCGCAGTGTGGGCAACGCCATGGCAAGATTCCTTTCTGCGTCAAAAGCCTTGCTGTTAAAAGCCCTCTCTGGCGAGCGCGATCATGCAGCCGGCCGCAACAACGACGGCGAACGCCAGCACCGCGAACGGCACGATGAAGGCGCCGTGCGACAGCGCCAGCAGATAACCGATCATGATCGGCGAGAATGCGCCGAACATCTGCGTCACGAACCCGCGAACGCCCTGGGATTTGGCCATGTCGGCGGTGCCGACGACGCTATGCATCAGCATCTCGGCGCCGGAGATGCCGATCTGTTGCGCGCACAATGCGCAGATCATCAGAACGACGCTCCACGTTGCGCTCGGCGCCAGCGCCGCTGCGATCAGAAAGACCGCCGCCAACGCCCAGCCAAGTCCGGCGAATGGAGCCCGGCGGAACACGCGATCCGACACATAGCCGAGGATCAGGATCGTAACGACGGCGAAGCCGTAGATGACGAACGTCAGATAGCCTGACGTCGAGAAGGTAAAATGGCGCTCGCTGCGCAGGTAGGTCGGCAGCCAGCCCGACCAGCCCCAGAAGAAGATCGCATTGGCCGAGATCGCGATCGTCATCAGCCAGAAACGGTGATTGGTCCAGACGCTGTCGACGGTCTTTAACACGCGGCCGGGCGCATCCTCGTTGTTCTCGATCGCGCCGGCGCGGATAAAGTCCACCTCGGCCGGATTGATTGCCGGATGCTGTTCCGGCTTGTCGCGCACCAGGAACCAGACCATCGGCAGCGGCAGGACAAGCGCGAGTACGCCCATCGCATAGAACTGTCCGCGCCATCCGACATAAACAATGAGACCGGTGACGATGAGCCCCGTCAGCATCGGCCCAATCATGGTGCCAATCCACCAATAGGCCGTCGCCTTGCCGCGCTCGCGCAGCGCAAACCAGTTGGCGACCAGAGCGAGCGTCATCGGATAGCAGATCGCTTCGCCAACCCCCAAGGCGATGCGCGACGCCAGCAGGTTGCCGTAGCTGTGCGATGCGCCGGCCCAGAAGCAGGTCAGCGCCCAGATGAGAAGGCCGGCAATCGCCGTCAGCCGGGGCCCATAGCGAGTCACCGTCCAACCCCACACGGGCGCGGCAAGTCCGTAGGCAATGAACAGCCCGCCGACCAGCCAGCCCAGCAGCTTGGTCTGGCCGGCAAGCTGCATGTCACTGAGAAAACCCGGATTGGCGATGACAATCGCGATGTTGCTCTTATCGAACATCGATACGATCCAGAGGATCAGGAGCGACGGCGCGATGTAGGTCCAGCGCACGCGAGTCGCGGTGCCAACAGCTGCAGCGTCGCGGACGACGCCCTGTGGAGCGGTGATGGCCATGGGAACCTCCCTCGCGCGACGGCGGCTTTGCTTTTGCTGCGATGCCGGAGCCGGCACCGTTCCACGTGTTATCGTCGCTGCACGTGGCGTTATGGGCGCGCGCAAAATCTTGCCCGCACGCGAGAACTTGTCAACAATAGCGCCAATGAGCGAGCAATCGGTCACAGCGCAACGCGCGGACGCAAAGTGTGCTCTGCCGGGGAGCCTTCGGGCACTTAGCCGCTGAGGCATGATCCAAGCTGCGCCTTGACTCCGTTCCGGTACCCAACCTATTTGGGCCCACGCCCACTACAAATCCCGATGGGGAGGAACGATGCCGATCACCCGAAGAACACACCTGTCCGCGCTTGCCGCGAGCGGCGCAGTTTCGCTCGCCGCACCGATGATTTCACGCGCCTGGGCGGCCGACAAGCTGTCCATTGCGGTCATTCCGATCGCCGATTGCGCCCCGATCTATCTGGGCAAGGCGAAGGGCTTTTTCGCCAAGCAGAACCTCGACATCACGCTGTCGACGCAGGGCGGCGGCGCCGCGATCATTCCGGGCGTGCTGTCCGGCCAGCTGCAGTTCGGTTTCAGCAACGTGCCTTCGCTGCTGATCGCACAGAACAAGGGTCTCAAATTCGTCGGCGTCGCGCCGGGCGTCGCCTCGACGGGCGTCGCCGGTCACGACTTTTGCGCGACCCTCGTACCGGGCGACAGCCCGATCAAGAGCGCCAAGGACCTCACCGGCAAGACCGTCGCGGTCAATAATCTGAACAATATCGGCGAGGTTGCGGTGCGCGCCGGGGTGAAGGCGGCGGGCGGCGATCCTAAAAGCGTGAAATACATCGAGGTGCCGTTTCCCGACATGCCGGCGGCGCTTGCCAGTCACCGCATCGAGGCCGGATGGATGGTGGAACCATTCGTCACGATCGCATTGTCGCGCGGCGACCGGGTCGTCGATTGGCCGTTTGTCGCGATTGCGCCGAAAGCGATGATCGCGGTTTACTTCGCCTCGGCGCAATACATCAGTGCGAACCCCGACATCGTCAAACGCTTCAAGGCCGGGATGACCGAGTCGCTCGCCTACGCCGACTCTCACGCCGACGAAGTCCGAAAGATCATTCCGACCTACACGCGCATCTCGGCCGAAATCGCCAGCAAGATCATTCTGCCGATATGGCCGGCCGAATTTAACCGAGCGTCGGCCCAGGCGATGGCCGACGATGCACTCCAGAACGGGCTGATCAACAAGAAGGCGGATATCGCCGCCCTGTTGCCCTAAGCGGCGCTATGAGCGCGCCGACGACCAACGTGCGGGCCGGCATCAGCGCCCGCACGGTTGTTTGGCTGCAAGGCTTCGCGGGCCTTGCGGGTTTTGCGGCGCTTCTTGAAATCCTGCCGCGGTCCGGATTGATCTCGCCGCTTTATCTGCCGCCGTTCAGCACCATCGTCGCGGCGCTCTTCAAGGAGATAATGAGCGCCGAGTTCTGGACGGCGCTCGGCGACACACTGGAAGCGTGGGCGATCGGACTTGTCATATCGGTGCTCGCCGGCGTGGTGATCGGCATCGCCATCGGCAGCTCGAATGCGGTGCGGACGCTCACCCATTCGACGATCGAATTTCTCCGCCCGATTCCATCGGTCGCGCTGATCCCGCTGGCCGTGCTGCTGTTCGGATCGCAGATCCAATCGACGCTCGTTCTCGTAGTCTACGCCTCGTTCTGGCCAGTGCTCATCCAGGTGCTTTACGGCGTACAGGACGTCGACCCCGTGGCGCGCGAGACGGCGCGTTCATACGGACTCGGCAACTGGGCACAGATCCGCTACGTGATCTGGCCGACCACCCTGCCTTATCTGATGACGGGCATCCGGCTCGCGGCGGCGGTGGCGCTCATTCTTGCCATCACCAGCGAAGTGGCCATCGACACGCAGGGTCTCGGCAAGCAGATTGCCGACACCGAGTCCGGCGGTGCTGTCGCAATCATGTATGCGTATGTCATCGTCGCCGGGATCATCGGCGTGATCGTCAATGTAGGCGCCCGCGCGTTGGAGCGCCGCCTGCTGGCCTGGCATCCGTCGATGCGTCTGGACAACGCCGGAGCGCGGGCATGAAGAGCGGCATGCCATCGCTGTCCCGCCGCATCGCGGTGATGCTTTCGCTTCCCGCGGCGCTGATCGCGGCATGGTGGTTCGCGAGCGCGGGCAGCCAGAACTTCTATTTTCCGCCGCTGCGCACAATTATGGAGACGTTCGGCAAGCTGTGGTTCTCGCCTCAGGCCATTCACAATATCGCGCCAAGTCTCGTTCGCTTCTCCATCGGCTACATTGCGGCCGCGATCCTGGGCATCGCGATTGGCATTCCGGTCGGCGCGTCCCGCAATCTGCGTAACGTGCTCGAACCGGTACTCGAGTTTCTGCGCGCGATTCCGCCACCGGTTCTGGTGCCCGTGCTGATCCTGTTCGCCGGGCTCGGCAACGAGATGAAGGCGCTGGTGATCGTATTCGGCTGCATCTGGCCGGTTCTGCTCAACACCGTCGCCGGCGTGCGCGCCCTGGACGAGGTACTTGCGGAAGTCGTTCGCAGCTATCGGATCGGGGCTATTGCACGGTTCTGGCACTTCATCCTGCCCGGGGCGAGCCCGCAAATCTTCACCGGGCTGCGGCAGTCGCTCTCCATCGGCATCATTCTGATGGTCATCAGCGAGATGTTTGCCGCCCGCGACGGGATCGGTTTTGCGCTGGTGCAGTATCAGCGCAGCTTCGCCATTCCCGAGATGTGGAGCGCCATTATTCTCCTCGGCATCATTGGCATCGCCCTGTCGATGATCTTTCGCGCGTTTGAGGCCTGGATATTGGGCTGGTACCACGGCTTGCGGCAGTCGCAGCGCGCCAATTGATCGGTAGAGGGTTTTTATGGTCGGAGCGGCAAACCCCATGCTCGACGTCAGGCGGCTGCGCAAGGTTTACGCCGATGCGAGCCGCACGGTCGAGGCCATCCGTGACGTGAGCTTTAGCGTTGCCCAGGGTGAACTCGTCTGCATCGTCGGACCGTCGGGTGCGGGAAAGACGACGCTGTTGAAATGCATCGCCGGATTGCTGGCGCCCTCCTCCGGCGAGATTGTTCTGGAAGGCCAGCCCGTGGCCGAGCCGCCGCCGGCCATGGCGGTGGTGTTCCAGGAGTACGGCCGCAGCCTGTTCCCATGGATGAGTGTGCACGACAACGTGGCGCTGCCGCTCAAGCACAAAAAGCTCGACGCCGGCCGCCGCGAGCAACTGGTGCGCGATGCGCTGGCCGCGGTCGATCTCAAGGGCGTCGAGACCGCCTATCCGTGGCAGCTGTCCGGCGGCATGCAGCAGCGCGTCGCCATCGCCCGCGCGGTGGCTTACGAACCGCATGTCCTGCTCATGGATGAGCCGTTCGCGGCGGTCGATGCGCAGACGCGCGCCGACCTTGAAGACCTCATCCGCGTGTTGTGGCGGCGGCTGCGGGTAACGGTGCTGTTCGTCACCCACGATATCGACGAGTCGGTCTATCTCGGCCAGCGCGTGCTGGTGATGTCGCACGCACCGACCGTCATCATGGAAGATGTGGCCATCGATCTGCCCGACGAGCGCACGCAGCTCGAAACGCGGTCGATGGCCCGGTTCGGCGAGCTTCGCAAGCACATCTATTCGCAGATCCAGCTCGCCAAGCAGGGCTGGCGCCCACCCGCCGCCTGACGCCCGCCCATGACGGGCGAAATCGCGATATTTCACCGGCTATAACGGCGCGCATGTGCCGAGATGGCGCACTTTTCGGGCTCCGTAATATCCTGTACGATATAGCGGAATGATTACAGGAGAGACGGATGCTTTTTGGTTATCGGCTGGCACAACCGACATGCTCAACGCGCGGCGCCGCCCTGTTGTTCGCGGCTGCCCTGCTGGTTCTCCCAGCGGGGGCGGTCGCGGCCGGCACGGTCAATGTCGTCTACGCCGGATCGCTGGTGAATCTGATGGAGCATGGCGTCGGCCCGGCGTTCGACAAGGCGACGGGCGACCACTTTCAGGGCTATGCGGGCGGCTCGGTTGGGCTTGCAAACCAGATCAAGGGCAAGCTCCGCAAGGGCGACGTGTTCATCAGCGCCAATCCCAAGGTCAATGCGAGCCTGATGGGCCCAGCCAACGGCGACTGGGTGAAATGGTACGTCGCCTTCGCCGAATCTCCACTGGTCATCGGCTATAACGCCTCGAGCAAATTCGCCGCCGACTTCAAGACGAAGCCCTGGTATCAGGTGCTGTTGGAGCCGGGGATCAGGATCGGTCGCACCGACGCGAAGCTCGACCCGAAGGGCGCGCTCACGGTGGCGCTGATGAAGCAGGCGGAAACCTTCTACAAGAGCCCCGGCCTAGCGCAGAAGGTGCTCGGCGCGCCGGACAATCCGGCCCAGGTCCTGCCCGAGGAAACGCTGGTCGGGCGGTTGCAATCGGGCCAGCTCGATGTCGGGTTCTTCTATTCGACCGAGACATCCGATGCGAAAATTCCGGCGCTAAGCCTGCCGCCGGAGATCGCACCAAAAGCGGTCTATACCGTCACCATGCTTCGCGATGCGCCTAACGCCGACGGCGCCGACAAGTTCGTCGCATTTCTGCTTGGGCCGGGCGGCCGGGACCTGCTAAAGGAGCACGGCCTCACCCTGCAAAAGATGACCGTGTCGGGAGACGCCGGCGCCGTGCCGCAAGACATCAAAGCCATCGTCGACAAGGCCAAGTGATCTCCAACACTCTGACCCGGCGAGTTGCGGCACCGCTGCCATGGCTCGCGGGGCTCCTTGCGGTCTATCTGATCGCCCCACTCATCGCCGGCGTGCAGCAGGCGGGCCTCGCCGACTGGAGTTCGGTCGACACCGAAGCGCTGTTGCGCGCGTGCGTCGTCTCGATCGCCAGCGCGACCGTGGCGACGGCGATCATTGCCCTCACCGGGGTGCCGCTCGGCTATGTGCTGGCACGGTTGCCAAGCCGGAAGATGGCGACGGTGGGCTTTCTCGTGCAGCTGCCGCTGGCGTTGCCGCCGCTCGCCAGCGGTGTCCTGCTGCTGTTCCTGGTCGGTTATAGCGCGCCGATCGGCCGCCTCACCTCGGGCGCACTGACCGACTCCTTCGCCGGCATTGTCGTCGCCGAGGTGTTCGTCGCCGCGCCGTTTCTGATCATTGCGGCGCGCTCCGCGTTCGCATTGATCGATCCGTTGCTGGAGGATGTCGCGGCGACGCTCGGACGCGGGCCGCTCTACGTGTTCTTCCGCGTCAGCATGCCGATCGCATGGCCGGCGATCGTGTCGGGATTGCTGCTGGCCTGGCTGCGCGCCTTCGGGGAGTTCGGCGCCACCGTGATGGTTGCCTATC
>Ga0335081_10008389_pt1 | contig 16568 bp, 9 predicted proteins | sample Lox_Sample_35_FD_206713 | JGI IMG/M metagenome (GOLD analysis project Ga0335081, IMG submission 206713) | Soil microbial communities from Loxahatchee National Wildlife Refuge, Florida, United States - Lox_Sample_3.5 | ecosystem: Environmental > Terrestrial > Soil > Wetlands | place: USA: Florida... | reverse complement strand
CGACCTGATGGCGCTGCGCATCATCACCGATTCGGTGAAGAACTGCTACGCGGCGCTCGGCGTGATCCACAACAAGTGGCGCCCCATCCCCGGCCGCATTAAGGACTTCATCGCGATTCCCCGGCCGAATCTGTACCAGTCGCTGCATACCTCGGTGGTCGGGCCGCACGGGCAGACGTTCGAAGTGCAGATCCGGACCGAGGAGATGCACCGCATCGCCGAGGAGGGCATCGCCGCCCATTGGAAGTACAAAGAGGGCCGCAAAGGGCCCGCCGCCGACGATCAGCGCATCGCCTGGCTCCGCCACCTGGTGGAGTGGCAGCGGGATGTCCAGGACCCCGCTGAGTTCATGTCAACCCTGAAAGTTGACCTGTATCCGGAGGAAACCTACACATTCACGCCGCGCGGCAAGGTCATCGTTCTGCCGCGCGATGCCACGCCCATCGATTTCGCGTACGCCATTCACTCGGACGTGGGACAGACGTGCGTCGGCGCGAAGGTCAACGGCCGGATCGTTCCCCTGCGATCCGCCCTGCGGAATGGCGACATCGTCGAGATCATGACCCAGCCGGGCCACGAGCCCAGCAAGGACTGGTTGGCCTTCGTCAAGACCTCGCGTGCGCGCAACAAGATCAAGCACGTCATCAATGCCAGCGAACGGATCAAGGCCATCGAAATCGGGCAGAAGTACCTGGACAAGGAAGCCAGGCGGCTCGGTGTGGCGCTCGGCAAGGTCGGCAAAGCGGAACTCGAAGAGGTTGCCACTTCGTACGGCTATAGCAAGATGGAGGACCTGTACGCGGCCCTTGGCTACGGCAAGTTTTCCGCGCGGCAGGTGCTGATCAAGTTGGCCCCTGGCGCCATCCGGGAAGAGCCGGTTGAGACCAAGCCGGCATCGCCCGCCGGCGTCGAAGCGCCCTACTCCGGCACGCTTCCCGCTGCCATTCCGGGACGCCCGCACGATGGCGACGCGGTCATCAAGGTTCGCGGCATGGATGATCTCCTGGTCTATCGCGCCAAGTGCTGCAATCCCATCCGCGGCGAATCGATTGTTGGGTACGTCACTCGCGGAAAAGGCGTGGCCGTCCACTCCAAGCTCTGCCCCAACGTTCAGAGCCTCCTCTATGACGTCGAGCGCAAAATCGAGGTGGAGTGGGCGCGGGCGGCCGAAGATGCCTTTCCGGTTCGCATTGTGATCCACACCGACGACCGCCCGGGCATGCTCAACCAGCTCACCTCCGTGCTTTCGAATGAGAACACCAATATCCGAAGCCTGGAAGCAAAAACCGAAGTCGATCACGACGGCGGCGTGGTGGAGATGACTGTAGACGTTCGGGACAAGCGCCAGCTCGAGAAGCTGGTCTCCGCGATGCGCCGCATCTCGGGCGTGCGCGACGTCGAACGTCTCTTCAACTGAACATGGCTCCTTCAACAGACGCGGAACACATCGCCATTTCCAAATCGAAGGGCATCAAGATCGATTGGAAGGACGGGCACCACAGCGAGTACCAGCTCGTGTATCTGCGGGACCGGTGCCCGTGCGCTACCTGCACGGGCGCGCACGGGACACCCCCGCGTCCCCACACTGCCGCGGAGCCGGCCAATAATCCGTTTCCCATGTTTAAGCCGGCCTTGAAGATGCTTGGGGTGGAACCGGTCGGGAACTACGCTATCCGGATTAACTGGAGCGACGGCCACAATGCGGGAATCTACTCATTCGAGCACTTCCGCAAGATCTGCCCCTGCCCCGAATGCGCCGCCGCGAAGTAGCAGGTGGCGCAGCCACTCATGCCAAACGCACTCCTGCCTGCCGCGCCCCGACTCATCGGGCGCCGGTCGGGCGTGTACACTGCACTGTCGGCGAAGGGGTTTTCTGGAGGCTGGCATTTCTCTCATGCGAGCACGGCACATTCGCTAATTCCGCCAATCCGAGTACCAAAGCCCCACAACAAAACGGGCGACCGCGTTGCCGGGTCGCCCTCAATAAAACCTCTTTCTTTCTGGTTACAGGAGTCGGAAATTGACTTCGATGGTCGCAGCCACGGTCACCGGCTTGCCATCCTTGTAGCCGGGCTTGAATTTCCACTGCTTCACCGCGTCGATGGCCTTCTCGTCCAAGCCCAATCCGAGGCTGCGGACCACTCTGATGTTGGTCGCCAGGCCATTGGGGCTGACTTCGATGGCCAGCAGAACTGTGCCCTGGTACTTGGCCTTGCGGGCCTCTTCCGAATACTCGGGGTCTTTCTTCGACAGCACTATAGGGGCCGTCACGCCGCCGCCAACACGGTACACGCCACCGCCCACGCCGCCACCTTCACCGGGGCCAAAACCGCCGCCCTTGCCGGAACCCACACCGCCGCCCGAACCGGAGCCGATGCCGCCGCCCGACCCTGGACCGTTTGACGGAGGACCGAGCTTTGCCAACGGATCGCCATATTGCGACATGTTCACGTTGGGCAATGGGATATTCGGATCCACGATGATGCTCGGCTCCATTGTGAGCCGGGGATTGGGGTTATTGATCACCGCCATCGGAGGGGTAAATTGCCGCAGAGACGCCTTCGGCAGCCGGCCTTTGCTGGCGGGCAGGGGGGACCGGTCGCCGCCTCCGCCGCCTCCGCCCATGGTGTCCTTCTTTGGCGCAACTTTGGGCGTGTAAGGGTCGATGTCCGTCGGCATGATCAGTGTCATGGTGTTCTTGACTGCCTGCTGCACAGGCTTAGCCGAGAAGACCGTGAACAGAATGACGACAACGCCCACCTGGAAGCCCGTGGACATCATGAACGACTTCTTCTGCCGCCCATAAAGGCCCCAAATGTCCTTTACCGCAACTGGCTTCGACGTTAGCTCCAAGGGTGGCAGCTTAGGAGGGTTGAAGGTTTCCTTCAGGCGACGGATGAAACTGTGGTACCACGGTTCCTCCACTTCCGCCACCAGAAGGCGCGACAGATGGTCGTCGGCGTTGTTGTACAGGTTGTTGGGTTGCGACAGGTCTGCCATTTTTATCCACCGATTCTCTGTGAGAACCGCTGCCTTACAGCTATTGGACGATTCGGTTAATCAGTACGTTACGGCTTTTGGAAAATCCGTCCCCAGGAATCCCATCCAGAATTTTATCATAGTCCAACCCGGCGCGGCTTGTAAAAGCAACGAGATAACCGCAAACTAGAGTGCAAACACCCGCTCTTGGGATTCCAAAAATGGAATTGTTGAAGAATCCGCCAGTTTTCGGTTTGCCTCACAGGCCCAGGTCCGTCACAATCTATAGAGATGCGAATTGAGACTGATGCCAGACCATTGGAACACGTCGAAACCGATGCCTTGATCGTCCCCGCTTTTGAGGGGATCCGGGAGGAGCGATTTGGAGCGGCCGACCTCGTCGATTCGGGTGAGATCTCCGGGAAATCCCTGGAGTTGACTATCCTCCACCACCCTCCAGGAGTGGCTGCCAGGCGGGTGCTCCTGGCCGGGATTGGAAAACGCGAAAAGCTGCAGCCGTCAGAACTGCGAAAAGCCGTCGGGGCTGCAGTCCGGCTCCTGAAGTCCAAATCGGTCCGCAAGATGGCCCTGGCAATCGAGGGTGACTGCGGGGCGAGCGAATTCATATCCGCGGCGGTGGAAGGCGCGTTGCTCGGGGATTTCGAACCCGACCGCTACAAGACCGCGAACGACCGGAAGTCCGTGGACGAACTTCGGATTGCCGCTTCCACCGGGACTTCGCTCGACGGGGGCGCCATCGCGCGCGGCCGAATCCTCGGCGAGGCCCAAAATTTCACGCGCACCCTGGTAAATGAACCGGGAAACCTGCTGACGCCGGCCAAAATGGCAGATGCCGCCCGAAAAATGGCCTCCGAATTCGGACTGGATTGTGAAGTCCTGCCACAGGAACGCATGGCAGAACTCGGAATGCGCGCTTTGCTGGGAGTCGCGCAGGGCAGTGCCGAGCCGCCCGCCTTTATCATCATCCGGTATAAACCTGATAGCGCCGCCAATTCGTCCCATCTGGGTCTGGTCGGAAAAGGCGTGACCTTCGACACCGGAGGCATTTCCATCAAGCCGGCCGAGAGCATGGAGAAAATGAAGTACGACATGGCTGGCGGCGCCGCCATGATCGGGGCCATGCAGGCCATCGCCCAATTGAAGCCGACAATGGTGGTTACCGCCTTCATCCCGTGCGTCGAGAACATGCCGGGTGGCCGCGCACAACGCCCCGGGGACATTGTGGCCGCCATGTCCGGCAAGACCATCGAGGTGATCAACACGGATGCGGAAGGCCGCCTGATCCTGGCCGACGCCCTCACTTACGCCCGGCAGCAAGGCTGTACGCACCTGGTGGATGCCGCAACCCTCACCGGCGCGATTTCGATCGCCCTGGGCCACCTGAACGTGGGTCTCTTTTCCAATAATGATGCGATCCGCGACCGCATCCTCGCCGCCGCCAAGGCCGAGGGAGAGCGCATGTGGAGCCTCCCGCTCGAAGATGATTATAAGGACTACCTGAAGAGTGCCTTTGCGGACTTGGCCAATGTCGGAGGCCGCTACGGCGGCGCGGTCACCGCAGCGATGTTCCTGAAGGAATTCGCCGAAGATACCCCATGGGTACACCTGGACATCGCCGGAACCGCGTGGCTGGATGACAACAAGCCGTTTCTCGCGAAGGGGCCGACCGGAGTCGCGGTCCGGACCCTGGTCCGGCTGGCAACCGACTGGAAAGACTGAGGCGGTCACTCCGTCGTTTCCCGAATGTACTTTACGAGAACCGGGACCGTGAGCCGGTCTCTCGAGTCGATCAGCCATCGGCCTTGAAGCCAGCGTCTGGTTGACGAAGTCAAGTTGGAGTCTTGCCCAAGGGACAATTGGTGCATCGCCCGGCGGGCGTCCTCGCGAGCATCGTTAAAGGTGTTGCGGAAGTAGTAAACGCCTTGCGTCAGCGCCTGCTCTTCAACTGCCGCAACATCTTGGATGACTGCCTCGCACCGGCTTTCCTCATTCAACCGGCCCACGAGAAGCGATCCATATAGCTGCAACAGATAGGGCTGTCCACCGGTGCGAACGTAGATTTCCTCCGCGACCGGCACTGGGACCGCCTCCTTCGGAAACTCCGGAATCGGAAGCCGAATCAGATTGATACTCGTTTCCCGGTTGAGATGTCCGATCCGCAGTTCCCGGACGTTGATAAAGTGGTCATTCCAAAGCGGGCCTAACTCCTCGAAGGGCGCGACACCGGAGACCAGCAGCCGGACCCGCCTGCGATGCTGTATGGTGGCGCGCAGCAGACCCATGAGTCGAAGCAGATCGCGCTGATCGCCGGGAAAGACGTGTTCCAGTCTCTCGAATTCATCCAGACAGATCAGGATCCGCTGATTGGCGCAAACTTCGTCGAGATCGCGCAGCCAGAGGGCGGCGGACTCGAATGTCGCCTCACCGGCGATTTCGGGAAGCTGCAGACCTCGTTGCCGCCGGGCCTGTTCCGTCGTTTGACGGCTGAGGGCTTGGAAAAAGCTGGACACCGAGCTCACGGGATTGTCCTGCAGATCGAAGAAAACGCAAACACAGTCTGGCAGCATGGCGGGCAACATCTGCAGCAACGAGGTCTTGCCGCAGCGCCTCGGTCCGAGGAGCGCCATGGATCCCAAATGGTTGGTATCGGCCAGGATCTCCTCGATCTGACGGATGAGCGGCTCACGTCCGCGAAACAGGTCCGGGCCCTGATCGGGGCGCAGCGGCTGCCCGGCGCGAAACGGGTTGGGGACCTGGAAGACTGCCAGCTCGCTGGCCTCCTGGATCAGTTCGCGCGTCAACTTTTTCCATGCCTCGAGCGCCGCCGGCAAATGCTTCGACAATGGAGAAGCACTCGTCAGCATCCGATTCCCCACGGCAATCAATATCGAATGGGCACGGTTCAGGTGCTCGAGCCGGTTGTGGGGGCTGGCCACTTCGCCGGCCGCAGCCAGATACCGGGCTGCATCGCTGAATCCGAGCAGCTCGGGCTCCGCTGCCTGAACTCCCGGAAGCCACTTGCCGCGGAGGTCAGTCGCCGCCTGAAAATCCCGGCGCTGTGCCAGTGAGAACATCTCGATGGCTTGCCAGTGCGCCAGAACGTCCGGTTCCAATCGTTGATCGACGGGCCGGCGCAGAATTTGAGTCTGAGCAGACTCCCAGGCTCGGGCCTCTACCATTCGCGGCTGATCAGGCTCGATGGATTGCGGCTCTGGCTTTCCTGTCGAGATGCCGCGCAAAAAGGAAAAGAAGCGATGGAGCGTCCCCTTGGTAGCGGTGCGATCCTGCTCCGGGCCTAATGCCAGATCGCCCCCGAGTGCGGCAATGAACTCGGTACAGGTGAGAAACCGGTCGCCAGATCGCTTCGACAGTGCTTTCTTGAGCGTGGCATCCGCTGCTTCACTCAAATTGGGGTTCAGTTGGCGGGCGCTGATCGGCTCTTCGTAAACAATCTTCGCGATCTGCGCAGCAACGTTCTCCGCCGCGAATGGGTTACGGCCGGTGAGCAGAGTAAAAGCGATGGTGGCGAGTGTGAATTGGTCGGCTGGCGGCCCGAGCTCATCGCCCGTGATCGCTTCGGGCGCGATGTAACCGATAGTGCCGATCATGAACCCGGGGTCCGTCAAGCGGCTGGCCGAATTCAGCGTCAGGGCCAGGCCAAAATCCAGCATTTTGACAACCCGGTCAGGCCGCACCATGATGTTGCCTGGCTTGACATCCCGGTGCAGTATGTTCTGACTATGCGCGTAATCGAGGGCTGACGCGCACTGAGTGAGGATCTGCAAAGCTGACGAGTAGTCTGAAAAGCTGTCGACGACCATCAGGTAGTCCAGCGTGATTCCTTCGACGTACTCCATTACGATGAATGCCTGGCCCCGTTCTTCAACGATGTCGTATACGTTGACGATGTTCGGGTGCGACAGGCGCGCTGTTGCGCGGGCTTCTTCCACCAACCGGTGTAAGAACCGCTCGCCCGACGGTCCCGACTCGACCTTGATGGTCTTGATCGCCACGATTCGATCGAGAGAGGGATCCAGGGCCTTATAGACGCTGCCCATCCCGCCGCGCCCCAGTTCCTGTTGTATGCGGTAGCGGCCAAGCGCCTCCGGTGTCTTCAAGCGACCTCTTCCCTGAGCCATTCGGTCAAAACTCTGCCGAACGGTTTGCCGCCTGGATCGAGAAGACCGCGATTGCGCATCATACGCAAATTCGGATTGGGCGAGCTGACGGTGGCAACCAGGCTCTCGCGATCCCGGAGCGAGAGAGTCGTCCACAATTCGCGAAGCCGGGCGGCAGCTTCCGTTTGGAACCGCTCCTGGGCCTCATGGACGGCTTCTCCAAAACGTAAAGCATCCATCAACTTTCGGCCGAACAACTGGAGGAAAAAGGGGTGACAGCCCGCCCATTCGAGCATCAGGTCCCGGTCGGACTGGGACAGGTAGGGCGCTCCCCGCCGGACGAGCCGGTCGGCAGCCTCCGGTTCCAGCAAGCCGACCCATTGCAACTCGAGACGATTATGAAATGGGGAGCTTGCCCCTAGCTCGGCATAGATCTGATCCAGTTCGCGGCGGGAAGACACCACCAGGGCCAGATAATCCAGCATGCCGCGCAGCCGCACGAAAAAACGCGGGTCGAAGCGTCGCAGGATAGCGTCGAACTCATCCACGATCAGAATCGGCAGCAGACCCGGCTTGTGCTCCTTGTGAGCCCACCGGGAGAGTACCTCTGCAGCCGCATCAGCTTCGTCGCCGCTTTTCATGCCGGTTGCCGCCCTCACGAATTCAGAAGGCGACGAACCCTCGCTGCCTTCTCCGCTGAGAAAGCGAGCCTGGCGGCCCGAAGCCTTCACCTTCTCAAAGCAGACGCCCAGCAGGGACGTCTTGCCGACCCGCCAGTCGCCGACGACAGATGTACTGCGGCCTTCATCCAACGCCCGGTGTATCCGTTGCAACAGGGGCGCGCGGCCAACGAAATTGGCGTGGGCGGCAGGTTTCCACGGATCGAACACGTCGATTAATTCGGGCCGGGGCGTGACCTCCCTGGTCGGCAATTGGCTGGGCTGCGTAACGAGCGCATCGGCAAGGGCATTGCCTAATTCGCCGGCAGATGCCTGCCGGTCAGCCCATTTGAACGATAATCCCCTGCTGACAATCTCGTGGACGGATGCCGGTAATCCAGGACGCAGGTCGTGAAGCCGGAACTCCAGGCCCCTCAATTGAAGGACTATCAACTCAACATCGGAGGTGGCGCGAAAGGGGCGCCTTCCCGTGAGAATCTCACAGGCAATGACGCCCAAGGCATAAATGTCACTCGCGGCACACGGAGCACCGTTGAGTTGCTCGGGAGCCATGTAGGGCAGGGATCCCGCTACGCGCGTCCTCTCTCCGGTAGAACCATCCGAGGTTGCCGATTGCGGAGGCTTGGATTCTCTGACGCTGGCGATTCCGAAGTCGATGATCTTCACGAGCCTGGCAGCGTTGGCCAAGTCCTGAACCATGATGTTCTCGGGTTTGAGGTCCCGGTGCCAAACGCCACAATCGTGGGCGGCGGTGAGAGCCTGTCCGATCTGCCGGATGATGGAAGCGGCTTCCGCTAACGGCAGCATGCCGCGGCCGAGTAACTTGCGGAGAGTCGTCCCGCTGACGAACTGTAAAACGACGAATGGAGTCCCATCCGGCAATCCACCCGCATCCATGACCCCGACCACGCCAGGGTGGTCAATTCGAGCCAACGCTTCTACTTCTTCGGCAAATTTCTTGTGAAACCAAATGTCGTCCGCCCGTTCCTTGAGCAAGGCCTTTACTACGACCGGCCTGGAATGCAGCAGAAGATCATGGGCGAGGTATACAACCCCGAAGCCTCCCTTGTCCAGTTCCGACTGGATAAGATATCGGTCTTTGAGTTTGAATCCGGGAGATAGAATGCCCCACCTCGGAGTTTGTCAGTCTATCATATCGCCCCGGCAGCCCTCACAGGGAGGTGGTACAGGAAGTGGGTACTAAGCGGCCCGAAACTAACCCTGGCAACCGGCTGGAAAGACTGATCCGCCACACCTTCCCGCCGCTCGCCCGAACTTTCGATAGTTGTTTATGGACCAAACTGGTCCTATTCTGGCTGAGGAGTCTCCTGTTTCCGTGCAAACCTTCGCCAGGGCTGGGCTAATCCTCACGGTGCTGGCCCTCGCCGCGCGCGTCTCCCGGTCGGACCAACCCCCGTCAGTCCGGCCGTTCTTTGCGAAGTCCTGCTTTGCCTGTCACAGCGGAACCGTACAGTCCGGCGGACTGAACCTGGAGTTCCTCACCACCGCCGGAGTGGTGGCCGAAAACCGCGACGAATGGGACAAGGTGATCGAAAAGCTCGGAACCGGCCAGATGCCGCCTCCCGGGCTGCCCCGCCCCGCCGCAGCCGATCTGAAACTGGTGACGACCTGGGTCTCGAACGAACTGGACCGCCTCGACCGGCAAACCAAGCCAGATCCCGGACACATCACCGCGCGCCGCCTCAACCGGACCGAGTACAACAACTCCGTACGCGATCTTCTCGGAGTCGATTTCCAACCGGCCGGCGACTTTCCGCCCGACGACAGCGGCTACGGGTTCGACAATAACGGAGATGTGCTCTCCCTGTCGCCGTCACTGATGGAGAAGTACGTTTCCGCGGCCGAAAAGATTGCGCGCACCGCCCTGTATGGCCCGCCCGCAATGAAGCCGACGCTCGTCAGGCACGAGCCGTGGTATGTGGACTTCGACACCACGCCCGGCGTGAAAACGGACTACGACTTCACCGGCCTGAGCCTGCCGAGCGCGCTGCACGTGATGCATCGCTTCCCGGTGGAGGGCGACTACGACATCGCGGGTTTGCTGCGCGGCGCGCGGCCAGTCGGTTCGGAGCCGCTCAACGTGGCCTTCTGGATTGACGGCAAACAGGTCGCCGAACTGTCGTATCCGATTCCACGCACGGGCGAGGTATCGGGGCAGCGGAAGCAGTTCCGAACGCACGTTACCGCCGGGGAGCACTGGCTCGCCGCATCGTTCCTGCGGATTTACGAAGGACTGCCCGTGGCGTTTCACGGTCCGAACCCTTCCAAGCTGCCGCCCCCGGCTCCGCGAGGGGGCCGCGGCCGGGGCGGCCGGGGCGGCGGACAGACGCCTCCGACGGCCTCGGCGAACGGCGCTCCGCGCGCCGGGCGCGCTCCACGTCCCGAAGTCGCTTCCAATAACGACGAAGTCGCAGCCGCAGCCGGCAACGGAGTTTTCGGCGGCGGCGCCGCGGTCGGGTTCTTCGTCAGCAACCTGGAGGTCATCGGACCGTACGACCAGGTGAGCGGCCCTTCCGAGGAGAGCCGCCAGAGAATCTTCGTCTGCTCCGACGAGACTCCCGCTTGCGCACGCAAGATCGTGACGGCGCTCGCCGGCCGCGTCTACCGCCGCCCCGCCACCCGCCAGGAGATCGCCCAGCTCGCCGGCATCGTGGCGATGGTCCGCCAGCAGGGCGATTCGTTCCGCGAAGGGATCTGCCTCGCCATCCAGCGCATGCTGATTTCTCCCAGCTTCCTCTTCCGCATCGAGCAGGACCGCAAGCCTTCGTCCCCCGACGCTGTCCGTCCCGTGAGCGACACGGAACTGGCTTCGCGCCTTTCCTATTTCCTGTGGAGCAGCACGCCCGACGACGAGCTGCTGCGCCTGGCCGCCGAACAGAAACTGCGCCGCCCCGGCGTCCTGAAGGCACAGGTGGAACGCATGCTGAACGACCCGAAATCCTCCGCCCTGGTGGATGATTTCGCCGGCCAGTGGCTGCAATTCCGCGGCCTGGAATCCCACGAGCCCGAACGCAAGAAATTCCAGCAGTACACCGAATACACCAAGATGTCGATCGAGAAGGAGACCGAGCTGTTTTTCGCCAACCTGATCCGCGAAGACCGGCCCGTTACCGACCTGATCGACGGCAAGTACACCTTCCTCAACCAACGGCTCGCGGAGTTCTATGGCATTCCCGGAGTGCAGGGCGCCGAGTTCCGCAAGGTCGATCTTACCGGCACGCACCGCGAGGGCGTACTTACGCAGGCCAGCGTGCTCACTATGTCGTCTTACACGAACCGCACCTCGCCGGTGCTGCGCGGCAAGTGGATCCTCGAGAACATCCTGAATGCGCCGCCGCCCCCGCCTCCGCCCGGCACGCCGCGCCTCGATGAGAAGACCGCTGGTGTCAACGCCTCTCTGCGGCAGCAACTCGAGGAGCACCGCGCCAACGCCATCTGCGCCTCGTGCCACGCCCGCATGGATCCGCTGGGCTTCGCGCTCGAAAACTACGACGCCATCGGCCAGTGGCGCGACAAAGACGGCAAGTTCCCCATCGATGCCTCGGGCCAACTGCCCGACGGACGAAAGTTCGTGGGAGCGAACGGTCTCGTGGACATCCTCATGTCCGACCCGAAAGCGTTCGCTAAAGCCATGACCGAGAAGATGCTGATCTACGCGCTCGGGCGCGGGCTGGAGTCCTACGACCGCCCCGTAGTGAATCAGATTGTGGCGGGCATGGCCGCGGAACAGTATCGTTTCTCCAGCCTGGTGCTGGGAATCGTCAACAGCGTTCCCTTCCAGGAGCGTCGGGCCCCTTCGCGGAATGCCAGCCTGACGGCGCAAGCCGGAGAGAAGCAATAAAGGAGATTGCTCGAGAATGTACGTCACCCAAAAACATCTGAGCCGGCGGACGTTTCTGCGCGGCGTGGGCGCGGCCATCGCGCTGCCCATGCTCGACGCCATGGTCCCCGCCTTTGCGTCTGCCGCCAAGATCTCGCCGTCGCCCGTGCGGACGTCGTTTGTCTACGTGCCGAACGGCATCGTGATGGACAACTGGACGCCCAAGGCGGCCGGGAAGGCATTCGAGATCACCCGCATTCTCCAGCCGTTGGAGCCGTTCCGCGAGAAGATGCTGGTGATCTCGGGGCTGATGGACAACAATGCCAACGCGCTCGGCGACGGCGGCGGCGACCACGCCCGCGCCGCGGCGAGTTTTCTCACCGCCTCGCATCCCAAGAAGACCGGCGGCTCGGACATCCACGTGGGCATCTCGGTTGACCAGGTGATCGCGCAAGCTACCGGTTCCGAGACCCGTCTACCCTCCCTCGAACTCGGGCTCGACGATAGCCGCGTGGTGGGCCACTGCGATTCGGGCTACAGTTGCGCCTACACCAACAGCATCTCGTGGCGCACACCCTCCACGCCGGTGCCGCCTGAAGCCAATCCCCGGGTGATCTTCGAGCGCCTCTTCGGCGACGTGGATACCAGCCTCGACGCGGCCACACGCGCCCGCCGCGAGCGCTACCGCAAGAGCCTGCTCGACATGGCGCGCGATGAAGCGCAAAAACTCTCCGGCACGTTGGGCGCTTCCGATCGCCGCAAGCTAGACGAGTACCTGGACTCGATCCGCGAGATCGAGCGGCGCATCCAGAAGGCGGAGGCGGACGGGCGTACGATCGCTCCCACCATCGACAAGCCGGCGGGCATTCCCGCGGTGTTCGCGGATCACGCCAGGCTGCTCTTCGACCTGCAATTCGCGGCCTTTCAGACCGATCTTACCCGCGTGGTGAGCATGGTGATCGGGCGCGAAGGAAGCGTCCGCACCTATGATGAAATCGGCGTCAGCGAGCCGCACCATCCGCTCTCGCATCATCGCAACCAGGCCGAGGCGCTCGAGAAGCTGACGAAGATTAACACCTTCCACGTGGAGTTGTTCTCGCAGTTCCTTGCGAAGCTCGCCGCCACGCAGGATGGCGATGCCACGCTGCTCGACCGGTCGATGATTCTCTACGGCTGCGGGATCGCCGACAGCAACCGCCACACGCATGAGAAGCTGCCGATTCTGGTGCTGGGCGGCGCCAATGGCGCCATTTCCACGGGCCGCCATGTGACCCTCGAAAAAGACACACCCGTCGCCAACCTGTTTCTGGCGATGATGAATCGCAGCGGCGTCAAGCGCGATTCCTTCGGCGACAGTACCGGTATCCTGGAGATTTGAGGAGGCGGAAAATGCGAGTCGTTCGAGTCGTCGCGGCGGCCTGCGCTGCCGCTGCTGTGGTCTTGGCGCAGCCGGCCGTACCCGGCATCACGCCGGAACATCAGCCCGATTATCAGGCGCTCGCCGCCGCCGTGCGCACCCTGCGCCGCTCGGCGAACGCCGACGTAGCGGCACAGGTCGAGAAGCTGATTGCCGATGCGAATTCCGGTATCCCCAGAGGCGAGGCACGCCGCAAGATGGCCAATGCCTGGACGCTGCTCAAGGGCGCCGCCTTCGACGCCAGGCAGGAGTATCAATGGTCTCTCGCGCTACGGCCGGATGCCGTAGTGGCGGACTCGACCCTTCCTGTCGTGATCAGGCTCGCCCAGACCTATCCCGCCGCTTACAAAGGCGCCGAGGCGTTGAAGCTCAAAGTATCGCTGCGGCACTCCGATGAGAGCGAAGCCCGCTCCATCGGCACTCTCGACCTCCCGGCGACCGACCTCATCGAACAGCCCTTCGGGATCCCCGCCAATCTCGACGGCGTGGCCGACGGGTCGTATCTGGTTCGCGCCGAGGTGATGGACGGAGCGTCGCCGGTGGCGTCGGTGGTCTCTCCTCTGGCGGTAGTGAAAGGCATCACCCGCGATCATGCCGCCATCGAGCATCGTCTCACCGCAATTCAAGGGCACGGTGGGGCGAAGGCGTCCGTCCGGTATCCCTATGTGTTGGCCGAGACCGTGAACATGGGCCGCCGCCGGCTGAGCGACGCCGACTTCGGACTGCCCTACCAGCCGCAGCCTCCCTACGACTTCGCCGCGGGCGTCGCCGCCTCGAGCGCCCTGCTGAAGTCTCTCGAAGCGGGCAAGGATCCGCTCTATCGCGCCAAGGGCGACCACGAACGGCACTACTGGTTCGAAGAAGCCGGCGAGATGATGGCCTATCACCTGTACGCGCCCACGAAGTGGGACGGCAGGTCGAAGCTGCCGATGGTGCTGGTATTGCACGGCAACACCCGCGACCAGGACTACTATTTCGATCGCGACGGCCACATCCTCGCCAGGCTCGCCGAGCAGCATGGATACCTGGTTGTTTGCCCCATGGGCTATCGTCCCAGCGCGGGATGGGGATCGAGTTCGCTGAATCGGCCGCCCGCCGGTGGTACGCCCGGACGCGGTGGCTTCGCCGCCGATCCTTCCCGCGCGCGGCAGGGCGAGTTGAGCGAGAAGGACGCGCTCCACGTGCTCGATCTCGTCACTAAAGAATACCCGATCGATCCGTCCCGGATTTATCTCTTCGGACACTCGGCCGGTGGCGCCGGCACGTGGTACCTGGGTGAGAAATATGCCGGCAAGTGGGCCGCCATCGCCGCCAGCGCCGCGGCCACGCGTCCCGCCGGCTTCCCCTTCGATCGCCTCAAAGGCATGCCGATCATGGTCTGCCACGGCGACAAGGACGATGAGGTGCCGGTCGCCAGTTCCCGCAATATGGTGAAGGCCGCTAAGGACGCGGGACTCGATCCGCGTTACCTCGAGGTCCCCGGCGCGACGCACCTCACCATCGTCGCGATGGTCGAGCCCAAAGTCTTCGACTTCTTCGACCAGCACCCCCACAAGAATGCGCCCGCCGCCACGCCCGGCGGCACCGGCGGCCCTCGAAACTGACTCTTGCCTGCCCGCTGAAAACTGACTGCTTCTCGGTCGCCCCAAGGACTACGCCCCATTTTGCCTGTAGGTGTTTTACCGGATTTACATCAGTCGAGCACCTGTGGGATATATCGACTATATTAAGAGTTTAAAATCCCAATATAGTGAATCAAGCTACTCCTGTAGCTGGGCACATCAAGGAGCAAGGGATATGTCGTTCCACTCTTTCAGTCGGGCGTTGGCGTGCGCCATCGCCGTCGTCATTCTGTTCGCTCTGAGCACCGTGCCGGCGGGTGCGCAGATCACCGTGAAAAACGAAGACGTTACGTTCAAGTTCGGTATCCTGGGGCAACTTTGGGGAGACTGGACGCAGGACTCCACGTCGGGTGTTCAGGGATACCAGCAGAACTTGTACATTCGCCGTGCGCGCTTGATCATGGGCGGCGATATCGGCAAAGACATCAGCTTCTTCTTTGAGACGGATGACCCCAACCTGGGCAAAACACCTAAGGCGCTGACCAGCGGATTCATCATCCAGGACGCCTTCCTCCAGTGGAAGCCCACCAAATTCTTCCAACCGAACGGCGGCATGATGTTCGTCCCGTTCTCCCGCAACCAGATGCAGTCCCCGTCGAGCTACTACACTGTGGACATCAGTTCGATGGCCACTGTGGACAATTCCTCTACCCAGTCGGCCGGATTACGTGACGTCGGTTTCGGGGCCAACGGCTTCTTTCTGAAAGACCACCTGCTCTACCGTGCGGGAATCTTCCAGGGCGAACGCGACGCCAACGCGCGTGACTCCCTGCGGACCTCGGCGTACCTGCAGTACGACTTTTTCGACACGGAAACCGGATATGCCTACACGGGCACGGCCCTGGGCAAGAAGAAGATCCTGGCCATCGATGTCGGTGGCGAGAAACAGGGACAGTTCCGCGGCCTTTCCGCCAACATCGCCTGCGATGAACCGGTAAACGGCGGCGACGAGATCGGCGGCCAGTTTCAGTGGTACCACTACGATGGCCGGCAGAAATTCACTGCTATCGCCGACCAGAACGACTGGTTCGTGGAGGGCGCTTACTACGTTCACCAGGCCAAGACCCAGCCGTTCGTGAAATTCGAAGAACAGAACTTCGTGGCCGCGGCGAATGCCACCAAGGACATCCACCGTGTCGGCACGGGCGTGAACTACTACGTTCGCGGGCAGAACCTGAAATGGACCCTGCAGTACAATCGCCTCTTCCCGCAAAACGGCTCTCCGCTGAAGGCCAGCAACGAAGTTACGATGCAGCTTCAGCTCTTCTACTTCTGACCCGCAGGCAACAGCGCGCCTCCCGGAGTAGGATAGAGAGACCATGGGTTCCGAATATCAGAGATTTCACCGCCGCTCCGTCGAGGATCGCGACGCCTTCTGGTCCGAGCAGTCTTCGCTGGTTGACTGGCACCGGCCGTTCGAGCGGGTGCTCGACTATTCGAATCCGCCGTTCGCGAAATGGTTCGTCGGCGGTGAGACGAACCTCTGCTACAACGCGGTGGACCGCCACCTGCCCCAACGCGCGGACCAGCCGGCCCTGATCTATATCTCCACCGAGACCGGCCAGGAGCGGACCTATACCTTCCGTGAGCTGCATTGCGAGGTGCAGCAAATGGCAGCGATCCTCCAGAGCCTCGGCGTGGGGACGGGCGACCGCGTCCTGATCTATATGCCGATGATCCCGGAGGCGATCTTCGCCATGCTGGCCACGGTCCGGCTGGGAGCCATCCACTCGGTGGTCTTCGGCGGATTTGCCGCGCAGTCGCTGGCCACCCGCATCGACGATGCCCGCCCCAAAGTCATGATGATCGCCGATGCCGGGATTCGCGCCGGCAGGGTCGTCCCCTACAAGGCGCTGGTGGACGAATCCCTGCGGCTTGCCGCGGCCCCGC
>Ga0335081_10008388_pt1 | contig 16569 bp, 15 predicted proteins | sample Lox_Sample_35_FD_206713 | JGI IMG/M metagenome (GOLD analysis project Ga0335081, IMG submission 206713) | Soil microbial communities from Loxahatchee National Wildlife Refuge, Florida, United States - Lox_Sample_3.5 | ecosystem: Environmental > Terrestrial > Soil > Wetlands | place: USA... | reverse complement strand
CGAACGCGTAAATGCCGGTGCTGATCTCGCGGATCCGCAATTCGAGCTCGGTGGCGTCGCCGGGGGCCTTGGTCTCGACCACGCGCTCGACCGTCCCGTCCGGCGCCCGCACCACCCGCCCGTAGCCACTCGGGTCGTCGAGCACCGCGGTGGCGAGCGTCGCAGCCGCGCCCGACCGCGCGTGCGCCTGCGCCAGGCCCGCCAGCGTGTCCGCCGTGATCAGCGGGTGATCGCCGTTCAGCACGATCACGATGTCACTCGGGCCAATGTGCGCCGCCGCCGCCTTGACCGCATCGGCCGTGCCGCGCGGCTCCTGCTGCACCGCCATGGTCACCTCGCCGTCCAGCGACGCCTGCAGCGGCCGGTCGGGGCCCTCGACCACGACCACCTTGCTGGCGCCGGCCGCCCGCGCAGCCGCCACCGGCCAGGCGATCATCGCCCGACCACATACCTCGTGCAGCAGCTTGGGCGTCGCGGAACGCATCCGCGTGCCCTGCCCGGCGGCGAGGATCACGACGACAGGCGCGGCCACGCCATGATCGTAAGGGATCGGCGGGGAAGCATGGACCCGGCGGCCCGATTCGCGTGGCGTCCGCGCTCTATTGGCGCGACGTTGGCTAGGGAGTTATGCGGCCTATTCGTCCGGCATCACCTCCTTGGCTTCGTTCTCCTCGCCGGACCTCCCGTCCTCGGCCGCGGCGTGTTCTCGCTCGTACTCGTACCAGCGGATCCACTTGCGGACAGCATTGTCCGAGACCCCATACTTCCGCCCGATGGCGAGGAAGCTCATGGACGCGACGTCGGCCATCAGCTGCTCGTACGAGGGGCGGTCGACCTTGCGGTTCGTGATCTTTGGCATCCGCCGCCCATTCCTGTGCCTCATCCCGCACGCTTGGGAGCAGTACCGCTGTTTCCGAGTTCGAGGGATGAAGGTTGCTCCGCACAACGCGCAGTCCCGCTCGACAAGCCTGTTCTTGCGTCCGCAATGCGTTTCCAAGGTGGCGGCGCAGTTAGGGCAAACGATGCGGAGGTTCTCGAGCCGATTGTCGTCGGGAACGCCGTTGATGTGGTCCAAGATGAGCGACAACAGCATGCCCCGCCACGCCTCGCCCTGACCGCAGAGCTCGCAGTGTCGATCCTTGAGTCCAGCGGCGAAAAGCCGCCGCTTAAGCGCGCCCCGCTTGTAGTTCGAATTGCTCGTCAAGACCTGATCGAGCGGAATCGGCCGATGACGCTTCAGCTTGGCTACACGGAACCGGTTCGGATCGAAGTGATCCGTTGGGATACACCAGACCTCGTCGACGTATTTGCGGAACAGCCGGTGATTGCCACCCGCGGGCCTGAGGCCAAGTTTTTGCAGAGCCTCGGAGTAACAGAACGACAACGCAACGGCTTCCCTGGCTTCTGATTCGGAATAACGAGGCACGAACGTATGTTCGCATTTCGGTCGGACGGAATCGCGTCGAAAAGGCCGTACCGTCACTGCTAGATTCGTCGCTCTGGAAACCCCAATGGGGGGTCGTCCAAGCGGCTAGAGACGCCGGGTTTTGGTCCCGGAGATCGGGGTTCGAGTCCCTGCCCCCCAGCTGGCTTACCTACGTCATGCGCTGGCCGATGGACGTATCTGATCGGGTATTGATTCAGCGTCTGAGCAGGGGTTATGTGAACGGGGCGAACTTGGCGGGCGATGGTCGCGCTTGCCGCCGCCGGCATCGTCCCGTTGCGGGCCGGTTCGGTTGACGAGGGGGTGTTTGCCGCTTGAAGAGTTGTGCGTTGGCCTGTTGGCCGAGAATGACCGGCTCTTGGATGAGAACGGGAGGCCTGCGCGGCGAGCGCGATCTGCCGAAGGCCCGGGTCAAGGAACTGGATGGCCGGGTCGAAGAGCTGCGCCGCGCCTCGAAGCGTCAGGCGGCGCCATTCTCGCGCGGGGAGCCGTCCGCGGTGGGGCTCTCGCGGCAGAAGACCCCCAACGCGCTGGCAAGGTTCGGGATCCAGATCACGCCGAGCGCGGTGGTGCAGGCGATCGCCCACCAGGCGCGCCGCCTGGAGCCGACGTATGAGGCGCTGACCGAACGAGTCCGCTCGAGCCACGCGGTCGCGCCGGATGAGACCGGCGGGCAGAAGGCGTGGCTGTGGGCGTTCGCCGGCGAGGGTGTGACTGTGTATCTGATTGCTTGGGGCCGCGGGTACGAGCACGCCGCGCAGATCCTTGGCGATGACTACTCGGGGTGCTGGAGCGCGACGGGTGGGCGCCCTCCCGCCAGTTCACCGCCGCCCGCCACCAAACCCGCCATAAGCACCTGCTCATGGCGGCCGGCGAGCAGATCGGTGACTCGGTCGCTACAGGATCGTCTGCTACGAGCTCGACGGCGAGAACGAGACCGTGATCCTCGACACCACCGCCCGCGCCTTCATCGCCGTCACCGGCAGGCTCGACGAAAACGGCATGATGCACGGCTCAGGGACCGATGCGGGACCGCCCCGCTGCTGAAACGCACCGCCAGGCTGATCGCCGACGACGAGCAACTCGCCAGCTGATCCAACCGCAGCTCGGACGCGCCTGACCGTGGATCGTGGCAGCGTCCGCCTGTCCAACTACCGTTCCCGGCAACCGGACCAGCGATCACCGGAGGCAGCCGATGAGCCAGCACACCCCTGCCCACAACGTCATCGTGCAGATCAAGATCAAGCTGCTGGGCGTGACCAAGCCGCCCGTCTGGCGGCGAGTTCGGCTACGCGCCGACACCCGCCTGGACCAGCTGCACGAGATCCTCCAAGCCGCGCTCGGCTGGGAGAACTACCACCTCCACGCCTTCTCCTTCGACGAACAGGAATTCGGACCCCGCGATCCCGAGCTCGCGCTCGACTTCAGCGACGAGCGCCGCGTCACACTAGGACAGCTCACCGACATCGGCACTCGCTTCCGCTACACCTACGACTTCGGCGACAACTGGGAGCACGAGATCGTCGTCGAGGACCTGCTCGACCCCGACCCCGACACCCACTACCCGATCCTCGTGGCCGCCAAGGGAGCCTGCCCGCCAGAGGACTGCGGCGGCCCCTGGGGCTACACCGATCTCAAGGCCATCCTCGCCGACCCCAACGACGAGCAGCACCAAGAGATGCTCGAATGGCTCAGCCTGGAAAACGGCATCGAGTTCGATCCCAACGCCGTCCCCAACGACGACATCACCTACGAACTCGCACTCACCGGCGCCAGCCGATGAACCCAGAGCCGCACCCGCTGACTCAATACCTAATCGGATCGGTTACCAGCCAAGCCACGCCACGTCTTCCCCTCGACCATGAGGTCTCGCGAGGCGATGTGCCGGCTCGATTCTGAACTTTGCGGCGTCAGGGTGTTCGCCAGCGGCGGCAGCGATGACCGATCCGCCACGACCACCGGTGCCGAGGCTTAGGTCCCTTGATACGCACAGCTTGCCGTGTTCGTGGTGCTCGTGCTCGGCGTGCAGAGCGTCTCCCGCGACACCTGCCACCCGGCCGTCGAGAGCGAGAACAGGTACGGCGGCAGGAGCACCTTCAGCCGGTCGTCGTACGAGTAGTTCTTGAGGTAGCCGGTGCTGCCGACCTGTCCGACGATCCCTCGATAGCGCTGGGCGATCGCGCCGTGGACGGTCAGCTGGGGCTGGGGGTTGTTGGAGCCGCTCGAATAGTTGTCGACCATGAACGAGTGCGACAGGGTAAGGATGGCCGCGTCGATCGTGATCGGCTGGGGGGTGTTGATGCCGGTGGTGCTCGGATGCATGACGCGTACGAAGTCGCCCGCCACCAGGCCGAGCGTGGCGCTGCCGGTCGGGTTGCCGCTGCCGTCGGTCGTAGTGGTCAAACCGGGGTTGGCCGTGCACGCCGTCGTGGGCGTGTAGCAGACCGACGTCGACGCATTCCCGATGACGATGATGTCGTGATCGGAGACGATCGTGAGCGGCTGGCTGTAGGTACCGTGGACGTACACATCGCCGCACGCCCCGTAATACTGGCCACTCGAGTTCGTCGCGTAGGTCGAGGCGGAATATGCCGACGGGCAGCTCGAGCCGCTCTGCACGTAGATGATCGGCGGCAACGTCGCAATCGTTTTGTTCAGCCACGTGCCTTGCGAACCCGTGCTGCAGGATGCCGTCGAGGTCGTGCCCGGGCAATTGGAGATAGTGGCCCCGGCGCCACTGAGGTTAATCGTCGTCGTGCCGGTGAAGACACTGTCGCCAGCACCGTTGTTGGCGTTCGCGTCGGCCAGAAGCTGGGTGCTCGACACGCTCTGCGGGAGCGGCACAGGCTCGGCTCCGGCCACCGCACCGTCGCCGTAGAACTTCGCCTTCTGGCAGTTGTTGCTGACGCATACGCTCGCCGTCGGTGCGCTGCTCTCGATCTGGTCGCTAGTGCCTTGGCGACCGAAAATCGGCGAGTTGCCCGAGTAGATCAGGTACTGGTCGTTCGTGTACAGCGGGCCGCTCATCGTGTCGCCGCTGACCCAGTTGATCTCACAGTTGTTGGCGATCGTGGAGGGTACGGTGGTGTACTGGTAGTAGTACTTCTCACCGGTGCAGTCTTTTGAGTCGAGCACGGGGTCTTTCATCTCGTGATCGGTATACCAGAGGAAGTCGAGCGGGCTTGGCTTGCGGAAGCTCGCGACGAGTGTGCGCTTGACGCTGGGCGTGCCCGCCGCGTTGTTCGGCCCGGCGTATCCGGTGAACTCCATGCGCAAAGTTCCCGTGTTCGGGTCGATCAGGGCGGATATCGCGTTGGTGGAGGTGCAGTTGGAGTTGCTGTAGCCCGAGTTGTAGACCGGAACGTACGAATACTTTCCGCCGGTGCTCGATCCGGGGACCGTCGTCGCGGTCGGCTGGTAGTCGTTCGAGCAGGTGGACCAGTAGTTCGGATTCTGATTGAGCTGATACAGGAACGCGTTCTCCCCGGCGCGGGCGTTGTAGTACGCGCGCTGCCCGTTCAGATCGCGTTGGCTCAGCTGGACGCCCCCGTCGACCGCCACGTAGACCGCGCCGATCAGAAGGCTCGTGACCATCAGCACCCCGAGCGCGACGACCATCGTGAAGCCGTCCTCCGATGCCAGACGCCGCCGGACCGCGCGCCAGAAAGTGACTATCGAGCGAGCTGAGGTCATGAGCATGGTCCAAAGGTCGTGCCTGACCCAGACTCGTCTGCGGCGGGCGTGAATCTCAACACGACCGAATCGGTGACCGGCGTAGCGGTCCCGAGGATGCCCGTGTTCTCATGGTCGTGGCCGGCGGCTCCGGCGATGAAGTTGATCAACACTTCCGCGGTCGAGACCGCGTCGGTGGCCGACAGACCGCTGGCGTCCGACAATGGATCGGGATTGGGTAGCGCCGAGGTGCCCGGCACGGCGGCGCTTCCGTCCATCAGCATCATGTCCGTGTTGCCGTTGGCGTCCGTGTACGGCTCGTACGCGAAGTACTGGAAGATAGGCGTGGACCCGTTCTGGGTCACGTTGGTGAGCAGTACCTTGCTGCTCGACGCCGTCGAGCCAAATGTCCAGTTAGGGGCCTGGCCGCCGGTGGTCGTGTAAGTGTAATCGGTGAGCTTCTTGGTGGTCGCGCTGTAGGCGATCTTATGCTCGACCGGGGTGGGGCTGGCCGACGTCCCGTACTGGCTTAGGAACACGAGGTCGTTGGCGTCGCTGTCCTGGGTCCCGTTGGCGCCGCCCTGGACCGGGGTCTCGCCGGTGGCCACGCATGCGGAGTGCAACTCGTTCTCGATCCCCGCCAGAATGGAATTGGCGGTTGCGGTCGAGTCGAGCCGCGTGAACGTGTTCGAGGTCTGGCGTAGCGTGACGTCCAGGATCGTGTACAGAGCCGACAGGACCACGATCCCGGCCACCATCGTCACCAGCAGTTCGATCAGGGTGAACCCTGCCTCCTGCCGGACCCGCGCACCGACTCGCCTAAGTATCGCGCTCAGGTGCATGGCCCGCTCGCCCCGGTCGAATACAGATCCCAGACCGGTATCGGTGTCGGCGCGGTGAAGTTCGTGTTCGTCATCGCGCTCGTCGACTGGTGCTTCGTCGTGCTTCCAGTCGTGTACTGCACGCATACGGAGATCGTGCCCGGATCACCCGTCGCGCTCGCGTTCGATGCGCCCACCGGCGCATTGCTGGCGAAAGGGGCGGGATAGATGTAGTTTGTCACCCCCGAGACCACTTCGGTTCCGGCTGAGGGGATGTTCTGCCACTTATCGGAGCAGGCTCCGCCGGAGCCACCGCCCGTGAAAGTCACCCACACCTGGCCCGGCGCCACGTATTGGCCGTTGTACTTCACAGCCACATCGATCGCCGGCTCCGCGACGCTCGGAGTACCGCCCGCTGGCGCCACAACGGTCGCGCCCGGCCCCACCGTCGCGGTGCCGGTCCCCGTCGGCGGCTGCAGCGGCTGCTCCTGCTCGCATGCGCCCCCCCACAACTGGTAGTTGTTGGTGTAGGTCGTCGACGGCGACCAGAACGGGAAGAGGCTCGTCGCGGTCAACGGTGCCGTCGACGATGCCGGAGCGGTCTGAGAACCCACGGTTTTCGCGGCCGACATCTTGTTGCCGTTACCGCTCCCGTAGTAAGAGAGCTCGTATCCCCCGGAGAGCGGAATAGCGGTGTGGGCCGAGTTCACGGTGTAGAAGCTCGGCTGGACGCTCCCGGCCAGCCCCATCACCATTGTGTTGGCGGAGGCGGTCGACGTCTGGTTCACCGACTGCGTCTCGGTGGGGCTGGAATCCCCGTCGACGTCGACGTAGCCGAGATCCGTGTACGTGAGCGTGTAGCTGTCGGTCGGCAGGCCCGCGAACGCGACGCACCCGTTCTGGTCGGTCGTCGCCGCAGCGGTGTAGCTCGTGTTCTGGCCGCTCGCGTTGATGTTGACGCCGGCGAGCGGCGCCGCGGTCTGGTCATTGACGCTGGCGACCATGCTCCCCGCCAAGGAGCGCGTGATCAGCGACTCCTCGGTCACGCTCTTGGCGCTTCCTCCAACCGCTCCGGACCAGCCGACGGTCGAGGTGAGCTTGAAGTAGGCGGCGCCCCGGGACGTGCAGCTCGAGCCGCCGTTGGCGTCGAGAAACTCCGCAGTGGAGGTGACCGTGTACTTGGTGTTGTTGAGCGTCACGGTCCTGGTCTGATCGAGCGCGGTCAGCTGCGCGTCCGACATCGCCTTCATGCGCTCCTGGTCCTGCTGGGCGACGACGTCGGCCTGCGAGTGGTTGCGCGTGTAGCCGGTGAAGTCCCCGCTGGTGACCAGCGCCTCGGCTACCGCGGCCGAGATGAGCACCACGAGCAGCGCGCTGACCAGAACCTCGATCAGCGTGAACCCCTTCTCTGAAGCCGCACGAGCGCGCAGGCGGTACCCGGGTCCCTTGTTCACAGGCGATGGATCGGCCCATCCGCGCCGCTGCTTGAGAAACCCGACCCCGCGCAGTCGCACGTTGCCACCGCTCCGGGACTTGGACGATTCGGGGTTCAGGAGCCGGAAGGCGCGGAGCATGAGCTGGTTGGTTGGGTCGGTTGTGCGCGCGAGCAGACGGAATGTGCTCGCGCGCGTCATGTATCTGTCGGGGGCGAGCCAGGGCCAGCGGAGCAGTCCTAAACCGAAATGGACAGATAGATGAGCCCGACGGCGCTACCGCCCGCGGCGGAGGATCGTCGCGATGTCTCCGGGAAGCAGTGGATCTGCCACCGCCGCGCGCACGTCCCCCGGCCGGTGCAGCGCTCGCTCGGCGCGCAGGATCCCGACCTCGTATCCGACGTCGCGGATCGCGGTGAGCGCCACCCCCATCGCGTCGTTGCGCCACGCCCGCTCGGGCAGCGCAAACAGGTCGGGGAGCGGCCGGGCGATGCCAACCAGGTACAGGCCGCCGTCGATCGCCGGCCCGAGCACCACGTCGCACCCGGCGCTCAGGTCGTCGAGTGCGCCCCGGGCATGAGCCGTGCGAAACCGCGGCAGGTCGGGCCATACGATCAGCAGCGGCCCGCCGGCACGGGCCAGGACGCGCGCCGACGCGTCGGCCAGCCGGCCGGCGATGCCCTCCCCGTTCTGGGGGAACATCATCGCGCCCGGGCCGACGAGCCGGCGCAGCTCCGCCCCGGCGTCGGGGGGGTCGTGGGCGACGTGAACCGGGATCGGTGAGACATCCCGGGCCCACGCCGCCGCGTGCGCGATCAGCACGGATTGCAGCTCCAGGCACCCCTCGCGCCCGAGCAAGGGCTCGAGCGCCCGACGAACCTCGCCGGCCCGCGGCGCCCGGGCCATGATCAGCACAGCCGGCCCCAGTCCGTTCATCGCCAGGACCCTACCGGCCCGACCGCCCATCTCAAGGCCCCTACCGGGGCACCCGCCCGCCCTCTGCCCCGCGCTCGCGGGCGGGACCGCGCGGCGGAGCGATGCCGAGCACGCGCATCGCCTTGAGCCCGAGCGACAGCTTCTCGCGGCCGTCGGTCGAGGAGACGTCGAGCCCGGTCAGCTCGCGCACGCGCTCGAACCGGTAGCGGACCGTGTGGCGGTGGGTGATCAGTTTCTGGGCGGTCGCGTTGACGTTGGCGTCGCATTCGAGGAACGTCGACAGCGTTCCGAGCAGATCTGTCTCGTATTGCTCGTCGTAGGCCACCAGCGGCCGCACGGTCTCGTCGTAGAACCGGCGCAGCTCGACCGGATCGTTCATGTGCGGCAGCAGCAGCTGATAGGTGCCGGTCTCCTCGTATCCGAGCTCGGCGCGCTCGGGCTCGCCCTCGACGACGTTGGCCGCCAGCAGCGCCTCGTTGCGGGCACGGTGGAGCTCGAGCGGGTCGTCGGTCCGCCGGCTGCGGCCGACCGCGAACGCGAACCCCGGCAGGCCCGATTCGAGCTCGCGCAGGATCGCCGCCACCGCCCGCCGCCCCGTGTCGCCGTCGCCGTCGGGAAGCAGCACCGCGATCTCCGCGGCCTCGTCGACCGTCGCCGCCGCGATCGCGCCCGGCGCGATCGACCGGGCGCCCCGGGCCGCGAGCGCGAGCAGCCGCCGGCGCCAGTCCTCCTCGGTCGGGTTGCGTGGATGGGCGCGGATGATCACGACCGTGGCGCCGCCGCCAAGATCGGTCCCGAGCTCCTTGCCCCGCGCGATCAGATCCTCGCGAGCCTCGATCCGGCCGTCGAGCGCCGCCCGCATGAAACCCGTCGCCACCTCCTCGGAGGCGCGCTCGGGCGCGCGCACCCGCTCGACCTCGGACGCGATCAGGGTCGTGACCAGCCGCAGCAGCGAGGCGTCGGTCGGGCGCTCGGAGGCCCGCATCCGCAGCCGCCCAACCGTCGACTCGGCCACCTTCAGCTCGATCGTGGTGACGTCGTCGGCGTCTCGCATCAGCGAGCGCTCATCCGCCGGCGAACGCGCCGCGACCGCGAGCACGGTGGCGGAGCGGTCGATCAGGATCAGGCTCGTGTCGAGTGCGCGGGCCGCCGCACGCAGAATCGCGGGGAGGCCTGCCCCGTCCTCGACGGCGTCTGTGATCGCGGCCAGCGCAGCCAGGTCGGGCGCGGCCGCCCCGGTCTGCTCCTGGGCGCGTTCAGCCAATCGGCGCAGTCCCGGTCGGGGTCAGAACACCCTGGGCCACTCGACCACAACCACGGCACCAAGCAACACACCGGCCCCCACGAACGCGGCGAGGACGTAGGCCGACAGCATCACGGCTATCAGCCGCTCGTGCACGCGCCGGTAAGCCGTCACCGCGGGGACCGCAACGAGCAGCAAAAACGCCAGCAGGCCGAGTGCGCCGAGGCCCACGGCGACCAGGTAGGTGATCTGGGTATTGCTCATTGATATCGCAGGAATTGTGCCGGACGGTGGCAATGACCGACTACACGTTCGACCACAGCCGCCGCCGTACCTTCAGACGAACAGCGGAGAACCGAAGTCCCGCGGCACCGGCACCGCACAGCACGCCCCAGGGTACCGGGACGCCAGCGCGGCCGCCGCCGCCTCGGCCCGGCCGCGGGAACCCGGGTCCCAAAACAACCCGGCGACCGTCGGCCCTGACCCCGATACGAACGCGTGATCCGCCCCCGCCCCCGCGCCCCGCACCGCTTCCAGCGCCGGCGCGATCTCCGGACACAGCGACACCGCGGCCGGCTCGAGGTCGTTGACCAGCAATCGCGAGGGGAGGCATTGACCTTTGCTGAGCGAAGACCACAGGTCCGGCAGCCTGGCGGCGAACTCGAGCTCGCTTTCGCCGAGCCCCAGCCGGTCGGCCTCCGCGTACACGGCGCCGGTCGACAGCCGGTGGGGCAGCGGCACGATCACGAATGCGTGCGCGGCCAGCGGCGCGCGCGGCTCGATGAGATCGCCCGCGCCGGTCCCGAGCACGAGACCCGGCTCGAGTTGACTCGGGACATCTGCACCCAGCGAGGGCGCGAGCTCCGCCACCACGCCGTCGTCGATCCGCGCCAGCCGCTCCGCCATTCGCAGCACCGCGGCCGCGTCGGCCGACCCGCCACCCATGCCGGCGGCGATCGGGATCCGCTTGCGGATCGTGATCTGGACCTTCGGCGCGCCCCATCCGCGCGCCCGGAGCCCCGCCAAAGCACGCGAGACGATGTTAGGCTCCTCGACCCCGGGACACACGACCTCGTCCTCGAGGGCCACGCGCGTGACGAGCTCGAGTTCGTCGGCGAGCGACAGCGACTCGATCAGCGTGATCAGCTCGTGGCGTCCATCCGGCCGCCGCGACCCCACGAACAGGCTCAGGTTGACCTTGCCCGGCGCCCGAGCGAATAGCTTCACCGAACCGAGAGCCTCGCCGCGAGCTCGCGAAACTCGTCCGGCGAGAGCCGCTCCGCGCGCTCGTCGGGCGGATGCCCCATGTCCACCAAAGCCGAGCGCGCCCGCTCGCGCACGCCGGGAACAGCTCCCGGGGCGAGCGCAAGCGAACCGGCAAGCGCCTTGCGCCGATGCGCAAACGCATCGTGGACGACCGCCCGCACCCCGGCATCGACCCCGTCGGACCCCGAGCGCCGGCGCAACCCTACCAGCACCGAGTCCACCCGCGGCACCGGCCGGAACACGGTGCGCGCCACCGGCCGCAGGACCTTGACCTCGCATGCGAGCTGAGCCAGCGCCGACGGCGCCCCGTACGCCGCCGCACCGGGAGCGGCCGCCAGCCGCTCGCCGACCTCGCGCTGAACCATCACGACCCACGACTCGACCGACGGCAGGTCGTCGATCGTCCGCAGGATCACGGTCGCGGCGATCCCGTACGGGAGGTTCGCGACGACCGCGGTCGGCGGCGGATCAAGTGCCCCGAAGTCGAGCTCGAGCGCGTCGGAAAAATGGACCATCACGTTGGTAAATCCAACCAAGGACTCCGTGAGGGCTGGCTCGAGCCCGCGATCGATCTCGACCACGTGCAGGAAGGCGACCTCAGACGCCAACCGCGACGACAGCACGCCCTGCCCGCCCCCGATCTCCAAGACCACATCGTCCGCGGCCAGCCCTGCCAGCCGCTCGATCACATCGAGAATGTTGCGATCGACCAGAAAGTTCTGGCCAAGTTTCACCATCGGAACACTTCGGCCGCGCTCGCCTCGACCGCCGCGTCAAGCTCCTCGTACGCCACCCGCCGCTCGACCGCCAATGCCGCAGCCGTCAACGCCACGTGCGCGGGCTGGTTCGGCTTGCCCCGCCTGGCCTGCGGGGACAGGTACGGCGCGTCGGTCTCGATCAGGAGCCGCTCCGCCGGCACCCGCACCGCCGCCAGCCGCAACGCCTCGGCCTTCGGGTACGTGACGTTCCCCGCGAACGAGAACCACCAGTCCTCGTGCGCCAGGCACTCGTCGATCCGCTCGGGCATCGAGAAGCAGTGCAGGATCACGCGAACCCCGCGCGCCTCGGAGACGAGCATCGACAGCGTGTCGTCCTCGGCCGCGCGCGTGTGGATCACGAGCGGCTTGCCGATCGAGCGCGCCAGCGCGATCTGGGCGGCGAACGCCCGCTTCTGGTCGACGACCGGCGCATAGTCGCGGTAGTAGTCGAGTCCCGTCTCGCCGATCGCCACGCACTTCGGATGGGCCGCCAAAGCCTCGAGCTCCGCGAGGTCGGCGCCGTCGAAGCCCGTGGCCGAATTGGGGTGGCGCCCGATCGCGGCGTACACCTGCGGGAAGTCCTCGGCCGCGGCGAGCGCCGCCCGGCACGAGGCGCCGTCGGTGCCGACCGTGACGATCCGCGAGACGCCGGCGTCGACCGCCGCGGCCACCAGCTCCGCGTCCGGCGGCTCGCACAAGTCCAGGTGGGTGTGGCTGTCGATCACCCGCGTTTCGGGAACAACGGCTCGAGCGCGCTCACCGCCCCGCCGGAAACGTGCGGTGCAAACGACGCGGCTCCGTAGTCGATGTCCGGAGCACCGATCGCCTCGAGCAGCCGCGCCGCGCTCGCGGGTATATATGGGTGCAGCAGGACGCTGACGACCCGCACTCCCTCGGCCAGCGACGCGAGCGTCTCGTCGAGCGCGCCGGCCGCCTCGGGATCGCGCGCCAGCTGCCACGGCGCGCGCTCCTCGACGTACCGGTTCAGCCGCCGAACGTGCTGCCAGATCAAATCGAGCGCCTGGGTGACCTCGAGGCGGTCGAGCAGCGTCGCCACGTCGGCCGAGAGGCCCTCGAAATCGGCCGCCAGCGAACCATCGGCCGCCACCGCGGGAACCTGACCGTCGCGATATCGGAGCAGCATCGCGATCGTACGGCTCGCGAGGTTCCCGTACTCGTTGGCCAGCTCGGTGTCGTACCGCGAGCGGACCGCGTCGATCCCCACGCTCCCGTCGCCACCGAACGACACGTCGCGCATCAGGTAGAAGCGGAGCGCGTCGGTGCCGTACCCCTCGATCACCTCGAACGGGTCGAGCACGTTGCCGAGCGACTTGCTCATCTTGCGACCGTCGGCGCCGAGCAGAAAGCCGTGCACGAACACGTGCTCGGGGACGGGAAGGTCGGCCGCCATCAGCATCGCCGGCCAGAACACCGTGTGGAACTTGAGGATGTCCTTGCCGATCAGGTGATACGTCGCCGGCCAGAACCGCGCGGTCAGATCCTCCCCCGGCCGCGCGTACCCGAGCGCGGTGTAGTAGTTCAGCAGCGCGTCGAACCACACGTAGAACACGTGCTCGGTGTCCCAGGGCACGGTCACGCCCCACTTCAGCCGCTTGCGCGACAGCGAGATGTCCTGCAAACCGGATGCGATGAACGACCGCGCCTCGTTGTAGTGGTGCGGCGGCATGACGAAGTCGGGTTGACCGTCGAACAGCCGCTCGAGCGGCTCCTGGAAGGCTGAGAGGCGGAAGAACCAGTTCTCCTCCTGGTGGCGCTCGAGCACGATCTCGTGGATCGGGCAGCGGTTGCCCTCGAGGATCTCGTTCTCGACCTTGAAGTCCGCGCACCGCGGGCAGTACCACCCCTCGTAGATCCCCTTGTGCGTGTAGCCGTTGTCGTGCACGCGCTCGAGGACCTGCTGCACGCGCTCCTTGTGCTCCTCGTCGGAGGTCCGGATGAAGAAATCATTGGTGGCGTCGAGGATCGGGGTCAGCGCCTTGAACTTCTCGGCGTTCCGATCGGCGAGCTCGCGTGGCTCGAGCCCGAGCGCCGCCGCCGCGTCGGCGACCGGCTCGCCGTGCTCGTCGGTCCCGGTCAGGAAGAACACATCCTCGCCGCGCTGGCGCATGTGGCGCGCGGCGACGTCGGCGGCGATCGTCGTGTACGCGTGCCCGAGGTGCGGCTGCGCGTTCACGTAATAGATCGGGGTGGTGATGTAGAAGGACATCGCTAGACCTGACTTTATGACGATGGGCCGCTGCGCGGCGTCCCTGGGGCCAGTTCCGCGCGGCATCCATGCCGCGCGGGGCGATCGGCGACCCCCCGGCCGGGCATGGATGCCCGGCGGAAGATGGGATGGTCGGCGGCGCCTGACGGCGGCGCCTTAGGCCCCATGGACGCTGCCGAAGGCAGCCCCTACTCAGACGTCAAGGCGCGGTACAGCCGGTTGGCTGCGACCCCGGTGAGCTCCGACACGACCGACGCGGCGGGGCGCGGCTTGGCGCCGGCCTCGACCAGCCGCCGGAGCGCGTCGAGCGCCGGCCCGATCTCGTCACGGGCCGACGGCGCGCCACCGACCACGAGCGCCACCTCGCCCCGCGGCGGCTCGGACGCGTACCGCGCCGCCAGCTCGGCGGCGGTGCCGCGTACGATCTCCTCGTGGAGCTTCGTGAGCTCGCGGCACACCGCGACAGGCCGGTCGGGATCGAGCGACGCGAGCACCTCGAGCGACGACGCCACGCGCCGCGGGGATTCGAACGCGACGAGCGTCTCTGAGGTGCCGAACACCGCCTGCAACTCGCTCCGCTTGCGCGGCAGGAAGCCCGTGAACCGCCACCGGTCGGCGGGGAGCGCGCTCGCCACGAGCGCCGCCAGCGCCGCCGAGGGCCCGGGCAGCACCTCGACCGCCAGCCCGGCGGCGACGCACGCCTGGACGAGCACGAACCCCGGATCGGACACGAGCGGCGTGCCGGCGTCGGAGACCAGCGCGACCACGGCGCCGTCGCGCATCTTCGCCACCAGCTCGCCCGCGCGCTGGCGCTCGTTGTGCTCGTGATAGCTGACGAGGGTTCCTTTCACTCCGTAGCGGTCGAGCAGCACGCGGCTGCGCCGGGTGTCCTCGCAGGCGACGATGTCGGCCTCGCGGAGCGCCGCGAGCACGCGCAGGGTGACGTCCTCGAGGTTGCCGATCGGCGTCGGGCAGACGATCAGGCGCCCGGTGCTCATCCCGCCTCCGCCCGTTGGCGCAGGCCCTCGAACGCGAGCGCCGCCGCCCCGATCATCCCCGCCTCGACCCCGAACGCCGCCGGCACGATCTCGACGAGGTCGCGCGAGGGCGGCAGCGCCCGCGCCGCGACCTCCTCCCGGACCGGGCCGAGCAGCAGCTCGCCGGCGCCCATCACGCCGCCGCCGATCACCACCACCTCCGGATTGAACGTGTTCACGAGGCTCGTGACGGCGACGCCGAGATTGCGCCCGATCGTCGCGATCGTCTCGATCGCGGCGTCGTCGCCGTCGTGGGCGAGCTCGGTGACGAGCGGACCAGCCAGCTCGCGCCCCTCCGCCAGCGCCCGGCCGAGCCCCGAGCTCGGCCGCGCCCGGGCGATGCGCAGCGCCTCGCGTGCGAGCGCGGTGCCGGACGCCATCGCCTCGACGCACCCGTGGTTCGGGCAGCCCGGACCGCAGGGCGGGCCGTCGCCGTCGATGACGATGTGGCCGAGCTCGCCGGCCGCGCCGACCGCGCCGCGGTAGACCTCGCCCCGCAGAATCAGCCCACCGCCGATGCCGGTGCCGATCGTGAGCATCACCGCCTCGTTGCAACCGCGAGCCGCGCCGGCCCGATGCTCGGCCAGCGCCGCGAGGTTGGCGTCGTTGTCGACGAACACCGGCAGGTCGAGCCGCTCGGCCATTACGTCGGCGAACATGACGTTCTTGAGCGGGAGGTTCACGGCGAGGACCGCGGTGCCCGTTCGCTGATCGATTAAGCTGGGGATGCCGAAGCCGACCGCGGCGACCTCCTCGCCGGCCGCGGCGCGCGTCTCCTCGACCGCGTCGACGACGGTGTCCAGGAGGTAGGAGACGTCGAGGCGGGTGAAGCTGCGCTGCGCGCGGTGGTGGACCGACAGACCGGAATCGACCGCGCCGGCAAGCAGCTTCGTACCGCCCATGTCGACGCCGATGGTGCGCCGGCCCGGCATGCCGTCACTATATGCGCACATGCCCAGCGATCTCGAACAGCGCCCGTACAAGCTCTACCGCTCCGGCCCCAAGGGCCTGAGAGCGCGCCTGCGCGGCGAGGACGACGAGCTCCAGGGCCCGGTCGAGTACCGGAAGTACAAGGGCGGACCGGAGCGCGGCACCGGCCGGCGGATCACCCCCAAGCGGGTGATCCTCGGTCTCGTGATCGCGATCGTGGCGTGGCTGCTCCTGTCGCTGGTGGTGTTCATCATCAGCGCCTCGACTCAGTCGGGCGGCATCCCGTCCGACGCTCAGGCGGCGCTCGCGTCGGGCGGGAACATGCTGACCTCGACCGACACCGTGCTCGTGATCGGCACCGATCAGCGGCCGCAGGGGACGCACGAGGCCGGCGCGAACACGTCCGACGCCGGCAGCCGCTCGGACACGCTGATGCTGTGGCGGGTCGGCGGCGGCGTCTCACGCCGGCTGTCGATCCCCCGTGACACGCTCGTCCAGATCCCGGGACACGGCACGAACAAGATCAACGCCGCCTACGCCTTCGGCGGCCCGGCGCTCACGATCAAGACCGTCGACGCGCTGACCGGCCTGAAGATCAACCACGTGATCATCATCAACTTCGCGAACTTCCCGAAGTTCATCGACGCGATCGGCGGGGTCACGGTCAAGACCGGGCGGATCTGCTCGCAGATCAGCGGGGGCGCGAAGAACGGCGGCTTCACGCTCGATCTGCCGCCCGGCACCCACCATCTCACCGGCATCCAGGCGCTGACCATGGCGCGCACTCGCGAGAACAGCTGTA